>WBZP01001703.1_pt1 | contig 26495 bp, 23 predicted proteins | sample 5204301 | NCBI WGS metagenome assembly WBZP01 (sample SAMN12412401, study PRJNA552823) | activated sludge metagenome | isolation source: activated sludge from nitrification reactor of wastewater treatment plant... | place: USA: Pennsylvania | collected 2017 | reverse complement strand
TGCGTGCCGACCAGGCCGTTGGTCGACCACCCGCACACGAAGAAGCTGCCCATGAGCACCCAGAAGGGCAACGACCCGCTCGACTCGCGCAACGTCCGCAGTGCCCGGCCGGCCGGGGACTCCCCCGCGCTTGCTTCCTGATGCGTTGTGTTCGCGGCAGCCGTGGCGCTCGCGGCGGCCCCGTAGGGCGCCAGGCCGACGTCGCCGGGGTGGTCGCGCACGACGAGCGCGACGACCGGCACGAGGGCCACGGCGACCGCGGTGACGACGAGCGCGGCATACCGCCAGCCCGGGCCGGTCGCGAGCGCCGCGACGGCCGGCAGGAAGACCAGCTGGCCGGTCGAACTGGCCGCGGAGAAGATGCCGGTCACCAGCCCCCGGCGGGTGGCGAACCAGCGATTGGCGACGATCGAGCCGAGCACGAGCGCCATCGCCCCGGTGCCGACCCCGACGCACACCCCCCACAGCAGCCACAGTTGCCAGGGCGAGGTCATGACGACGGTCAGCCCGCTGCCGAGCGCGACGAGCAGCAAAGCCGCGGCGAGCACCCGGCGGATGCCGAAGCGCTCCATGAGGGCCGCCGCGAAGGGCGCGGTGAGCCCGAAGAGCACGAGGTTGACCGTGACGGCGCCGGATGTCGTCGTGCGCGACCAGCCGAACTCCTGCTCCAGCGGCTCGATGAGCGCCCCGGTCGAGGACCGGAAGCCGGCCGCGCAGACCAGCGCGGCGACGACGACGAGCACCACCCACCAGGCGCGGTGCAGCCCGAGCCGGGTAGCCGACGGATTGCGTAGTCGGGTGGGTGAACTCACCCCCGGAGACTAACCCCGGGCTGGGCCCCGACGACGTCCGCGAGCCCCAGCCAGGCTGCCATCGTGCGCAGTTCCTCCGCCAAGGCCTCCCGCGCCCCCGGCGGTGCTGCGGGCTCCCAGGTCACCTGGGGCACCCGCAGGACACCGGCCCGCCGGTCGGCCTTGAGGTCGGCTCGGGCCACGATCGTGTCGCCGAAGACGAAGGGCAACACGTAGTAGCCGTGCACGCGCTGGGCGGCGGGCGTGTAGATCTCGATCCGGTAACGCACCCCGAAGAGCCCCTCGGTGCGCTCGCGGTGCCACACGAGGGAGTCGAACGGGCTCACCAGCGCGGCGACGTGCAGCCGTCGCGGGATCCGGGCCGCACCATGTAGGTATGCCGCGCGCGGCCACCCTGCGACGGTCACCGGCTCGAGCACCCCGGCGGCGACAAGGTGTTCGATCGCGGCGCGGGCCGGGCGCCGGTCCAGGCGGAAGTAGTCGGCCAGGCTGGCCTCGGTCGCCACCCCGCAGGCGCGGGCCGCGATCTCGACGAGGTGCCGGTATGCCGCGTCGGCCGCCACCGCGCGCGCCGGGTCGGTCCAGGCCGCCCGGTGGGCCGGGGGCGCGACGTGCTCCGGTGCGGCATACCGGCGTTCGAATTGGGCGGTGCGCCCGGCGGAGCTGATCCGGCCACACCAGAAGAGCCATTCGAGGGCGACCTTGGCGTGGCTCCAGTTCCACCCCCAGTGCTCGCGCGGGCGGGCCAGGCCGGCGGCCGGGTGGGTGAGCGCGGCCTCGACCTCCCGGGCGGTGAGCGGCCCCTGGGCCCGCACGAGGTGCTCGACAGCGTCGGCCAGCCCCGGGTGCTCGGCCTCGATCCGGCGCATCCGGCCCCAGGCCTGCGCGGCGGCGTCCCGCATCCGATGCCCGTGCAACGGCCACTGGGCCACCGGCAGCAGGCTCGCCTCGTGCGCCCAGTACTCCACGACCCGCCGCGGCGCGTCGTCGCGCAGCCGGTCCAGCAGGGCCAGGTCGTAGCCGCCGAGGCGGGCGAAGAAGGGCAGGTAGTGGCTGCGCACGAGCACGTTGACGCTGTCGACCTGGACACAGCCGACCCGCTCGAGCACCCGCAGCAACGCCCGGGTCGTCACCGTGCCCGGCGCCGGTCGCGGCGTGTCGAAGCCCTGGGCGGCCAGGGCGATCCGCCGGGCCTGCCCGAGGGTCAGCTCACGCACGCCACGACCCGGCTGCGCCGCGGCGGGTCACTGGTTGGGCGGGTTGATGAGGTTCTGCCGCACGGCATACATCGCGGCTTCCATCCGGGTGTGCAGTTGCAGCTTCTCCAGGATGTTGCGCACGTGGTTCTTCACGGTGTTCTCGGAGATGTACAGCTCCCTGCCGATCTCGCGGTTGCCCAGCCCCCGGGCCACCAGCCCGAGCACCTCGACCTCGCGCTCGGTGAGCTTGGGCAGGTGGCCGCCGACGACCTCCGTGTCGCGCCGGCGCATCTGGGCGAACTCCGCGAGCAACTTGGAGGCCATCGACGGCGAGATGAGCGAGTCACCGCCGGAGACCGCCCGGATGCCCGCGGCGATCTCCTCACCCGGCACGTCCTTGAGCACGTAGCCGTTGGCCCCGGCCCGCACTGCCTCGAAGAGGTCGGACTCCTCGTCGCTCATCGTCAACATGACGATCCGGGCCGAAGGCACCCGCTCCTTGATCGCCTGGCAGGCCTCGATCCCGGTGCACCGCGGCATCCGCACGTCCATGAGCACGACGTCGGGGACCATCGCCTCGGCCTTCTCCACCGCCGCGATGCCGTCGTCGGCCTCGTCGACGACGGTGATGTCGCCGTCGAGTTCGAGCACGGTGCGCAACCCCCGCCGGAAGAGCGCATGGTCGTCGGCGATGAGGACACGGATCGGTTGCACGTCCGGACCGACCTGAGGGGAGGAGGTGTCAGTCACTCCGGCATGATGTCACGCCGGGGCACACGGGCACGACAGCGCCTCACGCGCCGCCGCAGCGCTGCGCCGATCGGTCGGCTGAGCCGATCGGTCGGCTGAGCCGATCGGTCGGCTGCGCCGATCGGTCGGCTGCGCCGTCGGTCGATCGCTGGTCGTCGATCGCGGGTCAGCTGCTGGAGGCCGGCACCGGCTCCAGGTGGATCACGCCGTAGGACCAGCCGCGCCGCCGGTAGACCACGCTGGCCTTGCCGGTGTCGGCGTCGTTGAACAGATAGAAGTCGTGCCCGACCAACTCCATCCGGTTGACCGCATCGGCCAGCGTCATCGGCTCGCTCGGGTGCACCTTCTCGCGCACCTCGATCGGCGAGTCGCCCACCGCACCGAACGGCCCACCCGGTGCCTCGGCGTCGGCGCTTGTCGGTGCCGGCTCGGTCGCGGCCTGGTCGTCGAGCACGCTCGCCGGCACCGCTCGGCCGGCCCGCACGAGGCTGCGTCGCTTACCGCCGGCGCGGCGCAGCCGCTCCAGCAGCTTCTCGACCGCTTGGTCGAGCGCGACGTACTTGTCCTCGTTGCTGGCCTCGGCGCGCACGACCGAGCCACGTTCCCGGCAGGTCAGCTCGACGAACTCCGAGTTGCGCGCCGTGCGCTCGTGCGTGACCACCACGTCCACCCGGGTGACCTTGGGCGCCAACTGCGCCACCTTGGCCAGCTTGTCCTCCAGATGGCCCCGGAACCGGTCCGAGACCTGGATGTGACGGCCGGTGACGACGATGTCCACTGTGTTTGACCTCCTCGACGCGAAGTGATGCGGGTGTCGGGCCGGGCAGGCCCCGCAAACCTCGTGACCACCTCCCCATCGCTACCGTCCGCAGCGGTGTCTCCCCACCGTAGTCCGGACTCCGGGCCGAGGCCAATGCTGGGCCGACCATGCCCACGGACCGTCCGCCAAGGGGTCATCCAGCCGACCTCCGACGCGCGGTCGCGGCGACCACCGCGGCGCCGAGCACCCGACCGCCGGCGGCCCGAACCGCCCGAGTTCCCTCGGCCAGTGTGGCGCCCGTCGTGAGCACGTCGTCCACGAGCACCACCGGCCGACCGGCGAGCCCCGACACCCGGCGGGAGCGCGCGGCATACGCCCCGGCGACGTTCGCGGAGCGGGCCGCGATGCCGAGCTCGGACTGGTCGGCGACCCGGCGCGTGACCTGCAACGCGGCGACGACCCGCGGGCGCCCGGCAGCCGGCAGCAGGGCGACGGCCGCGCGGGCCAGCGCCTCGACCGGCGCCTCGCCCCGGCGACGAACCGCCGCGGCCGACGAGGGCATCGGCACGACGAGCAGCCCGGGGGGCCGGGGCGAGCCGCGCAGCGCCGCGGCAAGCAGCGGGGCCAGGTGCTCGCGCAGATCGGCCCGGCCGCCGTCCTTGAGCTGCACCAACGCAGTGCGCAGCGCCCCGGCATACACCCCGGCCGTGACGACTGGCGGCAGGTCGGGCCGGGGCGGCGACGGCTGGGTATGCCGCGGCCGGGCCAAGGTGTGCGCGGCCAGGTCCGCGGCACACTCGGAGCACCAGCGTCGGTCCGGGGCGGCGCAGCCGGCACACAGCGCCGGCAGCACAAGGTCCACGAGGGCCGGCCATGCCTGCACGAGCGGCCGGATCGGCCGGCTGCGGGCCCGGACGGTCCCGCTGCCCGCAGCCGCTCCGCCGACCGTGGTGCGCCCGTCGGCTCCGCCGACCGAAGCGGACGGCGGATCGGCCGGGTCGGCGGGGGCGTCGGGAACCGAACGGAGGAGGCGAGCGACGGCTTGCACCGTGAGACTGTGTGTTCAAGGGGTAGCGCAAACCAACCCGCACCAGGCATCCTGTGGAGAGCGAGTCCACCGACCCTGGGGTTGTGGAAGGTCCAGACTCACGTACCGCTCGAAACCCCGTCACGGATCGGCTCCGGATCCGGCGGAGATTTCGGCTGAAGTTCTCTCGGGGAGAGAGCCAGGATCGAGTTGCGTGCAGTCCTGTCGACCGCTACCCGCCTTCGGGTGGGCTTGGCCGCGGTCGTCGTGTTCGTCAGCACTGTGCAGGGCCTGGGAGCCGTCGTGCTCCCCTGGGCTCTGCTGGTGGTGGCCTGTGACCTGGTGGCCGGCTATCTGTTGGCCCACGAGGATGTCCTGCTTCCGCACCGTACCCGGGGTGCCGCAGCCGCAGTGACGCTGTGTGGTGGCGCCGCGGCCGGCCTGTCGGTGCTCGCCGGACCCAGTGCCCTGCCGTTGTTCGCGGTGCCATTGTTCCGGGCCGGCGAACGCGGCCGCCGCCGCCTCGTCGTGTTCACCGTCGTGGCCGTCGTCGTGGGCGCCGGCGTCGCCTCCCTGGTGCGGCCGCAGCTGGGCACGACCGCCCCGCAGATGCTCCTGTGGATCGGCCTCGCCGCGGCGCTGGGTGTGTTGGCCTCCTGGGAGGAGCGCATCAGCGCCCGCCCCGACGACGACCCGATCACCGGCGAGGCGGCGCTGTTGCTGTCCCGGTTGGCTGAGTTGTCCTCCAGCCTCGAAGGTGGCCTGGATCCCGCGCTGCTGGCCGAGCGCGTCCTCGACGCGCTGCCCGCCGATGCGAGCCGGCGCAGTGCCGTGCTCGTCGGCCCGCCCGGCGGCCACGCCGTCCCTCTCACGCTGCGCGGGGCGGTGCGGGTGCCGTGGGCCCAGCCGACCAGCGACCCGGCCGGCATCATCGGCTCGGCGTGGTGCGACGGGCGGGTCTCCTACGGTTTCGCCGGCGGGCGCGCGCTGGTGGCCGCTCCCCTGCTGGACACCCACGGCACCCAGGTCGGACTGTTGCTCACCGATCGGCTCGCCGACGTCGGCCCCGACCAGGACGAGGTGGCCGTGGTCGTCTCGGCGGGCGAGCGCCACAGCGCCGCGCTCGCCGTGGCGCTGGCCTACGTCGCGTTGCGCGAGCAGGCCGGTCTCGAGGAGCGCCGCGAACTGGCCCGCACCATGCACGACGGGGTGGCCCAGGAGGTCGCCGCCCTCGGCTTCCAGCTCGACATGATCCGGTATGCCGCTGCGCAGGCCGGCGATTCGGTCGCCAACGAGCTGGTCGAACTGCGCCAGGAGGTCGCCCGGATCCTCGGCGACGTGCGCGCCAACATCACCGACCTGCGCGTCGGGATCCGTCCCGAGCACGGTCTCGGTGCGGCCCTGTCGACCCGGCTGCAGCAGTTCGGCACCGCCACCGGCGCGGAGGTACGGGTGTCGCTCAAGGAGTCCGGCTTCCGGCTACCGCCGGCAACCGAGGTGCGCCTCTACCGGGTCCTGCTCGACGTGCTCTCCGACGCGCAACGCCACGATGCTGCGCTCGTGGAGGTCGAGTTGGTCGTCGCGGCCCCGCACTTCTCGATGACGATAGGTCACGACGGCGCCACAAGCTTGAAGCAGCCGCGTCTGGCGCAGCGGTTGGAGGGCGAGTCGGCTACCCTCAGTGTGGTCAGCGACGCCGACTCCGGCACCACGGTCAGCTGCTTCCTGCAGCCGACCGACGAACGGCCGGCGCCGCCTCTGACGGACCCAGCACCCACCTTGCGTCGTGACGGCTCCCAACTCCTGGCGGTCGCTTCGTGAGGGCAGCCGCCCAAGGAGCCACCATGAACCAGACCGGCACCACCTCGAGCACGATCAAGGTGGTGCTGGTCGATGACCACGACCTGGTCCGACAGGGCGTCGCCTCGCTGCTGACCCTGGACCGCACCATCGAGGTCGTCGCCCAGGGCGCCTCGGTCGCCGAAGGCATGGTGCTGGCCCGGTCGGTCGCCGCGGACGTGCTCGTCGTCGACGTGTCCCTCGGTGACGGCACCGGCCTGGACCTGGTCGCCGAGTTCCGCCGCCGCTATCCCTCCATGGGGATCGTCGTGCTCACCATGCATCAGGACGACGACACTCTGCTGGGTGCCCTCGACGCCGGCGCCTCGGCCCTGGTGCACAAGAGCCGCTCCGCCGAGGACGTCATCGCGCACGTGCACCAAGCCGCGGCGAACCCGGATTCGTTCTCCGCCGTCGGTCTGGCCGACGCCATCCGCCGGCGCAACGCGGGCCCTCAGGTGCGCTTGACCCCGCGCGAGTCCGATGTGCTCAACCAGCTGGCGGCGGGCGCCTCGGTGGCGCAAGTGGCCCGCTCGCTCTACATGAGCGAGTCGACGGTCAAGACACATATCGCCAAGGTCTACGACAAGCTCGGTGCCAAGAACCGCGCGTCAGCCGTGATGGCGGCCATCCGGTTGGGCCTCATCGCCGCCCCGAACAAACCGTGACACATCCATTCCTGGGCACGGTCCTTTGCCATCGGCCGATCCGGCTGGATACCTGATCCGGCTGGATATCTGCCCTGGCGTGTGCCCACCGGTGACACGAAGACGGAAACCGCGGCCGCGCGCGATGCCCTCCTAGACATCACTCGCGGCCGCGGCCGTGGGTCGGGTGTCGTGTCAGGTCACCCGTAGCCCGGACCTCGCGGCATACCCCTCCTTTGTATGCCGCGAGGCCGGGATTCCGTGCAGCGGTGCGACCCGCACGCGTTCGGCTACGACGCCGGACGAGCGATCGCACGCCACGTGTCTGTGGGTTTTCGTCAGATCCCTGAGAAAGCCTTGACCATAGAGATGGCAGCTGGCCCGATGATGACGATGAAGACGACCGGAAAGATGAACAACAGCAGTGGAAAGAGGATCTTCACCGGCACCTGTTGCGCCTTCTCCTCCGCGCGCTGCCGCCGGGCCACCCGCATCTCCCGGGACTGCTCACGCAGGACGTTGCCGATCGGCAGGCCCAAGCGATCGGCCTGTACCAAGGCTGAGACGAAGTTCTTGATCTCGGGCACCGTGGTCCGCATGCCAAGGCTGGCGAACGCGTCGCCGCGCGGCTTGCCGATCTGGATCTCGGCGATCACGCGGGCGAATTCGCCGGCCACCGGGCCCGAGATGGCCCGAGCCACCTGCACGAGTGCCGCATCGAAGCCCTGACCGGCCTCCACACACACGGTCAGCATGTCGAGGGCATCGGCCAGACCCCGCTGGAGTTCCTCCTGCCGCTTCGCGCCTCGGTTGTAGACGAGCAGGTCCGGGATAAACAGCCCGAACGTGCCGAGTAGTCCCATCGCCACCAGGCCTGGGAGAGAGAGGCCGCCCCAAAGCAAACCCAGCATGCCTCCGCCGACCAGCAGCGCGCCCTTGCCCCCCATGATCCGTTCGGGGCTCCAACCGGGGGGGTTCCCGGCCATGTCCAGCCACCGCGCCAGGCGCGCGCTGGTTCCCTTGGGCGAGAGTCTGGTGCCCAGGGACTTGGTGTGCTTCAGCAACGGCGCCAGCAGCCGTTCGGTCGCCGGGAGCTCGTTCCGAGCGACCGAACTGACGTCGATCTTGCGCTCGATGATGGCCAGGCCGCGAGCCGTGCCCACGGCCTCGCCGTCACCGATGACGACGACGACGAGCAGGATGAACAACGACAGCAGGACCAGGCTGATGCCGAGGATCAGGAAGGTGGTCGGCTCCATCATCACACCTGCACCTTCACGACTTGCTTCATCCAGGCCATCCCGATCGCCAGTGAGATGGCTGCGGCGACGAGCATGCCCCAGCCCATCGTGGTGGTCCACAACAGCTCGATGTATGTGCGGTTGACCTGGGCCTCGTAGAGGAAGAGGCCGATGGGCAACGCCAGCAGGACGTACGCCGAGAGTTTCCCTTCCGCTGACAAGGCCTTCACCTGACGCTGCAGCGACTCCCGCTCCCGAAGGGTGGCCGCAGTCTGACGCAGGGTCTCGGCCAGGTTGCCGCCGACGCTTCGTTGGATCCGGATCGCCATGGATGTCCAGCGCATGTTGTCACTGTCCATCCGCTCGGCCATCCGCTCCAGCGCATCCTCCACGTCGATCCCGATCCGGGTCTCGGCCATGACCCTGGAGAACTCCTTCGACGCGGGCTCGGGGGCGTCCGTCGCGCACGCATCGAGAGCCTGCATGAGGGAGAAGCCGGTCGACAGGCTGCTCGCAACGAGCATGAGGATGTCGGGCATCTGCCGTTCGAACCTGTTGTGCCGCCGCTTGGCCAAGAAGCGCAGGACGGCACTGGGCCCGAGGGCGCCCAAGGCGACGCCGCCGGCCAGACCCATGAGGGTCGGCACGAGGTCTCCGTGCAACAGCAGCAGACCGACGATCGGCCCGACGATGAGGCTGACCATCCGCACGACGCCCCACTCGCCGGAGCGCAGCGGCAGGTCGGCACGTTGCATCAGGGTCATGACGTGCGACGTCGACACCCGGTCCTTCATGACCTTCTCGCCGAGTCCGACGAGCGACGCGGTCACGGAGGACGGCGTGACAGTTGCGCGCTTGGTCGCGACGTGCGCGCCCGAGACGTACTCGTCGATCGCACGGACCCGTTGGGCCTGTTCGGACAGGCGGTTGGGGGCCACCGTGAGGTAAACGGCCAAGGCGATCGAGACACCCACCAGGGCCGCGAGGACAAGGATCTGGACCGGCATCAGAAACTCCCTCCCCGGGCGAACATTTGTGGCGGGAGTTCGATGCCCTGGTCGTGCAGTTTCTCCAGGAACTTCGGGCGAATACCCGTGGCGATGAGGCCACCGAGGAACTTGCCGTTCACGTCGCGGCCGGCCTTGTAGTCGAAGGTGAAGATCTCGGACAGGGTCACGACCTCACCCTCCATCCCCTCGATCTCGGTGATCGACGTGATTCGGCGGGTGCCGTCCCGAAGGCGGGATTGCTGGATCACCAGGTCGACGGCACTGGCGACCTGTTCTCGGATTGCCCGTGAGGGCAGGTCGACGCCGGCCATCATGACGAGGGTCTCCAAGCGGGACATGCTGTCACGCGGGCTGTTGGAGTGCACCGTCGTGATCGAGCCGTCGTGACCGGTGTTCATCGCCTGCAACATGTCAAGGGCGGCGCCGTCACGGATCTCACCGACCACGATGCGGTCCGGACGCATACGCAACGAGTTGCGCACGAGGTCCCGGATCGAGATCTGTCCCTTGCCCTCGATGTTTGCGGGGCGGGACTCCAAGCGCAGCACGTGCTCCTGACGCAGCTGGAGCTCGGCCGCGTCCTCGATGGTGACGATCCGCTCATCCGTAGGGATGTAGGAGGACATGACGTTGAGGGTCGTCGTCTTCCCGGAACCGGTGCCTCCGGAGATGATGATGTTGAGCTTGCCGCGCACACAGGCGTGCAGGAAGTCCCTGGCCTGCGGGGTGAAGGTACCGAAAGCGATGAGGTCCCGATCGGTGAAGGGGTCCGTCGAGAACTTCCGGATGGTGAGCATCGAACCGTCCAGCGCGATCGGCGGGATGACCGCGTTGACTCGGGAACCGTCCTGGAGCCGAGCGTCACACAGCGGGCTGGCTTCGTCAACGCGTCGCCCGACCCGACCGACGATCTTGTCGATCGTGCGACGCAAATGTGCCTCGCTGGTGAACCGCGCGTCGACCTGAGTGATCTTGCCGCCGCGTTCGATGAAGATCATGTCCGCACCGTTGACCATGACCTCGGACACCTCGGGGTCCTTGAGGAAGGGTTCCAACGGGCCGTGCCCAAGGATCTCGTCGGAGACCTCCTGAGCGATCCGGCCACGGTCGGAGGCGGACAACGGCACATTCGATTGGTCGATGACGACCGATAGCGTCGCGCGCACCCGGGTGTCCAACTCGGACTGTTCCAAGTTGGGGTCGTAGAGCTGGGGGCCGAGGGACTCCAACAGCGCCTGGTGCACCGTCGCCTTCACCGCCGCGAAGGGGTCGACCGTCGCGACCATCGTCCGCTTGTTTGCCTGCGGAGTCGCCGAGCCCGCCGAGCCACCCGGCGCGGACTGGGCCCGACGCATCGTCTCCAGGCGTTCGTAGAGGCTCACTTGCGACCACCCCAGGGCAGCAGCCGCCGCTGGGAGGGCGGTGGCACAGTCTCCTCGCGCGACAACCCGCGCAGGTAATTATCGGCAAGCTGACGCAGTGCGGCACTGACCGGGTGTCGGGGCATGTCCAGGACGATTGGCACCCCACGATTGACCGATGCCGGTACGTCGGAACTCGTCGGCACCATGACCGCGATCTCCTGCTTGAGGGAGGCCACGACGTCATCCACGGTCAAGCCCACCTTCGCATCGGACCGGTTCAGCACGGTGATCCGGGACTCCGCCGGATTGCCGAGCAGGTCCAGTGTGTCCAGCGTGAGGCGCAGGTTCTTGATCGCGGGAATGTCAAGGGTCGCAATGAGCACGAGCTTGTCGCTCATGTCGAACGCCGACAGGACATGCTCGGTGAACGCGGGCGGCGTGTCGATGATGATGAAGTCGTAGTTCTGCTTCGCGACGCGCAGCAGCTCGGTCACCGTCGAGGCCGGGATGCGATCAGCCTCGCCGGGCTCGGCCGGTGCGCAGAGAGCGTGCAGACCGCTGGAGTGCGTCGTCACTGTCGCAGACAACCCTTGCTGATCCAGGTGACCGCTCATCTGCACGACGTCGGTGAGGGTCCGCTGCGGTAGCAGCTGCAGGCTGATCCCGACATCACCGAAGGCGAGATCGAGGTCCACGATCATGGTCTTCTTCCCGACCGCGGCCAGGTAGGCACCCAGGTTCGTCGCGAAGGTCGTCTTGCCGACGCCGCCCTTGGCGGAGAAGACCGTGACGATCGACCCCTCGCGACCTCCCTCGAGCACCGGGTTGGTGCCGCGCATCCGGACGGTGAGCTCACGGCTGCGTTTGCACGCCGCGGAGAGTTCGGCGATGTCGTCAGCCGCAACGACTTCGCGGATCCCCGAGCGTAGCGCCTGGGCCATCACCGCCACGTCCACGCTCTGACGCAGCAGGATGACGCCCACTTCGGGGAAGTCCACGCGGACCATCTCAGCGAGATCGCAGGCGCTCTCCAGGTCGATGTCCGGGCCGACGATGATGAGGTCATCGGAGATCCCGGCTGTCGTGATCAGTCGACCCAACGTCGCCGGACTGTCGGCAAGTTGCATGTGCGCCCCGAGGGCCTGCCGGTATCGTTCTCGGGCATTGGGTTCGCTGCCCCAAAAGATGCTCAACAGGTCACCTCTTTTCGAAGATGTTCTGCATGGTGACGGAGTACTGGGTGTCCACCTTGGCGTCCTGGCCGAGCAGTCCGGCGTACAGGCCGGAAGCGCTGATGGCGTGAACCAGCCGCGCCGCATCCTGGGGGGAGACCGCCACCGTATAGGTGATCGAATCCCCCCCGCCGCCACCTCCGGCGGCCGGCGTCGCGGTGGGGCCGGCGACCGGGGCGATCGAGACGGTGTTGACCCCGATGACCTGGACATCGGGCAACAGGACGGTGGTCTCCTTCTGCCTCTCACCCACGGGGGTGGCGACGGCCGAAGGGCCGACCGTCACCGTCACCACGTCGTGGATGGAGTAGAGGACCAGGTGCGAGCCAGGAGTGGGGAAGTGATTGACGCCCGCCGGTGCGCTGAGCTGCACCGAGATCGCCACCATGCCGGAGGGCACCGGCAAGGCACTCTGCGAACCGGGCATATCCCCGAATCGGTTGGCCAGGACGTACTCGCCGATGCCGATGTCGGACACAGCGACCTTGGTCTTGAGCGTGTCGCTGATCTCGCTCAGCGCCCCGACGGGCCGGGCCTTCGCGGGGACCTTGGTATCGACGATCAACTTGCGGGCCAGCGCGTCGGCGCGGGTCGTGCCGGCCGGCACGACCTGCTGGGTGATGTACACGGTCTGGGGCTCGGCATCGGCCAGGGCGCGCCGATCGGCCCCTTGGGCATAGACAACGATGGCGATGACGCCGAAGAGCGCGACCAATGCGGCCGCGATGAGGGCGATGACACGACGACCCACGAGAGTTTCCTTCTTTGTGGTGCAGGAGGGAGGTGCGGCCGCGCGCGCGTCGGCCGAGGGGTGCTACTGGGCTGGCTGTCCCGGGCCCGCGTGGCTCGGGAGCGGCCGCCTCAGATTCCGGGGAGGACGGAGGTGAACAGGCCGGAGACGACCTGTCCCAGCGTGGTCACCGCACCGAAGATGACCAGGGCGATGAGGGCCGCCATGAAGACGTACTCGACGGCGGTGGCGCCACGCTCGTGCGCCCGGATGCTGCGCGAGAGTCGCGTGAGCATGTGCATCTCCTCCGTGGTGATGGGGTTCAGCCCGACAGACGACGATGGGGTGTGACCGGCCAAGCCGATCACACCCCAGCTCGCGTGCGTCGGTTCGTCAGATGCTGCCGGCGACGTTTTCAAACATGCCCTTGATGTTGCCGCCGAGCGTGGTGACGGCGGCGATGATGACCACGGCGATGAGGGCGACCATCAGGCCGTACTCGACGGCGGTCGCACCGCGGTCGGAGGCGCGCAGGGTCTGGAGCTTGACGAAGGCCTTGAGCATTTGGGTTTCTACCTTTCACGGACGTCTGCAGGCTGTTTGGTGGTTCGTGCCTGTCGAAGAAAAGACTGCCTTGGTCGCGATCCCGCGGACATCGACCGAAGCGACCACGGTGGCCAGCGATCAGCTACGCCTCGTCTCATCCGTTCGGCTGACCTGACCGCCGCGCCAGCCGAGGGCCAGCCGCGCGACGTGCGCCCCAGCTCCACGCGTCCCGACTCCCCGATAGCTGAACATCCTTGTGTGGCAATGAAATCCTCGACGAGGACAGCAGTTCACTGCCGAACTCAGGGCATGGTTTGCGGCAGGACCGAGACGGCCAACTCGCTGGCCTGCCCGATCGGGCGCCAGCCGTTGCCCACCCGCACCAGGACGACCTCGCTCTGCACCACGAGGTCACGAAGGCCGCGCAAGCCGATGACGGACCGGGCGCCTGGCACGGGCGCAACCACCCCCGCCCGGGTGTCGGCCGATCCTCTTCGGCGAAGGCCGATGCCCTGACCGAGTTCGGCCGTGTACACCCGGGGCTGTTCGTCGAGTTGTACCGCACCGAGGACCGCCAGCGTCAGGTCATCGACCCACCCGAGCGCGATGGTCCGCGCCAACGGGGCATCGACGAGCATAGGCATGGCCAGGGTGGTCGGCATACCCCCCACATCGCGCCCGATCCCCGCGATGTCCACCCGTGGGCCAGTGCCGTCGGCGCCGAGGCTGGCGATGGCGATGCGGGTGCTGTCGCCCGACACCGCGATGGCGACCGGCACGCGACCCTGGAGCCAGGATGCGGCGACTCGTTGTGCCCTCGGAGTGCCACCACCGCTGACCCAGAGGCTACCCACCGCGTCGGGTGGGTCTGAGCCCCCGGCCACCCAGAGCCACCCCTGTGAGTCGTACGTGGGGCGAGTCAGGGAGACGCCGACCCCGTCGATCACGGATCGGCTCTTGCCTCGCCATCGCACGAGTTGACGACCGTCACCGCTGACGGCGGCGAACTCCCCGGATCCCTCCGGACCTGCCGCCAGCCCCGCGAACCCAGCGGGGATGACCGGCAGATCCGACGCTGCGCCGGCCGGGATGCTGGGCTGCGTCAGGTCACCGAGACGGGCAAGATCGATCCGTTGGAGAGATTCCCCGGTGCGCAGATAGCCGGTGCGGGGAGCCGAAGTGTTACCCCATGTGTAGCCGGTCTCGCTCAGCGCGCGGACCTGGTCAGGGAGATCCGGAACGGCCAGCCGACCCGATGCTTGGACCTCGACCACGATCCGCGTCACGTCGGGGACAGCCAGCAGGGTGGCGGCCAGTTGGGCCCAGATCGCCCGTCGATGCGTGAGATCGGCGCTGGTTGCGGGTGCGGTGAGCACGACTGTCGCGAGGCCGTCCTGGACGGCGACCGCCTCGACGGCCAGGCGGGCGGTCTCGGGGAACCCGGTGTCGACGACGGGCTTGAGGTAGTCCGGTGGCGGGGCGATCTGGGCTCGGGCCAAGGCCGTCACGATCCGAGGGCCGACCGGCCACCACCGTACGTCGGCGAGGAGTCGGCGGGTCCCGAGGACCGGGTAGGTCAGTCGGTACGGTCGGAAGATCCGGTCGAAGTCGGTGGTGTTCAGCCAGATCCCGAAGCCGGACGCCGGGAGATCGATGCGCCACTCACCTTCGATCTGCACCATCCTCAACCGCACATCGGTGCGCGTTCCAGGCGGCAACTCACGATAGTGCCCGGTGTCGTCGACCACCGCTACCGCGGTGATGGCTGCCGTCACCACGTCGGGGCCGGTCGGCGCGACGTCGACGACGGTGGTGTTGTCGAAGACGGTCACCAACGAGGTGGGCACCCACCGAGCGACGGACTCCGGGGCGAGGTAGGACTTCGCGACGATCTCGCCGTTGTCGCCAGGCTCCTGGAATCCCGCTCCCGCGCGGAGGAATCCCCGGACGACTTGCTCCTGGCTCGCCCCCGGGTCGGGGGGTGGCACGATCATCCGGGCCGAGGAACCGACCTGCTCGTCGACCGCCCTGCCGGGCTGCACCGGGCTGGTGGACGGGAGCCCCTGGCACCCCACCAGAGTGAGGACGAGCAGCGTTATCGCCGACCAGGATCGGAGGCGGCGCCGGTCACTCACGACGCGAACTCCGGTCCGCCTTCAGTGGCCCCTGGCGTCAGCGCGACGGGCGAGCTTTCGATGGGGGTGCCCTGGGCGCGGGGCAGGGTGAGCCGGAAGCACGAGCCCTGGCCAGGGACCCCCCAGGCCTGGAGCCAGCCAGCGTGCAGGCGCGCGTCCTCCTGCGCGATGGACAAGCCTAGGCCGGTGCCTCCGGTGGTGCGCGCCCGGGCCAGATCGGCGCGCCAGAATCGGTTGAACACCAGGCTGGCTTCCCCCGGTCGCAGTCCCACCCCGTGGTCGCGAACCGCCACCGCGACGGCTCCGGCGTTCGCGCCGATCCGGATCTCGATGGGACGACCCTCGCCATGTTCCACGGCGTTGACCACGAGGTTGCGCAGGATCCGTTCCACGCGCCGGGCATCGTATGCCGCGATGCAGGCCTCCCCCGGGTCGGCGACCGTGATTCGACTGCCGCGTCGCGCCGCGAGCGGTTGCACGTCGTCGACGACCCGCGTGACGGTACGACGCAGATCGGCCGGCTCGGGGTCCAGCACGGCCGCCCCGGCGTCGAAACGACTGATCTCCAGCAGATCCGAGAGCAGTGCCTCGAAGCGGTTCACTTGGTCCTGCAACAGCTCCGCCGAACGAGCCACCGACGCGTCGAAGCCGTGGCGGCTGGCATGGATGAGATCGACCGCCATCCGGATCGTCGTCAGTGGGGTGCGCAGTTCGTGCGACACGTCCGACACGAAGCGTTGTTGAACCCTGGACAACGCCTCGAGCTGACCGATCTGACGTTGTAACCCCTCGGCCATTGCGTTGAACGAGGTCGCCAGGCTGGCCAGATCGTCCTCACCGCGCACCGGCATCCGTTCCGTCAACCGACCTGCCGCCAATCGTTCGGCCACCCCCGCCGCTTGCCGTACTGGGGCGACCACCAAACGGGTCACGACCGAGGTGACGGCCACGACGAGAAGCGCAAGCAGTCCTCCACCGTAGAGCAAGGTCCGGGACACGACCGCGAGGGAGTCGCGCTCCTGCTTCATGGGGTAGACGAAGTAGAGACCGTAAGCCCCCGCCAACGGGAGACTGACCTGTTGGCCGACGACCACCGATGGAACCGGCTCCGGCTCCCCGACGAGGCGTATCGCCTGGACCTGGACGTGCTGGCGGCGCAGGTCCTGGGCGACGGCGGCCTGCAGTTCGCTGGGGATCGCGCTCTCCTTGACTTCGCCGGAGAGCACCGTGGGCACGACCACACTGCTGCGGGTCGTGGACAGTCGGGACAGGACGACGTACCGGGACCAGTTCGTGCCGGCCACGTCCTGGACGAAGCTCTGGGCCGCGGTGTACAAGGCGTCCTCGCTTTGCGTCTTGTCCGTGGCATCGAACTGCCGTTGCACCGACTGGGCCAGCTGCACCGCTTCGGCGGTGGCCGACCGAGTCCGGTCCTCCAACAGGCCAGCCGCGATGTTCTGGTAGAGGTAGCTGCCCACGATCATCGACGTGGTCACCCCGAGCAGTAGGGTGATCACCCCGACCCGGAACTGCAGTGAGCGGCGCCACCGGGCGATGACCCACCGGGGCCCCCGGATACCCGATGCCGCCGGCAACCGTCGCCAGGCCCGTTCCACCGACCCCGCCCACACCACCATCGTCACCGGCTCGCTAGGCCGGGCCGGCCCGGTATCCGACGCCTCGGACCGTGACCACGATCTGGGGGTGCTCGGGGTCGTGCTCGATCTTGCTACGCAGTCGTTGCACGTGCACGTTCACCAGCCTGGTGTCACCCGCGTGCCGATAGCCCCAGACCTTCTCCAGCAACACCTCGCGAGTGAATACTTGCCAGGGTTTGCGGGCCAGAGCGACGAGCAGATCGAACTCCAGGGGCGTCAAAGACAACGGTATGCCGTCGCGCTTGATCGAGTGGCCGGCGACGTCGATGTCGAGGTCACCGATCTGCAGGCGCTCGGGCTGCGGCTCATCTCCCCGCCGCAGCCGCGCGCGGATCCGCGCGACCAACTCCTGCGGTTTGAAGGGCTTGACGACATAATCATCGGCCCCGGACTCCAAGCCGACAACGACGTCGACGGTGTCGGTGCGGGCGGTGAGCATCACGATCGGCACGCCGGATTCGGCGCGGATGCGCCGACACACCTCCATGCCGTCCAGGCCCGGGAGCATCACGTCCAGCAGCACCAGATCTGGTCGAGCGGCTCGGAATGCCTCAACGGCGCCAGAACCCTCGGCCACGTGCGTCACGTCCAAACCCTCTTGTCGCAGCACGATGCTCAGCATCTCGGACAGGGCGAGGTCGTCGTCAACAACCAGGACGCGGCCCTTCACGGCTGCTCCTTCCCACTGCGGTGACGGGACCATCATCACACACAAGAATCGGGTGAACGGTGGTTGCCACGGGACCAGCAGGCTGCCACCCTGGACGCCTCTACCCTTGCAGGAGCCCCACGTGCGACAGTCCCGGCCACCGAGACCGGCCGCACCCTCGTGGCGCTATCCGATCGCGGTGTATGCCGCGTCCCGCGTGGTGGCCGGCGCGATGGCGTGGATGGCCACACGTGACCAACTAGCCATGCCCGATCCGCGCTACCCCGACTACCACTCGGCAGTCCCGACGCCTGAGGCACCCGACTACTGGACGCTGACGACGAACTGGGACGGGCAGTGGTACCGCTCGATCGTCGAGGACGGATACCCGGAGGTTCTCCCGCGTGACGAGCATGGCGCCGTCGACCGATCGACCTGGGCCTTCTACCCCGCTTACCCGATGGTCGTTCGGGCACTGGTCCGCTTGACCGGGGGTGGCTTCGAGATCATCGCCCCCCTGACCAGCACCGTCTTCGGTGCCATCGCCATGGTGCTGCTGTACCGCCTCATGGTGCGGCACGCCGAACCATTCGTTGCTCGGGCGGCCGTGGCCGGGTTGTGTTTCGCGATGGCCTCACCCGTGTTCCAGTTCGCCTATCCGGAGAGTTTGGCGTTCGCCCTCGTGCTGACGTGCTTATGCCTGGTGCAAGCGCGCCGCTGGTGGTGGGTCGCTCCGGCGGCCATCGGACTGGCCCTCACCCGCCCCCTGGCCGCCCCGTTGGGGCTGGCCCTGCTGTGCGCGGCGTGGGTGCCGTGGCCGGGTGCGGCGCGCCCAGACTCCGGCACCAAGCGCAGTCTCACCTTCGCCGGCCTCGGAATCGGTGCTTTGACGCTCCTGTGGCCGGCCGTCGCCGCGTGGCGCACCGGCCGCTGGGACGCCTATTTCGCCACTTCAAAGGCGTGGACATCAGATCTAGGCTCGCTGGTCCCGGGCCCGGGTTACCTCTGGCGCTTAGGCGGCGCCTTGGGGTTAGGGCTGTTCATGACCGCCGTGGGGGTCGTCGCGTTCCTGTCCCTACGCCCGGCGGCCGCTTCCTGGGGTCCGCTGCTGCGCGCCTGGGCACTGGCCTACCCCGTCTTCCTGCTCACCATGACGGTTCCAGGACCCAGCCATATCCGCTACGCGCTGCTGACCGGGGTGTGGTTCTCACCCTTCGCGGCCGCCCTGCCGCCGGACGCCATCGGTGCCCGCCGGGTCCGGGTCGTGACACTGTGCGTCGTGATCGGCGTGGGCGCGGCATTGCAATTCGCGTGGCTCGATGGGTTCTGGCGCGTGGTGGGTTGGACTCCCTAGATCGCCCCTTGGGCGCGGCCAATAGCCATCCCTGCACCACCAGACGCAGTGACGGCACCCTTCCAGGGGGTGAAGGGCGCCGTCGGGACCATTATGGGGGTAATCGGCTCATCTCGCCACCGTTGATCCGTATCGCGCCGATGCGGATGACCGTCACGAGCGCTCCCAGATGATCCATCCGGACGGGGCCGGGCTCGCCCGGAACCCTGCCGGGGCGCCGGAGGCGAGCGGGTGCGCGGCCCGCACGACGATGAGGTCGGCCGCCGCGATCGCTGCGCCGTAGTCTCCGCGGCCTTCCAAGAAGGCCACGAAGGCCTCCTGGTCACCTCGATCGAATGCGTCCACGGGATTGCAGACCCACACCCGGGCGCCGGACACCGCAAGGGACTCACACAGCGGTTCACTCGCCAGGACGACCCGCCCCCGCGCCAGATCCGTCACGTGACGCACCAGCGCCGGCTCGGCCGGAGCGAGAGCATCGCCGCGGACCGCCAACAGCAGCATCGCCAGGACCAGCAGAGACACTCCGACGGGTCGGCCCAGGGTGGAGCGGAAGGGCCGGCGAGGCCGCCCCGGCAGGATCGAGCGACTCGCACCGCAAGCGGCCACGGGGACGAGCACCATGAGCAACCAGAGGCCGGAGCGCGCGGTCCCCAGCGTGGCAATCGTCAGTCCGGTGACGGCCAACCACTCCCAGATCGCGGGGCGGGCCCGCCACGCGAGTCCGACCATGACGACACCCGCTGCGCCGAGCAGGATGTCCAGCGGCTGGCTGAGGCTCAGCGGCGCCCAGAGATTCGTCCGGGATCGGGCCGCAGCATTTCCGAACACGCCCTGGTAGTACTCCACCGTCCGGGTCAGCGCGGGGTTGGCGAACACGGCGGCCAGAGTGGCCAGGCCAACGGCCACGGTCTCGCGGGGACGGCCCCGCAACCGAGACCCGAGCAGGTAGGCGCCGATGACGGCGACACCGAGAAGCACCGCGCCGTGCAGGTTGCCCCACACCGCGATGATCGCCGGAAGCAGCCACACCCCGCGGGTGGCCCGCTCGTGCTGCCTGATCAGGATCAGCACGACGCCGGAGAACGGGAGCAGCGACAGCACTTGCAGACGGACAACCCCCCAGGCCGCCAGCGTGCCGACCGCCAGCAGGAGCAGGGTCACGGCCGTCCCTGCGTCCGTAGCGCCGCGGATGCGCGCTGCTGCGGTGAGCATGACCCAGGAGAGCAGGCCCGCGCACAGCTGCAGGATCCCCAGGCCGACGATGCCTGCTGGGGCGTACGCGACGCTCAGCCCGAGTTGGGCCAAGGTCAGCACCGGTGGCCATCCAGCAGTCGGGGCCGCCGCGAAGGCCACGGAATCGAGGACGCCGCCCGCTCGCCGGATCGCGTCACCGCCGGCTACGGCCCAGAGACAGTCCGCGCCGATGATCGCAGTGCTGGCGACAAACAGTGCCAACAGTCCCAGCGCACCCGTGGTCCACGGACCAGGTGCGACACGCCCAGGTGGCATGGGGCCACGTCCCTCCGACCCTCAGTAGCGATAGTGCTCCGGCTTGAACGGGCCAGCGACGTCGACGCCGAGATACTCGGCCTGTTCCTTCGAGAGTTCGGTGAGGTGCACACCCAGCGCGTCCAGGTGCAGCCGGGCGACCAGCTCGTCCAGCACCTTGGGCAACGTGTAAACCTGCCGCTCGTAGGCGCCGGTCTTGGTGTAGAGCTCGATCTGGGCGATCGTCTGGTTGCTGAACGAGTTGCTCATCACGAAGCTCGGGTGCCCGGTGGCGTTACCGAGGTTCATCAGCCGGCCCTCGGACAGCACGATCACCGAGTGCGCACCGCGCCCGGGCTTGCCGGCGCTCGCCGGGAAGGTCCATTCGTGCACCTGCGCCTTGATCTCGGTCTTGACGATGCCTGGGGTACGGGCCAGCCCGGCCATGTCGATCTCGTTGTCGAAGTGACCGATGTTCGCCACGATCGCCTTGTCCTTCATTGCCGCCATGTGCGCGGCGGTGACGACGTCGAAACAGCCGGTGGCGGTGACGACGATGTCGGCGCCGCCGATGACGTCCTCAAGCCGGGCCACCTGAAAGCCCTCCATGGCGGCCTGCAACGCGCAGATCGGGTCGATCTCGGTGACAATGACCCGGGCGCCCTGGCCGGCCAACGACTGGGCGCAGCCCTTGCCGACGTCGCCGAAGCCACAGACCACGGCGACCTTGCCGCCGATCAGCACGTCAGTGGCGCGGTTCAACCCGTCGACAAGGCTGTGCCGGCAGCCATACTTGTTGTCGAACTTGCTCTTCGTCACCGAATCGTTGACGTTGATCGCCGGGAAGAGCAGCTGGCCGGCCTCGGCGAGTTGATAGAGCCGGTGCACCCCGGTGGTGGTCTCCTCGGTGACCCCCTGGATGCCGGCCGAGACGCGGGTCCACTTCTGCGGGTCGGCGGCCATCGTCTCGCGGACCAGCGCCTTGAAGACGCCGAACTCCTCCGAGTCGGCCTCGGTGGTCGGGGGCACCTGACCGGCGGCCTCCCACGCGACGCCCTTGTGCACGAGCATCGTCGCGTCGCCACCGTCGTCGAGGATCATGTTCGGGCCGGCCAGCCCGCTCGCCTGCCCGTCGGCGGGCCAGCTGAGGATCTGGTCGGTGCACCACCAGTACTCCGGCAGGCTCTCGCCCTTCCACGCGAAGACCGGCACACCTTGGGGGTTCTCAGGGGTGCCGTGCGGCCCGACGACGACCGCCGCGGCGGCTTCGTCCTGGGTGGAGAAGATGTTGCACGAGGCCCAGCGCACCTGGGCGCCGAGGGCGGTAAGGGTCTCGATGAGGACGGCGGTCTGCACGGTCATGTGCAGCGAGCCGGCGATCCGGGCGCCGCGCAGCGGTTGGCTGTCGCGGTACTGCGCACGCAGCGCCATGAGGCCGGGCATCTCGTGCTCGGCCAGGCGCACCTGGTGACGGCCGGCGGTGGCCAGGGACAGATCGGCGACCTTGAAGTCGAAGGACACGGGGGCTCCTGTGGAGGACGGGCATGCTGGCGCATGCGTGGTCAGATGTGCTGACCCGGCGTTGCCCTCCTGGGCTCCGGGGGCCTCGGTCGCGATCGACCCGACCTGCGACGTATGCCGCCGCAGGGCCCCCGCCGCGGGTCGTCCACCCACGCCGGCGAGGCGAGTCTAGCTGGATCCGCCGGCCAGGACGGTCTTCGGGCGGGAGAGACGGGCAGGGGTCGAGCCGGTCCTGCCCATTCGGCTGATCCGGCACAGGCCGCGCCAACCTATCGTCGTGACATTGGGGTCACCCACCGGGGAGGGTGCGCAGACTCGCGCAGGGAGCAGTCCTGCCGTCAACGAAACGGACGTCCACCTTGTTCATCACGCTGCAGTTACGCAGGCGGCGCCGCGATGGTGGTGCGGTCGCGGTCGAGGCCGCGCTCATCACCCCCGTGCTCATGCTCATCCTCGTCGGCATTCTGGAGTTCGGCTTCCTGCTCAAGGACTGGATGAGCGCAACCGCCTCGGTGCGCGTGGCAGCCCGCACCGCGTCCGCAGAGCCCCGCGTCGCCACGTTCGCCAACGACACCGCTCGCCAGATGAGCACGTCGACCGGGGCGCTCAACCCCGGAGACATCCGCAAGATGTGGGTGTACAAGGCCGACTCCGCAGGGAACCCGGTCGGCGGCACAAGCGCATTCACGTCGTGCTCCACCTGTGTGAAGTACTCCTACGACGTTGCTACCCGCAGCTTCACCAAGGTGGCGGACAACTGGCCACACACCGCTCAGAACGCCTGCATGGGAGCTCAGGGACCCCCGGACGCCATCGGTGTGTACATCGAAGTCGAACACCGGTCGTTCACCAATATGTTCTTCACCTCTTTCACGATCAAGGAGCACGCGGTCATGGCGCTGGAGCCGATCCCCTCGCAGAATGGCTGCCGATGATGAGACGGCGCCAGTTTCGGGCCCGGACCTTGCCATTGAGGCAGCGACGACGCGACAGTGGCTATGCGGCGGTCCTCGTCGCCTTCCTCATCGTCATTCTCGTGGGTCTGACCGCCTTCGTGGCCGACGTCGGCAATTGGTACCTCGTGGGCCTACAGGCGCAGAAGGCCGCTGACGCGGCAGCGCTCGCCGGTGTCGTGAATTTACCGGACAACAAGACCGCGGCATTCAGCACCGCCCAACAATACAGCGCGCGCAATGGTTTTGCTAACGGGGTTGACACCGTTGTCGTGGCACCGAGCGTGCCCGGCCAGGCCACCCAATTGCAGGTGACCGTGACCAAGACGGTGCGCAACGGCTTCGCCGGTATTTTCGGCGTGCCCGAGACGACGATCACGCGGACCGCGCTCGCGGACTTCATCGCCCCGATCCCCATGGGTAGCCCATGCAACGAATTCGGCGACGATCCGGAGACGACGAACCAACGCAGCACGCGGTGCGCGGGTGCGGGCAAGTTCTGGCTGTCCATCGCGACGGCCGGGGCCGACAAGCAGTTCGGTGATGCCTATGCCTCACAGTATTGTTCGAACACTGCCGACCTGTGCACCAACAACGTCAACGGCGAGTACGACGCGAACGGCTACTTCTATCAGGTCGAGACGACCCGCACTATCAGCAATCTGTCGTTCCAGGTCTTCGACCCCATGTTCGTGAAGGTCGGTGACACCTGCACCGGCGGAGGCCTCAACGGTTCCGCGGGAACCCGCTACGCCCCGGGCGCGGGCAAGTACTGCACGGGCGACGTCCTCTACGGGTCCTCCGGAAGCTTCGACACCCGTTTCCGGGTCCGCAGAGCCGTCTCCGGGTCCAATCCATGGGATCCCACCAGCTACCCGGTCGTCTGCGACGTGACCTACGGCTCATACCAGAACTCGGTCCCGACCTCGACGATCACCGGCAACGCAACGTTGTCAGCGAACTTCCGCAAGTGGGTACAGGTCTGCAACATCGCCAGCGCCCCGGCCGGCAGGTACTTCATCCAGGTGAGCACGACGGGCACCGCGCAGGGGCAGAATCGCATGGCGCTCGGCGCCTGGTCGACCACCGACACGTCGGCCAAGGACTCGATCGCCGTGGCGGGCTGGAAGAACATGGGCATCTACGCCAACGTGCCCGGTGGAGTAACGTCGTTCTACCTCGTGCGCGTACCATCGGCCGCCGCCGGGCAGATCCTCAACGTCCGTCTCTTCGACATCGGCGACATCGGCGGTGGCAGCGGCAGCATCAACCTCCTCGCCCCCGGTGGCGGTTACCCCACTGGATGCACCGGGATCGGCCCGGTCAGCGGGGCGCTCACCAACTGCGGCCTAGCCGTGGGCTCGGCGTTCCAAGGGAAGTGGGAGACGATTCGCGTACCTATCCCGGCCACCTATACCTGCGTCGACACCAACCCGACGGATTGCTGGTACCGCTTGCAATACACCTTCACGGCCACGACGCAGCCCGTCGACACGACGTCGTGGACCGCAGGTCTGGAAGGCAACCCGGTACGCATCATCAAGTAAGGGTCTGCTTGCAGTACGCCCGAGCCGTCGCTTCCCGGTCGGACCACGCGCGGCACCGACGTCACGTGACGTCGGTGCCGCGACCGGTTTCCCGGCGTCAGGCAGGACCGGCTTGGCGTCATTCGAAGTCGACGAGGATGTCGCCGCCCTGGACCGGGCTGCCCACCGTGACCGGCACGCTCTTGATCTTGCCGGCGACCGGGGCGGTGATCTCGGTCTCCATCTTCATCGCCTCGAGGATGATCAGGGTGTCGCCCTCGGCGACCTCCTGCCCGGGGGTGACGTTGACCTGCAACACGGTGCCGGCGATCGGCGCGCGCAATGCGTTCTCACCGCCCCCGCCACCGGCCGCTTCACCGGCCGGGGCGGCCGGACCGGAGCGCGGCGCGGCCGCGGTCCCGGTGGACGAGAAGACGAAGCCGCCCAACGCCGGGCGTGGCTCGGCCTCGACGTCGACGGAGACGTCGTACTCCACTCCGTCGACGGTCACCTTGAGTCTCATCGGCTGTCCTTGTCTGCGTGGCTCGGGCGCTCAGTGCGAGCGGGTCTTCTGGAACGAGTGCGACGCATGCACGGCCGAACGGCCCATCCGCGCCCAGGAATTGGTGTGGCTGTAGTGGATCTGGCGGACCGTCGCCCGCTTACCGAGGTAAGCGGCGACGGCGGCCGAGATCGCGAGAATCGTCTCGATGGGGACCGGACCCTGCCGCTCCCGGGTGTCGGAAAGCTCCTTCTCGAGCTTGACGACCCGTCGGTTGAGCTCCTCGACCAGGTCGATGAGCTTCGTGACGTCGACCTGACCGCCCGTGGGCATCGTGGTCATGGGCGTCCTTTCTGGACCGGGGATGACGGGGACTCACGCGGCACGTGACGCTGCACCGTCACATCGGCATGAGTCCGTGCTTCTTCGGCGGGCGCATGTCCCGCTTGGTGGTCTGCGCCTCGAGAGCCTGGGCCACGAAACGACGGGTCTCGGCGGGGATGATGACATCGTCGACGAGACCGTGCTCGCTGGCCACGAACGGGTTCGCGAAGGTGTTGCGGTAGTCGTCGATGAGTTCCTGACGCTTGGCCGCCGGGTCCGGTGCGCTGGCGATCTCCTTGCGGAAGACGATGCCGGCCGCACCCTCGGCGCCCATGACCGCGATCTCCGCCGAAGGCCAGGCGAAGACCTTGTCGGCCCCCAGCGCCCGGGAGCACATCGCGATGTACGCGCCGCCGAAGGCCTTGCGCAGCACAACCGTCACCTTCGGCACCGTGGCGGCGCTGTAGGCGAAGAGCACCTTGGCGCCGTGGCGGATGATGCCGTTGTATTCCTGGTCGACCCCGGGCATGAAGCCCGGTGTGTCGACGAAGGTGAGCAACGGGATGTTGAAGGCATTGCAGAAGCGCACGAACCTGGCGATCTTGTCCGAGGCGTTGATGTCGATGACCCCGGACATGTGGTTCGGCTGGTTGGCGACCACCCCGACGGTGCGGCCCACCATGCGCCCGAAGCCGACGACCGCGTTCATCGCCCAGCCGGCATGCACCTCGAGGAAGTCGGCGTCGTCGACGACGTTGCCGATGACGTCACGCACGTCGTAGGCCTTGCGGTAGTCGTCGGGGATCACCGAGTCGAGGAAGGCGTTCTCGTCGACATTGCCGTCGTGGGGCACCTCGGGGGGGTCCTCGGTGTTGTTCTGCGGCAGGAAGGACAGCAGCTTCTGGGCGATGAGCACCGCCTGCTCGTCGTCCTCGGCGACGAAATGCACGACCCCGGAGACCGTCGAATGGACTTGGGCGCCACCGAGGTTCTCGTGGGTCACCTCCTCGCCGGTCACCTGCTTGATGACGTCCGGGCCGGTGATGTACATCTGCGCCTGCTTGGTCTGGATGATGAAGTCCATCAAGGCGGGCGAGTATGCCGCGGCGCCGGCACACGGCCCCGCGAGGATCGAGATCTGCGGGACGACGCCGGAGAGCAGCACGTTGCTGTAGAAGATGTGCCCGCAGCCGTTGAGCGCGTCGACACCCTCCTGCACCCGGGC
>WBZP01001702.1_pt1 | contig 26498 bp, 24 predicted proteins | sample 5204301 | NCBI WGS metagenome assembly WBZP01 (sample SAMN12412401, study PRJNA552823) | activated sludge metagenome | isolation source: activated sludge from nitrification reactor of wastewater treatment plant... | place: USA: Pennsylvania | collected 2017 | reverse complement strand
GAAAACATTTTGGCCTGACTGCCGTAAAACTCTTTTGCATTGACCTTGTTACTTGTAAAACCATAAAACAATGAATACACATATTGCCAACTTAACCAACGCTGTAGTTATGATCGTAATGGGCGCATGGGCCTATTTATCTTCTGCCAACCCGTCTCCTACATCGCTGATTCCTGTGTTTTTGGGTGTTATCCTGGTAGTGATGAGCCAGGGCGTAAAACACGAACAAAAAGCGCAAGCTCACATAGCCGTAGTGGTTACCCTGCTGGCTTTCATTTCTCTGGTTGTCAAACCCCTTCCCTCTGCCATCTCCAAAGGAGAAAGCCTTCCTTTGTTCAGGGTTGCCCTCATGGTGATTACCAATGCTGTTGCCCTTTATTATTTTATTCAAAGCTTTATCCAGGCCCGCAAAAACAGAGCGTCGTAAAACCGACTTTTTGGGACTGATAAATAGGGGTTTGAAGACAATTGTTTGTTAAAACAATAGTACATTATTGCTATTTTCGCATCTTATTACAAATTTCTGCAGAAAAATGAATTTTAAGGCTCCCTTGTCAGCATGCTTTGTGCTGATTTCTTTTGCCATTTTGGCTCAAAACTGGACCCCCCGAACCCCTTCCACCATAAGCTCAACCGGAATTAGAGACATCCAGCCCTTTATTTATAAAACTTATTCGCTGGACGATGCGGGAATGAAAGATATTTTATGGTCTGCACCGCACGAGTCCGACGTAAGACCGGCCCAAAGCAATGCCGTGATTACCGTTCCTTCTGCAGATGGTAGCTTTGATCAGTATAAAATGGTGCAATACGATATGATGGAAGCCCCTTTGGCCGCCCAGTATCCTCACATCCGCACTTTTCACGGCGTATCGGTTACCGACCCCCACAAACGAATCAGAGCAGACTATACCGATTACGGTTTTAGGGCTGTAATTACAGCAGAATCCGGCAACTCTTACGTCGACCACTTCCAGCGGGGGGATAAAACCCATAAAGTCGTTTATTATAAGAAGGATATTGAAAATAAGAACAACTGGTCTTGCGAATTTTTTGAGGAAGAAGATGAAGAAAGACATCATCAAGAAGAGGGGGTTGACCGGGTGGGAGATTGTGTTTTCAGATCATACCGCCTTGCTCTTGCTACAACGGCAGAATATTCCATATACCACGGTGCTACTTCTTCTGCTCAGTCTTCTTTGGTTATGTCTGCCGTTGTAACAGTATTGAATAGAGTAAACGGTGTTTTGGAACACGATGTTACTATTAGATTTATATTAGTTTCCAATACTTCCAGTCTGTTTTATTACAATACAAGCACAGATCCTTATTCAAACAATGATGGTCTTGCCATGCTTACTCAAAACCAAACAAATTGTGATAATGTAATAGGTAGTGCAAACTATGATATGGGCCATGTTTTTAGCACGGGTGGAGGCGGGGTTGCCAATTTGGGTGCTATATGCTCAACCAACAATAAGGCAAAAGGTGTTACTGGATTACCGGATCCAATTGGAGACCCTTTTGCCATCGACTATGTTGCCCATGAAATGGGACATCAATTGGGAGGACGGCATACGTTTAGCAATAATAATAGTGGTTCTTGTTCTGGTGGTAATGCTAATGCTGCAACAGCGGTTGAACCAGGAAGCGGAACTACAATAATGGCCTATGCAGGGATATGTAGCCCATATAATGTTCAAAATAATAGTGATGCTTACTATCATGCAATAAGTCTAGCTGAAATTAAAACGAAATTACAAGGTGTTTCTTGTCACACTGTAATTTCTTTTACAAACCAGGCTCCTGTTGTTTCAACTCTTACTAATTATAGCATTCCTGTCTCAACACCTTTTATACTTACTGCTTCTGCAACTGATCCTGAAGGAGATCCCATTACTTTTTGCTGGGAAGAAACCGATGCAGCAACCTCTACTACTGCTCCAACTTCTACAATGTCAACTGCGCCTGTATTTAGAAGTTTTAATCCAACAGCAACACCCCATAGATATTTTCCTTCATTAAGTACAATCTTGGCTGGTAATACTAGTAATACTTGGGAGGTAATTCCTTCCATTGGAAGGACACTAAACTTCAGAGTTACTGCACGAGATTACCATTCTATTGCTGGATGCACTCATGAAAGAAACATGTCTGTCTCCACTGTTGTAGGTATCGGCCCCTTTACCGTGACCTCTCAAAACACGGCATCCTCATGGACCGAAGGTCAAACGGCAACCGTTACCTGGAATGTGGCCAACACCACCAACGCTCCGGTAAGTTGCGCCAATGTCAACATTCTGCTTTCGTATGATGGTGGACTTACCTATCCTGTTACCCTCATCAGCAATACGGCCAACGATGGTTCGGAAGTGGTCAACGTACCTCTTGGCACATCTACTACGGCACGTGTCATGGTAAAAGCCGCCAACAACGTATTCTTTGATGTCAACAATGCCAATATTACCATCGTTGCCAACCCTGCTACCTTCAATGTTGGCTTAAATCCCACCCAAGTGAGCTTGTGCAACACCGGTCAGGCACAAACAGTCGCAAGTGTTACGCCCGTAAATGGCTTCAACCAAAACGTAACTTTTTCTGTACTCAACCTGCCTCCGGGGGCCATTGCCAATTTTTCAACCAATCCCGTTGCCCCCAACGGCAACACAACCCTAACCATTTCCAATTTGAATGCCGCTGACGGCACATATAATGTTACAGTCAGGGGCACCAGTGGAAGCATTATTAAGGACGCTCCTTTTGTGTTGGTCATTGAGGCTCCTTTGGCCGCTACCAGCCACATCAGTCCTGCTGCTGGTGCCACAGATGTTTGGTACCTTCCCGAATTGACGTGGACACCGCTGACCAATGCGATCGCTTATAATTTTGAGGTGTCGCTGTCATCCTCCTTCTCTTTCCTGGCTGCAACAGGCAATGCCGGTTCCGGCGGTATCACTTTAACGACACCCTTGTTGGGCCAAAGCACTTATTTTTGGAGGGTTCGCGGTGTCAACAGCTGCGCCAACAATCCCTGGAGCACACCCACTTCCTTTACCACCGATGATTGTATGTATTACAAATCGGCACAGGTTCCGGTTATTATAAGTTCTGCTGCTCCCAATACCATTGAATCAAAACAGTTTGTGTATGACAGGGGAAGAATTGCTACAACCGAGATTTACGATATGGAAGGCCTCCACACCAATATCGACAACCTAAAGTTCTTTCTGAAAGACCCTTCAAACACGGAATTGTTGATTTGGGATCAACCCTGCAATGGTGAGGACGACTTCAACATCAACCTAAGCGATGCAGCTTCAAGTAGCGCATATCCATGTCCAGCAACAAATGGCATGTCCTATAAACCCTCCAACCCTTTTTCTGCTTACGCCAGCTTTAATCCTCTGGGAAATTGGACCTTAAAAATCCAGGATCTTACCACCGGTGATGGTGGATTACTCACCAATTGGGGCTGGGTAGGCTGCTATAGCAGCTTCTGCCACCTACGGGTAGAACACCCTTATGTGTCGGGCCTAGGCAGTTTGCTCAACACGGTTTCGTGTTCGGAGGCTGGAGATACCATTTATTTTAGCCCTGAGTTGAAAAACACTACCCTCGATCTCGGAACCTCTACCGTTTTGTTGAACAAAAGTGTTGTGTTAAAAGCCAACCCCGCAGACAACATCACCATAGCAACCAGTGCTGCTTCATCTCCAACCCTGGAAATCTTCCCCGGTCAGAATGTAACGATCATTGGCCTCAACATTTTGGCTTCAGGAGCAAGCGATGGTGCCATTAGAAATGCAGGTAACCTTACGCTGATAGATGTAGACCTGATCAAAAATCCCAACGTCACCCACCTCGCCCTCCTAAAAAATCAGGGAGGGGGCACCGTGACCGTATCAGGTAATTGTACGATAAAACCATAACAGGCTTTATCGGTAGATCTTATTGTTTAAAAGGTAATCATACACCCGGTCGGGAACCAGGTATTCAATGGAGTGTCCTTGTTGAAGACATTCTCTGATATACGTTGCTGATATATCTAGCATAGGTGCGTCCATATAGTGAACATTAGGGTGATTTTCATAGAGCCCTCCTGTATTTCCCGGTCTTTTATATACGTATATAGGATGTTCCACAATCTTTTCGTGGCTCTTCCATTTATCCAGGGTCAACAAATTGTCGCCCCCCATCAATAGTATAAATTGGTGTTGCGGATACTTCTCCTCCAGGTAAACCAGGGTATCAATGGTGTATGAGGGCTTGGGCAGTTGAAACTCAATATTGGACGCCTTAATCTTGAGGTTGTCTCCTATGGCCAGGTTTACCAGATGTAACCGATCGTGATCGTTGGCCAGACTCTTTTTGTCCTTAAGTGGATTATGCGGACTCACAATCATCCAAACTTCGTCGAGTCCCGCCTTGGTAACCATGTAATTGGCAATGATCATGTGCCCCGTATGAACCGGATTAAAAGATCCGAAAAACAGGCCTATGCGTTTGCCAATGATTGTCATTAATAGCCGGAAAGAACAGGCATAATCAGCATCATGATGTGCTCATCTGACTCCTGTTCTGCAGGAAGGATGATGGCAGCTCTGCTGGGTGTAGACATCTGCATGATGGTCTCTTCTGTATCTATGTTGTTGAGCAATTCAACAAAAATCCTGGAGTTGAATCCCATGCTCATGGGCTCACCGGTGTACCTGCAAGCCAATTGCTCTGTGGCTTCATTGCTGAAGTCAATGTCCTGAGCAGACAGCGTCAAGGCATTTTCCGACATATTGAGCACAACCTGGTTGGTAGATTTGTTGGCGTATATACCAATCCTCTTCAGTGAGTTTTGTAGATCTTTTTTATTGGCTGTAAGCTCATTGGGATTTTCAACCGGAATCACCGCGTTGTAATCCGGATATTTGGCTTCAATCAGCTTGGTAATAATTTTGGTGTCACCAAACTGAAACACGGCATTTTTGCGGTTGAAGCTGATGTCAACCGTACCGTGTCCCGGCAAAGCAGCCTTCAACAAGGAAATCAGTTTTTTGGAAAGGATGATGGAGTCTGAAATCTCCGTATTTACATTGCCAAAGGTGTATTTCACCAATTTGTGTGCATCCGTTGCTACAAAAACTACTTTGTTGTAATCAATCAACATGTAAACACCCGTCATGGCCAGACGCATCTCGTCGTTGCTTACGGCAAATGAACTTTTGGCCAAAGCAGTAGACAGTTTCTGACACTCAAAAGAAAAGGTCTCCATCGCATCGTCTTCACTGATGATCGGGAAGTCATCCGGATTGTCTCCTACTAGATGGTATTTTCCATAACTGGACACAATCTCGATGGCATTGGAGTTGCCGGCTTCTGCATGGCCAATGGTAATGGGTTGGTCGGGCAGCGCCTTCAAAGTTTCCAGCAACATCTTGGCAGAAATGGCTATTTCGCCTTTTTCCATGCCATTCACCTCCGTTTTGGTAATCACGGTATTCTCCACATTGGTGGCACGAATGGTCAGTGTATTGCCCTTGAGCTGAAATAAAAAGTCTTCTGTCACTGGCAATACAGGACTTGGGGCAATTACGCCCGATGCAATTTGCAGGCTTTTCAACAACTCCGAAGAGGAAACTTCAAACTTCATTATGAACTGTGTTTAAACCGGTTAGGGAAATATTTGAAAGACGGCAAAAATACAACACATTTACGTGTTTTTCAAGGATAACCCCCCCTTCTTTTAAACCACAGACTGTGGAAAACAGCCCGTTTTTGGTTGAAAACAAAAAAAGCCCCCTTTTTGAGGAGGCTTTCGTGGTCCCACTAGGACTTGAACCTAGGACCACCTGATTATGAGTCAGGTGCTCTAACCGGCTGAGCTATAGGACCTGCTTTTTAGCGAGCGCAAAGATAAGTTTTTTTGAGTATTGGTTGACCTTTTTATGGTTATATGCGTTCTAAAAATTATGAATCGCACCATTTTAACCACGTTTTTTGGGGTCCTCTGTTTTGCTGTTTCTGCCTTTTCCCAGGACAGCCTCAGGTATTATGTCAATAAACAACCCATTGATTCCCTTGGCGTTCCTTACATTACCATCCACGCAACACCCAGATTGTTTAGCGACAAAATCAGCGTTGAACTGGAATACGGCCAACTCAATAAGATCTTTGCCAACAAAGAAACCCGGATTGCCGATGCAAGCGGTAAGGAAGTGGTATTCAACAGCATGCTCGAAGTCCTCAATCTTTTGGCAAGTCAGGGCTACGAATACATAGATTCCTTTATGGATCCTACCAGTAACGACGGAAGAACGCTCAAGTTTTTACTGAAAAGAGTAAAATAAAAGACCCCCGGTTAAGGAGGTCTTTTTTATCATAAGATGCTGGCTATATCAACCTTCGGACCTATCTTGGCCGCAAGGTCTTCTATCCTTACCCTTTCCTGTTCGAGGGTGTCTCTGTCTCTGATGGTTACCGTATTGTTTTCAAGGGTATCAAAATCTATCGTCACACAGTACGGCGTACCAATGGCATCCTGCCTTCTGTACCTTCTGCCTATGGCGTCCTTTTCGTCGTACTGACAATTGAAATGCTTCTTGAGAGTATTGAACACATCGCCCGCTGCTTGGGTCAGCTCTTCTTTGTTTTTCAACAATGGCAGCACGGCCACTTTTACCGGTGCAAGGGCAGGATGAAGTTTTAATACTTCTCTGGTCGACTCGTTGCCATCGGCATCCGGAACCTTTTCTTCTGTAAATGCCTGACTGATCATGGCCAAAAACATACGATCGCATCCAATCGAGGTTTCTACTACGTAGGGTACATAGTTTTCGTTGAGCTCGGGATCAAAATATTGCAACTTCTTACCGGATAGTTTTTGGTGTTCCGTGAGGTCAAAGTCTGTACGGCTGTGTATGCCCTCCAGCTCCCTGAATCCAAATGGAAACTCAAACTGAATGTCTACGGCTGCATTGGCATAGTGCGCCAGGTTGTCGTGATCGTGAAATTTCAACTTCGATTGAGGGGTGCCCAGGTTCAGGTGCCACTTCATTCTCGTTGCCTTCCAATATTCGTACCACTGCATTTCTTCTCCGGGTCTCAGGAAAAACTGCATTTCCATTTGCTCAAACTCCCGCATACGGAATATAAACTGCCTGGCTACAATCTCATTCCTGAATGCCTTGCCTATTTGTGCAATGCCAAACGGTATCTTCTGTCGGGTTGATTTTTGTACATTGAGGAAGTTAACAAAGATGCCCTGCGCCGTTTCCGGTCTGAGGTACAGCTTACTTTCTTCTCCGGCGATATTCCCCAGCTGGGTGTTGAACATCAGGTTAAACTGACGCACTTCTGTCCAGTTTTTGGAACCGCTCACCTCGCAAGTGATGCCACATTCGTTGATGATGTTGCCGAGCTCCTCCATGTTGCCATCCCTCAACGCATCGTTCATCCTTTTGAGTACGGTATCTATTTCCTGTTGTCTTTCCAAAACCCTTGGGTTGGTAGCACGGTACATAGCCTCATCAAAACTGTCCCCAAATTTCTCGCGCGCTTTGTCTACATCCTTCTGGATCTTGGCCTCTATCTTTTCTGCATAACCTTCGATGAGCTGGTCTGCCCTGTATCTCTTTTTGGAGTCTTTGTTATCTACCAACGGATCGTTAAAAGCATCAACGTGTCCGGATGCCTTCCACGTCTTGGGATGCATAAAGATAGCGGCATCAAGACCCACTATGTTTTCATGCATTTGCACCATGGACTTCCACCAATACTGTTTAATGTTGTTTTTGAGCTCAACGCCATACGGTCCGTAATCGTACACGGCACTCAGGCCGTCATAGATTTCACTCGAGGGGTATATAAAACCATACTCTTTACAGTGCGATATGAGGTTCTTAAAATCCATGGGATACGTTTGATTTATGTATTGTTGAAAGCAACTATTGTGCCTTATTTTGACACAAAATTATATTTTTTCGGCCTTATCTAAAAAATTTGTGGTCGCCGATTTGCTTAATTACAAATGTAAATTTGTTTTTCGCTTGGTTTTTTGTAAAAAACAGAATATAATTTTGTTTTAAAACGGCAGGTCACCGTATTCATTAAAGGTGTTGTTTTCATTGTCGTTGAACGGCTCAAAGTTAGACGGAGGGAAGTTTCCGTTTTCTGCCGGTGCTGCAACCTCTGTTTTGGCCATCTTTTCTACTTTCCATGCATTGAGGTTGGTAAAGAATTTGCCCTGCCATTCCCGACCCCTTAGATCAAAATAGACCTTGATCTTATCTCCTTCTTTCAAGCCATCTACAATGCCGGTTCGGTCTTGAACGGCCTGGAATTTTACAAATTGCGGATAGGTACCCTCCGTTGTAATAACAAACTCCCTTGTCTGAAAAGAGGCGGTTTTTGACTCTATTTCATAAACCTTGTGCAGTGTTCCTTCGATTTCAAAATTCATTGCTGTGTGTTTTGCTGCGATCCTTTAAAAGTGGCACAAAGATACAATATTCAGCAATACAGCGCAGGCCAACGGTTTTATCTGTATAAAAAGAGAGGTGATATCCCCTCCTTTTATTGACTTTATACGTTTATGGTAAAAAGATATCTATGAAACGCTTTTTTCTTTCTGGCTTGCTGGCTGTTATTCTTTTAGGTTTTTCTTGCTGCAGTAAGGAGTGCTGGCACAATGCGAAGGTGATCGAATTTGATATGCGAAAATGCGCCTGCTGCGGAGGCCTGGTGGTAGCGGTCGACGGCAAAACGTACCAGGCCTTTGTCTATCCGGAATCCCTGTCTCCGGAAATAAAAAAGGACTTTCCCTATGATGTAAATATACGGTACAAGAAAAGAGACAGTGGTGACGGCTGTAGTGTTACTGATGGCTTGATCGACATCACCAACGTCTCCTTTTAATAAAAAAGAAGGCTGGCTTACAGGTGTGCTATCCAGCCTTCTTAACTTCAACACTTAGGGTGCTACCATTATTCTTTTCACTGCCCTCCGTCCTTTAACGATAATCTCCACATAATACATTCCTGCGGCTATTGTTGTCAAGTCAATCGTAGTTGTTACGCCACAGGAGGCCTTTTCAACAAGTTTTTTTCCATCAGAAGCATATAGCGTGATTTGATCGATACTTTCTCCTTCCTTGTTTTTTATCCAGACACTTCCTTTCGCCGGTACAGGCCCCAACTCCAGATTTTGTTCCAGTGTTTCATCTGTGCCACTAATGACCACGTCTTCACAAACAGACAGATTTTCACACCCTTTATTATCCCTGAGTCGCACTGCATACCTGCCGCTGGTTGTAGGTACAAAAACCTGTTGTGTGGCACCTTCTATGGGCAGTCCTGTGGTGCAATTAATCCACTGATATTCCACGCCAATGGCTCTTGCTTTTAACATTTGACCGGTTTTAGTGACCTTATTATCAATCTGCCCGGTACAGCTGGTGTTTTCATAGTAGGCCAGTCGCATGGTATCTGTAAGCATATTTTCCAACATCATGATGTCAATGTCCCGATCTCCGTCCATATCTACCAGTGCCGGTATCGAAGCAACATCGCTGACTTGTGATGGAAGCCCAATAAATGAAAGTGCACTAACGAAATTGGCTTTTCCGTTGATCAACGGGTCATTGAATATTCCTCCCAAATAAAAGATGTCATCATTGGCGGCTTCCTGCCAGATAGAAAACAAATCGATATCATCATCAAGGTCTAAATCGCCTGTCAATAAGAAGGCTGATTTAAACAGGTAACTGGCAATACCGTTTGTGTTTTGATACCAGCCTTGAAAATGAGGAGCCGTTGCGCTTCCTGTGTTTTTAGCGTACAACATGGTAGCAACATCGGTTTCTTCTCCTTCTTCTCCATAATACCTCACAAAACCACTCATCAACAGATCGTTGTCGCCATCTTTATCCATGTCTGCTATTTCGGGAATAAAAAAACTGCCCGCAGAAAAACCATTGAGTTTTAATTGATCAGCACTATAACTCTTATATCCCCCGTCGGGCTTGCTTTCAAAATAGCGTACACTTAAGTTGAGGTATTCGTCGGCATCACAACAAACCAAAAAGTCGGGCTTGTGGTCGCCATTCAGGTCTCCGGCAGCTGGGTAAACAAAGCCGGTCATCTGCAATAAATCGGGGTAGGCCGCCTCTCTGCTTTTAAAAACGGGTGACCACCTGCTGCCAATGTTTTCCTGCAAGGATACAAAATAAGTGATATTTTTAAATGTAAACGGCTGAGTATCCTGATCAACAGAGTCTATGCCTGTTATAATGGCATCTTTATCGCCATCGTTGTCAATATCATAAAACACAAAGCGCACTGCCGGCTGGCTGGTATCCGGTCGGGTTAGCTCCAGCCCAAACGGATTCGTTGCTTTGAATTCAAATTGTTGACTCCTCAACGGCAAAGTAAGAATCATAGCCACAAACAAACTTGTTTTTTGAATGGTTTTCATGGGTATATTTCTTTGGGCGTTAACAATATGTCTTTTGAATAGCTTAATCCTTCTACCGTATGGGTGGAATAACTCTAGGTGGCGTCATTGTATCCCGGTTTAGAAAAGCTCAGAAAAACCAGTACGTGGTCATAAAATGTTTTTTTGGTTTCAGTAACCGTAAATACTATCGTTCCACTCTCACCGGTTGTCATTTGTTGCTTCGAACTACTCACAACCTGAACCTTACAATCGGTATCAGATACTTTGACTGATGCCACATTCTTTTGTTCGATATTTACGGTAACTCCCTTCACCGGCGGATCCTTTTCAAGTTCGTGTACAATAAAATTTAATGTATACGTTTTGGTCTCCGGCGCCGGTAGTTGGTCGCAATCCACCGACTGTCCGACTGGCGGTGAACTGGCAATTGCCAAAATCCAAAATACCCCCGCAGACAGCAGGGCTAAGATTGGTTTTTTGATTCTTTCCATCTTAATGTTTTTTGTAGGGTGAATTCAATCAAAATGGGAAGTATGCCTCCCACCATCATAAAAAATATATCGTTGTTGTCATAAGTGCCCGGGCTGAGGCCAACGCTTTGTAAGCCTTCGTTTGTTAAACATATAATATACACGATTGTCATCCACAAAACCGAATGTGTGTTTATTTGCCTTTCCCATATCCATAATTGGATGCTCATCACAGCAAACATCCATAAACCATCGGGCAAAGAATACAACAATAGGGCATTGTCTTTCAACAAACCTTTTATACCACTGTCAACCCATGTGTTTTCTAAAATATGAACGCCCGGAATCATTTGGTAAACGGGAGAAGACGCCCCCCTTCCGGCAATGTATATCAAAATGCCCATCAACAGCATCCCCATTCCAACAATCAGGTAGTTCAACGGAAAACGTTGCCTCACAAACATTTCTGCTTTTGGACATAAGGTAGTCCACAAAAACAAAAAAGGCAATGACCCCTGTCACTGCCTTATCATTCTTTTTCTGATCCTGATAGGTGTGCCCTAACTCCGGACAATAATCAATACAATTAAACTGTCTGCTGTTGATCCACAATACATAGGTTTAACACAATTAAAACCCTCCTGTCCTGCCCGATGCTCCGTTCCCGGTTGCTCCGTTCCCGGTTGCTCCGATGCCCGATGCTCCGTTCCCGGTTGCTCCGATGCTCCGCTAATAAGCCTTAGCAAAAATCACCCGCTGTTTAGAAGGCCTTCCGGTGACAATACAACTGCCTTCTTCTGATTCTCCTTCCAGTGGCACACAACGGATCGTCGCTTTGGTTTCTTCCTTCACTTTCAACTCTGTTTCGGTGGTACCATCCCAGTGCGCATAAACAAAGCCTCCCTTTTCCTCTATTGCTGACTTAAGCTCGTCATAGCTGTTGGCATAAGTAGTGTGTTCTGCCCTGAAAGCCTTTGACCTTTCCAACAGATTGGCCTGTATTTCTTCCAGCAAATCCGCTACATATACTTCTATGTTTTCAAGCGGTGCCGATGTCTTGGTTTTGGTGTCCCTGCGTGCCACTTCTACCTGGTTGTTTTCGATGTCTCGCTTTCCTAGGCCCAACCTCACCGGTATTCCTTTCATTTCGTATTCTGCAAATTTGAAGCCGGGTCTGTTCTTTTCATCATTGTCGATCTTTACACTGATGCCGCGGGCTCTCAACTTGTCAGCAATCTGATCTGCTACCAGCATCAATTCGGGTTCCGGTTTAGGAATGGGAACAATTACCACCTGAATGGGTGCCAACTTAGGAGGCAAGACCAGTCCTTCATCATCACTGTGTGTCATGATCAAACCACCTATCAGACGGGTAGATACGCCCCATGAAGTGGCCCACACATATTCCTCCTGGTTTTGTTCGGTAAGGTATTTGACCTCAAACGCTTTCGCAAAATTTTGCCCCAGAAAATGTGACGTGCCCGCCTGCAGTGCTTTTCCGTCCTGCATCATGGCCTCTATGGTATAGGTATCATCGGCTCCGGCAAATCGTTCGTTTTCTGTCTTTACGCCTTTGATCACGGGCATGGCCATCCATTCTTCGGCAAATCGGGCGTAAACCTCGTGCATCATTTGTGCCTCGGCAATCGCATCCTGTTTTGTGGCGTGCGCTGTATGGCCTTCCTGCCAAAGGAACTCTGCTGTACGCAAAAATGGACGGGTGCGCATTTCCCAGCGTACTACGTTGGCCCATTGGTTGATAAGGATGGGTAAGTCGCGGTACGACTGTATCCAATCTCTGTATGTATTCCAAATAATGGCCTCACTCGTTGGCCTTACTATTAGCTCTTCTTCGAGCTTCGCCTCCGGATCTACAATGAGTTTGCCTTTGTTGTTTTCATCGGCCTTCAATCGGTAATGGGTTACAATGGCACATTCCTTCGCAAAGCCTTCCGCGTTCTTTTCTTCTGCTTCAAACAGACTCTTGGGCACAAACAAAGGAAAATAGGCATTAACGTGTCCGGTGTCTTTAAACATCTTGTCCAACTGATCCCGCATCTTCTCCCATATGGCATACCCATACGGCTTAATCACCATGCAGCCCCTCACAGCCGAATTGTCTGCCAATCCTGCTTTTTTTACAATGTCAAGGTACCACTGCGAATAGTTTTCTGACCTGGGTGTAATTTCTTTGGCCATCTTAATTTGGTTTTAATTCCCCACTTCACATTATAAAATTTTGTTGCAGGGCTTATTTAAGTCAATAACTGCACAAAAATAAGGGTTTTTTGCGGTTTCGTTATATATTATTTGTTTAGGACTCTTTACCGACTTCGCCCTTTATTGTAAAAGTTTTCTTAAATATGGCTTCTCCGATTAACGAATTGACCTCCGGCATCGTCAAATAAGGTATACAAGTTAAGGTTAATTTAAAGTCCGGTTTTAACACAATAGAAATTGAATATTAAATGAACCTTAACGAATGATCATGCAGTTTTACAGTAACTTGCATGCGAAACAGGAGTATCAATTATTGCGAAAATAAATTCATTAACAATGAAATTCAGATGGTTCGTTTCTACCTTGGTTTTAGTCGGATTGACAACGACAGCCTTTGCCCAATTTGACGATCTTTACTACGACCCCAAAAGCAACACCCATTCATCCGATGGGATGGTTACCCAAAGCAACAGTAATGCCTATTCTTCTTCTTACGACGATGAGTCGTATGAATACTACGACGATGGGTATTACGACGATACCAACGACTATGACGACTACCAGTACTCAACCAGAATCCGTCGTTTCTGGAGGCCTTCTTACAACATTGGTTATTATTCTCCTGTCTGGGGCTATTCATGGCGAGATCCTTTTTGGGATCCCTGGTACAATTCATGGTACGACCCCTACTGGTATGGTGGCAACAACGTTGTAGTTGTCATAGGCAACTCCGGTTGGGGATCCTGGAACCGATGGAATCGATGGAACAATTGGAGCTGCGGTTACAACAACTGGGGCTGGAACAACTATGGTTGGAATAGCTGGGGTTGGAATAATTACGGCTGGAACAATTGGGGTTGGGGCAACAACTATGTTGTCAATAACTACTACGGCTGGAATCGCCCATGGAACGGGCACCACAATGGCAACCACAACAATAATAATAACGGCAATAATCATCCTTACGGCACTTACTATGGAAGCAGGAAAAACGGATCTTCTATAGCCAGCACAAAAGGACGCATCGATGGTCCCAGAAAAGACACCAAATCCACAGAGGTCTCTCCGGATGCACCCAACAGATCGGATTTCAATGCAGACAACACCGGCGATAGACCTACTTCCTCCAACAGACAAAGGAGGGGTGATTTTGAGAATAAACCCGCAGAAGAAAAATCCAGCATCTATACGCGCAAAAGAACCGAAGTTACCGGACCCAACTCAGGAAACAACGGAAATAGCTGGGATAGGGAACCATCCCGAAGACCCGATCCAACACCTCAGATGGACAGAAACCGGGATCAGGATCGTCCTTCCCGAAACAATAATACTGAGCAGCAAAGATCTTACGAAAGACCACGCTCATCAGACAACAGCAATCGTTCCAGCCACAACAGTTCACCGTCCAGATCCCGCGACAGTGGTTCATACAACTCCGGAAACAGCGGTGGCGGTAGCAGTCGTTCTTCCCACAGTGGCGGCGGCGGTGGTGGTGGCCGATCTTCATCTTCACCAAGAAGAGGTGGATAAGCTGTAAAATTATTTTATACCATCCGCAGTACCTCATTCAACGCTTGTTGTACTGCGGATGGTTTTTTCAAACCTTTTCAGACACTTTTATTATGAGGCAATACATTCTTTCCCTACTTGGGCTTATGTTCTATTTCATATCCTCTGCACAAGGGGTTTCTGATGCTGTCCGCTGGTCTTTTTTCAGTCCGGGTGGAACGGCCCGCGTTTTGGGTGTAGGCTCTTCCTTTGGAGCAATGGGCGGCGATTTTTCTTCCATCAACATCAACCCTGCCGGTTTGGGGGTTTACAGAAAAAGTGAGTTTACTTTTTCTCCATCCCTATCCAACAACCGCACTTCCTCTTTTCTGGTTGATGATGCCAATACCATCACCAAAGACCGATACAATTCCTTTTCTGTAGACAACATATCTTTGGTACTGGCGGGCAGAAATGGTTCCGGTTTTGCCATAGGTTTTTCCAAGTTGGCAGATCTCAACAAAAACTTCCGTTTCAGCGGTACAACAAGGGGTTCTATTACCCAGCGTTTTGCCGAAAGAGCCAATGGTCGCGATGTCAATCAACTCGACGATTTTGAGGCATATCCTGCTTATGCCGTAGGAGCTATCTACGACCTCAATGAAGATAAAAATTATGAAACCGATTTTGACCGGTTTGAAGGAGTTAAAAAAACCCAGGAAGTAGACCAGGAGGGCTACATTCACGAGCTTTCACTGGGTTGGGGGGGCAGCTTCACGGAGAAGTTTTTACTTGGTTTTTCCATGGGCATACCCTTTGTATCTTACCAGGAATTAAAACAATACAATGAAAGCGACCCCACAGACGCCAACCCGGTTTTTACTGAACTCAATTATACAGAGTATCTCAACACCTCCGGTGCCGGTATCAATTTCAAAGCCGGTTTTATTTATGCCCCAATTCGTCAAATCAGAATCGGTGGTGCTTTCCATAGCCCAACCTGGTTTACTTTAAATGATGATTATTATACCAACCTGGACTACGCTTACGACGATGGCACATCACAGTACTACTCCAATCGCTCACCGGATGGAAGTTTTAAATACAAACTCAGCACTCCGGCCAGACTTGTGGGCAGCGTGGGAACCATTTATAAAATTGGTCCTGTCCAGGGTTTTATCAACGGTGATGTAGAGTGGGTCGATTACAACAACAATCGTTTTGATTTTACAGATTTTTCTGATGATCCTTCTGAAGGGCAAAACACCATCGATGTCAACGACGAAGTCGAGCGCCTTTTGGGCTCTGTAATCAACGTAAGGTTGGGTACCGAACTGGCCATAGGTGTGGTACGCCTGAGGGCGGGTATCGAGCAAGGCGACAGCCCTTTGGCCGCAGACACCAAAAAGGTACGAAGCCATTCCTTTGGCATTGGGGTAAGAGAAGATCGGTTTTTTATCGATCTCGGCGTGAGAACGAGAAAGTTCGATGAAGGATATGTACCCTATGTGTTGGTTGACCCTGCAGACGAAAGTCTCGTCAACAACAGAGTGCAACAAACTCGCATTGTAGTGACTGCCGGTTTTAAGTTCTGATGCCCGGTGTTAAAATTTTTCCTCCGGAGAATTCTTTTTCAAAAACAAAGAAACAAAAGCAGCCAGGATAAACACCAAAATGGATGAGGTGATGGCATTGGTAAGTTGTTTTCCGATAGTGAATTCGGCGGCACCCTCTGCTTCCACCTTTTCCATGGCTTCTGCAATCTGGTCTTCTGTCATGCCAAAACTTTCCATGGTTGAGCGGGATGCCATGGTTTGGATTTCAGTGAGTTTATCTTTAAGTCCGGGATCTACTGCCAAAAGAATCATCATTAACAGCACAGAAGTGAGGGTCCCTATAAGGGCTGTCAAAAATGCTGTTTTCAAACATTCACCGTAACTAAGGTATCCTCCGTTTTCAGACCTTTCTTTTAGTGTGGCCAACACCATAAAAAGGATCATAAAGCCAAAACTTAAAACCATCTGAAGCGTGAGGCTCATCTCCACTATGTAATAAAACATAATGTGCATGATAATGGTAATCAAGGCATATACTGCACCGTATTTCATCCAGTTCTCTTTCATTGTCTTTATTCTTTTATGAAGGGTAAAAGTAATTTTTTTTCTGTGGTATCTTTTGGTTTTTTGTATTCTTTCGTTCTAAAATCCAATTGGTGTAACCCTTTACTAAGCGAATCGGTTGGAAAAAAACATCGTATACCCATTTCTCCAAGATGCGGGTGGCGATAGTACATGCAGTTTTTGTAATCGAGTTGGATTCTTTGGCTGTCGATTGAAACCTGCACATATTGTAAAAAGTCATTGATGGAGCCTTGTGCTGTTTGCCGTATAACTACGTCCATGGTATCCTTCCAAAATTCATCCAGCTTGTCCAACTCACGGTTAATCTGCTCTTTTTGAGAAATAAGAACTTGGTTTTTGGGGTCGGCCTTAAGTTTCTTATTGATTTCCTGCCGCTTCAGAATGAGCGGTGTTCTTTGTTTTGACTTTTCTTTTTGAAAGACATCTATTTGACCAATTTTCTCGTGGTTGAGATTAAATTGACTAAACTGGATTCCTTTCTTATAGAAGGGTTTCTTTTCTGCTACATTTTCCAATAAGTCGTTGTATTCATCTGAAAGTTTGATAAATAATGAGCTCGTACTCTGGGTAATCCTAAACTGTTCCAAAGACACATCCGGCATGAGTTTTTTATTGATTTGGCGCTCTTCGTTGGGGTGCTCCTGTAGCAGGGTGTTCCTAAGGTCGTCGTAGTAATAATCGTCTACCAGCAAGCCGTTTTGTTCGAGATTTTCTTCTCTGGGAATGTAGGGAGTAGTGTTGTTTCTGAAAGCCGCCGGGCCCAACAAAATTAAGGCAATGTAGGGTATTGAAAGGTAAAATAGTTTTTTGGTGTAGGGGTGGTCAATAAAATTGTAAAGCAAGGGTCTGTACAAAAAAGAAAAGGTAACCGCACTGTAGAAACGATAAATATAATAATACACAGCGGCAATGTGTTTTTCCTTGACCCTCTTGAAACCTCCCAATGTAACGAGATCAATAAATACTACAAAACCCAAAATCATATAGAGGCCGATTGTCAAAGAAAGCGCCTGCATGGAATTGGTATCTGTTCCCATTATTTTTTGTCCTATTACTCCAATGAAGCCGATTTCAACAAAAAATATCATCATGGAAAAAAACAACAAAAACAATAAAAAAGTATAGGCAAAAATGACACTGCACAAGCGTTCAAGATTTTCTATAAAATCATCATACCCTCCTACTTTGTTTTTTAAAAATTGTGTGACCTTTTCTGAATATTTAAACTGATCGTAATTGATCTCTCCGGATACGTATCTCAATCCAATAGCGCCAATCCAAAGGCCCCTGAGGATTACATGGAAGATTAGGTTGATAAAAAATATCCACCAGCCCTTTTGCAATACCAGGATGAAAGTCGAGGCCAGTCTGCCTGTCTCATCAAACAGGTACATTTCCTGAAATATTTCAAGGTTTTTGATCGTTGTACGCGCTGCATATATTCCAAAAATGGCAAACCCTGAAATAAGTAATTCCAACTGCCAGGATTCTTGTTGGAGTTTTTCAAGCCATTCTTTGAAAATAGATTTGTGGTCTTTGTTATTTTCCATAATGACAAAACTAATAGTATTTTTTGTGCTAATCTTCTTTTTGCACATCAATCTAAGCCGGCATTACGATGAATTTTTCAACAAAAAGGGTACATTTTTGGTAAAATTGCCTCTTCTTTGTAATTTATTACATTTTTAAGCTATGTTCGATTTTTCAGCAGGACTCTCACAACCACAAACCTCTGTGTACCTCATTGGTTTTGCCCTGGCTATGACTTTTGCCCTGTCTTTGCTCCTGGTGCTTACGTACGATAAGACTTCCAGGCAAGTGAGCCGTCCCGACCATTTTATCCAATCGCTATTGTTAATGTCGTTGGTTACCTGCACCATTATGCAATCCATTGGCGACAGCCTTGCACTGAGTTTTGGTATCTTCGGGGCACTGGCCATTATTCGTTTCCGAACTCGTATCAGCGACCCTCGCGATGTAGCTTTTGTTTTTGCCAGCATGGCCGTAGGCATTGCTTGTGGTGTTCATAGTTTTTTAAACGGCATCATCGGTACCCTTGCTTTTTGTCTGGTCGTGGTCATCATCCGGTTTTCTCCTTTTGGACAAAAATCCAATATGCTGGGCTCCCTGCGGGTTGAAAGCATCATAGAAAAAGGGGGTGCAGGGCCCTTGGCCGATGTTTTGGAAAAATACTGCAAGCCTTTTTCATTGAAACGCATGCGATTCTCAACTTCTGCAGAAGGTAAAGACAATTACGAATACGAATATCGCTTCAAGCTAAAGCCGGGTATGACACTCACGGCTTTAATCGCCGACATAAGAAGTCAGGAAAACATCCTTTTGAGCAGGATCAACTTTGATGACGAAAACGATGTAGACACTCTTTAAGCCCGAAACCATGACCACAAAATTCAATTTTTTATATTGGGTGGTGTTGCCCGTTGTTTTTGGCGCATGCTGGTTGTTTTTCCGTTCTGTCAATGCGCCTCAAACTGTTTTTTATGGCTATGCAGAAAACAAGGAAACGCAAATATCCTTAGATGAAGCCGTGCAGGTAAAATCCGTGGCTGTGACACCCGGTCAAAAAGTGATGAAAGATCAGGTGCTGGTTGAATTGGATTATAAAGAAAATGATATTGAGCTCGCTTTGACAAAACACAACATCGAACAACTCAATCGCAAAATTGTCCAAAAAAGGAGTGAGGTTCTGGCTGCCATTGAAAAAACAAAGTCGGAGAAAACGGAAAAACTGGCTGCCCTGGAAAGCGATATGACAGAAGCAAAAAGTAAGCTGGATTACCAAAAGAGTCTCATCACTCAGGGATCTGCATCGTCTTTTCAAAATCCCCTGGAGAAGCAAATTTTAAGTTTGCAAAAGGAAATCACAACTACCGGTACTGCGTATGACAAGCTCATTGCATCGTATCAAAAAATGCTATCTGACCCATCTCCTGAAGAGGAGGAGGCCGCAGGTCTTAAAGAAAAAATGCGTTTGCTAACCACAGATAATAATAAGGCAGTCATCAAAGCGCCTTTCGACGGTTTGGTGGGAAACATCAATTGTAAAGCATCTGAATATGTCGATGCCCATACAACGCTTTTGTCCTTCTATGAAGTGCGACCCACCGAAGCCCTGGCATACATTCACGAAAGCATGTCGTTGTCCGTAAATATAGGTGACGAAGTAAATGTAAGTTCTGTTATGCACCCGGACCATGTTGCCAAAGGTGTAGTCACGGGTCTTGGACACAGGATTATAGAAATACCGGAGAGACTCAGAAAAATACCGGAATACAAAACGTATGGCATGGAGGTGTACATCCGACTTGAAAATGCCAATGCATTCCTACAAAAAGAAGCACTGAAATTTACGCTGCGTTGATATGAATCAAAAATTATTATCATCGTTGCTGATTGTCCTGGTTGGTTGTTGCTTCACATCGCTGTGTGCCCAGTCATCACCTACATCCGCATATCTTTCTAGTTTCAGGTCGTCTTCCGCTTTGCGCACATTTGATGCTTATTCAGGGAAGGTCAACGATCTCAATTTCTCTTTACCCGGAGTTGATGAAATCAATTTGCGAACCGAAACGGATCAGTTTAACCTCAGCCGGCAGGAATACGCTCTTCGTGTGATGTTCAATAACTGGGGCGCAGGCAAAAGCTATAAAAGTGAAAAGGCCTGGTTGATGGCAAAAATTGAAGCAGACAAAGGTTTGTATGGCGCCGAATTGCTATTATCTAAATATTTTGATCTGGTAGACCTTTATCACCACATTCAAAAAACAGAGGCATACATACAAGATTCCATTTTTGCAGACTCCATGATCCGGGCTACGGTCAATAACATATTGGCAGACCAGAGCAACGACGTTGATGATCTGTTGAATTGGGAAGAGCGAAAATTTGTGGCCCATCAAAAACTTCAAGAAGAAAAATCTTCTGCATCCCTGTTGCAATCGTATACGGGATTCACATCATTCGATTGGTCCAACTGGCCGGATGTAACATTTATGAAATCGGTCCTGGAACAATATTCATTCGAAGGTATGAGTCCTTCTGTTTCCAAAGCCTTCGAGGCAGATTCGATGCTACTGGAAGATCGTTGGGCCGTCTCGCGAAAAAACGATCATCGCTTACTGGATTATGCACAGCTTCGTTACAGCCGCAGAGACAATTTACTTTTTCAGGATGAATTTTCCATCGGCCTTGGCTTTCGCCTTCCCTACAAAGGAACGCAGAAAAAACAGAGCAACGACTACCGCATAGAATTGTTGGATCTGCAACAGGAAAAAGCCATTGAACTGGCAGAAAAGGAAAGCGCTATCAACGATGCCATGAAAAAATTTAATCTCTTGTTGATTCAATGGAATGCCTTGATTTCTACCGAAAGTTTACCGGCATCTGTCAACTTATCCAATCCCGAGGTTTCCAGACTTTATGAAATAGAAAAGAGAAAGAGAGGTATAGAGAATAACGCCAAAAAGCTGGATTTGAAAAAGAAAATTACTGAACAATACCTCCAAACACTTTACCTGCAGGGAGAAATGGAAAAGTCTCCCTGCGTAAATTATCTTTCTACCCTCTTACCTGTTTTTTGATCAGGCCTGAATGGATTTTTCAACGGCCTTTACTATGTTCTGTTCTTTTTTAATTGCCTCTTGCAATAATTGATCGGCCTGTTGGGTGACAGATGCAACAAAATTTTCATCATCAAATCCTGCACAATTGATTTTTACGTTGAGATAGGCCCCATAAATGGCAGTTTTTAAACACAGCCCGCCTACACCCGCATCTGAAATAGAATTGACATTGCCTTTTTCAACCATGGCCTCCACCAAATCAAAGGCTTCATATGCCGTTTTCATAACCTCCAATGGTATCTGAATGGCGTATCTCGTAGCTTCGTGCATGGCGGTTTTGCGTTGTTCTTTTTCTTCGTCCGTAGCCTTCGGCATTCTAACCGCGGTTATTATTGCGTTGAATGCATTGGTGTCTTCATCTACCAGATAGATGAGTTTATCTTTTATGGCCTGGCCTTTATCAGCCCAATCAGAAAAATAAGCGGTTTGTTTTTCCCAACCTTTTTTACCTGCAGACAAGTTGGCAACCATGGTACCCAGAGCCACACCCAAGGCTCCCACATATGCCGAAACACTGCCTCCTCCGGGAGCCGGACTTTCTGAAGCTGTGGTATCTGCAAAATCAATGAGGGTCTTTTGCACCAACAGGTTTTGCCTATTGGCTTTCATTTTATATTCTATGATGCGTTCCATAGGATCAAAGGGTGCGAGTTCGTCGAGACCCATTGATTTTATAGCCATAAAGATGAGTTCCTTTTCCGATACCCCTGTTGATCTTCCTTGCTTCTTAAGAAAATATCTACCGGCTTCCAACATTACATCTTTAGGAACCAAACCCACGAGCTCTGATCCTGTTACACGCATACCCCGTTGGGTAGCACTTTCGCAACAGGCTTCAAATGCTTCATGCAGAGAAGTTACTTTTAGATTGGTCAGATTCATAGATACCTGGGCTATACCGTATTCTTCTATAAACCACCCTATACCTTTTACGCTTTTGAGTTTTCCGGGCTGTCGTAGAGCTTCTCCTTTTTCGTCCCTCAGAATCGTTTCTCCTTTTTTCATCACGCGACCTGCTTCCCGCACATCAAAGGCGACTGAGTTGGCTCTTCTTTCAGAAGTAGTATTGAGGTTAACATTGTAGGCAACCAAAAAATCTCTGGCTCCTATGACGGTTGCTCCACTTTGTACATTCATGATGGCCGGTCCGTAATCGGGTTTCCATTCCGGGTCATTGATTTTTTGAAAGAAGCCTTCGTATTCTCCGGCTCTGATGGTGGCCAGGTTTTGGCGGTCCGGTTTTTTAGCTGCGGCTTCGTACAAATAAACAGGTATATTCAATTCACGACCAACGCGCTCAGCCAGTTTTTCTGCGTACCTGGCGGTTTCCTCCATGGAAATGCCTGATATAGGTATCAGTGGACACACATCAGTAGCTCCCATGCGTGGGTGCTCTCCTTTGTGTTTTGACATGTCGATCAATTCTGCTGCTTTTTTAATACCGCGAAAGGCCGCCTCAATTACCGAATCGGGATCGCCGGTAAAGGTAACTACTGTGCGGTTGGTGGCCGCTCCCGGATCCACATTGAGCAAGCTCACTCCTTCTGTGTCAGCTATGGTTTGGGTAATCTGATCAATAACAGCGCGATTTCTGCCTTCACTAAAATTGGGTACACACTCTATAATAGGTTTCATGGTTGAATTTTTGGATTTTGGATATGTCTTAATTTATCTCTGTTTGTCTTTTTTTCCATATTGCGTTGAATGGCTTCCGTAAGGTCTATACCTGTCTGGTTGGCCAAACAAGTAAGGACCCATAATACATCGGCCATTTCATCGGCCAGCATATTTTTCTGATCCGTTTCAGACGGTGTTTCTTTGAAAGATTGCTCACCGTAGATTCGGCTGATCAGACGCGCAACTTCTCCTACTTCCTCGGTGAGAATGGCCATATTGGTCAACTCACCAAAGTACCTTACTCCATAGGTTTGGATCCATAGGTCTACCTCTTTTTGATATTCTGCCAGGGTCATTATTCTCGTTGTTTGCTGTCTATGATAATGGTGACCGGACCGTCGTTGGTTAAACTTATTTTCATATCAGCCCCAAAACTACCCGTTGCCGTCCTATTGGGAAATTGTATTGACATGGCTTTTACAAAGGCTTCATAAAGGGGTATAGCCAGGTCAGGCTTTGCAGCTTCTATGAAAGAAGGTCGATTGCCTTTTTTGGTGCTGGCGTGTAGGGTAAATTGACTCACCACCATCACGGATGCTCCAATGTCCAGAGCAGATAAATTCATTTTTCCTTCCTGGTCTGAAAAGATGCGCATCTGGGCAATTTTTGAAACCAGCCAATCGACATCTTCTTCTGTATCGTCTTGGTGAACACCCAGTAAAACCAATAAGCCCTGGTTTATGCTACTATATACCTGTTCATCGATGGTTAGACTGGCTTGACTTACTCTCTGAATTACGGCCCTCATCTTATCATTTGGCTCTGCAAATGTATCCTTAATTGTGCATTTTCGTGCAGCACAAGTTGCGCTTTGTATAAAAATAATAGGATTAAATGCCGAATGAGGTTTTCAAAATATTTATTCACATTTTAGTTTTATGTTATTCGTAAAAGGCCGGTAAATAAGAGATTAAAAAACAAGTTATCCACAGCCGGGTTTGGGAGGAAAAGTGGGAAAAATGAGGATAAATATTTTGCATTCTCCTTATGTATTAAATAAATGTTTTATATGTTGGTCAGACTCGATTTTATGCCCACTGATTTAACAGAGGGCTTTTTTGAGTTGGTCCACACATAGGTTTTAAATATTCACATTACAATGTTAATTCTTTGGTTTTCACAGTTTAAATATGCGGTTTCGTGTGGAACAATTCGTTGTTTTAAACAATGTAGGGTAATTGTCATCCGGCAGTAAGGTTATCCACATATTCACAGCCCTTATGATGAAGGTATAAAATTTAAATAAAGAAAAACTATTACCACTTATTCGCAACCAGGGCTTCGGTTTTTTGATTTTTAATTTGGATACATTTGTCAAAAAATAGAATGCAGATGAGCTGGGTGAGATATTGGCTTTTTACGGGGTTGGTTTTTGTTTTTTTTCAGGTTGTCATTGGTGGCATAACTCGTTTAACAGGCAGTGGGCTTTCGATAACCAAATGGGATATTATTACGGGAACGATTCCTCCTGTGACGGAAGAAGGGTGGTTACGTGAATTTGATTTATACAAAGAGACACCCCAGTATAAGAAAATAAATCAGGGTATGACATTGTCTGCTTTTAAGTGGATTTATTTTTGGGAATACCTGCATCGTCTGTGGGCTCGCACAATGGGTTTTGTATTTTTAATTCCTTTTGTATTTTTCTTTACCAAAAAATGGATAAGTCCACATTTGTTGAGAAGGCTGGCTGTAGTGGTTGGACTGGCCATGCTCGCTGCAACTTTTGGATGGATTATGGTAGCCAGTGGTTTGATCGACAGGCCATGGGTAAATGCTTATAAACTTAGTTTTCATCTCTGTATTGCATTGTCTGTTTACAGTGCTCTGTTATGGACCTACCTTGAATATCGGGATGGGCAAATTGTGCCTTTTTTAAGAAGAGATCACGTGTTGAGTTACAGCATCTGGGTTTTATTGTGGATTCAGTTGTTTTTGGGTGGTATCATGAGTGGTATGAAGGCTGGTCTGTTTTATCCGACTTGGCCTGATATGAATGGAGAATTTATTCCACAATTAGTTTTCAACAGCCAATTATTTTCTGTGGAAGAATGGATTCATTATGATCGTACCGGCATGGCTCCTGCGGTCATTCAAACGCTACATAGATTGACTGCTTATACCCTTATTTTATTGGCATCGGCATTGTTTTATCGGCTTGTATTGAGAGGCAGTAATCTTCGTATTTCGCGTGCTGCCAAAGCGTTTTATGTTATGTTGATAATCCAGGCATTATTGGGGATAATTACGGTAGTAATGTGCAAAGGGCAAATTCCATTGTTGTGGGGTGTTTTACACCAGGCAGGAGCGGTGATATTACTCACTGTCACCATGGTGCTAAGATTTGAAATTAAACGCAGTCCAATTTAAAGTAAATGCTATTTTTGTAGCTCAATCAACAGCTTGTCCGTGAATACAGACATCAAGAAGGAAGGAAAGTTTGAATATATAGAAACAAATAGCGAGCATAAGGGAGAAACGCCCTTACTCTTGCTTCATGGCCTCATGGGTGCTCTCAGCAACTTTGAGAGTATTTTAAAAGAGTTTGGTGATAAAGTAAACGTTGTTATACCCATTCTGCCTATTTATAGCTTACCAATCAAAGATTTGGATCTTGATGGTCTGGTTGATTTTATTGATGATTTTATACAGTTCAAGGGTTTTGAAAAGGTAAATATTTTAGGCAATTCACTCGGAGGACATTTGGCTCAGATGTATTGTTTGAAAAGGCCGGATAAAGTGGCTAAGATGATTCTTACCGGAAGTTCTGGTCTTTTTGAAAACGCCTTCGGAAACAGCTTTCCGCGTCGCAGTTCACGAGACTATATAAGGAAAAAAACAGAGATGGTTTTTTTCGATCCCAAGGTTGCAACAGAAGCTTTGGTTGATGAAGTGTTTGAATCTGTAAGTGATTTGGGTAGGTGTATCCGAATTGTGAAGACAGCCAAGTCAGCAGTTCGCCACAACTTAGAAGACAAACTTCAAATGATAAAGACACCTACTTTATTGGTATGGGGTGTACAGGATGAAGTTACGCCTCTGTGGGTAGGCCGTAAGTTTCACGAACTTTTGTCTAATTCTAAACTGGTGGAAATTGACAAATGTGGTCATGCTCCTATGATGGAACACCCGGAAGTTTTTAATAAAGCCCTGAAAGAATTTATTTCAATTAATTGATTATCAGTTGTTTAAGGCCTAATTTCTCTTGCTTTTGCAGCTCTTTGCATAGGATTTTCTCCACCGCCTCCACCTCTTCTGTTTTGTCCTTGTTTAAAGGCTTCAAAACGCAATGTTTCTTCTCTCGGAGGATAATAGTTGTTTGATCTGTCTATATCTGCTGTTTCTAAATAGGGATCAAGGATGATCTCCTTTATAGGCTTTTCGGTGATGAAGACTTTGGTTACGGTGGTATCATC
>WBZP01001701.1_pt1 | contig 26500 bp, 19 predicted proteins | sample 5204301 | NCBI WGS metagenome assembly WBZP01 (sample SAMN12412401, study PRJNA552823) | activated sludge metagenome | isolation source: activated sludge from nitrification reactor of wastewater treatment plant... | place: USA: Pennsylvania | collected 2017 | reverse complement strand
CCCTGCTTTTTTTGTTGTAAAGAAACCGGCATAACGGTTACCGATCCCATTTTCATCACTTACGAAAGTGAAGTGGTTTACATTGTACTGGGTTGGAAAACGGGCATCCCCGTATTTAAGATTGGAGAGTTGTGATATTTGATTCAATTCAGATTTGTCTCCAAAATCTGTTACCAGGAAAATATTGTAGCGACTGTTACCCGGCAGTACCGTATCGGCTGTTTTAGCAGAAGCAGAAGGCCTGTTGCTGGCAAAGATGATTCCTGTTTTATTGGGAAATGAAACAAAAGAAGGATCAAGATCATCATACACATCGTTTGTGATCTGCTGTGCTTTTTCTTTTTCTATATTATAGGTATAGATATCGGTGTGCCCGTTTTTTACTGCTGATAACAATAAGGTTCGGCTATCGAGCATATACTTTACATCCTGCACCAGGTCAAATGTTCCGGTAAGATCAATTTTGTACTGTTTGATCCTTGTAACAACATCGTAAACGAATAATTTAAGTCTTCCCTCATGTGTATAAATAACGGTGATACGTGTTCCTTTCGGATCCCAGGCCATTAACGGATAGCTGGGGTTGTTTTCATTCTGGTATGTCCGAACGCCGTATTTGAGCAGTGTTTTGTTGTCTCCGTCATCATTAAAAATTACCCTCACGATTCCGTTTTTGTATTGGGTAACCACGTAAGAATTGTTCCGTTTGTTAGGGTTTACATTAAAGCGATAATAATTAAGTCGTGGACTTATATCAAAACCTTCAATATAATTTCCTTTGGGATAGCCTTTTCTTTTGCCAATATCCTGGTAATATTTTTCCTGTTCATATTCCATGAACTCTTCCAGCAATGCATTGAATTTTTTCTTGGTTATCTGTAGGCTTGCTTTGTTCAGATTCTTATAAATGCGTGCCAGGTACAGGAAATAAGTGACATTTTCTTTTTTGTATTTTTCTTCAATAAAATACCAGAATGCATGACCAGCTATCCGTGGTCTTTTAAATGCAAAACCGGTTGTAATCGCCGCTCAGCATTTCGCTTTTCAGTTCATCATCGAGGTCTGTGCTCCAGTTTTCACCGAGGTAAGCAACGTATCCATCGGTAAGCCATTGAGGAAGATCCAGTAAAGTCTGGTTTCCTGCCACTTCACCTATATCATCTCCAAAAAGTACATTCTTGGTAATAACATCTGCAATACCCTGGCGGATCTGCCTGCGTAGGTTATAATGATTGGCATCGAAATAAACCAGCATTTTGTTATTCACCAGCCTTGTTGTACCGCCTGTACTGAGGATATCGGTTTCAAGTCCGATATTGGTCTGCTGCATATCGGCGAACTCATTGTACAGGATAATGTTGGCTCGTCGCTGCAGACTGTATTCCGCAGCCATTTCAATCTGGGGAAGTTCTTTTTCTGCAACCTGGGCAACATATTTGGCGAGCTCCTGCCCGTTCTGGTAAAAAAATACATTAAAATTCGGCGTTTGATAAAACTGCCATTTGAATTTTTTATACTGAACCCTGTTCTTGCCGAAGGTTACACTGCTAACCTGCGCATGAACAGGGAAAGTTAAACAAAACAGGAGCGAAGAAATAAGAATTTTTCTGCTGAACTTTGCCATACCAGTTAATTGATTCTGAATATTAAAATTACTTGATTCATCTGTTATATGGGAACTTTTTTTACCTCAAACCACCGGTGCAGGTATGTTTGTGAATCGTTTAACAGTGAGTCATAAATGATAAAATAAAAATACAGCGGATGATCCGCATTCAGTCATTTCAGTTCAGCCCGATACAGGAAAACACTTATGTACTCTACAATGAATCCAATGAGTGCCTGGTCATTGATCCGGGATGTTATTACGACGACGAAAGGGAAATGCTTTCCGGGTTTATATCAAAGATGAACCTGGTGCCTCAAATGCTGCTTAATACCCATTGCCATCTTGATCATGTTTTCGGAAACAAGTTTGTGTCGGATACCTATGCACTAGACCTGCATACGCATGAAAAGGAAAAATTTGTACTCGATTTTGCTCCCAAAAGCGGCTTGATGTACAACCTGCCTTTCGATAATTATACCGGCCCGATTGTTTACCTCAAAGAAGCTGACAGGATTAAACTGGGTGAAGATGAACTGGAAGTGATAGAAGCTCCGGGCCATTCTCCCGGGCATATCTGCTTTTATTGCCGCAAGCAGGACTTTATCATCAGCGGCGATGTGCTTTTTTACAGGAGTATCGGCCGAACTGATCTGCCCGGCGGCGATCACGATCAGCTGCTGAAGAATATCAGGGGAAAATTGTTTGTACTGCCCGATTCAACGAAGGTTTACAGCGGGCATGGGCCGGTAACTACAATCGGAGAAGAGAAATTGTATAATCCTTTTTTAAAGGATGAGTATTAAATATTGAATGATAAATGCAGAAGTGAACAGGCCTTACATTTATTATTTTTCTCTTTCCTGGCAAATTTCAATCAATACCCCATTGGTATTTTTGGGGTGAAGGAAGCAAACCAGTTTATTATCGGCCCCTGCTTTGGGTTCGGGGTTGAGCAGTACAAATCCTTCGGTCTGCAGTCTTTTCATTTCTTCCCGGATATCGGCCACTTCGAAAGCAATATGATGAATGCCTTCCCCCTTTTTTTCAATAAACCGGGCAATAACCCCATCAGGAGTAAGGCTTTGAAGCAGCTCTACTTTGGTCTCGCCTGTCTGGAAAAAAGCGGTATTCACCTGTTCCGAAACCACGGGCTCAGTCTTGTAACAAGGACTGTTCAGGAGTTTTTCGAATAAAGGGATCGAAATTTCAAGGTCTTTTACGGCAATGCCGATATGTTCAATATTCTTCATGTAATAGTTTTTTGCCGCCGGAATCCGGTGGTTTACGAAATACGTAAAATGACCTTTGTAAAGGCCTGTTGACCCTCAAAATAAAACCTTTTACAGTAAATTTGCGTTAACACAGGAACATTAAAATCATCAGAATTATGTTGAAACTGCCCATATACCTGGACAATAATGCCACTACCCCTATGGATCCAAGGGTATTGGAAACCATGTTACCCTATTTTACCGAGCATTTTGGCAATTCGGCCAGCCGCAATCATCCTTTTGGCTGGGCTGCTGAAGAAGCGGTAGATTATGCCCGCGAACAGGTGGCCAAACTGATCGGCGCCGATCCAAAAGAAATCATCTTCACATCAGGCGCTACAGAAGCCGATAACCTGGCCATAAAAGGCGTTTATGAAATGTATGCCAGCAAGGGTAATCATATCATTACAGCTACTACAGAACACAAAGCCGTACTGGATACCTGTAAGCACATCGAAAAAACGGGAGGTGAAGTTACTTACCTGTCGGTAGATAAAGACGGACTGATCGACCTGAAGGAACTGGAAGCAGCCATCAGGCCTACTACCATTCTAATTGCCCTCATGTACGCTAATAATGAAATTGGTACCATTCAGCCAATCAAAGAAATCAGTGCCATTGCAAGAAAGCATGGGGTGCTTGTTTTTACAGACGGAACACAGGCTGTAGGGAAAATACCGGTAGATGTAAATAAAGACGGTATCGACCTGATGGCTTTCTCTGCACATAAAATGTACGGACCGAAAGGTGTGGGGGCGCTCTATGTGCGCAGGAAAAATCCAAGGGTAAAAGTAACTGCCCAGATGGACGGCGGTGGCCACGAACGTGGCATGCGTAGTGGTACGCTTAACGTAGCTGGTATCGTTGGTTTCGGTAAGGCCTGCGAATTGTGCATGCTCGACATGGAATCAGACACCAAACGAATAGCCAAACTCCGCGATAAGCTTGAAACTGCCCTGTTACTACTGGAAGAAGCCTATGTAAACGGCAGCCGTGAACACAGGTTACCGCACGTGTCAAATATCTCTTTCAAATATGTAGAAGGTGAGGGGCTGATGATGGGATTCAATAAGAACATTGCTGTCAGTTCAGGTTCAGCCTGCACATCAGCATCGCTGGAACCAAGTTATGTACTAAAGGCCCTGGGCCTTGGCGATGACCTGGCACACAGTTCGCTGCGTTTTGGATTGGGAAGGTTTACTACGGAAGAGCAGATCGACTACACAATAAAAGCCGTGAGCGAAACCGTTATTAAGCTGAGAGAAATGAGCCCGTTGTGGGAGATGTACAAGGAAGGCATCGACCTCAATACCATCGAGTGGGCGGCTCACTAAGATTTATGGATTATCGTTCAACAATTAAAATTTCTAAAAAATGTCATATTCAGAAAAAGTTATTGATCACTACCAGAATCCGAAGAATGTTGGTACCCTTGACAAGGGAAGCAAAAATGTAGGAACAGGGCTTGTAGGTGCCCCGGAATGCGGTGACGTGATGCGTCTCCAGATTCAGGTTGATGAAGCTACCGGTGTAATTACTGATGCAAAATTCAAAACATTTGGTTGCGGCTCTGCCATTGCTTCTTCTTCCCTGGCTACAGAATGGTTGAAAGGAAAAAGTGTGGATGAAGCGCTTAAGATCGACAATATGGATATTGTAGAGGAACTGAACCTGCCACCTGTAAAAATTCACTGCAGTGTATTGGCCGAAGATGCGATAAAAGCAGCCATCAATGACTATCGTGAAAAGAACGGGCTGGAAAAGATCAAATTTGAAGAAAGCGTGGTTCATTAATAGAATGAAACAAGCAGCATTGGGTTAACTTTCAACAGGTAACCCCCAACTTATTTCTTTATGGTAGCAACAGATAACAGCATTTATATAAGCGACAAAGCCAAACAAAAGGTAGAACAACTCATGCAGGAAGCGGGAGTTAACAATGACCCGTCTTATTTCCTGCGGGTAGGTGTTGTAGGGGGTGGCTGCAGTGGCCTGAGTTATAAACTCGATTTCGACAATGAAGTAAAACCAATGGACCAGGTATTTGAAGATAAGGGTCTGAAGATCGTTACCGACCTGAAAAGTTTTTTGTACCTGGTTAATACAGAACTTGAATTCAGTGATGGATTGAACGGAAAAGGTTTTTATTTCAACAATCCGAATGCCAGCAGGAGTTGTGGTTGTGGAGAAAGTTTTGCCGTATAAAAAAATCATTTTTAAATATGTAAAAGCCCGCTGCAATTAACAGCGGGCTTTTTTGTATATAAACAACAGGGTTGTTAATTATCTGTCTTTATAACCGGGGGAGTGAATTGTGCTTCTTCAACCGGTGGTGGAGGTGGTGGTGGCGGAGGAAGTTTGCCATATTTCTTTTCATAGTATTTCGGGTTAGCATTCCAGGTCGACAGTTTTACTTTGAAAGTCTTTCCGTCTTTCTTTACAATTACAGTTGGGACTCCTTTTATATTCCTGACAACGATTTCAGAACCGTTATCATTAATGATGGTGGTAGATATCTCATCATTTGATGCCGAAAAGGCCGGTGGTAATGGCGGAACCGGTGGCTCCGGCGGAGGTGGAGGGGCAACGACTGCAACCGGGGGTTCCGGTGGTGGTGGCGGAGCTACCTGGTTAGACCTGTTGTCTTGTGCATACAAACTAAGCATAGAGAAACAGGCCGCTCCCAAAAGGATTTTCTTTTTCATAAACAAAATTTACATTGAGATGCGATGCGCCTTATTCTCCATAAATATTCCTGTTTTTTTTTGTAAGCAATTAAACAGGACAGCTGAGGCAGAGGGGAAATAAAAAACCCCGTATAAAACGGGGTTTGCAGTCGGGGTTGGTAAACATTTTCAATAAAACAGGTTGCTTGTCAAGAACACGTGGCACTAAACCACTTTCAAATCCTCTATATATGGTTTCGCCCCTCTTAAAAAAATAAACCCTGAATTAGACAGTTAACGCCCTGCTCCCGCTGCATCCTTTTAAAAAAATCCTGGAGGATTGCATCCATAACCACTCTATTAGCTTGTTATATAGTAAATTGCAGCAATTTAAAAATCATGTGGAGTATCTGTAAAAAAGAACTTGGCCAGTTTTTCAGCAGCTTAACAGGCTATATAGCCATTGTTTTGTTCCTGTTGATCAACGGGTTGTTTCTTTTCCTGTTGAGCGACAGCAGTATATTTGAATTCGGGTATGCGAGTCTCGACAAATTTTTTGAACTCGCTCCCTGGGTATTACTTTTCCTGGTGCCGGCGATCAGCATGCGTTCGCTTTCTGATGAATTCAGGGCCGGAACTTTTGAAATACTTCAAACAAAACCATTAACAGCCTGGCAGATTGTGCTGGGCAAATACCTGGCAGTAATAATTATCATCCTGTTTGTTATAGTGCCAACACTGCTGTATGTGTTTACCATAAAATCATTGAGTGCAACAGGAACCATTGATAGCGGAGGTATCGCAGGAAGTTATCTCGGGCTGTTCCTGCTGGCAGCAGTTTTTGCAGCCATCAGCATCTGCTGCAGTGGTTTTACCGGGAATGCTGTAGTGGCATTTCTCATAAGTGTTTTTGTTTGTATTATTCTTTATTTCGGTTTCAGCGCTATCAGCAAATTGCCGGTGCTGCAGGGGTCGGCAGATTATTATACTGAAATGCTTGGTATCGATTTTCATTACCGGAGCATCAGCAGGGGAGTGCTCGATAGCAGGGACATTATTTATTTCGGCAGCATCATCTTTCTTTTCTTATTGATAACCGTTAAAAGTCTCCACAAAAAATAATGAGCAACGTTCATAAAAAAGGAAAGAATAAATTCTGGTTGCCTGTTATCTTGGTAATACTGGCGGCTGTGAACTGGCTTGCTTCCATGTATCATGCAAGGATCGATCTTACCAATGAGAAGCGTTTCACTTTATCAAACTCAACAAAGAAAATACTGAAGGGGCTTGATGATCTCATAGAAGTGAAGGTTTTCCTGAAAGGAGAATTCCCCAGCGGGTTTAAAAAACTGGCCAACAGCACCGAAGAAACCCTGCAGGAATTCAAGGAGGTTGCCGGAAAAAATCTCAAATACAATTTTGTAAGTCCAGATGATGTGATGGAAGGAACACAGGTAAAATGGGGCGATACGCTTTCAGCTATGGGTTTATACCCGATCAACCTGAAGTCGCAGTTAAAAGCGGGAGAACAGCAACAATTACTCTATCCTTATGCATTGATGCGTTACAGGGAAAAAGTAGTTCCGGTGAAGTTGTACAATGGAATTCCCGATGTAGGTATAGGCTGGAAAGAAATCAATAGTGCAGAAGCCATGATGGAATATCAGTTGGCTGACGGGATTTTCAAGTTATCGGAAAAGGAAAAACCGATGATCGGTTATTCTTTCGGTAATGGCGAGCCGCAGGATGCCAGGGTTTACGACCTGGTAGAAAACTTATTAAAGAATGACTATAACCTCAAGATGGTAAACCTGAATACCATCCCGGTGCTGACAGACACTTTTAAGTTGCTGATGATTGTAAAGCCGACACAGCCATTTACCGACATCGAAAAGCTACGGCTGGATCAATATATAATACATGGCGGGAAACTGTTGATGTTCGTAGACAAACTGGATGCTGAAATGGACAGCCTCCGTGAAAAAAACGAAGTGATTGCTTACGACCGTGAACTTGGTTTAGGCGACCTGCTTTTTAAATACGGCATCCGTATCAACAATGATCTCGTGATGGATCTGCAGAGCGATAAACTTCCGTTTGATGTAAACGGAAACGGGCAATATGAATTTTTATCCTGGAACTATTTCCCGGTGTTTGCATCCAGATCAGATCATGCTGTTAACAGGAATCTCGGTTTTGTTTCAGGCAGGTTTGTGAATTCAATTGACACGATAGAGGTTGAAGGGATCAAAAAAACAGTCCTGCTGAGTTCTTCTGCCAATGCAAGAAAAATTACGGCGCCGGCACTCATCAGCGGTAAAGAGAATGTAAATGCGCCTGAAGACGAAAAATTCAAAACTGCCAATATACCTGTGGCAGTGCTGCTCGAAGGAAAATTCACTTCCATGTTCAGGAACCGGTTGTCGCAGGCATTGAACGATAGCCTCGCCCGCTACGGTGAAGATTTTCAACCGGAAAGTGTTGTAAATAATAAAATGATCATTGCTGCCGATGGTGATATGGTACTGAATTCAGTATCAAAGAACGAACCGCTGCCAATGGGTACAAACCCTTTCACTTACGGTTCTCAATATGAATATCGTTTCGCGAACAGGGATTTTGTGCAGAATTGTCTCGACTACCTGATCGATCAGTCGGGTCTGTCAGATGCAAAAGCAAAAGATTATACACTCCGGTTGCTTGATTCAAAAAAACTGAAAGAGCAGAAAACCAGCTGGCAACTGATCAATATTGCGGCACCGATATTGATAGTTATATTTTTTGCATTCATCTTCCAGTGGATCCGCAAAAGAAAATACAGTGTTAAGTAACTGTAACCATTCATGAATACCACCCAGCTTATATATTTGGTTTTTAGCGGCGTAATCCTGGTGGCGTTGATACTTGACCTCGGGTTACTCAGCAAAAAGAACAAGGAGATCAGTATTAAAACTGCCTTGATCCAGACCTTTTTCTGGATATTACTTTCACTGGCATTCTGCGGTTTTATCTGGTATGAACGGGGCAGAACAGATGCGGTTCAGTATATATCGGCATACCTCCTTGAGTGGTCGCTTTCTATTGATAATATTTTTGTGTTCATCATCATCTTTACTTTTTTCCAGGTACGGCCGGTTAATTATTCAAGAGTATTGCTGATGGGAATACTAATGGCCATCGTATTCAGGATCGTTTTCATTTCTATAGGCAGCGAACTGGTGGCCCGGTTTCACTGGATCATGTATGTATTTGGCGCTATGTTGGTATATACAGGTATTAAACTGTATACTGCCAAAGAAGAAGCTTCATTTGACCCGGAAACCAACTGGGCATTCCGGTTTATGAAAAAATATTTCAGAACAACGAATGAAGAACCGCACGGTAAGTTTCTTGTTAAGATCAATAACAAAACATTTCTTACCAAACTTTCAATGGTTGTGATCATGCTTGGTTTGATCGATATTGTTTTCGCAATTGATTCCATACCGGCAGTTTTTTCTATTATTCCTGATCCGGGTGATAAACTCCTGATATATTCATCCAACATTTTTGCAGTGTTGGGACTCAGGAGCCTGTTCTTTTTGTTGAAAGGTGCCGCCAACAGATTCGATTACCTTCAGCAAGGCATAGCAATAGTATTGTTATTTATTGGCGCCAAGATGCTTCTCGAGAAATGGATTCATGTACCGGTTGCGGCGTCATTGATGGTGATCATAGTTTCTATTGGCGGATCAATTTTGTATTCTATATTCAGGGCATCGGCTGAAACAGGTTCCGATGCTGATGCTAAATAAAAATGGGAATGCACTCCTGTAAATTTTCAGATATAGCAGCTATTCTTCATACTGTTCCACTGCAACAGCAGGCAGATCCATTGATTACAGCGTTGCTTACTGATAGTCGTAAACTCCAGGCTGCAATAGGAACTTTGTTTTTTGCAATTGATGGCCCGCAAAAAAAAGCAGCTGATTTTATTCCTGTGCTTTATGATGCGGGTGTCCGTTGCTTTATTACAGGTAAAAGTTTTTCCGGTAAAGAAGCTGCCCAATACCCGGCGGCCAATATCATAACCGTAGATGATGTATTGGGTGCCCTGCAGACCATTGCAACTCACCATCGGCATCATTTTCATTACCCTGTTATCGGCATTACCGGCAGTAACGGAAAAACAATTGTAAAAGAATGGTTGTTTCAGTTGCTTGGTGATAAGTACAATATTATAAGAAGTCCCAAGAGTTATAATTCGCAGGTTGGTGTTCCGCTGAGTATATGGAATATGTCAGAGGCACATACATTGGCGCTCATTGAGGCGGGGATATCAAAACCCGGTGAAATGGAAAAACTCCAGCAGATGATAGAACCGGAGATCGGGGTATTTACTTATATAGGTGATGCACATGCAGAAGGTTTTACAGGACTTCGGGAAAAGATCAATGAGAAATTAAAACTCTTCACCAACAGTAAAACACTTGTTTTTTGTGCAGATGATGTGCTGCTCGCTGAGTCAATACTTCAGTTCAGGAAAAATGTAAACAAAGAACTTAACCTCTTCGGCTGGAGTAAAAATACCGGCACAGATCTTTTTATCAGCAGAACAGAAAAAATAGACCAGGGTACACTTATTTTCTGCAGGTATAAGGAAACAGATTTTGATTTTGTGATTCCTTTTACGGATGAGGCTTCCATACACAATGCCATTACCTGTTGTTGTGTGATGCTGCAACTGGGTGTTGCCGTAAACAGTATTGCTACCCATATCTATCAATTGAAGCCGGTTGAAATGAGGCTTGAATTGAAGGAAGGTATTAACAACTGTTCTGTGATCAATGACAGCTATAGTGCCGATATTAATTCTCTCAGTATAGCACTTGATTTTTTATCGCAACAGCAGCAACATCCCAACCGCACTGTTATCCTGAGCGATGTATTACAATCGGGTTACCAGCAGGGAGCACTCTACAGGCATATCGCCGGGATATTATCGCACCGAAAACTTTATCGTTTCATCGGGATCGGTCCGGAGATTTCGGCTCAGGCAGCGGCATTCGAAAATATTCCGAAAAGTTCTTTTTTCGAATCTACTGATGCATTCTTAAAACATTTGCCATCATTGCAGTTGCGTGATGAAACTATTTTATTAAAAGGCGCCCGTGTTTTCAGGTTCGAAAAGATCAGCCAGGTGCTGGAACAGAAACTGCATGAAACGGTACTTGAGATAAATCTGAATGCATTGCGCAATAACCTGAAGCAATATGAAGATTTTCTGAATAAAGGTGTAAAACTGATGGCTATGGTAAAAGCATTCAGTTATGGAAGTGGCACTTATGAAATAGCCAGCCTTTTACAACATGCTTCCATCGATTATCTCGCAGTTGCCTATGCAGATGAAGGGGTATCGCTGCGGAAATCCGGCATCCGATTGCCGATCATGGTGATGAATACCGAGAAATCCGGTTTTCGCAATGTAGTCGATTATAAACTCCAGCCGGAACTTTATTCTTTCGGAATTCTGGAAGCGTTCGGCTTTTTCCTCCGGCAAAATCATATTGAACAATATCCCATACATATCAAGCTTGATACCGGCATGCACCGGCTTGGATTTCTCCCGGATGAAATAAAAAGATTGTGTGATTACCTGCAGGAACAAACCTGTTTCAGAATTGTTTCGGTCTTCTCACACCTGGCAGCCAGTGATGAACCGGCTCACGATGCATTTACAAAGCAGCAGGCAGCATTGCTTGCTGAAATGGCTGCAAAAATAGAAACAGCTGTTGGTTACAGCGTTATTAAACATATTGCCAATACTTCAGCCATTCACCGTCATCCTGAAATGCAGTTTGACATGGTACGGTTGGGGATAGGTTTGTATGGTGTTGATTCCCGGTTGAAACTGCAGAATGTAACCACATTAAAAACCACGATCTCACAGATAAAAAAAGTGAAGCAGGGAGAAACAGTTGGGTATAGCAGGAAAGCTTTGCTGGATAAAGATGCTGATATAGCCGTGGTTCGAATTGGTTATGCAGATGGTTATCCAAGGATACTTGGTAATGGGAACGGGAAGATGTTGCTGCATGGGCAATTGGTTCCGGTAATTGGAAATGTATGCATGGATATGACTATGCTTGACATTACCGGTATAGAAGCTGCGGAAGGAGACGATGTGATCGTTTTTGGCGAAAAACTACCCGTATCTGATGTGGCATCCTGGGCTGGTACCATACCTTATGAAATGCTTACCAATATTTCGCAGCGGGTAAAAAGGATCTATTACGAAGAATGATAAATTTTTGTTTAGAACCCCGTCACTTAATACTGCTCAGGGCTAAAACCATATCTTTGCGCCCTCACTAAATACAGACTTATTCAAACCGAAGGATGAAAGCGAAACATGTAATTCTGATTATACTTTTGATTGTGTTGGGCGACCAGGCACTGAAGATCTATATTAAAACAAATTACCAGTTAAATACTTCGCACAAAGTGATGGGTGACTGGTTCCATTTGTATTTTGTTGAAAACCCCGGCATGGCTTACGGATGGAAATTCGGCGGGAATTTTGGTAAAATGGCTCTTACGATATTCAGGCTGGGAGCTGTAATATTCGGGACCTGGTACCTGGGCCGTATCATCAGGCTGAAATATAATAAGGGATTTATTTTCTGTGCGGCGCTGGTGTTTGCAGGTGCATTGGGAAATCTTATTGATTCCTGTTTTTATGGATTGATTTTTGACAAGGGAATGACTTTCAGCGCAGCCGCAAATGAGTATATATCTTATAACGGGCTGGCAAAATTTTCCAACCATGGTTATGCAGGTTTCCTGCATGGGAATGTGGTAGATATGCTGTACTTCCCGGTTATTAAAGGTCATTTCCCTTCATGGGTGCCTAAATGGGGAGGAGAGGATTTTATCTTTTTCAGCCCGATATTCAATATAGCAGATGCTTCGATCAGTACCGGCATCATCAGTATTTTACTTTTCCAGAATAAATTTTTCAGGCATCAAAAACACGACCAGGAACATCATACAGTAGAAACAAAAGCGCTGGCTGATGATGCGTCTCATATTTCCTGAGAAAAAACTAAATTTATCATACAATATATCTATGATGAAAAATATCAAATACTTTACGGGAGCAATACTCCTGGCCATGCTGTTTTTTGCCTGCCAGCGGGAACTGGATTTTGCACAGGACGGTATTGCTCACGGCACATTAAAATCGGCCACTACCGGAGATTGCCTGCCCAGTACCATCAATGGGATTTACAGGAAAGATACAGCCCTGAATGCAACTAATTTTATCGATGTTCAGGTTGATCTTACTGCAATAGGAACATACGAGATCAAGTCAGACACCATCAATGGATATTCGTTCAGGGGAACAGGCACTTTTGGTAACATTGGATTAAATACGGTTCGGCTGTATGGAAGCGGCACACCTCAGAATGTAGGTACCGATGATTTTACGATTAGTTTTGATGGTCATACCTGTCTTGTTAGTGTACCGGTAATAGGTGCCAATACCGGGGCTGCCGTGTTCACACTTTCCGGAGCTCCGGGGAGTTGTTCGGGGGCTATCGTAAATGGCACTTATACAGAAAACCAGGTACTCAGCATCGACAATACTGTAACACTGACTGTAAATGTTACGCAAACCGGAACCTATGCCTTTGGAGCAGCTTCAGTAAACGGAATGTTGTTTTGGGCCACAGGTGTTTTCCCTTCTACAGGCTTGCAAAGTGTTACACTGAATGGTACGGGAATGCCACAGGCTGCAGGCGCTTTTAATATTACAGCTTTAAATGGTTCCAGTACCTGCACATTCAGTATTACTGTTCTGCCCGCAAGTGCTTCAACAGCTGTGTACTCCCTGGTTGCCGCAGGGGGTGCATGCTCAGGTGCCTCTTATGTAGGAACATACACACAGGGAGTACCATTAAATAGTTCCAATTCGGTTTTAATAAATGTGAATGTTACAACTCCCGGTACTTATAACATCAGCACCAATACTGTGAATGGAATGACATTCGGGGGTACTGGTACTTTCTCTGGCACCGGCCAGCAGGGAGTTGTGCTGAATGCAACAGGCACACCCACGAATGCGGGCATATTTAATTTTGATGTAACTGCAGGAACTTCTACCTGTACTTTTTCGATCACCGTAAGCGGGGCCACAACAGAAGAATACATGTTGTTTACAGCAAACAGTAACTTCTCACAACGGATGGTGGGAGGAGCTCCGGATGACACTTTGTATATGCAGGTTCATAATAACCCTATTGTCATTAACTCGAATACATATACTATCTACCGGCAACTGGAAACAGGAAATCCCATTGATTCCAGCTACTTCAGAAAGGATAACGGAAAATATTATAACCTGCTAAATACTGCCAGTCTTGGTTTTAATGATCCAAACCGCGTAGATTATATGATGCTTGATAGCAGTCTTGCTGCAAATGCCACCTGGACTTCGGATCTTGGAAGCAATACAACAACAGTAGGTAGTGCAACGGTTCCTGTAAATATCAAGGTTGTGTGCACTATACTTGAAAAAGGAGTTTCGGCTACCATAGCGGGGAATTCCTACAGCAATGTTATTAAGGTAAAGTATGTGTTCTCATATAATGCCGGAGCCGGTGATATTGATTTCCAGGAAAACCAGATATGGTTTGCTAAGGGAAAAGGATTTATCTATTTCAAAGTAAATAATATACCTGTTACAGTTACTGCAGAAGAAGAAACCACGAGGATACAGGTATTTTAATTTTTTACCCGATAAAAAGAATTAATGCCCGGTAGAAACCGGGCATTTTGGTGCCGGCCAGGAACCGGCTTCCCCTATGTGTTGTACCTTAATTCATCCGCAATAATTTTACCCGGATCACTTCATTTCTATAGGTTATAATGAGAAAGTAAACAGCACCGGATCCGTTTATTTCCGTGATTTTAATTTCATTCAAACCTTTACGAACCTGTTGTTGCATCATTTTTACAGATTGACCTTTGTCATTGATTAACTGAAGCTGTAATGTGCCGTTATCCGGTATGATTACTTCTGTATTTATTTCAGTGCTGAAAGGATTATTGAAAGACTTTAGTTCAAGTTTTAGTTGCGGGCTTAATAATAACATATTACTGTATTTGAACCTTCCTTCATTGTCGGTCATTTTTAGCCGGTAATATGTGTTTTCATATACAGGATCGGGATCAGTAAAGTTATAATATGATTCGGCGAGGTTCCTGGCGGGTACAGAAGCTATCCGGTTAAATACATTTCCGTTACTGCTCTTTTCAATTTCATAATCAACAAGACCTTCTTCATTATTTGTCGACCAGTTAAGAAAAGAACGCTTGTCTGTTAGTTGTCCCCTGAACTGTGTAAAAGCTGCGCTGAGAACGGTGCCACAATTGATAACTTTTACCATAGTTGATGAACCATCAATATAAGCGCAGTTGTTGGCCAGGTTGGCAGCTGTTGTGGCTAGGATCACGCGGTAGTAAGTACCACTGTCTGCCGGGTATGCAAGGAATGGAGGCAATACTGCAACAAACTGGTATAAGCCTCCTACCAGTGTAGGGCTTCCTACTCCGGATGTCCCGGGTCCGGTCATATCATTCCAGACTGTTCCGCCTACATTACTTTTCTGCCATTTATAATAAACATAACTGTTGTTGTAAATGTAGCGGATCGTATCTCTTAAGTTCACCTGGAAAGGATTGGCCTGGCAACCAAGCACGATTGGATTGTAGTTCATTTTCATGGCAGGACCGCAATGAGAAACCTTGATATCGTCTATAGCCCAGTCATTCCCACCTCCTCCCGGTGAATTATTCCTGATTGCGAAGTTTGCACTGTTTTGAAGAGGTTTTGTTTGAAATGTAAATCCAAATTGTTTCCATGGCGCAGTGCGGTCATATTTGATATCACCGGTTGTATAATAAGCAAGCCCATCAATTTCAAAAGTGAGGTTAGGCCTTACACCGGAGGAGTCATTTCCCGGGTATGGGATGAATCCGCTGGCACTGGAACCTTTTCCATTACTGTCGCAACTGCATCGTGGGCATACATTGCGGAACCATGCACTGAATTCATAAAATGTTTTGCCGCAAAGGTTATTGAGTGTTTCCTGGTAGGCTACATTGGTATTATAGCTGGCATTGATAAGCACAAAATAACCACCTCTTGTTCCCGGTGCTTTGGGTAAGTTTCCTTGTGAAGGAACAGTTGCACCGGTATGATCACCACCAATATCCCAAAAGCCAAATACCCTGCGGAGTGCAGGAGATTCGGGCATGATTGAATTCGGGTTTGTTGATCCATCTGCACTGCTGTTATTTACAATCGCATAATAGTAATCATTTGGTTGCCCGGTAGAAATATTCTGTTTGATATATGTAGTCGAAAAGGCAAGAGCAGTGGGCCTGTTCTGGGTGGTTCCACTGGCAAAGGTTCCCGCTGAGTCAGAAGCTGCACTAACTGCGGCTCCGTTTTGACAAAGACCATTGTTTGGAAATAAAAGAATACGGTATGGGGGAAAGTCGGTAAAGGTCCATCCGTTAGCAGGAGTAACCATTTTATATTTTATGTTTCCACCAAAAGTTATGGTATCACCATAAGCAGCAGTTGGATCAATGCGAACCCGGTAACAGGCCATCATGATACAATGGGAATTGAAAAAACTTGGCTTACTGGTGTCGGATCGTATGCGGCCTCCTTTTGTTCCCGTGGCTTTATTTCCGAGGTTTATGGTAATACTACCTCCCACATTACTTCCCTGGTCAGCATCTATAGCTTCGGTGAACGGTCCTTTGTAGGTTAATCCCTGGTTTGTTGCTATCCTGAGAGAGCCCGGGATGTAAATTGTTTTTGCAGGCACATTGTCAAAAACCTGGACGCTGTCTACTGCAGTATAAGTCGTTTGGGTAATCACTGCAATGGTTACACGCACTTCAAGAGTGTCGCCCGGATTGAATGTACCTCCTGTCTGTAACTTGCTGATGTTGGCAAAACTTTTTCCAACATCTACACGATTGGTACCCTGTGGGAAACATTTTGTTGATAGAAAAAGAGAAATGAGTGTAGTAAAAACCACTCGGAATTGTACATGTGTTTTCATTCTAATTGGATTTAGATTAGCAAAAAACTACATGGATCGAATGGATACTACAAACTGACAACGGCTCTGCTGCAGAATTATTATTGCGACATTAAAAATAATGGAGGAATTTATGAACACACCTGTTAGTTGCTTGGTTTTCAATAGCAATGAGGTGTTTTTACGATTGAACAAGTACTAAGTAGGAAGTACAGACACCGGAATTTTCTTAATAGAAAAACCCTTCGTAAAGTGGGGCTTTCATCCTGTAAGCAGGATGCTAATTTATTTTGATGAGTTTTTTCTTGATCGATTCGTTGTTGAATTCCATGAACAGGAAATAAACGCCGGGAGGCGGATTAACGCGGTCTATGTTGATGCTGTTGAGTCCTTTCAAAACCCTGATCTGTGTTGTTTTGATCATCTGCCCCTTATCATTGTAAATAGTTGCATTTAAAATACCTTCCCTGGGGGCAAGTACATCAGCTTTTACAAAATTCTGTATGGGATTCTGCAGGTTGTTGACTTCAAACCTGATGCTTGTTGAAAGCATAACAACAGAACTGTATTTATACAACCCTCCTTTATCTATCATTTTAATCCTGTAAAATGCTTTTCCTTCGAGATCATCTAAATCAGTGAAACTGTAATAAGCGTCATTTTTATTCTGGGCACTTATAAATCCGATCGGTGAAAAATTCATTCCGTCATTGCTTCGCTCAACTAGATATATGCTTATATTTTCTTCGGAAGAAACTACCCAGTTCAGTAAAGCATTTTTAGACATCATCTGTCCTTTGAACTGAACAAAATCCGGGGCCAGTACGGTTCCGCAGTTAATGATCTTGAGATATGTGGCACTTCCATCGGTATAAGCGCAATTGCCGGAGAGGTTGGCGGGAGAAGTGGCGAGTAAAACCCTGAAATATTTACCACTGTCGCCGGGAGCAGCCAGGAAGGATGGAAGGTTTGCAACAAACTGCCATTGTCCGCTAACCATTGTTGGCGAGCCAACGCCGGAAGTTCCGGGGCCGGTGAGGTCTGACCATACAGTTCCGCCAACATTACTTTTCTGCCATTTATAATAGATATAACTGTTACTGTAGATGTATCTTATAGTATCACTAAGTGTTACCAGGAAAGGAGCAGTTGTGCATCCCAATACAAAAGGATTATAATTCATTTTCAGAGAGGGCCCACAGTGAGATACTTTAATATCATCAAGCGCCCAGTCATTTCCCCCGCCGCCGGGTGAGTTATTCCTGATCAGGAAATTGGCTGTAGTTTGCCCCGGTTTGGTAAGAAATGAAAAGCCGAATTTTTTCCATGGCGTTACCCGGTCATACTTCATATCCCCGGATGAGTAATATGCCAAACCATCAATTTCGAAATTGATATTTGGTTTAACACCAGAAGAATCATTGCCAGGTCCTGGCAGGTATGAACTGGAACCGCTTCCTCTCCCGATACTGTCGCAGCCACACCTCGGACAAACATTCCTGAACCAGCCGCTGAATTCGTAATAGGTATTGGGACAAAGATTACTGAGCGTTTCCCGGTATGCGGTATCTGTATTGTAACTTGAATTGATAAGTACCATGTAACCACCCCTTGTTCCGGGCGCAGCGGGAGGGTTTCCCAATGCCGGATTAGATGCTCCTGTATGATCTCCTGCGATATCCCACAATCCGAATACACGTTTTGATGCTGAACTTTCTGGCATCGTGGAATTTGGATTTGTAGAACCATCCGCACTGCTATTGTTCACTATGGCATAATTGTAATCCTGCGGCCCACCGGTGTTTATATTTTGTTTTACGTAAGTGGTAGTGAAAGAAGGAGCAGTAGCACGATTCTGAACTATCCCGCTGGCAAAAGTTCCGGCTGAATCCGAGGCAGCACTTATACCCAGGCCATTCGAGCAGGGCGCTGTATTATACGGAGATAGAACAAGATTATAATCGGGGAAATAGCGGGTATAAGGAACGCCACTGATCATGTAAGTAGCTTTACCTCCCATGTTGATGGTGTCTCCATATACAGCCGTGCTGTTTATCTTAACCCTGAAACACGCTACAAGAATACAGGTATTCGTATAAAAACTTGGTCTATCGGTATTTTTTATCACACCCCCGGCACTTTTTGTTGCACCTGATCCGAGATTCATCAATACATAATTACCCACGCAGCTCGCGGGATCTATATCATCATATGCATCTGTATAGGGCCCTTTGTAAGTAATCATCTCATTGGTGGTCACCCGCATACTGTTGGCTACATAAGTTGTTTTGGGAGGAATGGTGTCATATACCTGTACATTGGTAATTTGCGAAGGAGATACAGCACGAACGGCAAACGTTACCCTTATTTCAATTACATCACCCGGATTAAAAGTACCACCACCGTCAAGCTTGGAGATATTCGCATAGCTTTTTCCAATATCCACTACACCAGTTTGACCATACATATTTGTTATATATGTAAAGCAAAGCGCAAAAAAGACAAGTCCTTTACAAGTATATTGTAAAGATCTTTTCATGAGCGGAAGGTTTTACAGGACAAAAAGATTTTACTAATGCTGTGGTTGGCAGAACCACAAAGAGTTATAAACGGTTCGCATGTATTGATAGTATATTCACGTATGTTAAATTTTGAGGGGTTCTACCTTTGAATCCCTCCCAGGCATTTGTAAACTTGTATCAGAAAGCTTTTGGCTTCATCCTTTGAAAACCTATCGTATGAAAAAATGCCTGGTGATAACTATGCTGCTCCCTTCGTTATCAATTAACGAATGCATGGCCCAGGGCGAAGTTTTTACTGCCAAACAGGTTCTTAACCAGTTGCCGGCATCACCTGCTGAGAAATATTTTCTGCAACACCCATTTGAAATAATTTATGGCCCGGATGATTCACTCTGGATCAGTGAAAGGAGAGGAAGGGTTATCAAGGTAAGCCCGGTTACCGGGAAAAAAAGAGACGTTCTTAATATTGCAGGATCTGTAAAATTTACCACAAGCGGTTTTCCGGTTTCATCTATCAGCCAGGATGGAATGATGGGAATGGCTTTGCATCCTGATTACCCATTGGTTGATTCATTTTTTGTGGTCTATGTATATGATGCCGGAGCCGGGGTTCGAAAAGTTCGTATTGCCCGTTACCCGGTGAAGAATACAACAATTACCACAAGGGCTGCAAATGAAACTGTAATCATTGAAAATATTCCCGGGAGCAGCGATCATAGTTCGGGAAGATTATTGATAGGTCCAGACAGAAAGATATATTATTCGGCTGGAGATATGGGAGCCAACCAATTCGGCTACCGCTGCAATCCCAACCGGGCACAGGATGTTCCCTCAGCGGCACAGTTGAGTTCGGGAGACTATACTGCATACCAGGGAAAAGTATTGCGGATTAACCTCGATGGAACAGTGCCATCAGACAATCCAACTATTAAATCAATCAAGAGCCATATTTATACGTTCGGGCATCGTAATCCGAACAGTCTTGTGTTTGCAAGAAACGGCTCAAATGCTCCGTTACCCGGCGCAAAATTATACAGTGCTGAAAATGGCCCCGCCGAGGACGATGAGATTAACCAGTTATTTCCCGGCAGGAATTATGGATGGCCATATATTTCGGGCTACCAGGATAATAAAATATATCAATACCGGAACTGGTCATCAGCCTCCAATTGTGCATCTCAACCTGCACCAGGCAGTGAACCCGAATGCTCAACACCTCCTGCAGGTGCAAGGATCATGAATGAAACGGATACCACAATTCCCAATTTTCACACACCCATGCGTACTTTCTTTACTCCTTCAGGAGCGATCCCATGCAACTGGCTGAGTAATCCAACAGTAGCGCCTTCGAGTATAGACTATTATGGTTTTGGCAACAAGATTCCCGGCTGGCAGAATTCAATATTGATGACGACACTGAAAGAAGGAACTGTTTTCAGGCTGAAGCTGAGCGCTGATGGAAACAGTTTTGTAAATCTGTCCAATGGTTCAGATACAGCCCGTTATTTCAGGGAGGAAAACCGTTTCCGTGATATTGCAATAGGTAATGACGGGATTACATTTTATTTAATCACAGATAGCGTGGGGCAAACATCCGGGCCCACAACAGGTAATACAAATGTGCTTAATAACCGGGGTAGCATCCTGGTTTATAAATATGCAGGTACCATACTCGATATGGCCACTGATCCGGTTGTTATAACTGATCCGAGGATATTTATCAAGATGTTCCCGAATCCCACAACACGAACTTTGTACATCGAGAGTAAAAGAAATGTGGTTAAACCGATATTTTATCAATTGTACGACCTGCAGGGGCGCCTGATGCTTAACGGTTCCAGCAACAGGGATAATTTTGAAATTAATGTAGAACGGTTGAGTGCAGGCATGTATACTATAAGATTATACAATGGTCATGATATAACATTGATAACAGAGAAGATACTTGTAAAATAAAAAAACACACAACAAACTATAGTCTGTTGTGTGATTCATGTAATCAGTGCAATTCGTGATCTATATTTTTCCGACCATATTCGCCGGAACCACCCAGGCATCAAACTCTTCGGGGGTTACATAACCGAGTTTAACTGCCATTTCTTTCAGCGTAGTTCCCTGCTTATGGGCTTTCTGCGCAATTTCGGCTGCTTTGTAGTAACCGATTTTTGTATTGAGTGCGGTAACAAGCATCAATGAATTATCAAGATGTTTCTTTATGTTCTCTTTGATCGGTTCAATACCTACAGCACATTTATCATTGAAAGAAACACAGCCATCACCGATCAGCCTGGCACTGTGCAGGAAATTATAGATCATCACGGGTTTGAAAACATTCAGTTCAAAATGCCCGTTGCTTCCGCCGATGCTGATGGCTACATCATTGCCGATCACCTGGGCAGCGATCATCGTTAATGCCTCACATTGTGTAGGATTTACTTTGCCCGGCATAATGGATGATCCCGGTTCATTATCAGGTATAAATATTTCACCGATGCCGCTTCTTGGGCCAGATGAAAGCATACGGATATCATTGGCGATCTTCATTAAACTTACTGCAACTGTTTTCAGTGCACCATGCGCTTCCACAATAGCATCATGGGCAGCCAGTGCTTCAAATTTATTGGCAGCAGTTACAAAAGGAAGTTTGGTAAGTTTAGCAATATGCCCGGCTACATTTTTGTCATAAGCCGGCGGTGTGTTGATGCCGGTACCAACAGCGGTTCCGCCTAACGCAAGTTCACTGAGGTGTGCCAATGAATTTTTAATGGCTTTTAAGCCATGATCAAGTTGAGAAACATAACCGCTGAATTCCTGCCCCAGCGTGAGCGGCGTTGCATCCATGAAGTGCGTACGCCCGATCTTAACTACTTTTTTAAATGCTTTCGCCTTTTTATCGAGTGTATCACGCAGCTTTTTGATTCCGGGAATTGTTGTTTCAACCAATATCTTGTAAGCTGCTATGTGCATGGCTGTAGGAAAAGTATCATTACTGCTTTGTGATTTATTTACATCGTCATTCGGATGAAGGTATTTATCCTTATCGGATAATTTACCACCATTAAGCACATGGCCACGGTATGCTACCACTTCATTTACATTCATGTTGCTTTGTGTACCACTTCCTGTTTGCCATACTACTAACGGGAAATAAGCGTCCAGCTTTCCGTCGAGAATTTCTTTACAGACTTTACCGATAAGGTCAGCTTTTTTCTTTGGTAAAACTCCGGCTTCATAATTGGTAATTGCTGCTGCATGTTTTAAATAGGCAAATGCACGAATGATCTCTTTCGGCATCCTGTTGATGTCCTGTGCGATCTTAAAATTGTCAATACTGCGTTGTGTCTGCGCTCCGTAATATGCATCAATGGGCACTTTTACTTCTCCCATGGTGTCTTTTTCGATCCTGTAATCCATATAGATATTTTTAGGGCTCAAAGGTAGCAGAATTGACATAAAAAAAATAGCCCGCTCTTTTCAGAACGGGCCCTGGTATGCGGATTTTGCTCAATGCCTGATGATGATCTGGTCCACCGCAATGATTCCGGAATCTTTATACAGAACTGCTGTATAAGTACCGGATGGAAGAACTGATAAGTTAAGCTGTTGTGATGAAAACAGGATTGAAATATCCTTTACCTTTCTTCCGGTGGCATCGAAGATTCCTAACAGAGCCGGCGATGTATTGGATTTTACAACTATTGCAGATCCGTCAGACGGGTTGTTGTAAATCGCAAACAATGGCCGGTCGGTTTTCACTTCTACTTTTCTTACTTCTGAGTATGATGATGCTCCATCAAGGTCAACCTGTTTTAAACGATAGTAATTCATTCCTTTTACCGGAAGCGGGTCGGTAAACTGATAGTACCGGGTCGAAGTACTGTTACCGGCTGCTTTAACCTGGCCGATCTTTTCAAAACGGAAACCATCAATGCTTCTTTCAACATCAAAATAATTGCTGTTTGTTTCATTGGCAGTCTGCCAATCGAGCAATACTGTTTTATCCTTCAGGCCTGCATTGAATGAAAGCCATTTCACCGGAACAATGCCGTTCTTGGTAAAGCTCACCACATTGGTAAGCGACCATCGGTTGTTACTGTCAAGTGTTCTTACAAACAGGTAGTGAATGGCATTGGTAAGCGGAGAGATATCAGTATTGAAACTGAAATCAGCAATATTATTTCCTCTCGGATTATTGAATGGAATCACCGATCCGTTTCCAAAACCGGGATCAGTATCAATAAAATATTCCCCGGCTTTTACATTCAAAGGATCTGGTTTGAATTCTTTAAAGAATCCAAAGAAGTTGGTGATGGTCCAGCTTCCGTTATTGTCCCTGCTCCGGATGCACAGTTTATGAAACCCTTCGCCCAGGGCTGTTGTATTCACCGCTACAGCAAGATCCGTGATGGAAGCAGCAGCCGTAACAGGAATATTTGTGCCGTTTCCGAAACCGGGATCCGCATCTACAAAATATTCCATTTTGGAAACCGTGGCTGCAGGAGATCTTTCTTTAAAGAAGAGCCACCTGTTAGTGATTGACCAGCTACCGTTATTATCTCTCGACCTGAGAAGCATGTTGTGAAATCCGTAAGAGAGCGCTGTAATGTCGACTGTAAAGAATACTTCCGCAACATTAGCTCCCGGGGTGATGGTAACAGAAGTTCCGTTTCCAAAACCTGGATCAGTGTCAATAAAATATTCGAGCCGGTTTACAGTAGCGGCAGGAGCCAGGTCTTTGAAAAAAAGCCACCTGTTGGTGATCGACCAGCTACCGTTGTTATCTCTTGATCTCAGGAAAATATTGTGAAATCCTCTTGTTTGTGCTGTGATGTCAACTGTGAAAAATACTTCAGCAACATTGGCGCCGGGAGTAATGGTAACCGGAGTTCCATTTCCGAAACCGGGATCGGTATCAATAAAATATTCGAGCCGGTTCACCGAAGTTGCAGGAAGCAGATCTTTGAAGAATAACCATTTGCCGGTAACCGACCAGTTACCGTTATCATCCCTGGAGCGAAGAAAGATATTATGAAAACCACGGGATAATGCAGTGATATCAACCGTGAAAAAAACATTTGATATATCAGCTCCCGGTGTTATTGTTACTGCTGTTCCGTTTCCGAAACCGGGGTCGGTATCAATAAAATACTCCAGCCTGTTGATACCTGTAGCCGCAATGATGTCTTTAAAAAATAACCAGCGCTGTGATAAAGACCACCTGCCGTTACTACTGTGGGATCTTACGAACAGGTTGTTGAATCCTTTGTTGAGCGAACCGGTATTAATGTTGAATGAAAGGTTGCTTATATTGGCCGCATCTGCTGAATTTACGCCGGTACCATTTCCAAAGCCCGGATCAGTATTAAAGAAATACTCCACACTGTCGATTACCTGCGCTTTTGCCTGCAACACCAGGCTGCAACCTATCAATACTGCAAGCAGTACCCGTTGAAACTGTTTCATAACAAATCATTTTAGATTGAGCAATGAACTGAACAAACCTTACTGGTTTATTTTCGTGCTGATGATAACGCTCAATACATTGTTTGTTACGATAGGAGGCACTGAAAGTTTATAGATAGAAGGAACATCAGGCATACCAGATTTTACATACGGCGTTGTATTGCCATAGGCGCCACAGTCAACAGAACCGTAACCCGTGGTGATACCCGGTCCCGGGTTTTTCAATACAAATCTTCCGTCGTTGCTGTTTGTACCCTGTGTAGGATAACCTACAAACACGGTAGACATATCTATATTGGCCTGGTTGTTATTAGCAGTACCAAAATGATTGTTATAGCTGATGTTACTTTCAACGAGACAGTTGGTGAGCCCGCCGATGCTTCCTGCCACCATAATATTACTTCTCAAGGTGAAATTCTGAAAGCTGCTGCCATAAGCAGCGCCGCTGGCATGCATGATGTTGTTCTGGTAAGTGCCGTTATCATCGCTGTCAAAATTGCTTCCTGCCAGTATGATATTATTTGCGATCATGATATTGGTATGAGTGCCGCCCTGTGAAATGCCCCCATCAACATAGCACTGCAAAACCTGTACGTTGGTACTGCCGGAATTGTAAAAATATACTGTTCCCATTACCCTGTTTCTCCTGAAAAGAATATTGTTGGCAGAACTGCCATAACCAATATATACCGTTGAGGAGATCGTCATGCCCATGATCACAGAATTGGCAGCTCCGCTTCCCAGGTACATATTTGATACAACAGAAGCAGCTGTATTTGCCTGCAGGTCGGGATTCGCTCCGCCGATACCGGAGCCCAGGAAATAGCCATTACCGATAACAACCAAACGTTTGGTGAGGGAAAACTCCCCGTAACTGGTGCCGCTGGGTTCAAAATGCAGCGTATCGCCATTGGCAACGCTGGCGTTATCATTGGCCGCCTGGGCCGTAGTAAAATCTGCAGGAACTCCAGTATTGTTGATGCGCCATATTTTAGCGAATGAAGTATTGGTCATGCCGATTGCAATAACCAATATGATAAGACTCTTTTTCATACAATTTATTTTAAGGTCATATAAAGTGGTATGACAAAAGTCTAAAACTCTACAGCCGGGGGAATACCCGCCCGTGGGTATTTTTACAGGTAAGCACATAAAAAAAGCCGGCCTTTGTGGGCCGGCAATATTTGAGGATCGTATAAAATTATCTTCCTTTAAAAACCGGTTTTCTCTTTTCAAGGAAGGCAGCTGTTCCCTCTTTCATATCTTCCGTGATGAAACAATCACCAAAAGATTCTACCTCTTTATCGTAACCGCTTTTGCCATTGGTGTAAGCACTGTCACTTACCACAGCAACATTCACACATTCAATGATCTTGCTCACGGCAACAGGGGCTTTGCTGATGATCACATCCAGGATATCTTTTGTTCTTTGCAACAAGGATTCTGCTGTAGTTACATGATTTACCAGTCCTATCTGCAGCGCTTCATTGGCATCCACCATGTGGGCAGTCATCTGTAATTCCATGCTTTTGCCTTTACCCACCAATTGTGTTAACCGCTGGGTTCCACCGTAACCGGGAATGAGCCCCAGGTTTACTTCCGGCTGGCCGAATTTTGCATTTTCACTGGCTAGCCTGAAGTGGCAGGCCATGGCAAGTTCACAACCTCCGCCCAGCGCAAATCCATTTACAGCTGCAACGACCGGCTTTCCGCAATTTTCTATTTTGCTGAAAACATCCTGGCCTCTTTTCGCAAGAGCCATGGCTCCTTCTTTATCAAGGCCGGCAAATTCTGTAATATCAGCTCCGGCAACAAATGCTTTGGAACCTGCACCGGTTATAATTACCGAGCGGATTTCGGCATTTTG
>WBZP01001700.1_pt1 | contig 26500 bp, 17 predicted proteins | sample 5204301 | NCBI WGS metagenome assembly WBZP01 (sample SAMN12412401, study PRJNA552823) | activated sludge metagenome | isolation source: activated sludge from nitrification reactor of wastewater treatment plant... | place: USA: Pennsylvania | collected 2017 | reverse complement strand
AAGGGAAATCTCTATGCTTTTGCCGAGATTGATTACCTGATTGATACCAAAAGATGGCAGGTGGATTTTGCAAATCTCAACGGCCTGGAATACACGAAAAATCTGATTAACATCAACAGAACAATAGCCTTTCCTAATTGGAGTACAGAACTCAGTATTAAGTTGTGAGCAGCGTATTTGTGCAGACTGCATCTGGTTTACAGCTTATATGGACATGGGCGAGTCCATATAAGCTACTGACTGTTGCCTTTTTTTTTAGCGGACTTGCCAGAGGACAGGATGTGCAGGAGTTTGAAGTGGACCTGATATCCAAAGGGAAAAATTTTTCCGGGCATTTGTTACAAGCTCCCGGGCAGGGCTCATCGGCTGAACCGGCAGAAGTTACATTTCGTTTCACGGGAAATTTACAGTTCCGCTATGAGGGGCAGCAGGGAGATACCGTTTTTTTTCAGGCGTTTATCCGGTCAGGGAATTACACCGTCAGCGGGCCGGCAGCCAGGGATTTTTCAGATACCAGCGGCTTAGGCCGGCCTTTGTACTTCAGCTGGTGTAAGGGTAGAATATTTCAGGTTTGGATCCATGAAAGTTCCAGTTCTGCCGTTGCAGCTACCGTGCGCATGTTGCTGGGATATCTTCAGTATCCTGTTACAGACCGGAGTCAGCTGCCAACGGAACTGCTGCAGGATGATCTCATGGGGCATTGCGTTGTGCATTACAGTCTGCAGGGAAAAGGTCCGCAAACAGATACCATACACATACAGAAAAAAAGATACCAGCTTTCCGCGGATGAGTGGGATGATAATGCATTGAAAACAGTGTATACACCGGCTTCCTCCCTGGTGGCGGTGGTGAAGGATGGCTGTTTTTTTCCTGTGCAGGTGGAGGGTGCCGATACGCTGACCACCCGTTTGGCCGGAAAGATGATTGGATATAGCTACACCCTTTTCTCGATCACTGCAAAAGACAGCAATTGTGTTCGTATCATTCGGGATACTGATAAAAACGAGCAATTTTCATATCCGGAATACAATGCCTCAGCCATTTATAACTATCAGTCACCCGGTAATTTCAGGCTTGAAATAAGGAAGCAAATCCTGGGCAATGATCGCTTGCCCGGCCTCACCCAGCAGTTGTGCAAATTGAAACCTGAAGATGACGCTGACAGTTTATCACTGAAGCTGAAATCGCTGGCAACTGTTTTTCCGGAAACGGCCTATCCGCTGGCAGCAATGCTGGATACAGCTTCACCACAGAGAATGGCTTATCAGCTTTTGTCAGGTGCTTTGCTGTATGCAGGAACCAGTCAGGCACAGCATGCCGTTTCAGCACTGATCTGGAAGCACCGGAATGATTGGACTTATTCCAAAAAGTTGCTGACAGGCATGGGCATGCAGACGCGTGTTACGGATTCGTCGATCGGATATTTTAAACAGCTGGCTTTGTTCCGGCCCATGTCGCCCGTTTCCAAAACCGCCTGGCTTGCATTGGGTGCTATGAATGATCAGCTCAGCCAGTCAGACAGTATAAACGGTGACCTTCTGTGGAAATGGATTCGTGACAGCCTGCAAACGCTTAATGAAAAGGAAGGCGGCACCAGGATGAAACTCCTTGTTTGGGGAAACAGTAATCAGCCTGCCGCATTTGATTCAGTGACCAGGTATATACGGAGCAGCGATGAGGAATTACGTGCGCTCTCCGTGATCGCTGCAAGCCAGTTTGCACATCCGGGTAAAATTAACCTGCTGCTGGATGTGCTTCGAACAGATACCCTGGTGATGATCAGGACCAGCGCGGGCAGGGGTTTATCCGGACTGCTTTCAGATGAAGAACACCTGGACCAGTTGGCGGGTTTGTTCAGACAGGAAAAAGATTCTACGATCCGGGTGCTGCTGGTGAATGCCCTGGATATCAACAGCCCGAACCGGATGAAGATGCGTGCTTTACTGGAACCTGTTTTCTCTAATGAACAAACATGGTCTGTGCGTTTGGCAGCGGGTGATTTGCTGAGAAGAATCCGGGAACTTGAATAATCAGGTATGTTGCACCCACTTATAAAAATACTCTTTACCAGGATATTGCCTGGCCAGATACTGTTGCCCATTTTGGTTAGCCATGTGCTGTATGCACAGGAAGCCTGCAATCCTGCCAATGCCACCATTTTACCGGTGTGTGCAAAGCAGAAAGTTTTTGCCGGTACACAAACTGAAGTGGGGTTTGAGTATACCTGGTTCCGGAATGCGGATCTGGTAGAGGGTCCTCTCTCCGGCAATGGAGGTTCGATCAGTTTCGGGTTCGATGTGTATGCGCCTGAGCAGGCGGGATTGTACACCATTGAAAAGAGAGGGACGGATCAGTCGGTAACCTGCGTATTCAATACACAGGTGGTACTGGTACCCTTACCGCTGGTACAAACCCTCGCCGGTGGGGGAGTGCTTTGTAATGGTCAGCGTCAGTTGTCACTGGCCAGTTCCGAAACAGGCGTAACCTATCAGCTGATCAGGAATGGATCAATCAATGTTGGCAGCGCGGTGAGCGGAACCGGCACCCAGTTGAACTTCAACCCGGTTACTCTTGCAGGAACGTATAGTGTAAAAGCCCAGAAACAGGACTGCTTTGGTAACAGTTTCATACTTTTTGGAGAGGAGAAGGTGAGTATTACCCCGTTGCCCGTTCTGTTGTATTCCGGTTCAGTGACCGCGCGTTTCTCCTGGAGTGGTTCGGGCAACTATATGCTGGAGTATGGCCCTGTGGGATTTACACCCGGCACAGGTGCTTCTGCCGGAGCAAATGGTACGGTGATCAGCGTGAATGCTTCAGAGTTCACGGTTAGCGGGCTAACGGCTGGCACCAGGTATACTGCATATGCACGCCAGTCCTGCGGTGCCGGAAATTTTACCAGCAATTCATCCGCTGTGCAGTTTTCAACAGACTGTACTACGGTTAATTCCTTCCCCTATTCAGAAGGCTTTGAATCCGGTACAGCCAGTTTGCTGCCGGTTTGTGTGAAGACGCTCGATTATAATCAGGATGCTGTGCTGGATGCAGGTATTACGGCTACCAATACCCGAACAGGCAGCAGGGCTGCATTTCTGGATGGCCCGGATTTGCTGGTATTGCCAAAGATGAATATCAGCGGAAGCAGGCGGCTCAGGTATTTTGCAAGGGCGACCGGCCCCTCAGCAATCTGCAGGGTCAGGGTGTCGCAGAGCACCAATGCCATCAGTGCATTCAGCACTGTACTGTTCACCGATACAGTATTGGCCGGCAGGTACCTGGAAAAGATAATTGACCTGGGCAGTTTCAGCGGAGACATTTACCTCGCTTTTGAAGGAAGTACAGGCGGATATATTCTGCTGGATGATATACGGGTAGAAACAAAACCTGATTGTGCTGGTCCGGCATTTGTTCAGCCGGTTACTGCAGGCCCTAATGAACTAACCGTTCAATGGCAGGGTAACGGCAGCTTCCTGCTGGAATACGGACAGGCAGGATTTGTACCCGGAACAGGGCAGTTTGCCGGGATCGGGGCAACACTGGTCAGTAATGCCGTAAGCCCGGCCCGCATTTCCGGTTTGAATCCTGCAACTGCCTACGATATTTATATCCGTGAACAGTGCGGTACTTTTAATTACAGCAGTAACAGCAGTAAGCTTACCCTCTCAACCCTGGTCAGTTGCCCGGTAGCTGCAGTAATTCAGGAATGTGTGAATATCACCGCTGCATTTACAGCCGGTAATGGGGTATCCGATTTTGAGGGCAGCTATCCGTTTAAAGCCACCGGTTTCCTGGCACCCGGTAAAGAACTGGTATACCGTTTTGTACCCTCCGTTACGGGTGTTTATTTTATTGAAACTGCCGCTGGAGCAGGAAGCCCAGTGAATTATTATTATAAAACTGCCGGCAGCTGCAATGATGCGCAATGGATTCCTGTTGCGAGGATGACCAGTTCCTCCAGGGCAGCAGTTGGAATGCTCAACGGGGGAACGGCTTACTGGCTGTTGCTGGACAGGGAAGCAACGACTGCCGGCTCGCAGGTGTTTAAAATTTGCCGGGCTGGCATCAATGTACCTGCTGCTTTTAACCGCTGTATCGGTACCTATCCATTGAATGCAAAGATTCCTGCATTCAGCCCCAAAGAAGAATATGTGATCGACTCTGCCGGCAATGTAATTGCGGCGCTTGATTTCAGCGCTTGCGGGCAGGCCCCCGGCGCAATCAGCCTTCATTATTATGTACACAACGGACCTGTAAGACGAGATGATTATCTGCGTGAATTAATGAACCGAAGTGTTCATATTTCTTCCGCAGCAATGGTGACAGATCCCATCATGATAAAAATGTTTTTAAGGAATCAGGAAATTCTGCAACTCGTGAATGAACCGGATGATGGTATTGCAGATGCTGCCGGCTTGCAGGATTTACAAATTACACAACTGGAGCAGCCTTGTAATGAGCAGGATACGCTGGGAAGCGGCACGCTCACATCCCGACAATCGTTCAGTGAATATAGTCCGGATGGTGCTTACCTCAGTTTCCTCACTGCCGGTTTAAGCGCTTATTATATACATGCAGGTAAAGCCGCTATCAACCAACCAACCGATACCCTCGTGATTTGCCCGGGCAACAGGGCTTTTTTTACCGTGCATGAAACCGGCCCCGGTACTGAATATCAATGGCAGGTTGACAGCGGAAACGGTTTCAGTGATATGAGTGACAATGAAATGTTTCAGGGTGCCAACAGCGGTTTACTACGGTTGAATTTCACAACAGACAGTATGTATGGGTATCGTTTCCGTTGTATCACCACAACCGGCGCATTGGCTGATACCAGTATGCCGCAGGCTCTGCGGTTTCAGCTGATTTGGAACGGAAGCGCGGATAATGAGTTCCTGAACCCGCTCAATTATGATTGCGGAACTGCACCAGGACCATTTACGGATGTGTTGATTCCTGCCGCCGCAACCCGTTTTCCCGCGGTGCGTTATGCAAGTGCCTGCCGCAGTTTACGGATACTGCCGGGGGCTACCCTTACCGTGCGGCCTGGTGTTGGTATCGAAGTGAAAGGCCCTTAAAGTGTCTGGTGCCTAAGAATCATTCTGTCATTGATATTGCATATTAACATGCGTTGTTCGGATACAGAAATGGGAGCGAGGTCCTGTGATTGCTACCTGCAGGATAGAATCCTGACAGAGCGTGGAAATACCCGGAATCTTTTATTTCTTTTCTCTGCTGAAAGTTGATTCCATAAAAGCGGAGCCGCCCGGTTTCCCGGACGGCCCCTGTGGTTGTTACCTGTATAATCTCTTTATTTTGTTTTCACCTTGGTTACCCGGTCTTTTTCAAAAACAATCATATACTGACCGTCTTCATAAATCTCCGTGTCTGCGCCTTTACGGGCATCATAGGTGGTGTACTTGCCGGTCTCCAGATCAATGACAACCTGGTCGCTCTTTTCGGTTGCATAGAAAGCCATTCCATTATTAACCGTGGTGAGGTCACCTTTTTTAGTACGCACCGCCCAGTTTTTGGCGCCATCACTGATTTTATGGCTGCTTACCCCTTTCGTACAAACAATGATCGCATTAACTCCCAGGCGGAAAATCTGTTCCGTTTGTTTGATATCGTCGTCCTTTACGCTGATTTCATATTTTTCATTGCCGTTATCGGGATTGAGGTTGTAAAGTTCTTTACCACTGGCTACCACCAGTTCATTATTGTGAATAAACGCATTGGTGACCCCTTTGGAGAACCGTTCGCTGCGCCAGATGAATTCACCGTTGGTGGCATCCAGGGCTTCCACGCCAAACGGGCTAAACTCTTTGTAGAACTTCACACGCTTATAGGTGGAGATGCTGAAACCGCCTCCGCCAAAACCACCGCCATAGCTTGATTTATTTTCCTGTATACCCTGTACCTGTGCCCAGCCACCGATCTGAATAATGATCCGGTTGCCTACTTTATACAGGTTGGGTGCAATGGTTAGTTTTTTCAGTTCCTTGCTCTTCCAGATCAGCTTACCGGTATTGACATCATATTTGTTTACATACTGGTTTTTCTTATCCTGCATGTCGAATACATACACATCATTTCCATCAAACAATGGATCAGCCACCGCACCATATACCGCGCTGCGCACCAGTTTGGATCCCTGGTACCCGCTGGGTATACCGCTGCGCACCTGCTTCATCACTTCCTCGCTGTGTGTAACACCCCAGAGCAGGCTGCCGTTTTTAAAATCATAAACCTGCAGGCCCTGCATAATCAGCATCAGTTTATCCCCGTTCAGCAGGCGCATTTTCGCACGCACTTTCCGGGTGGCAATTTCTTTTTCCACTGCGCCCTTGATGTCAGTCTGCCACAGGATATCACCGTTCTTTACACTGAATTTGGTCAGCTGGCTCTTAAAAGCACCGAATCCGGCAGCCAGTTTTCCCAGACCGCCTAATGCGCTCTCGCCGGCAGCGGCCGGACTGTAATTGAGGGCAGTAATCGTATTGTCGGAGGAAGTGTACATGTAAGTGGCCAGCGCGCCTTTAAAACCCTGTGTCTCCCAGATTTCTTCGCCGGTTTTTGCCTTGATCATGTGAAAAGCTTTCTTACTCGCGATCGCAAACATGCTCAGCTCCGGTAAATAGGCTACAGAACCCGCAGTAATGCCCTCGTACTTATCGGTATTCCACATCATGTTGCCTGTATTTACATCGATCACCGCCATCTGATCTCGGCCGCCTTTACGGTCGAACAGGAAAATGCAGCCGGCCTCCCACATGGGAATCCTTTCATCTACTTTTTTCAGTAGGCCGCCACTGAGCTCTTTAAAGGATTTTGTCCATTTGGTTTTACCGGTGTTGGCATCCAGCAGCGTGATCTCTTTTTCATTGCTGCTGATGATGTTGCCGCTTTCTTCATCCAGCTCATTCTCTTCGGCTTTGTGTTCAAGTTTGGTTTCCCATACGGTTTTCATTTCTTCCTGCGCATAGGCGGAAGTCAATGAGCAAACCAGCATGACAGGTAACAATAGCTTTTTCATACCAGAGGTTGTTTAAGTTGAAAGTTTATAGTTGAAAAGTATATCTGAATTTGATACGCCGGTCTTTCGGCAGCCCGATATCGAATACCTGTTTGCGGATGAGGTCCTTCAGGTCATTCTGCATTTTGATATTGGTTTTTTCATCGCTTTCGCAAAACACGGTTTGCACGGCACCCTTTGGTCCGGTGATGGTGATGTCCATAATGTAATCACCGCTGATGCCGTATTTTTTGATGTCTGCCCCCAGTTTCCCCTGGGTCAGGTAATTATCGAGCAAAGAGTCTGCAGCGGTTGCGAGGTCTTCTTCTGAAGCACCGGCAGCCTTCTTGTAATACTTTTTCACCTGGTTGTAATCCCATTCAAAGAGTTGTTTCTCATAGTACACATAGGCGATGGAACCGTTACCGGAAATAGCGGCGGGGCTGAGATAAGTAGAGGGTTTGAACATTTTTATTTTGGACTCAAACACGGAGAAATCTTCAGTATTGAGCGGGTCCTGGATGCGCAGTTCTTTCCGGGTGGCGATGGTACCCTTGGTAAACAGGCTGCTGATTTTGCCATTCGGACTGATTTTGCAGTAATTGCCCTTGATACCAAAGCTCTTGTCGATTTCACCGGTGGCCAGGTGAACGCGCTGGAAAACATAGGGCGTGGCGCCGTTACTGTGTTCTTCACCGCCCAGCTGCATCTGCAGGTACACAAATTTTTCTTCCGGATCAAACTGTATATCCGTCACCACATCAATCTCATCACTGCTTACTGCATAGGGTTTGCTGAGATCATCAGCCTTGTAGATCACCAGCAATTTTTTTGCACGATATGCATTTTTGAGTTCCGCTTTCCGCCTGATCACGCTGGCAACACTTTTCAGCGCGTCTTTATCGGCATCCCAGCATTCCACAACGTATTTTCCACTGGGGCTGATGGCGGCATTTTCATTGTCTTCCACTTTTTCTGTTCGGATTTCCTTCCCATCCGGCAGACTGAACCACTTGAATCCATCCTTGCAGCTCACGAAAGCGGTGTTGCCGGCGATACTGATTCCAAATGCATCGGGTACGCTCAGCAGCATTTGCCCGGTGGCCGCATCCAGCACACCCACCTGGTCATCGTTTTGCCAGGCCTTCGGATACTTGGAAAACATAACCTGCCGTACTTTGGCCGTTGTGGTTTTAAATCCTTTCAGGGCAATATACCGCCCGTCTTTGCTGAATTGAACCATCGCCCCCGACTGCATCCCGCTGAGATCCGCGTTTTTCCAGACAGGTTTGATTTTCCCCTTCTCCGATACATCAAACAGGTAGGCCCGGTTATAATAGCCACCCAGGCAAAGCAGGCGGTTATCCGGACTGATAGCGATATCGGAAATGACATTGACAATGCCTTCCGGTTCCAGGTCGGTCAGACCAGGTTCAAGCACCCGCTGGGCAGTGAGCAGGTTACCGGTTAAAACACCAATGGCTAAAAGAAAGTGTTTGATCATAAATCGGAAATGAGGAAATCAATGGTGCTGGCTGCTTATGTTAATACTGTCTGTATCTAACGGTGCGGCGCATACGGTAGTATACAGGAGTTGAATAAACCGTTCGGGCAGCCATGAATTTCATTGATATAATAAATTTTTATATGGGTTAAAAGTAAAGGGAACCTTTAGCTCCGGCAATACCGTACACAGGGTATTTTCATTACGGGCGGCGTTTCCCGGCGTAGTTGAACAGGGGTTGCATACCAAGTGAACCCATATTTTCGTTACTTTGCTGGCATCCGGACAGGTCCGGATCATTTTTATTGATAACCAATGGTTCTGGCCAATTTTTCCGGTGTATGTGGTCAAATGATACCCGGCATGGTCTTAACAGTATTAAACAGGTAGTAATATGTGTGGTATTGTAGGATATACCGGTCCGCGTGAAGCGTACCCGATCGTCATCAAAGGACTGAAGCGGCTGGAATACCGCGGATATGACAGTGCCGGGGTGGCACTGCTCAATGGCGGCCTCAAAGTATATAAGAAAAAAGGGAAAGTAGCCGACCTGGAAGAAACGGTGATGGGTGCCGATCTGCACTCCCATATCGGTATCGGCCATACCCGCTGGGCTACTCATGGCGAACCCAACGACCGCAACGCCCATCCGCATCGCTCCGCCAGTGGTAAACTGGCAATGATCCACAACGGTATCATTGAGAACTATGCGCAGATCAAGAAAGACCTGCTGAAAAAAGGGTATTCATTTACCAGTGATACCGATACAGAAGTATTGCTCAATTTCATTGAAGAGATTCGTAAGAATAATGAATGCGGACTGGAAGAAGCCGTGCGTATTGCCCTCAAACGTATCACCGGCGCTTATTGCATCCTGCTGATTGATGAAGATGATCCGCAGACCATCATTGCTGCCCGCAAGGGAAGCCCGCTGGTAATTGGCGTGGGTAAAGGCGAACACTTCCTCGGCAGTGACGCATCCCCCATGCTGGAGTATACCAAGGAAGTGGTATATGTGAACGACTACGAACTGGCCATCATTAAACCCGATGAGCTGATTCTGAAAAACCTGGGGAATGAGAAAATCACCCCGTTTATTACCAAGCTGGATATGGAACTGGCCGCCATTGAAAAGGGAGGCTATGATCATTTCATGCTGAAGGAAATTTTTGAACAGCCTACCACTATTCATGATTGCCTGCGCGGAAGAATTGATGCGGCACAGGGCATCATCCGGATGAGTGGCGTGCAGAATAATATCGATGCATTCCGCAATGCCAAACGTATTATGATTGTGGCCTGCGGCACCAGCTGGCATGCGGGCCTGGTGGCGGAATACATCATCGAAGAACTTTGCCGTATCCCGGTGGAGGTGGAATATGCTTCCGAATTCAGGTACCGCAACCCGGTGATCAATAAAGGTGATATCATCATTGCCATCTCCCAAAGCGGTGAAACGGCCGATACCCTGGTGGCCATTGAAAGAGCCAAGGAACAGGGGGCCATCATTTTTGGCATTGTCAACGTGGTGGGTTCCTCCATTGCAAGGGCCAGTCACGGCGGCGCCTATACGCATGCGGGTCCTGAAATCGGGGTGGCCAGTACCAAAGCCTTTACCGGTCAGCTGGCTGTGTTAACCATGATGGCCCTGAAAATTGCCAAGGAAACCGGTACCATTCCGGAAGAACGCCTCCGGCAGCTGCTGTTTGAACTGGAAGCCGTTCCTGAAAAAGTGGAAGCCATCCTGGCCGGGGCGGATACCGTGAAGAAGATAGCTGATAAATACAAGGACGCTTACGATGCCCTCTTCCTGGGCCGTGGATATAATTTCCCCATTGCACTGGAAGGCGCGCTGAAGCTGAAGGAGATTTCCTATATCCATGCGGAAGGATATCCTGCAGCGGAAATGAAACATGGTCCCATCGCGCTGGTCACTGAAAAACTGCCGGTGGTATTTGTGGCTACGAAGGACAGTTATCACGAAAAAATAGTGAGCAATATCCAGGAGATCAAAGCCCGCCGGGGTAAAGTGATCGCCGTAGTTACTGAAGGGGATGAAGTGATTCCCGGTCTGGCGGATGATGTGATCTTCGTACCGCCCGCCGATGAAATCCTGGCGCCGATGCTCAGCGTGATCCCCCTGCAGCTGCTTTCCTATTATGTAGGGATTGCCAAGGGGTATGATGTGGACAAGCCGCGTAATCTGGCCAAGAGTGTAACCGTTGAATAAGCCATCAAACCGCCCGGCTGCCCGATTCAGGGGTGCCCGTCTGCCGTATATCCATGGATAGTTGTAATATTGAATGATGGATATGGCAATCAGCCTGTGCTGCCTGCCACATCCATTGGATAGTTAAAGATGGTTGATCCATTATCCATTCTCAACTATCCATATTCCATTACCGATCACCGTTATGAATATTATTAAAAAACATCCGGTAGGCGAACTGGGGTACAATTTTATCGAGCAGCCCTATCTCCCTGCCGGTAAGGATGAATACTATCTCCGTTTTCAACAGAATCCACACCGCAAGGATTACCGGAATCTTACTTCCCTGGAAATAGAAGTGCTGGTGCGCAACCGGAATACTTCTGACGACTGGAATAAAATTTTTGTTTCGGAACACTTCCGCCCTGAAATGGTGCGGAACTGCAAGTTTCACGGACTGATCAGGATAGGTAAGCTGGAACCATATTACCTCGAGTTTCACAATCTCCGGATGCCCGTTGGTCTTTACAACAGCACCATCATCAGCTGTGATATCGGTGATAACGTAAGCATTGATAATGTAAACTACCTCAGCCATTATATCATCGGCAATGAAGTCATGATTGCCAATGTCAATGAACTGGCTTCCACCGATAAGGCCAAATTCGGTAACGGGGTGATCTCTGACGGCGAAGAAGAGAAGCAGCGGGTGGTGATGGAGCTTTGTAATGAGAACGGGGGGCGGCGAGTGATGCCTTTTGACGGCATGCTGCCCGGCGATGCCTGGCTCTGGAGCCGTTATGTAGCGGATGATGTGCTGATGAACCGGTTCCGCGAATTCACCGACAAAAAATTTGACAGCCGCCGGGGCCACTACGCCCAGATTGGCGACCGGACGGTGATTAAAAACTGCAAGATCATCAAAGATGTAAAAATCGGAAGTGATGCTTATCTGAAAGGTGCCAACAAACTTAAAAACCTCACCATCAAGAGTGACGAATTACGCAGCTCGCAGATAGGGGAGGGATGTGAACTGGTGAACGGTATCATCGGGTACGGATGCCGTATTTTTTATGGCGTGAAAGCTGTGCGTTTTGTAATGGCTTCCCACTCACAACTGAAATACGGCGCCCGGCTCATCAATTCTTACCTGGGTAACAACTCTACCATTTCCTGCTGCGAAGTGCTGAATTCACTCATTTTCCCTGCACACGAACAGCACCACAACAACTCATTTTTGTGCGCCGCCATGGTAATGGGGCAAAGTAATATTGCTGCCGGCGCCACAATCGGCAGTAACCATAACAGCCGCAGTGCTGATGGCGAACTGGTGGCCAACCGGGGTTTCTGGCCCGGTCTGTGCGTCAGCCTCCGGCACAATTCAAAATTCGCTTCCTTCACCATCCTGGCAAAAGGCGACTACCCCGCGGAACTGAATATACCCGTACCCTTCAGCCTCGTGAGCAATGATGTAACACACAACAAACTGGTGGTGATGCCGGCATACTGGTTCATGTATAACATGTATGCACTGGAGCGGAATGCCTGGAAATATGTTGACCGCGACAAACGCACCACCAAAATCCAGCATATTGAATACGATTACCTGGCGCCGGATACCGTTAATGAGCTTTTTGATGCGCTGAAATTACTGGGATCACTTGAAACAGATGAAAAGGGGGTTGCGCGGATAACAGGATGGGAAAACACCCAGCGAATTACAGAAATTGTAAAGGTTCCGCAAAGTGTGAATTTATTCCGCGAATTGATCCGTTATTATGGCGTGATGGAAATACTGAAGCATATCCGCCGCGGAAAATTCAGCAGCTTTGAAGCGCTCAAAAAATCGCTTTCTGCCAAAGTGCTGCGGGGCAACTGGATGAATGTGGGCGGTCAGCTGATACCAGAGGCGGCCGTGCAGGATTTTCTGCAGCAGGTGCGTTCCGGTAAAATTACCAACTGGGAACAGGTACATGATTTTTACCGCAGCCAGGGAAGTACGTATGAAACCCATAAACTGCATCACGCATACACTTCCCTGCTGGAGATCCTGGATATTACCCCCAGGCAGTTTACACCGGCCCTGCTGAAAGAATTACTGCAGCAGTTATTGGTTACACGCAGCTGGATGGTTAAAGGAATTTATGAATCGCGGGCCAAGGATTATACGAACCCCTTCCGCAAAATGGTATACCAAACCAATAATGAGATGAACCGGGTGCTCGGTAAGCTGGAGGACAACAGTTTTATACAGGAACAGATGGCAGCACTCGATCAGCTGAAAAAAGAAGTGAAATCAGTAATCCGCAAAATGACCGTTTAAGATTCCCGGTCCATCAGTTCAGCCAGTGTTTTCTTTTCCAGGATTTTCAGGGTAGCGTCCCGGGTTTCAGCCATGGCTTTGAACAGGCCGCAGGAGGCCTCATCACAGTCTTTGCACTTTTCATAAAAGTTGAGACTCACGCAGGGTATCAGGGCAATGGGCCCGCCCACCAGCCGGATAGCTTTGGCCAAAGTGGTTTTTTTAGGATGCTGCAGCAGGAAATATCCCCCTCCTTTTCCTTTCTTACTGTCAAGTACGCCCGACTGTTTGAGTTCCAGCAGGATCGTTTCAAGGAACTTGATCGGTATTTTCTTCTTCTTTGATATTTCAGAGATCAGCACCGGCCCCTCTCCGTATTTCGCAGCCAGGTAGCCCAGCGCCTTCAGGGCATATTGAGTTTTCTTGGATAACATGGCAACAAGGTAAATAAAAAATAAAAATAAAAAATTTTGCCTAATAAGTCTACTTATTTGATAGACTAAATTATATTTGTCTTCTAAATTTTTACCGTCATGAGCTTACGTTTAGGAGATACCGCCCCCAACTTCCGTGCAAAAACTTCCCAGGGGGAGATTGATTTCTATGATTATCTCGGTGATTCCTGGGGGATACTTTTTTCGCATCCCGCGGATTATACACCGGTTTGCACCACCGAACTGGGCCGTACCGCTGCCCTCAAAGAGGAATTTGCCAAACGCCATACCAAAGTGCTGGCCCTGAGTGTAGACCCGGTAGATCAGCACCTGGGCTGGATCAGTGATATCAATGAAACCCAGCATTGCAGTGTGGATTTCCCCATCATCGCCGATGATGACCGTAAGGTTTCCGAGCTCTACGGTTTTATTCATCCCAACGCATCTGCCACTGCAACGGTACGTTCGCTGGTGATCATTGCACCCGATAAAACAGTGAAACTGATTATTACCTATCCGGCTTCCACCGGGCGGAATTTTGTAGAAGTATTGCGGGTGCTGGATTCATTACAACTCACCGCGAATTTCAGTGTGGCAACGCCGGCCAACTGGCAGCAGGGAGAAAATGTGATTGTCGCCCTGAATGTATCCACCGAAGACGCGGTGAAGAAATTTCCCAAAGGGGTGGAGATTGTAAAGCCTTATCTGCGCTACACGCCCCAGCCGGATAAAGACTGATATCAAAAATGATTTTTTATAAAAGGCTGTCGTTTTAAAACGGCAGCCTTTTCTTTTCGGATGTTCCTCAGTTTTTCTCCAGTTGCCTGATCAGTGCACGCATATCCTTATGAAGCGGCGCGGTGAAATGAAAGCTTTCGCCTGTTGGACCCGTGAACCGCAGATCACTGGCATGTAAAGCCAGCCGGTTCAGCAGGGGTCTTTCCTCCAGTTCCAGTTTACTGAGTTTGTAATTTCTTTTGATGTCTGAAAGGAACAGCGGCTTACCATCGCCATATACCGGATCGCATACTATGGGGTGGCCGATGTGTTTGCAGTGCACGCGGATCTGGTGGGTGCGCCCGGTATGAATCCGGAAGGAAACGAGGGCATAGCGCCCGAATGACTGCATTACCTGGTAATCGGTGAGCGCAGTCTTACCCTGTCTGTGCGTAATCATTGTTCCTTTCTGAACAGGGTGTTCTTTCATCGGTGCATCGATTCGCCCGGCCGGAGGTGCCGGTACGCCCGCTACCAGTCCCAGGTAATCTTTTTCCACGCGGCGGTCTTCAAAAGCAGCAGAGAGGTATCTGTGCATCTCTTCATCCTTCGCGAACACGATCAGTCCGCTGGTATCCTTGTCTAAACGGTGAACCGTAAATATTTTTCCGTATTTATCCTGCAGCTGGTCTTTCAGGGAGGGCTCTGATTGCATGCGGTCAGGTACCGACAACATACCCGAGGGTTTGTCAATTACAACGAATTGCTCGTTTTCATAAACTATGGTGCAGGGAAGGGGCAATGGTAAATCGTAAATGGTAAATCGTAAATTAAAACGTCTGAACTTTCCTAAACCCTCTAAACCTCCCTAAACTTTTTTCTTCTTCACCAGCGAAGCATTCAGGTACTTCAGCAGCCGCACTTCCTTTTCGCTGAGATAACGCCATTTGCCCCGTTCCACATTTTTTTTGGTAAGGTTGGCATACATCACCCTGTCGAGTCCCTTTACATCATATCCCAGGTGTTCGAAGATGCGGCGTACAATGCGGTTACGGCCGCTGTGGATTTCAATACCGATCACTGACTTGTCCCGTGCATCCGCATAGGCCAGCGAATCGGCTTTGATGAGGCCATCTTCCAGTTTGATGCCATGCAGGATTTTATCAAAGTCTGTTTTGGATAACGGTTTATCCAGTTTCACTTCGTACAGCTTGGTGATCTGGTAGCTGGGGTGTGAGAGTTTTTGTGTGAGTTCCCCGTCATTGGTGAGCAGGAGTACGCCGGAAGTATTCCGGTCGAGCCGTCCAATGGGATAGATGCGTTCCGTGGTGGCAGCTTTCACCAGTTGCAACACCGTTTTACGCCCCTGCGGATCATCGGTGGTGGTGATATAATCCTTGGGCTTGTTCAGCAGGATGTACACCAGGTTTTTGGTAACAAACAGTTTTTTCCCGTTGAAGATTACCTCATCGCTTTCTGAAACTTTGAAGCCGGGTTCCGTTACAACCGTGCCGTTTACTTTCACTTTTCCTTCCTGTATCAGGGGGATCGCATCACGCCGGCTGGTGACGCCACAATGGGCCAGGTATTTGTTCAGGGGCATTTGCTCTTTGCCCGACGGGTTTTTGATCACCGGAGCCGTCTTTCCTCCAGTAGGCTGCTGTACGGGTTTTTTAGAAGAGGCAACCGGGTCTTTTTTCAGCGGAGCTGCTGGTCCTTTTTTTCTTGCTGCTGCGGCTTCCTCACGCTGTGCAGCCTGTTGCTTGCGCTTTTCCTCGTAGTGCCGGTTGATGGCTTCCGCCCGGTCCTTTTTGGCTTTTTTCTTAGCCTGGCGGATTTCTTCCTTTACGACGCTGTTTTTCTTTTTGGGGACAAATTGCTGGAAATACGACTGGCTCATAGCTGAGTGATTTACTGTTTTTCAACAGGATGAATCATAAAGATAGGATATTTTCAGCCGGGGCCCCGGGTGTGGTGGTGCTTGCCCCGAAAACAATAACTTTGCCGGTATAAATCAGGAATGGTTTTTGACTGTTAATCAGCATGCATCGAATCATTTGTTTTACTGCCTTTATATGCTTCTGTTGCCACGCCATCGCACAGGAGACCGACTCCATGCCGCCTGCCCGGGTAGTGGTTATCAAAGACAGCCGCCTCGATGAACTGGCGCGCCGGGAAGCTGCATTCAATGAAGCCTTTGCCCTGGCGCCCAAAGCGGGCAAAGGATACCGCCTGGTGGTATTGAGTACCAACGACCGGCAGCTTGCCCAATCCGTCCGCGCGAAATTGCTGCAGCGGTACCCGGAACAGAAAGCATATACCGTTTTCCAGGCGCCCAATATCAAACTCAAATTCGGGAACTACGTGGAAAAAGCGGAGGCGGAACAGATGCGGAAGGATATCCTGAAAAACGGAATCGTCACCGGGAATATTTATATTGTTCCGGAAACCATAGAAGTACGGGCCGACAAGAATAAAGAAAAGGAAACCGAGTAACGCAGCAACCTGCACGAAAATAACTGAGGGGTGTCCAATACAGATCATCAGCAGCTCATACAACAGATCCGGGAAAAAGCGGATCGCTACGCGGCCGAATACACGGATATCCGCCGTTATATTCATGCCCATCCGGAGCTGAGTTACCAGGAATTTGAAACATCCCGCCTGGTGCAACAGCACCTCGCGGAAATGGGGATACCCTTTACCGTGATGGCAGGAACAGGTGTGACCGGTTTGCTGGAAGGACGTAATCCCGGAAAACGGATCGTAGCGTTGCGCGCAGATATGGACGCGCTGCCCATCCAGGAAGAAAATGATATTCCCTATAAATCCACCCGGCCGGGCATCATGCATGCCTGCGGACATGATGTGCACACGGCCTGTCTGCTGGGTGCCGCCCGCATCCTGCAGGAGCTCCGGCAGGAATGGGAGGGAACCGTGAAGCTGATCTTTCAGCCGGGTGAGGAAAAGAATCCAGGCGGCGCCAGCCTCATGATCAAAGACGGCGTACTCGAAAATCCCCGCCCCCAAAGTATTTTCGGTATGCATGTGCATACCACCCTGCCCACCGGTAAACTGAGTTTCCGGGAGGGGATGGTGATGGCCAGTGCGGATGAAATCTATATTTCCATCCGCGCGAAAGGAGGGCATGCGGCTGCCCCGCACCTCACTGCCGATCCGGTGCTGATCGGCGCCCAGCTGGTAGTGGCATTGCAGCAGGTGGTGAGCCGCAATAACAATCCGTTTAATCCTTCCGTACTTTCCATCACCTCTTTCCAGGGTGGTAACACCACAAACGTAATTCCTGCGGAAGTAAAACTCATGGGTACCTTCCGGGCCATGAGCGAAGACTGGCGTTTTGAAGCCCATCGGCAGATCGTTTCCCTGGCTACCAGCCTGGTGCAGGGCATGGGCGCGGAAATAGATATCCGGATTGATGTGGGCTATCCCTTTGTATTGAATGATGGCCCTCTTACCCACGCAGCCCGTAAAGCGGCAGCTGCTTATGCCGGACCCGCACAGGTGGAAGAAACTGAGCTGCGCATGGGCGCGGAAGACTTCGCTTATTATTCTCACCAACTCCCGGGTTGCTTTTTCCGGCTGGGCACTTTTAATCCCGCAAAAGGGAATTTTACCGGGGTGCATACCCCCACCTTCAATATCGATGAAGATGCGATTCCGCTGGGCATGGGTATGATGGCCCTGCTGGGCGCCACCAACGGGGAAGGATTTCAATAATATTCCTTGAATGTGTTGTGCTATTAGAATGACCAATAAGTGATCTGACCAAATTCAATATGGTTGATTGTTTCAACGATCAGGGATAAACTGTTGAGTTTACAGTAGTACTAAAGTTAAATCAGGGAACGATCCCGAAAACGGGGTGTATTCGTTTTCGGGGCTCCTTTTTTGTTACTTTTTTGGAGAAGCAAAAAAGTAAAGTAAACAACCTTGTAGTTTTTCAAAGAAACTTGGCTCTTTATAATTGATTACAATAGCACAACACGTATTCCTTTAATCATCGTATAATCATGCCTGTTATCCACACCGCCCTGCTCTCCTTCGGAATGTCGGGACAGTACTTTCATGCTCCATTCATACAGGCCCATCCGGGATTCCGGCTGGCTGGTGCCTGGGAAAGAAGCCGCCGGCTGATACAGCAGCATTACCCGGATGCGCGGTCCTATACCTCGCTGGAGGAAGTGCTGGCTGATCCTGCTGTTGACCTGGTGGTGGTAAATACCCCCAATCATACCCATCATGCTTTTGCGAAAGCAGCGCTGCTGGCGGGTAAGCATGTACTCGTGGAGAAAGCTTTTACCTGCATGGTGGCAGAAGCCCGCGAACTGCAGACACTGGCTGTATCCCAAGGCCGTATCCTGGGGGTGTACCATAACCGCCGTTACGACAGTGATTTTCTTACCGTGCAGCAGGTGATGGCTTCGGGGGTACTGGGCACCGTGCTGGAAGCCGAATTGCGTTTTGAACGCTTCAGGTTATCCCGCAGTGCCAAACTGCATAAAGAATCCCCCAACCCCGGCGCCGGTTTGCTGAAAGATCTCGGTCCGCATCTGATCGACCAGGCCTGTGTGCTCTTCGGCCGGCCGGACGCTGTTTTTGCGGATATCCGCACAACAAGACCCGGTTCGGAAGTGGATGACTGGTTTGATATCCGGTTCTATTACGGGGGGCTGAATCTGCGCCTGCTATCAGGAATGCATATGCGCTTTCAGCAGCCGGGATATATACTGCATGGTACCGCCGGGAGTTTCGTCAAATCACGCGCAGATATCCAGGAGCAGGATCTGCTGGCCGGAAAACAACCCGGGTCAGCGGGATGGGGTGCCGAACCGGAAACAGCCTGGGGTACCTTGTTTACAGGTCGGGAGGGTACGGTACATGAAGAAAAGATTCCTTCCCTGCAGGGTAATTACGGGCTTTTGTATGCATCCCTGCATAAAGCCATCCGTGATGGTAAGCCCCTGCCAGTGAGTGCCACCGAGGGTGTGCTGGTAATGGAACTGATTGAAGCGGCCCTGCGCAGCCATGAAAGCCGTCAGGTGGTAACGTTTTAGGGAGTCAGGCAGTCAGCACTTTAATGTACCGGCCGTTTTCGTTGCTGAATCCCATTACTTCCAGGAACCGGAGATGGTTTTTATTGGATACACGGTGATAGACAATCCGTTTTACCCCTTTGGCTACCAGGTAATCACGCTCGTTTTCAAAAATATAAGTGCCCACTTTATAATCCCGGTATTTTTTCAGCGTATAGTTCAGTTCTACTTCCGCGTCGCCGTTTGGTTGTAACACCGCACTGAACATGTTGGCAATCACCAGGTCGCGGGTAACCACAAAATTGAAGTGATTTTCCATACGCTCCGGTTTAAAATCCGGGAAATAAGCTGCAATATCCTGCCGGTAAAACTGCACAAATTTGCGTGCCAGTTTTTCATCTCCCCTGAACTCGAGCATCTCGAATTTTTCCTGGCGGCGGTACACTTTCACCAGGTGCCAACCATTGATCCCCAGCAGGATGAGGTTGGTAAGCAATACCGGCACGGCCGAGAGGATAACTGCGTATACAATGAAAAATACATTGCCGGCGGTATTGAACCAGCGGAACTTCAGGTCGTTGCTCACCAGCAGGGCAATGATGAGGCAGAGCGAGGCGGCGTATCCGAAATAAGGCGTAATGGATTGCAGCATACAAAATCGTTTTGCGGCTGCAAAGAAACGGCATTTGCCGTTCTTATATGATGTGTTTACGAAAGGGGGTTCTGGCGGTTACCGGATCAGCACAGCATTTCCTTTCCGGGTAATCAGTTCACCCTGGTAGGTTTCACCCTGTGCCATCCATACATAATTGGCGGGGTCCTGGGGATTGCCTTTGTAGGTGCCGTCCCAACCCTTGCCCTTTTCCGTGGTTTCAAAAATGAGCTGGCCGTTCCGGTTATAAATCCTGAAATACCGGATGGATTTCATGCCGAGGGCAATGGGTCGCAGCACTTCGTTGAGCCCGTCACCATTGGGTGAAAAAGCGGTGGGCACATAAAAGCTGGGAGGCAGTAAAAATACTTTGATCCGGACGCTGTCAACCCCCGTACAGTTTTCCGGCACCTGGGTAACCTTGAGTGTATAGGTTATATCAGCTTCCGGCGCGGCGGTTGCCCGGGGATTATTGAGATCACTGAGCCATCTGCCGGGCGACCAGGTATAGAGGTCTCCTCCGCTGGCATTGAACTGAATGGATTGTCCCACCACGATGCTGGTATCAGTAATACCTGTGTTCGCCAGCACGGGTGGTCTTACTTTCACCAGGGTACTGGCGGTTACCGGTTTGGGGCAACCTTTATTGTCTCTCACAGAAACTGTATAGCGGGTATCGGTGGTGGGCCTTATTACCACAGGACGGTTGCTGCCGGGGTTGCTCAGGAAGGTGGTGGGTGACCAGCTGTAGCTGCTGCCGCCATCGGCGCGCAGGAAGGCGGAATCGCCGAAGCAGATGCTGGTATCCGGGCTGATGGTAACCTGCGGATAAGGTACGGTGCGCAATGTAACACTGTCTGTGCTCTGGCATTTACCGATATTCCCGATCACGCGGTAAGTAATAATACTGTCGGTGGGGGTTGCAACCGGGTTTTTAGCCGTGGTGCTGTTAAGGAACCGGGCAGGTGTCCACTGGTAACTGAGTGCGTCGCTCACCGTGCGGAGATGAAAACTGTCGGTGCGGCAGATGATAGTGTCTCTGCCGGCGTCAATCGTTACAAACAGTTTTACATCCACAAAAATACTATCCCTGTTGGTACAGCCAAAAGGATCGGTGATGGCAGCGATATAAGTGGTGGGTACATCCGGGCTTACCAGCGGTTGTGCTGCTGACTGGTTGCTGATCATATAATCCGGACTCCACACATAACGGTTGGACGTATTCGCTTTCAGCTGCAGGGTGTCAATGGAACAGATGAGGGTGTCGGCCGGCAGTCCTGCAACGGGTAAAGCACGTACCAGTACCTGCACAGAGTCTTCCCTGATTTTACGGCAACCGGTAACGCCTATGCGCACTGTATATACGGTGGTAGCGGAGGGTGTGGCCACCGGGTTGGGTATATTGGGATTGCTGAGCCCGGTTGCAGGCACCCATTGGTACGTATCTCCGCCGCTGGCCTGCAGTTGCGCGGATCCCTGGCTGAAGCAGATGCTGGTGTTGGGGCCTGCTTCCGGTACGGCGAGCGGTCTGACCGTGATGTCTTTTTCAGCGGTTGCGGTGCAGTTGCGTCCCCAGCGTGCCAGCACCCGGAAGCGCGTATCGGTGAGCGGGCTGGCGGTGGTAACCGAAGAATCAGGATCGTGTACGGAGGAAGCAGGTATCCACTGCCAGGTAACAAAATCCCTGTAATTGCTCACCGCCCGCAGCGTAACGGTGTCTTCTGCACAAAGGGTGGCTGGCGTGGCGTTGATGGTGGCGCTGAGATCATTCCGGGGAGTCACCAGTACCGAATCGCGGCTGATACAGCCGTTGGCATTGAGGCTTACAAAATACCGGGTGGCACTGCCCGGGAAAACGGTGGGCGTGGCGGTGTTGGCATTCAGGATACTGGTGGCAGGCGACCAGCTGAATACGCCGGTACCCGTTGCCGTGAGTGTTACTGAGTCAAGGGCACAGTAACTGGTATCGCGGGGTACCAGGGTGAGGGCCGGACTGTTTTTTATTTCCACTTCCCGGGTGGTGGAATCTGAACACCCAAAGGAGTTGCTCACCACCAGCTTAATAGTATAGGTCCCCGGTGCCGTATACACGAATTGCGGATTGCGAAGGTTGCTGGTGTCTGCTGTGGTTCCGTTCACCCCGAAATCCCAGCGCCATTTATTCGCCGTTCCGTAATTCGTACGCGTCTGGTCGCTGAAGCTGACCGGTGTGCCGGTACAATAGGGTGGGTTGACATTGAAGCCCGGGAAAAAACCCGGATATACCTTCACTTGTGTAGTGGCGGTATCCACACAGGCAGATCCCTTATTTACGATCAGGGTGAGGGTATACACTCCGGTATCGGGATAGGTGAACGTGGGGTTGGGTGAAACCGATGTGTCACTGTCAACCCGGCGCACCCCGAAATCCCAGAACCAGCTGTTTACACCCGCGTTGGATCCCGCATTGAAGAAATCGCGCGTGAAGCCGTCGCAGGTGCGGTTATCAGGATTCAGCTGCGCCTGGGGAATCACGCAGTTCTCCACCTTCATGATGAAATCTTTCTGATGTTCGGCGATCTGTATTCCATTCCGCCATTCGCGGATGATCACATTCACCACATATTTCCCCGGGGTGGAAGGTGCAATCCCCGTGATCACCCCGTTTCCGTTGTTGATCTGAGCGCGGGGCCCGAGCGGGGATGCTCCGGAAAAACCGGTATTGTACAGCACATATCCGTAAAGGGGGTTATCGGGTCCCTGCCCGTCATTCGTGGCTGTAAATGATCCCCCGTCAAAAGCCGGTCCGAAACTGTAAGAAAGCGAATCGCCATCCGGGTCCAGTGCGGTAAACTCCAGCCGGAAGGGACTGCCGTAGCATACCAGGGAAGTGTCTTTCAGGTTCACAACGGCATTGGAATTATTACCGGCGGGTAATACCCTGGTACCGGGAAGCACTGTTTCGTAAGTAGCGCCGGGTACACCGCTGAGGGTGGAGGCGTTCGACTGCACATTCAACGTGCCCGCCCGGCAGCAGGTCTGGTACGCAAGCCGGTAACCCGCCACGGTATTCGGCAGGGTAACTTCGGAAGAATAGGTATTGACACGATAACAAACCGGGGGGCGCGTATTCAGACAGGGTGGGTAGGTGGATAAGGAAATACTGGGATTAGCGGTTTGAGCGATGGTGATATTCTGTACCCGGTCAAAAGGAGGTTCATTGTTGAAAATGCCTACCACTACAGAGGAGGGGGGACACGCAACGGAAGAACCGTTGCCGCAACTCTGGCCACATTCCGTAAATAAGCGGAGTGTTACCCGGTAACGGCTGGCATTTCCCGTGCCGGGGCCCAGATAGGTGTAAAATATTTCACCACCCACGATATGGATGGCACTCAGATCCTGGAAGGCCAGGATCAGGAAAAGTACGGGTAAAAATTTTTTCATCGCGAAGCTTAAAGATACACAGATCCTGACGACCTGCAGGATGAAAGGGTTGCCTGTAAACAGGGCGGTTACTTTATTTTTTGTTAAAATCAATGCCCGGATCCAATCCGGCGATGAAGCCTGATAGAATTTCGTTCAGCCGGTCTGCTTCCTCCCACATGCCCATATGGGCAGAATTACGGAGAATATGCACATGTGATTGCAGGGGGAGATGGCATTGTGAGAGACTTGCTTCGAAAGGTACAGCCTGGTCCAGTTCGCCGATTACCATTAGAACAGGTTGCCGTATTTTTTTCAGCACATTCGTTCGGTCGGGGCGCTCCAGCATTGCCTGGTAATACTGGCAAAGCACATCGGCTGTGAATGAACGGTTGCGTTCAGTGAGTTGCTGGATCTCCGAGCGCAGTATTTCCTGCGAGGCCGGGCTGAACATGCCGGGTGTACTCGTTTTCAGAAAGGTATGGGCGCCTTTGGTGTTTATAAACTCCATCGCTTTCAGGCGCATGTCTTTTCGTTCAGGGCTGTCTGCATAGGCTGTGGAATGTATCAGGCCCAGGGCAGAGATATATTCCGGATATGCCTCAGCAAGAGCCAGGATGATATATCCGCCCATGGAGTGACCCAGTAAAATAGCGGGGAAGCCCTCTTTTTCCAGGATATTTTTAATGGCTTCCGCATAATCCGGAATACCGGCATCCGGCAGCATTGCTGACGCACCGCTTCCGGGAATATCAGGCACAATCAGTTTACAATGTTGACTGAGCGCCGGAATCTGCCGCTGCCAGATGCGGCTGTCTTCTCCAAAACCATGCAGCAGTAAAACAGGTTGCCCCTGTCCGCACACGGTGTAGTGTATGCGCTTATCCCGGAACAGCATACTGCGGTTTTCCATGTAACTTATTTTACGCCCATAAAGATAATTGAATACAGGGTCAGTGGCTGCGCGCATGGCGGATGCTCCGGAACAGCAGCAGCAGGCAGAGGGGGATGAGGGCAGGATTCAGTTCCTGCGGCAACCAGGCCCAAACTGCCAGCAGGGCCAGCGTCCACCAGGCAGTGAAGAGATAATATTTTTTTACTGCGCGTGTTCTACGGTGCAGGAAAAAAGCAAAAACAGCATGGGAGGGAACCGCCCAGAGCAGGTTGAAATTATTCCGGCACATCTGGTGATCAGTGCCCAGCCACATAAAAAGCAGCAGGCATCCGGTAGCGCCGGCCAGGAAAAACAGGAGTCCGTCAAATCCATACAGGAAGGCGGCTGCCCAACGCTTGCGCGACATATCCATCAAAACAATCGCCAGCAGTAAAACGGAAAATATCATCAGCGGGTTCAGCCAGGATTTGTTCACAGGTGTGGGTTCAAAAGCATACAGGCTGCTTTTGGCTGCTACCAGCCGGTTTCGGTGGTTGCTGCTGTCCAGTGCGTCCATCAGGTTATCAGGCAGAAACTGGGCGCTCCAGGCAGTCATCTTTCCATCCGTGGGGGCACCCAGCAGGATATCGATGCCCAACTGACTCCAGCTTTTGTCTCCACGCTGCAGGTAGGCATGAATGGCGTTGCGGTACGTGCTGCCTTCCGGAACGATGGGTGTGAATACCGGTTTTGTCCGCAGGTGTTTAACGATGATGTCACGCAGGCGGGTCGTGCAGTTGTCGAACAGGAAATCGTACTGGTAATATTTATTTTCTTCCCTGATATTGTTCAGCAGGAATCGCCAGATCGCCATCTTCTCTTCCCCGGTCAAATGCAGCACCTGTTCCGTAATGCCCCTGTTGGTGGCGCGGTATTCATCCCTGAATTCCGTGAAATAGGCGGTGGAAACGAAATAGCGGAGCTTCCCCCGCACGAACTGCATGTAGAAATCAGGTTCGTCAAAATTAAAAGTGCCGTAATTGAAAACAATATCCTGCATGCCCGTGCTGTCGGTTACCCGCAGGGCACTGTGCCCGAAGGTGGAATACAGTTCATCGCCCGGTGTGCAGGTCAGCAGACTGATCCGCAGGCGGGAGCTGTCCTGGGCAGACAGCGCAGGCAATGAAAACAGACAAATGATATAGAGGATAATGTGGCGCAAGAACGTGAATCGTCAATCGCAATGATGAATGAAACGCACTTAATTCAAAATTCAAAATTTAAAACCTCCCTAAACTTCCCTAAACCTTCCTAAACCCTAAACCCAACCCCTCAACCCCTCTACTGCTTACTATAATTCGGCGCTTCCCTCGTAATCGCCACATCATGCGCATGACTTTCCCGCATACCTGCATTGGTGATTTTTACAAAAGTGGCTTTCTGCAGGGCGGGAATATCTTTGGCCCCGCAATAGCCCATGCCGGCGCGTAAACCTCCGGTATACTGGTGCACCACTTCGCGCAGCGGCCCTTTAAATGCAACCCGGCCTTCAATGCCTTCGGGCACAAATTTTTTCACATCTGCCTCGGGCTCCTGGAAATAACGGTCACTGCTGCCCTGAGCCATGGCGCCCAGTGAACCCATGCCCCGGTATTGTTTAAAGCGGCGTCCTTCGTAGATGATCGATTCGCCCGGACTTTCTTCTGTGCCTGCAAACACATTGCCCATCATGGCGCAGCTGGCGCCGGCAGCGAGGGCTTTTACCAGGTCGCCGGTATAACGAATCCCACCATCCGCGATGATGCCCACTTTGCGGTTTTTCAATGCATGGGCGGCTTCCATCACCGCGGTGATCTGCGGTACACCGGTACCTGCCACGATGCGGGTGGTGCAGATAGAACCCGGACCGATACCCACTTTCACAGCATCCGCCCCGGCGTCGGCCAGCGCTTTCGCCCCGGCCCCGGTACCTACATTTCCTGCGATCACCTGCAGCCCTTTGAACTGGCGCTTGATTTTTTTAAGCGCGTCTATCACGCCTTTGGTATGTCCATGTGCGCTGTCGAGGCAGATCATATCCACGCCTTCCTGGTACAGTGCTGCCACACGGTCAAGGGTATCCTGCGTGATGCCTACGCCGGCGCCCACAAGTAAGCGGCCATACTGGTCTTTGATGGCGTGCGGGTGCGAACGCAGTTTCAGGATATCGCTGAAAGTAATCAGCCCGGTGAGTTTGCCAGATTTATTAACGATTGGCAGTTTTTCAATCTTCTTATTTTTTTTGAATATCTCTTCCGCTTTCCTGAGGTCGGTTCCTTCGGGCGCCGTAATGAGGTTGTC
>WBZP01001699.1_pt1 | contig 26525 bp, 18 predicted proteins | sample 5204301 | NCBI WGS metagenome assembly WBZP01 (sample SAMN12412401, study PRJNA552823) | activated sludge metagenome | isolation source: activated sludge from nitrification reactor of wastewater treatment plant... | place: USA: Pennsylvania | collected 2017 | reverse complement strand
CGACGACCCTGACGGGGTCGTTTCCGGCAGTCCGGCTGTCCTGAAAATCTCTAGCAGGATCCGCGACTTTCCGCCCCTATCTCACGGTAGGTTCGGCTTTGTCCTGAATCGCTTATGTTTGACAGCAATTCTCATTTTGGCGCTGTCACCCACAAGCTGTTGGGGGTTCCCGTTTCGTAGACCCAACGGGTTGATGGAAATTGGTCAAAATGAGAATTGCTGTATGTTTGATTAGCATAGCACAAAAAACCACATCCCGCATGAGTTATTAGCGATGAGCCAGGGTGTCAAGTCCGGTTGGATGACGCCATGACTGGTTGTCTGTCGTACACGGAGGTTGTACAAAAACGCCTTTCAGCCGCGCCAGCGCCCGATCGAGCATCGCCTCTGGATCGAACAGGGATTCGGCCGGGGCATGGAAGGTTCGATGGTGGAAGTTGCCCTCGGCGTCCATCCGATAAAGCGCCCGGTAATGATCGGGCCGAGCCAGTAGATCGCGAATCCCGGCGAGCAGCGCCGCGATATCGTCCTCGCGGGTGTACAGGCCAAGACTGGCGCGCGCCATGCCCAGCCAGGGCTCGATCAACGCATCCGCATCCTCGACGTCGGGGTCGAAATCGAGCATCCACAGTTCCGGTTTCAGCAGTTCGCGGACGTATGGATGGGCGCAGAAACAACCGTTGCGAACGGCGACGTTGTGATAGTCGTTCAGCACGGCGGCAACCAGTCCGTGCTCCAGTCCCGCCAGGTTGAAGGAGATCACGCCCAGCCGGGGAGTCCGGCTCAGGTCGGTGTCGCCATACAGACGAATGCCGGGAATGGCCGCCAGTTCGGCGAGAGTTTGCCGCAGCAGGCGCTGATCGGCGGCGCAAACTTGCTCCATGCCGACTCGGCGCAGCACGTTCAACACCGCGCCGAGTTGCACCGCGCCAAGGATGTTCGGGGTGCCAGCTTCCTCGCGGTCGGGGAATTGCCCAGTGACTTGATGGCTGACAAGAGAAACCTCGTCCACCATGCCACCGCCAACCTCATCTGGCTCGCCGTGTTCCAGCAGTGCCCGCCGCGCCACCGCCACGCCCGGCGATCCAGGGACGTACAACTTGTGCCCGGAAAACACCACGGCGTCCAGTTCCCGCTCGGCCGCCCCCGAGTCGCTGGTGGCCAGCGGGGCGTGGGCGAGAGATTGGGAAGCATCTACTACCACCCAGGCACCATGGGCGTGAGCCAGATCGGCGATGTCATGCACCGGATTCAAGATGCCGGTGACGTTGCTGGCGGCTGAGACGGCGATGTAGTTGACCCGGCCGGAATAGTGCTCCAACAAGCGCGCCAGCGCCGCCAGATCGACCGCCCCCAAGGACGGCGCCTCGCCGGTCAGCGGGATGTGGAACACTCGTCCGGCGTGCTTGCGATGCGGCAGATCGTTGGCGTGATGCTCCATCAGCGATACCAGCGCCACGTCCCGTTCCGGTCGGCGGGCCGTCAAAATCCGCGCCAACCGGTTGAGCGGGGCGGTGCAGCCGCTGCCCGCGAAAAACGCCGTGTAGCGGTCCGGGTCGGCCTTGACGAACTTTAGCGCCTGTCCGTGCGCCCAATCATAGGCGTGGCCGACGATCCGGGCGGAAAAATGCAGCTCGCTGTGAGTGTTGGCATAGTGGCTTAACAGTTGGTCCGCAACATCGCGGGCGCAACCCAGCGCCAATGTCGAGGCGGCGGAGTCGAGATAATGACGGCGGGTCACCCGACCGTCGGCGAGCTGGTAACCCGTGTCGAGACCGATGAAATCCCGCTTTAAAGCGTCGAACGAGATCAAATTGCGCTTGAGTTCCGCGGTTATTGCGACTTTCGATGAACAGGGAAAGGAGTTGGTTCCCAAGCGCTGTGGTTTCCGGCCAATCCGGACGGCTGGGAACCACAGCGGATTCAGCGCTGTTCGATCGGGACGTAGTCTTGGAAGGTGTTGCCGGTATAAATTTGCCGTGGTCGGTAGATGCGCGACTTGGGATTGTCGTGCATCTCCTTCCAGTTGGCGATCCAACCCGGCATCCGTCCCATGGCGAACATGACCGTGAACATGTTCACCGGAATGCCCATGGCGCGCAGGATGATGCCGCTGTAGAAATCGACGTTCGGGTACAGTTTACGCTCGATGAAATACGGATCGTTGAGCGCCGCTTCCTCCATTTGCATCGCGATGTCCAACAACGGGTCGCTGATGTTCAGGCGGGCCAGCATCTTGTCGGCGGCATCCTTGAGAATCTTGGAGCGGGGGTCGAAATTCTTGTAGACCCGATGTCCGAAGCCCATCAGCCGCAGCTTGGTATCCTTCATCTTCACCCGCTCGACGTATTCGGACACCTTCATGCCGGACTGGCGGATGAATTCCAGCATCTCGATCACCGCGACGTTGGCGCCGCCGTGCAGCGGCCCCCACAGCGCGCAGACCCCCGCCGCGCAACTGGCGAACATGTTGGCCTGGCTGGAGGCGACCATTCGCACCGTGCTGGTCGAACAGTTCTGCTCGTGGTCGGCGTGCAGGATCAGGAACAGGTTGAGCGCGCGGCTCACTTCCGGGGTCGGCCAGTATTCGCGATAGGGAATCGAGAACATCATGTGCAGGAAATTCTCGCAGTACCTGTACTCGGGGTGCGGATACATCAGCGGCTGGCCGATGGACATCTTGTAGCTGGCCGCGGCGATGGTGCGCACCTTGGAGATGATCCGGGCCGCCGCCCGCTCCATGGTTCGGTTGTCATCGATCTCCATCATCTCCGGCTCGTAGCAACTCATGGCGTTGATCATCGCCGAGAGGATCGCCATCGGGTGCGCATTGGGCGGAAAGCCTTCGAAGTGACTGCGCAGGCTCTCGTGGATCATTTGGTTTTGGGTGAGCCGCTTGCTGAAACGGTCCAGTTCCGCTTCGGTGGGCAGCCGGCCCCAGATCACCAGCCAGGCGGTCTCCACGAAGGTGCTGTGTTCGGCCAACTGCTCGATGGGGATGCCGCGATAGCGCAGGATGCCCTTATCGCCGTCGATGTAGGTGATGGCCGACGTGCAGGAGCCGGTGTTGCCATACCCGTCGTCCAGGGTGATATAGCCCGTGCGGTCGCGCAGCGTATTGATATCGAGCGCAAGTTCGTTTTCGGATCCCGTGACAACCGGGAATTCGTGGGACTGACCATCCAGTTCGATGCGGCACGTATGGCTCATGGCTTGGGCTCCGTCGGCGTGGGGATAAAGTGGGTTGGTTAGTGCGAGCATCCCGCCAAGTCCCGATTATACAGAGGCAAGCCGGGTTGCATACTCCACGGCTTATTCGGCCCCGGCCGCCGCGCGGCGATGTCGCCAGTATTCGACCACGCCCGGCATGATCGACAGGATGATGATGGCCAGGATCACCAAGGTGAAATTTTGCTTGACGAACGGCAGGTTGCCGAAGAAATAGCCGCCATACAGAAACGAAGCGGTCCAGGCAACGCCGCCGGCCACGTTGTATGCCTGGAATCGACCGTAGCTCATGCCGCCGGCGCCGGCCACGAATGGCGCGAAGGTGCGCACGATCGGCACGAAGCGGGTGATGACGATGGTTTTGCCGCCATACCGCTCGAAAAAGCGGTGGGTGCGATCCAGATACTCCTGCTTGAGAAACCGGGCGTCGGCGCTGAAGGCTTTCTCGCCCAGATAGCGGCCGACCGCGTAGTTGACCGTGTTGCCGGCGATGGCGGCAACGACCAACAACAGGAACAGGACATGGATGTTCATCTGGCCGACGGCGGCCAGGGAACCGGCTGCGAACAGCAGGGAGTCGCCGGGCAGGAACGGGGTGACGACCAGCCCGGTTTCGCAGAACACGATCAGGAACAGGATGCCGTAGAGCCAGCCGCCATATTGGCCAGCCAATTCAGCCAGGTGTCGGTCGAGATGCAGAAAAAACGAAAGCAGGTCGGAGAGGAGTTCCATGGCATGTTAAGTTTGAAGTGGCTGTTGGGGGGAAACAACCATAATGTTGAGTGGGCAGATACGGATTTATACTCGTATTTCAATCGGCGCAGTTGCACCAGAGTTCCATCTCGGCGGGCCAACCGGGGAGGTAGCCGCCGTGCCACAAAGCCGTTTCGACCTCGGGCGGCCAGCGCAACAGTTCCACCTCCCAAGGATTAAAGACCGCGCCGGCGACGTCCACCAGCACCGGTTTGCCGCCCACATCCGGGACCTGAAGCGTAAGACAATGGATAGTGTTGCCGTCGCGTGCGAAAATATCGCCATTCGCGAGGTCATACCTGTTATCGGCTGGGTGCATGGCGCGCTCCGGAGCGGGGTCCAGGCGGTCACTATACCCGAATCCGTTTGCGTCCGAAGCCGCGCTATCCAGTCGGGCCAGGCGCAACGGCCGAATCCCGGCGTCTCAAGAGGTGAAAATCATGCGGATTCAGCAACGGAACATCACCGGGCCAGCCAGCGGTCGAACGCGGCGCTGGCTGGCCGTGCTGGGTGTATGCGGTGGGTTACTGGCCGCCGGGCTGGCGGAAGCCGCCTGGACCGTGGCGTTGAAGCCCGATCCGCTGACCCGCCAGACGCGCTGCCTGGTCAGCAGCGAACCGCAAACGACCCCCGACGGCTACGACACCACCCCCGTTTCCCTGATCTTCAACGGCGACAGTCTGATAGTGATCACCGAATCGGAATTGGACCCCTCTTTCAGCGACTTGCAGTTGGTGGTGGACAAGAACCCGCCGATTCGCACAGATCAGATCGCCCGCAAAATGCTTCTGGTGTTCAACCAGGATCTGCCGGAACTGATCCGCCAGTTACGAATCGGCCGCCAGGCGATTATTTATTTGCGCTTCTGGCCGACTTGGCCAGCAACTGAATCGTTCGCGGTCCCGTTCAGCCTGAGTGGATTCAGCAAGGCTTACGACGGCCTGAACCAGAATTGTCGGCCCGCGACTGGCCTTGGCCGGCCAGCCAGCTAACCGCAATCACCGACCACCGCAATTCGAGGAGTTCCGCCCCATGGGTCTGCGCATGAAATTCAATCTGGTGCTGTTGTTGGCCTTCTTGATCGGCTTGGCGCTGGCGGGGTATCTGTCCAACCGAATCCTCAAGGACAACGCCCGCGAAGAAGTCCTCCAAAGCGCGCGCATCATGATGGAGAGCGCGCTGGGCGCCCGCGCCTACACCGCCGAGCATGTCAAGCCACTGCTGACGCTACAGATGAAGCGGCAGTTCCTGCCGCAGACCGTGTCGGCCTACGCGGCGGCCCAGAGTTTCAAGGCGCTGCGGGCCAAGTTCCCTGAATATACCTACAAGGAAGCCGCGCTCAATCCGACCAACCCAAACGACCGGGCCAGCGACTGGGAGGCGGATATCATCAATGAATTCCGCAACAACGCGGAGCGTAAGGAGTTAATCGTCGAACGGGATACCCCAACCGGACGGATGCTGAATCTGGGACGACCCCTGGGCATTTACGACGAAGGCTGTCTAACTTGCCATGGCAAGGTCGAGGACGCGCCCAAGACCATGACCGACATCTACGGGGTCAGCAACGGCTTCGGCTGGAAACTGAACGAGATCATCGGCGCTCAGGTGGTGACGGTGCCAATGTCGGTACCGCTGGCTCGGGCCGAGAAAACCTTCACCACCTTCGGGTTCCTGCTGGGGGGAGTATTTTTGTTGCTGCTGGCGCTGCTTAACATCCTGTTGCACTTCGTGGTGATCCGCCCGGTGGTAAAGATGGCCACTATTGCCTCCGATGTCAGTATGGGCAAGCTGGACGCGCCGGAATATGTCAAGCCGGGTTCGGACGAAATCGCCTCGCTGTCGCAGTCGTTCAGTCGGATGCGGTTGAGCCTGGAAAGCGCCATGAAGATGTTGGGCGAATGAAATGATCGACAGCGGCGAGACCACCGGAGCTCTGCCGCCAAGCATCGGCCGCTACCGCATAGCCGGCATACTTGGCCGGGGCGCCATGGGGATGGTCTATCTTGGTTACGACGAGGCGATTGATCGCAAGGTCGCGATCAAGACCATTCACCGCCGGCTGCTGCGCGGAGAAGACGGCGCCGAGTGGCTGGCGCGGTTTCGCCGCGAGGTCCGCGCCGCTGGGCGCTGCCTGCATCCCAACATCGTCACGATCTTCGAGTACGGTGAGGAGGATGAAGTCCCCTACATCGTCATGGAATACGTGCAGGGCCGGGAACTGCGCGATTATCTCAAGGAGCGCCAGCCGTTGCCACTGGCCAACGCCGTGGCGGTCATCGTCCAGGTGTTGCAGGCGCTCGGTCATGCCCACCAGGGCGGAGTGATACATCGCGACATCAAGCCCGGTAATATCATTCTGCTGGCGGATGGACAGGTGAAAGTGACCGACTTCGGGATCGCCCGGCTGGAGACCGCTATCGGAATGACTCAGGTTGGGACGGCCGTGGGTACGCCCAATTACATGGCGCCTGAGCAGTTTCAGGGCAAGGAGGCCGACCGGCGCGTCGATCTCTATGCCAGCGGGGTGGTGCTGTTCGAACTGCTGACCGGTGTGCGGCCTTTCGATGGACGCGGCGCCAGTGAGTTGATGTATCAGGTGCTGAACGAACCGCCGCGCCGGGCCACGTTGTTGAATCCCCGGCTGCCGCTGGAACTGGACGCGGTGCTGGACCGGGCGCTGGCCAAGGCGCCGGACAACCGGTTTCAGGACGCCGGCGCGTTCATCGCCGCTCTGAAAGGGCTGAAGCTGGTGGAGCACGAGGTGGCGGCTGATGGCTCGACCAAGATTTCGGTGGAGCCGGTCCGGGCGCCGCCGCCGCCGCCAGCCAACACGCCGCAGGGCTGGGATCCAGCCCTGCTGGGGCAGATCGAGCAGCAGTTGGTCGTGTATTTGGGGCCGGTCGCTCGAATGCTGGTCCGCAAGGCGGCGTTGCAGGTTGGTAGCCCCAGGGAGCTGATCGAGCACTTGGCGGCCGCCATTCCCAGCGAGCAGGACCGGTTGCTGTTCCAGCGGCGGATACGGGCGGTATTGGGCGGTACCGTGGGTGGCCCAGGCACGATGACCAGCGCTTCGGTGATGGGTACCCAGATGAGCGGGGCGCTGGGGCCGTTCGATCAAACCGTGCTGGAAACCGCCCGGCGGGACTTGACGGTCTATCTCGGCCCCATCGCCAAGGTGCTGGTCAAGCAGGTCGCTCCCAAGGCCCGGACGCCCCAAGAGTTATACCAGAAGCTGGCCGAGCATATCCCCACCGCCGCCGACCGGACGGCCTTCCTCAAGCGGGCGCCGGGTGGGGAGGTCGCTTAAGGAGCAGGGGTACAGCAACCTCCCAACGTTTGGTACAGCCGGCGGGTGGTATTTCGAGATACCACCGTTGGAGTCATGACATCACCCCCACCGTTTTTACCTGCCGATAGTCTGTCAATAAAAACAAATCTCTGTTCTGACTCAGCCCGAACCGCGAATTGCGGTAGACTGTCACCTTAATCAGTCAAATAAACGACGGGGAGAACCTTCCCGTGGAAAACAACGACTCCATCATCTTTCGCAGTGGCCTGACCATGGGCGGCATCGTGCTGTTGGCGCTGCTGAGCATGGTTAGTTCGGTGTTCATCGCCGAATCCAGCAAGGGCGATGCCGCCGCTATCAATCTGGCCGGTTCGCTGCGCATGCAGTCCTACCGCATCGCCACCCGCTTGCAAAGCTCCACCCATACCGAGGCCGGCCATGCTGGGGACGTGGTCCGGGAAATCAGCGAGTTCGAGCGCCGACTGAGCAATCTCTGGCGGACCGGCGCCATCGCCGTTGCTTACGGCGACCGCCGCAATCAAGCGCTCAACGCTATCGAGACCTTCTGGCGCGAGACCCTGCGGCCGATCCTGGAAGCCCCGGCTGTGGACGCGCCGCCGACCACCGCCTACCTGCGCCAGGTGGACGACTTTGTCGCCAAGCTGGACGCCTTCGTCAAGCTGCTGGAGCAGGACACCGAGGCGAAAATCCTGCTGCTGCGACTGGTGCAGGGCATCGCGTTGTTCATGACTCTGGTATTGATCTTTGCCGCCATGTACCAGTTGTACAGTGGCGTGGTGGCGCCGCTGCGCGATCTGGTGGAACTGGCGCACAAGGCGCGGCGCGGCGATCTGTCGGTCCGCGCCAGCCACGTCGGCAACGACGAGCTGGGGGTGCTGGGTCACGCCTTCAATCTGATGGCAACCGATCTGTCGGCAATGTACGCCGACCTGGAAGCGCGGGTCGAACAGCAGACCCAGGCGCTAAGAATCAGCAATCGCTCGCTGGAGCTGCTGTACCACACCGCCCGTCGTCTCGGCGAGTCGGCTCCCGACGAGGCAACTTACCGGGCGCTGCTGGCGGAAATCGAAAAGCTGACCGGCATGGGCTTGGTCACGCTCTGCCTGATCCATCCCGCCACCCACCAGGCCACCCAGGTTTTCACGGCCCGCCTGCGTCCGGCGAGTGTTCCGCCATTCTGCAACCGCCCGAACTGCGAGCCTTGTCTAGGCGACGGCGCCACCCATCCGCTGGATGTCGGCAGCGATATTTTTTCGATACCGGTCAAGGACCAGGAACAGCAGTTCGGGGTGCTGATCGTCCGCAATCCCGGTCCGGAATCGGTCGCCACCTGGCAATTGCCGCTGCTGGAAGTGGTAGCGCGCAATATCGCCGCCGCGCTGCGGGCCAACGAGCAGACCGAACATCGCCGGCGGCTGGCGCTGCTGGAAGAACGCAACGCCATCGCGCGCGAGCTGCACGATTCCCTGGCACAGTCGTTGTCGTATCTGAAGATCCAAATCAGCCGCCTGCAAACCCTGCTCGGCGGTCCGGAACCGACCCCCGAGGTCGGTAACATTGTGGCCGAACTGCGCGAGGGACTGAGCAGCGCTTACCGCCAGTTGCGGGAACTGCTCACCACTTTTCGCCTGAAGATGGAACATCCCGGACTCGAGGACAGCCTGCGCGAGGCGGCTGAGGAATTCAGCCGGCGCGGCCGGCTGCCCGTCGAACTGGACTGCGCCGGCTGGCAGTGCGTGCTCAGTCCCAACGAGCAGATTCACATCATGCAGATCGCCCGGGAAGCGCTGAACAACGCGGTGCAACATGCGCGCGCCAGCCGGATCGTGGTCCTGTTGCGTGGACCGAGCGCGGGCGAGGCTACCATCGGCATCAGCGACGATGGCGTCGGTCTTCCGGCCAAACCCGAACGCGAGAACCACTTCGGCCTCAATATCATGCGCGAACGGGCGCGATGCCTGGGCGGTACGTTGGATCTGCAATCCCGGCCCACCGGCGGCCTGCTGGTGCGGTTACGGTTCATCCCCGCCGCCCATCGGGGGCTGGCGGCCGAGATCGAAGCCGAGGCAAGTCATGTTTGACGAGGTCCAGACGGTGTTGGTCATCGACGATCATCCGCTCATGCGCAAGGGGATTCTGCAACTCATCGCCATGGAGAATTCCCTGCGGGTGGCCGGCGAGGCCGGCGATGGTCGCCAGGGTCTGGAACTGGCCCGACAACTCCAGCCGGATTTGATTCTGCTGGACCTGAACATGCGCGGCCTGAGCGGTCTGGACACGCTGAAGGCGCTCAAGGCCGCCGATCTGGATGCCCGGGTGATCATCCTCACCGTCTCCGACCACGAGGACGACGTGGTCGCGGCACTGCGGGCCGGCGCCGACGGCTATCTGCTCAAGGACATGGAGCCCGAGGATGTCCTGGACAGCCTCAAAGCCGCGGCGCAGGGCCGAATGGCGCTCGGCGAAGGGGTCGCGGAGATTCTGGCTGATGCCCTGCGCCACCAAAGCCAGCTCAGGCCGGTGGATAGCGCCAAGCTGACCGAGCGGGAACGGGAGATCCTCTCGCTCATCGCCGTGGGCCACAGCAATAAACTGATCGCCCGCGAGTTGAAAATCACCGAGGGCACCGTGAAGGTGCATGTCAAGCACCTGCTGCGCAAGCTTGATCTGGCTTCGCGGGTCGAGGCGGCGATCTGGGCGGTCAAGAACGGTTTTCGCAAGTAGCGGGGCGCGGCGATACTACGGCGTAATGTCATGTCGTGCTCGGAAGCGAGGCCGATGGCTTCAGCTACACATCAAGGTCGCCCGATCAGACTGTGACCAGTCTCGCTTGCCCTTCGGTCGTGGCAGTTCACCACTGTCATGGCCAAATTATAAGGTTGGGATTGCGCCGCGCTTTATCCCAGTGGTTTCAACGCTTGGAACGCCTCTACCCAGTCTACGGCCCGATGCTCGCTCCCTTCATTGCCCGCTGCACCAGCGCCTGGTGCAAGCCGGCGATGAGGTCGGACTGGGTGATCATACCCGCCAGCTTGCCGCCGGTATCGACTACCGGTAGATGATGCAAGCCAAAATCAGACAGCATGGGCACCAGTTCCAGCAAGGGCTGGTCTTCACGGACCGTCAGAACCGTGCGAGTCATCACATCCTCGACCAGCGGTTCGTTCCCCGATTGCCCGGATAACCAAACGGCCAGGGTGTGCGCATCCTGCTGCAAGCCTTCAATCGGGATGTGCTTGAGCAGATCGACGAGGGTGACCACCCCCACCAGTTGGCCGATGTGATCGAGCACGGGCAGCGCCCTGACCTTGTGTTGGCGCAACAGACGCCAAGCCTCGCCTGCCCATTGCTGGGCAGAAACTGTCACCACTTCGCGGGACATCACGGATGCACAGTTGAGTTCGCCAAACACCCGGCTTATCACATTATCCTCCGCCTGCACCATCAAGCGTCGCAATTCGGCGGTACCGATGTCCGGCATCACCCGCTCCTTGGCTAGCACCGCACGCACGTCCTCGGCTTGTATCCCAGTACGCTCGGTGGGCAAGGGATCGCCCGTACCGTGCGGGGCGGGCTTGGGCGAGCGTGGCTGATGCGGATATGTGCGACCGAGCAGGCGATTGAGCCCCCAGGCCAAAAGCAACAACAAAAGGGTATTGAGCGCCACGGGGATCAGTAGATAGCCGTAACTGAATTGCTGTGCTTCGTGGTGGGCCAAAATGGGGATGAGCGTGGTAGCTCCGCCCGGTGGATGCAGGCAATGCAGGCGCAGCATGGCCAAGGCGGTCAAAAGGACAGCAAGGCCGCAGGCCAGCAGGGGGGGCTCAACCCAGCGCGCCAGGGTAATACCGATGGTGACGCTGATCAGTTGGCCACCGACCAAGGGCCAGGGCTGGGCCAACGGGCTGGTTGGCAAGGCCAGTAAGATGATGGCCGAGGCACCTATCGAGGCAATCAGTACCGGCGCCAAAGCGCCGGGCACCAGCAAGGTAGAGAGGATACCCGTAATCAACACCGCCACTCCTATGGCGATGGCGGAGCGCAGCGCCTCCCGTGCGGAAGTCGGCGGAGTGTCCGGTAAGCAATTCTGGAGAAAAGCAAACATTATTTTATTAAACCAGAGGTGCGAAGGGTATCCCCAAGTATTTTGGGATACCTCCAAGGAGGCATTATTCCTTCAATGATTTTCCAAGCACCTACGTTAGTTTCATAGAAAAAAATATAATAAAACAATTAGTTAATAGAATTAAATTAAGTATTCCAAAAGAGGTAAATATCCAACGAAAACGTCTTAAATCCAGAAAAAACCTTGATTTTTGTCAATCTATTGCTCCTCTCCCGTGCGTAATATTGCACTCGCAGCATTTTTCGCGAGGTCCGCAATGGCTACGCTCCAAAAAAAACAAATCTCCGTCCTCACCATGAACACCATGGCCTTCGCGGTGAATTTCGCCGTGTGGGTCATGTTTTCGGTCATCGGCATCAAGATCAAGGCCGAGCTGAATTTGAACGAAACGGAATTCGGCCTGTTGGTGGCGACGCCGATTCTGACCGGTTCGCTGGTACGCCTGCCGCTCGGCATCCTCACCGACCGCTACGGCGGGCGGATCGTGTTCTTCATTCAGATGCTCCTGGTGTCGATTCCGACCTGGTTGGTCACCTACGCCACCGAGTACTGGCAATATTTGGTGCTTGGCCTGTTCGTCGGGCTGGCCGGCGGCTCCTTCGCGGTCGGAATCGCCTACACCTCAACCTGGTTCAGCAAGGAGCGGCAGGGCACGGCGATGGGCATTTTCGGCGCCGGCAACGCCGGCTCGTCGCTGACCAAGTTCGTCGCCCCGCTGATCATCGCCGCCTTCGGCGCCTGGCAGATGGTGCCCAGGGTTTATGCCGTCGCCATGGTAGTGATGGCGGTGCTGTTCTGGTTTTTCACGTATACCGACCCACTCCACGAGAAGGGCGCCGACCAGAACCGCGCCCGCCCGACCCTCGGTCAACAGCTCATGCCGTTGCTCGATGCCCGTGTGTGGCGCTTCGGTCTGGTTTACGCCTTCGTGTTCGGCGCGTTCGTGGCGATGGCGCTGTGGCTGCCCAAGTACTATGTCGGCGAATACGGCCTGCCGCTGGCCACCGCCGCGTTCCTGACCATCTTCTTCGATCTGCCCTCCGGCGCGATTCGCGCCCTGGGCGGCTGGGCCTCGGACAAGTGGGGCGGCAACACGGTGACCTGGTGGGTGCTATGGATCAGCCTGATTTGCCTGTTCCTGCTGAGCTATCCGCCCACCACCCTGGTCATTCACGGTATCAAGGGCGAGGTGGCGGTCAACATTGGAATCGGCGTCGTGTTGTTCACAGTCCTGGTGTTCGTCGTCGGCCTGGCGCAGGGGTTCGGCAAGGCCAGCGTCTATCGCAGTCTGGCCGATCATTATCCGGCCCAGATGGGCGTGGTGGGCGGTATCGTCGGCCTGATCGGCGGCCTGGGCGGCTTTATCCTGCCGATCATGTTCGGCGTCGCCGCCGACGCCGTGGGCGTGCGCAGCAGTTGCTTCATGCTGATGTTCGTGCTGGTGGTGGTCACCATGATCTGGACTTGGGTGGCCGAGAACAACGAGCGTGAGGAAATTCTGGAGCGGCACGCCGAGGTCCGCGCCGAACTGGTGGGCGCCGAACTGATCGAGCGGGCGCATCGTCGCCGGCATTTGCTGGTGGACTGGCGGCCGGACGACGAGACGTTCTGGGAGAAGACCGGCCGGCGCATCGCCAACCGCAACTTGTGGCTATCCATGCCCGCGCTGCTGCTGGCCTTCGCGGTCTGGGTGGTATGGAGCGTGATCGTGGTCGAACTGCCGCACGTCGGCTTTAAGTTCACCACTAACCAACTGTTCTGGCTGGCGGCGCTGCCGGGGCTGTCGGGGGCGTTCTTCCGGGCCTTGTACTCGTTCGTGGTGCCGATCTTCGGCGGTCGTAACTGGACCGTGTTCAGCACCGCCCTGCTGTTGCTGCCGACCCTGTGGATCGGCGTCGCGGTGCAGGATATCAACACCAACTATGCGGTGTTCGTGGTCATCGCGCTCCTGTGCGGCCTTGGGGCGGGCAACTTTTCCTCCAGCATGGCCAACATCAGCTTCTTCTATCCGCAGCGGTTGCAAGGCACCGCGCTGGGCCTGAACGGCGGCATTGGCAACCTGGGCGTTGGACTGGCGCAGCTCGTGGCGCCCATCGCCGTTTACAGCGGAGCGCTGCTGATTCTGGGCGGCAACGCGCAAAGCCATACCGATGGCGGGGTAACCACGCAAATCTGGGTGCAGAACGCCGGCTTCATCTGGGTGCCGTTCATCGTCTCCGCCGCCGTCGCCGCCTGGTTTGGCATGGACAACATCGCCAGCGTCAAGGCCGGTTTCGCTGAGCAGGTGGCGATCTTCAAGCACAAGCATCAGTGGTTGATGAGCTGGCTCTATACCGGCACCTTCGGTTCGTTCATTGGTTTGGCGGTCAGCTTCCCGATGCTGGTCAACACCGAGTTCCCCGGGGTGGATGCTTTCAAATTCGCCTTCATCGGTCCGTTGCTTGCGGCGCTGGTGCGGCCTATTGGCGGCTGGCTGTCCGACCGTCGGGGTGGCGCGCCCATCACCTTCTGGAGCTTTGTCGTCATGGCGGTGGCTGCTCTGGCTTCCGTGGCATTTCTGCCAGCGGCGGATGGCGGCGGTCATGCGGTCGGTTTCGTGGCGATGTTCCTGATCCTGTTTCTCGGCGCCGGGATCGGCAATGGCTCCACCTTCCGCATGATCCCGACCATCTTCCGCACGCTGCACGAACGACGGGTGGCGGACCGTGACAATGTGGCCGAGCTGGAGCAGGCGCGGCGCGTCGGCACCACCGAGGCCGCCGCCACCATGGGCTTCAGCTCGGCGGTCGCGGCGTTCGGCGGGTTCTTCATCCCGATTGCCTGCGGCACCTCTATCAAGCTGACTGGCAGCCCGCAAGGTGCGCTGTTTTTCTTCGGCCTGTTCTATCTGATCTGTCTGTGGATCACCTGGCGGTGGTATTCCGGCAAGGAAGCGGAGGTACCGTGTTGATCGATTTTCTCCCCTCGCCCGCCAGCGGGAGAGAGGTTGGGGGAGAGGGCTGTTTGTGCCCCCTCTCCCTGGCCCTCGCCCCCTTGGGGGAGAGGGAATAAAAAATTCTCTTTCCGCGACCTGGAGCAACCTCTCGATGACCGAACACAACCCCCGCACCTGGTTGAGTACCTGGACCCCGGAAGATCCGGGGTTCTGGGAAAGCAGCGGCAAGAAACTGGCCTGGAAGACGCTGACCATCACCACCCTGAACCTGATGATGGCCTTCATCGTCTGGTTCATGGTCAGCGCCCTGGTGGTGCGCCTGCCCAACATCGGCTTCAAGCTGACGCCGCCCCAGTTGTTCTGGCTGGCGGCCATGCCAGGGCTGGCCGCCGGCATCCTGCGCGCCATCCACACCTTCCTGATTCCGCTGTACGGCACCCGCCATGTCGTGGCCTTCTCGACCCTGTCACTGTTGATCCCGGCGCTGGGCTGGTTCTACGCCATCCAGGATCCCACCACGCCCTACTGGGTTTTGTTGCTGCTGTCGTTCCTGGCCGGTCTGGGCGGGGGCAACTTCTCCTCGTTCATGCCCTCGACCAGCCTGTTTTTTCCCAAGCGCCTGCAGGGCACGGCGCTGGCAATTCAGGCCGGCATCGGCAATTTCGGCGTCAGCGTGGTGCAGTTCGTCACGCCATGGATCATCGGCTTCGCGCTGTTCGGCACGCTGGCCGGCGTGTCGCAGACCTTCGTTCCTTCCGCGCCGGGCGCCGCCACCAAGCCGATGTGGTTGCAAAACGCGGCGTTGGTTTATGTGCCGTTCATCGTGGTGTTCGCCATCGCCGCCTGGGCGATGCTGAAGTCGGTGCCAGTGCGGGCCAATTTCCGCGAGCAGCTTGACATCTTCCACTTCAGCAACCTGCACGGTTTCTGGATGACGTCGCTCTACATCATGACTTTCGGCTCGTTCTCCGGGTTCGCCGCCACTTTCCCGCTGATGATCAAGCAGATGTACACGGTGTTGCCGGGCGGTCCGGACCCGCTGGCCTGGGCTTTTCTCGGCCCGCTGGTCGGCGCCGCCGCCCGCGTGATCGCAGGTCCGATCTCCGACAAACTGGGCGGCGCCATCGTGACGCAGTGGTCCGGCATCGGCCTGCTGGTCTGTGCCATCGGCGTGACCTTCTACACCCATCCGACATCGATGGAACAGTTCCCGCTGTTCGTTGGGCTGATGCTGGGCGTGTTCTTCTTCAGTGGTTTCGGCAATGCCTCGACCTTCAAGCAGATGCCGATGATCTTCGAGCCGCGTCAGGCGGGCGGCATCATCGGCTGGACTTCGGCCATGGCCTCGTTCGGCCCCTTCATTTTCGGAATGCTGATCGGCTGGTCGTTCGCCGCCACCGGTTCGCCGAATGCTTTCTTATACGGCCTGGCGGTGTTTTACCTGTTCAACATCGTTATCAACTGGTGGTTTTACGCCCGCAAAGGGGCGGAAAAGCCGTGCTGATTTTTTCTCCCCTCTCCCACGGGGAGAGGGGCGGGAGTGAGGGCGCGTGTTACCCCTCACCCTAACCCTCTCCCCAAGGGGACGAGGGAACCTTTGAAACGAGGTTAATCACCATGAGTCATTTTCTGGACCGGCTGAATTTCTTCAAGAAAGTCACCGACACTTTCTCTGGCGATCACGGCATCGTCACCCAAGAGGATCGTGGTTGGGAGGACGCCTATCGCGCCCGCTGGCAGCACGACAAGATCGTGCGCTCGACCCACGGGGTGAACTGCACCGGCTCCTGTAGCTGGAAAATCTACGTCAAGAACGGGCTGGTCACCTGGGAAACCCAGCAGACCGACTATCCGCGCACCCGCGACGATTTGCCGAACCACGAGCCGCGCGGTTGCCAGCGCGGCGCGTCCTACAGTTGGTATCTGTACAGCGCCAACCGGGTGAAATACCCGATGGTGCGCGGCCGCTTGCTCAAACTGTGGCGCGAGGCGCTGGCCGAGAAAAAAGACCCGGTGGATGCCTGGGCCGCCATCGTCGAAGACCCGGCCAAGGCGACCGAGTACAAGAGCAAGCGCGGGCTGGGCGGTTTTGTCCGCGCCACTTGGGACGAGGTCAACCAGATCATCGCCGCCGCCAACGTCTACACGGCCAAGCAGTACGGCCCGGATCGGATTTACGGCTTCTCGCCGATCCCGGCGATGTCGATGGTGTCCTACGCCGCTGGCTCCCGTTACCTGTCGTTGATCGGCGGGGCTTGCGGCAGCTTTTACGATTGGTACTGCGACTTGCCGCCGGCCAGCCCGATGATCTGGGGCGAGCAGACCGACGTGCCGGAATCCGCCGACTGGTACAACTCCACCTTCCTGATGATGTGGGGCTCCAACGTCCCGCAGACCCGCACCCCCGACGCCCACTTCATGACCGAGGTGCGCTACAAGGGCGCCAAGACCGTGGTGGTCTGCCCCGACTACTCGGAAGCCTCCAAGTTCGCCGATGTCTGGCTGCATCCCAAGCAGGGCACCGACGCCGCCGTCGCCATGGCGATGGGCCACGTCATCCTGCGCGAGTTCCATCTCGACGGGAAGTCGGAGTATTTCACCGACTACGTCCGCACCAAGACCGATTTCCCTGTCCTGGTTCTGCTGGATCAACGGGCGGATGGCAGCTACGTCAACGGCCGCTTCCTGCGCGCCTCCGACCTGAGCGACAGCGCCGGGCAGGCCAACAATCCCGAGTGGAAGACGCTGGCCTTCGACGAAAACAGCGGCAACCTGATCGTGCCGAACGGTTCCATCGGCTTCCGCTGGGGCGAGAAGGACGGGATGGTCGGCAAGTGGAACCTGGAGCCGAAGGAATCGCTGAGCGGCGCGGAAACCCAGTTGCGGCTGTCGGTGAACGACATCAAGGATGAAGTGGTTCCGGTCGCCTTCCCTTATTTCGGTTCGACCCAACACCCGCATTTCGCCTGCACCAGCCACGACCCCATCCAGGTGCGCAACGTGCCGGCCAGGAAGGTCAAGCTGGCGAACGGTTCCGAGGCGCGGGTCGCCACGGTTTACGACCTGACCCTGGCCCAGTACGGTCTCGACCGCGGTCTCGGCGGCGGCAATGTCGCCAAAACCTACGACGATGACGTGCCCTACACCCCGGCCTGGCAGGAAAAAGTCACCGGCGTGCCGCGCGCCCAGATCGTCGCGGTTGCCCGCCAGTTCGCCGAGAACGCCGACAAGACCCACGGCAAGTCGATGATCATCATCGGCGCGGCGATGAACCACTGGTATCACATGGATATGAATTACCGGGGCGTCATCAACATGCTGATGATGTGCGGCTGCGTCGGCCAAAGCGGCGGCGGCTGGTCGCACTACGTCGGCCAGGAAAAGCTGCGCCCGCAAACCGGCTGGACCGCGCTGGCCTTCGCGCTGGACTGGCACCGTCCGCCCCGGCACATGAACTCCACCTCATTCTGGTACATCCACAGCAGCCAGTGGCGGCACGAGAAGGTCACGATGACCGAGATTCTCTCGCCGCTGGCCGACCCGCAACAATGGCGGGGAACACAAATCGACTACAACGTGCGCTCAGCGCGCATGGGTTGGTTGCCAACCGCGCCGCATTTCGACGCCAATCCGCTGAATATCGTGAAAGCCGCCGAGGCCGCTGGCCAAGCGCCGGCCGCGTACCTGGCCGAGAACCTCAAGGCCGGCAAGGTCAACTTCGCTTTTGAAGACCCGGACAATCCGGTCAACTTTCCGCGCAACCTGTTTGTGTGGCGCTCCAACCTGCTCGGCTCCTCCGGCAAGGGCCACGAGTATTTCCTGAAGCACCTGCTGGGCACGACCCACGGCGTGCAAGGCAAGGATTTGGGCGAGGAAGGCGGCGAGAAACCGCTGGAAGTGAAGTGGCGCGACGCGGCGCACGGCAAGCTCGACCTGCTGGTGACGCTGGACTTCCGCATGTCCACCACCTGCCTGTACTCGGACATCGTGCTGCCGACCGCGACCTGGTACGAGAAGAACGACCTCAACACCAGCGACATGCACCCCTTCATCCACCCGCTGAGCGCGGCGGTGGACCCGGCTTGGGAAGCGCGGACCGACTGGGACATCTTCAAGGGTATCGCCAAGACCTTCTCGGACGTGTGCGTCGGTCATCTCGGTGTCGAGAAGGACATCGTTGCGCTACCGACCTTGCACGACACCCCGACCGAACTGGCCATGCCGGATGTGCGCGACTGGAAGAAGGGCGAATGCGAGCTGATTCCCGGCAAGACCGCGCCCAGCCTGATCGTGGTCGAGCGTGACTATCCCAACACCTACAAGAAGTTCACCTCGGTCGGTCCGCTGCTGGACAAACTAGGCAACGGCGGCAAAGGCATCAGTTGGAACACCGAGCACGAGGTTGAGGCGCTGGCGACGCTCAATTACACGGTGCTGGAGGAAGGCGTTTCCAAGGGCCGGCCGCGCATCGACAGCGACATCGATGCCGCCGAGATGGTGATGATGCTGGCCCCGGAAACCAACGGCCACGTTGCGGTGAAAGCCTGGGCGGCGCTGGGCAAGATCACTGGCCGCGACCATACCCATCTGGCTCTGCCGAAGGAGCACGAGAAAATCCGTTTCCGCGACATCCAAGCCCAACCGCGCAAGATCATTTCCTCGCCGACCTGGTCCGGGCTGGAAGATGAGAAGGTCTCGTACAACGCCGGCTACACCAACGTCCACGAACTGATTCCCTGGCGCACCGTGACCGGCCGCCAGCAGTTCTATCAGGATCACCTCTGGATGCTGGGCTTCGGCGAGGCGATGTGCGCCTACCGACCGCCGGTGGACATGAAGACCATCGAGCCGATCATCGGCAAGAAGCCGAATGGCCATAAGGAAATCGTGCTGAATTTTATCACCCCGCACCAGAAGTGGGGCATCCACAGCACCTACACCGACAACCTGCTGATGCTCACCCTGTCACGCGGCGGCCCGATCATCTGGATGTCCGAGGTGGACGCCAAGAAGGCCGGCATCGAGGATAACGACTGGATCGAGGCTTACAACATCAACGGTGCCATCGCGGCGCGGGCAGTGGTATCGCAGCGCGTTCCCGAAGGCATGTCGATGATGTACCACGCCCAGGAGAAGATCGTGAACACGCCCGGTTCCGAGATCACCGGCACCCGTGGCGGCATTCACAATTCCGTCACCCGCACCGTGCTCAAGCCGACCCACATGATCGGCAGCTACGCCCAGCAGAGCTACGGCTTCAACTACTACGGCACCGTCGGCGCCAACCGCGACGAGTTCATCGTCGTCCGCAAGATGGACAAGGTCGATTGGCTGGATGACGAAACTCCTTCTGAAGCCTCAACTGTGGAGGCGCATTGATCATGAAAATACGCGCGCAAATCGCCATGGTCCTGAACCTGGACAAGTGCATTGGCTGTCACACCTGTTCAGTGACCTGCAAGAACGTCTGGACCTCGCGGGACGGGATGGAATACGCCTGGTTCAACAACGTCGAGACCAAGCCCGGCATCGGCTATCCCAAGGAATGGGAGAATCAAGAGAAGTGGAACGGTGGTTGGAAACGGCGCAAGGACGGCCAGATCGAACCGAAACAGGGCGGCAAGTGGCGGATTTTGGCCAACATCTTCGCCAACCCCGACCTGCCGGCCATCGACGACTACTACGAGCCGTGGGATTACGACTACGCGCACCTGCAAAACGCGCCGGAGTCGAAAGCTATGCCCACCGCCCGGCCGCGTTCCGCCATCAGCGGCGAGCGGATGGAGAAGATTCTGTGGGGGCCGAATTGGGAGGAAATCCTCGGCACCGAATTCGCCAAGCGTTCCAAGGACACCAACTTTGAGAACGTGCAGAAGGAGATTTACGGCGAGTTTGAAAACACCTTCATGATGTACCTGCCGCGCCTGTGCGAGCACTGCTTGAACCCGGCCTGCGTCGCCTCCTGCCCCAGTGGCGCGATCTACAAGCGCGAAGAGGACGGCATCGTTCTGATTGATCAGGACAAGTGCCGGGGTTGGCGGATGTGCGTCTCCGGCTGTCCGTACAAGAAGATTTACTACAACTGGAACACCGGCAAGTCCGAGAAGTGCATCCTGTGCTATCCGCGCATCGAGTCCGGCCAACCGACGGTCTGCTCGGAAACTTGCGTGGGCCGCATCCGCTATCTGGGCGTGCTGCTGTACGACGCCGACAAGATCGAGCAGGTCGCCAGCGTCGCCGACGAGCAGAGCCTCTATCAGGCGCAGCTCGATATGTTCCTCGATCCCTTCAGCCCGGTCGTGCAGGCCGAGGCGCGCAAGGCCGGAATTCCCGAGGCGTGGCTCGAAGCGGCCCAGGACTCGCCCATTTACAAGATGGCGATTGACTGGAAGATCGCTTTCCCGCTGCATCCTGAATACCGCACCCTGCCGATGGTCTGGTACGTGCCGGCGCTATCGCCGATTCAGGCTCGCGCCGAAGCCGGTCAGATCGGCATGAACGGCATCATTCCCGATGTCGGTTCGCTGCGGATTCCGCTGAAGTATCTGGCTAACCTGCTGACCGCCGGCGACGAGAAGCCGGTCAAGCAGGCGCTGGAGCGGATGCTGGCGATGCGCGCCTACATGCGAGCGAAAGTGGTGGACGGCGAGGTGAAGGAGGACGTGCTGAAAGCGGTCAACCTGCGGATCGATCAGGTCGAGTCGATGTACCGCTATCTCGCCATCGCCAACTACGAGGATCGGTTCGTCATCCCGACCTCGCACCGCGAATACGCCAGCGCCACCTACGACGCCTTCGGCGAGCGCGGTGGCTGCGGCTTCAGCTTCGGCAACGGCTGCTCGCCGGGAACAGATAAAACCAACCTGTTCGGTGGCAAAAAGGTGACGGTTCGCCGGGCGAATCCGATCAAGGTGGAGCCGCCGACCAAAGCCTGAACCGCGCAAACTCCCCTCTCCCTCCGGGAGAGGGGCAGGGGTGAGGGCGCTGGTATCGGGCACCGTAGTATGCACGAGGTGGAATTGATGAAAACCCTGAAAGTTCTGTCGGCCCTGTTGTGTTATCCGCAAGCGGACATGCAGGCCGCGTTGGCCGAAATGGCGGAAGCGCTGGATCGGGAAAAGCTCTTGCCGGAGCAAGGGCGGCGGGCGCTGCGAGCATTGATGGAGCGGTTGGAACGAACCGACCTCATTGAGTTGCAAGAGCGGTACGTGGCGACCTTCGACCGAGGCCGTGCCTTGTCGCTGCACCTGTTCGAGCACGTTCACGGCCAGTCGCGGGATCGCGGTCAGGCGATGGTCAACCTGTTGGACGTGTATCGCCGGCACGGTTTCGAACTCGACGCCCGCGAATTGCCCGACTACATCCCGCTGTTCCTGGAGTACCTGGCGCAGCGGCCAATGGGCGAGGCGCTGGACATGCTGGCCGACGCGATGCACGTCTTGGCGCTGCTCGGCGCGCGACTGGTCGAGCGCGGCAGCGACTATCGCGCGATCTTCGACGCCCTCGCCGCGCTGGTCGGCGAGCCGGCAGACATCGCGGACATCCGCCGCCAGGCCGCCGCCGAGGGACCCGATGAAACGATAGTGAACATGGACAAGATTTGGGAGGAGGAGGCAGTGACTTTTCTGGCGGCGGGTCAGGAGGGTTGCGGAGCCAGTCGCGTGGGTCCACGCGAAGCGCAGCCGGTGCAATGGATGCCCCCCCGGCCCGACTCGACGCCACAGCCCGCCCGTTCCCTATGAAAACTCCCCTCGCCCTCCGGGAGAGGGGTAGGGGGTGAGGGCGGTATTACACATTTCGAGGCTACGATCATGAGTTACCTGGATACCCTGTTGTTTGGCGTTTATCCCTATCTGGCCGGCACGGTGTTTCTGCTCGGCAGCCTGGCGCGCTTCGACCGCGACCAGTTCACCTGGAAGGCGCATTCCAGCCAGATTCTCAGCAACCAGAACATGCGGCTGGCCAGCAATCTATTCCATGTCGGCATCATTTTGTTGTTCTTTGGCCACTTCTTCGGCATGTTGACGCCGCCGGATATCCTGCACGCCTTGGGCGTTTCCGCCAGCGCCAAACAAGTACTGGCGGTTGTTGCCGGGAGCATCTTCGGCCTGATGTGCTTTGTCGGCCTGACCATGCTGGTGCGGCGGCGGTTGACCGATCCGCGAGTGCGGGCGACCAGCACCAAGATGGACATCTTCATTCTGCTGCTGCTGTATGTGCAGTTGATTCTCGGTCTGTTGACCGTGCCGCTGTCGCTGATGCATCTGGACGGCGGCAACATGCTGCTGCTGATGAGTTGGGCGCGGAATATCGTCACCTTCGATCCTGCGGAAGCGGTAGCCGCCGTGGCACCTATCGGCTTCCTGTTCAAGCTGCACATGGTGCTGGGCATGACGGTATTTCTGGTGTTCCCGTTCAGCCGGCTGGTGCATATCTGGAGCGCGCCGGTCACCTATCCGGCCCGGCCGTATCAGGTGGTGCGGCAACGTTGATCCGCCGCCGACCCTTCCCCCGAACGGGGGGAGAGTGTCTTGGCGGAACCATGGGTTGTGGACTCCCCCTCCGTGGGGGGTGAACGCTGACGTCGCCCTGATTGCAAGCCTTGGCCCGCGCTGATCCGCTATATTCCCGGCGTGCTGGCGGCGATTCGCGCCGTGGCTGACGGGTCAGGATGACCCAGCCAGAGCTTCCTCCACCCGCGCCGCCAGCCGGTCCAGGGCGGTTCCGAAGAAATGGTCCGCCCCAGGGACGACATGTAGCCGGGCGGCTGGATGCCAGCGGGGCAACAGCGCCCGCAGCGTGTCCAGCGGCGCCATGCGGTCGCGGTCACCGACGATCACCGCCAGCTCCGGCGGCGGGGCAGCCGGCTCGAAATCCAGAAACAGCACCGGCGGCGCCACCAGCAGCTGCCGATGCACCGTGGCCAGCGGTGGGTTCAGGCCTAGGTTGACCCAGGCGCCAAAGGAATAGCCGGCCAGGTCGGTCACGGTTTTGCCCAGCCCGCTTAGATGCGCCGCCGCCGCCCGCACGTCGTCCCGCTCGCCGTCACCGCCGCCGTAATCGCCCCCGCTCGCGCCGACGCCGCGAAAGTTGAAGCGCAGCGTGCTGTAACCCCGCCGCTGGTAGACCTCGGCCAGGGTCGTCACCACCGGGTTGTTCATCTCGCCGCCGTACAACGGGTGCGGGTGGGTGATGACCACCGCGTTCGGGCTGGACGCCAGATACCGTTGGCCTTCCAGCCGCAACGGGCCGACGGTGAAAAATACGCTGTGCTCGGCTGCGGGCATGGCGAACCCTCTCCGATTGGACTCAGAGGCGTTTTTATACAGCCTCTCGTGAGCTAACCCTTTGAAAAGAAACCCTCACCCCTGCCCCTCTCCCGCTTGCGGGCGAGGGGTTCTTGTACAGTCTCTCAGACTCCACAGCATTCACGGTACGGGCGACGCGGTCGCCGCCGCCACCCTGGCTGAATCCTGCACCAGCAGGCTCTTGAATTCGGTCAGCGGTAGCGGGCGGCCAAAGTAATAACCCTGACCTTCATCGCAGCCGCGGTCACGCAGAAACGCCAGTTGCTCGATCGTTTCCACCCCTTCCGCCACCACCTCCATCCCCAGACCATGCGCCAGGGTGAGGATTGCATCCACGATGGCGGCGCTGCTGGTGCTGGTTGGCAGATCCATCACGAAGGCGCGGTCGATCTTGAGCACGTCCAGCGGAAAACGCTGCAAGTAGCTCAGCGAGGAGTAGCCGGTGCCAAAGTCGTCGATTGCCACCCGCGCACCCAGGGTTTTGAAGGTATTCAACGTGGTGAGGTTGTCGTCGGTAGGGTTCATCAGGATGGTCTCGGTCAATTCCAGTTCCAAACAGGCCGGATCGAACTCGGTCTCCTCCAGTACCTCGCGCACCAGATCGGCCAGATTGGCCTGTCGGAACTGTCGGGCCGATAGATTGACCGCCACCCGCAGCCCGGCGAACCCGTCGCGATGCATCTGGCCAATCTCGCGCACGGCGGTACGCAACACCCATTCGCCCACTTGCAAGATCAGCCCGCTGTCTTCGGCGATGGGAATAAACCGGACCGGCGACAGCAGGCCGAGTTCGGGATGGTTCCAGCGGATCAGCGCCTCGGCGCCCCGGATGGCGCCGACATGGAAATCCCATTTCGGCTGGTAGTACAACTCCAATTCCCGCTGCTCGACGGCGTGGCGCAAGTGGGCTTCCAGGTTCAAGCGCTCGCGCGACAGCACCGTGGCGCCGGACAGATAGAACTGGTAGTTATTGCGCCCCATGTCCTTGGCCCGATACAGAGCGACATCGGCATTGCGCAACAACACGTCGGCGCTTTGCCCGTCGCGGGGATAAAGGCTGATGCCGATGCTGCAACTGGTATGCAGTTCTTGATCGCTCAGCCGGCAGGGCTGGGCTACGATATCCAGCATGCGCTGCGCGATCCAGGCCGCATCGTCGCTGGTGGCCAGGTCGGGCAACAAAATGGCGAACTCGTCGCCGCCTTGCCGGGAAATGGTGTCGCATTCGCGCACGCATTGCTGCAACCGCGCCGCCATGTCCCGCAACAATTGGTCGCCGACTGTGTGACCAAGGGTGTCGTTGAATCGTTTGAAGTGGTCCAGGTCCACCAGCATCACCCCCACCAGGGTATGATCGCGCCCGGCCCGCAGCAGCGCCTGCCGCAGCCGGTCGGCCACCAGCGCCCGGTTGGGCAAGCCGGTTAGCGCGTCGTATTGGGCCAGATGCTGGACGCGCTCTTCGGCCTGCTTGCGTTTGGTAATTTCCTGCACCACGGTCACAAAGTGCTCTATCACGCCGTTCGCCCGCCGCAGGCAACGGCTCGACACGCTGGTATGGAGCAGGTTGCCGTCCTGGCGGATGAAGCGCTTGTCGAGCGAGTACCCCTCGATCCGGCGGTTCATCACCCGCTCGAACTGCACCATCTCGACGGCCAGATCTTCGGGATGGGTCAGCTCGGACCAGCTCAACTGCAGCAGTTGCGCCCGCCGGTAGCCAAGCATCTCGCACAGCCGATCGTTGACCTCCCACCAGCGCTTGTCGGGGCCGGTCAGGGCGATCCCGATCAGCGGTAGCTCGAAATAGCTGCGGAAGCGGGTCTCGCTGGCGCGCAGCGTCTCCTCGATCCGCTTCATGTCGGCGATGTCGGTATGGGCGCACAGATGGCCGGTAATGCGGCCGGCGCGATCACGTAACGGCACGGCGCGGGTATTGATCCAGGTTTCCCGGCCCGAGGGCGTGCGAAACCGATGCGCGATCACCAATTCGGAGCCGTTCTCGACGGCTTGCCGCCAGGCAAGCAGCACCGGATCCCGGTCCTCGGGATGCAAGGCGCTGGTCCACCCCGATCCAGCCGCCTGTTCGGCCGTCAGGCCGGCCAACTGGCACCAGCGGTCGTTAACATAGCGGCACTCGCCTTGGGCGTTGGTCAAAAAGATGCCTACCGGAAGCTGCTCGGTCAGGATGCGAAATCGCCGTTCGCTGTCGCGCAGGCTGTCCACCGCTTTTCGCTGCCGTTCGATCTCCATTTCCAGCGAATTCGCCCATTCCTGGCGATTGTTGAATTCGGTGTTCAGGGTTTCAAGCTGATGTTGCGCGCGCCGCAACCGGTGGCGTTGCTCGAGAAAGGCCGCGAGCACGCCTCCAGCCAGTCCCAGCGCGATCAGCCCACCACCGATCCAGAACCCAAACCGGTTGTAGCCAGGATTATCGGCTCTGGATTCGGTGGCGACCGGCGATGCGCTAGCGTTCGCCAAGACCGGCGGCGCACCATCCACGAACCACCCAAGCCACAGCAGCACCAGCACCAGCACCAGCACCCAACGAATCACCCTATCGCTGGCGTTTGTGGTCATCGCGACGCTCAACCCGTAGCGGTGCATCCGCCCGTCCACTCCGATTCGTTTCAAGCGCCCTCCTTAGTTTGTTCGGGATATTTCAAGGCGTCGCCGCCCGTACATGGTCATCGTAGCCTTAAAGCACAGCATAGGCGGCGAATTCCGCCCCGTCCAACTCGCCAGCAATTCTCATTTTGGCGATTTCACCCGGTTTCGGGTTGTGGAAGAGCGGGCTCGAAGCTTTGCAACATGAACGTCATCAAGGCCCCCCAGCGCTCGAAGCACAGGTCACGGGTCAAGGTTCGG
>WBZP01001698.1_pt1 | contig 26535 bp, 26 predicted proteins | sample 5204301 | NCBI WGS metagenome assembly WBZP01 (sample SAMN12412401, study PRJNA552823) | activated sludge metagenome | isolation source: activated sludge from nitrification reactor of wastewater treatment plant... | place: USA: Pennsylvania | collected 2017 | reverse complement strand
AAGAAGGCAAAATAGATCACCGAGCAGATCTGCGCCACAAGGGTGCGCCCCGGTGTCGGACTCAACATACCCAGATAGCCAAGGATCAGGAAGGAAACCACGAACGCGGCGAGGAATCCCTTGTAAAGCGGACCGCGATAGCGAATCGACTTCACCGGACTGCGGTCAAGCCATGGCAGCAGGAAGAAGATCATCACCGCACCGCCCATCGCGACCACGCCCCAGAACTTCGCGTCTACGCCGAACAGCGGGTAAGTTACCGCGCGCAGAATCGAGTAGTACGGCGTGAAGTACCAGACCGGCGCAATGTGCGGTGGCGTCACCAGCGGGTCGGCCGGGAAGAAGTTGTTGAACTCCAGGAAATAGCCGCCGAATTCCGGCAGGAAGAAGAGAATGATCGAAAACACCATCAGGAACACCACCACGCCGACGATATCCTTCACCGAATAGTAAGGGTGAAAGGGAATGCCATCGAGCGGAATCCCGTTCGCATCCTTCTTTTTCTTGATCTCGATGCCGTCCGGATTGTTTGAGCCGACCTCGTGCAGCGCGATGATATGCGCAGCCACCAGCCCCAGCAGCACCATCGGTACGGCAACGACGTGGAACGAGAAGAACCTGTTCAGCGTCGCGTCGCCGACGACGTAGTCGCCGCGCAGCCAGAGCGAAAGATCGGGACCGATGAACGGGATGGCCGAGAACAGGTTCACGATCACCTGCGCCCCCCAATACGACATCTGTCCCCAGGGCAGCAGATAGCCGAAGAAGGCCTCGGCCATCAGGCAAAGGAAGATGATCATGCCGAAGATCCAGATCAGTTCGCGCGGCTTGCGGTAGGACCCATACAACATCCCGCGAAACATGTGCAGATACACCACGATGAAGAAGGCCGAGGCGCCCGTCGAGTGCATGTAGCGGATCAGCCATCCCCAGGGCACGTCGCGCATGATGTACTCGACGCTGGCAAACGCGACCGGCACGCCGGACGCATTCAATGAGGCATCGGGCTTGAAATGCATCGTGAGAAGAATGCCGGTAACGATCTGAATCACCAGCACCAACATCGCCAATGATCCAAAGTAGTACCAGAAGTTAAAATTCTTCGGGGCGTAGTATTCGGAAAGATGGGCTTTCCAGTTCGAGGTGAGGGGAAAGCGCGCGTCAATCCAGTCCAGCGTCCCCTGCAATACGGCGTTCATCTTGCTCATCGCTTCAGGCCTTCTTGTCTTCGCCAATCACGATCTTGGCGTCGCCAAGATACATGTGGGGAGGGATTTCGAGATTATCCGGCGCCGGCTTGCCCTTATAGACACGACCGGCAAGGTCGAACGTGGAGCCATGACACGGACAAAGGAACCCCCCGGGCCAATCGGGAGCAATCCCGGAGTCCGCGCCGGTCTTGAACTTTTCCGTCGGGGAGCATCCGAGGTGAGTGCAGATGCCGACAGCCACAAGGATTGCCGGCTTGATCGAGCGCGTTTCGTTCTTGGCGTAATCGGGCTGCATGCGCTTTTCCGACTTTGGATCGGCCAGCTGATCATCAATCTTCGGCAAGGTATCAAGCTGTTCCTTGGTGCGATTGATGATCCAGACCGGCTTACCTCGCCACTCGACGGTCATCATTTCACCGGGCGAAAGCTTGCTGATGTCCACTTCCACGGGTGCGCCCGCAGCCTTGGCCCGTTCGGACGGCAGCATGCTGGTCACGAACGGCACTGCCACCGCCACCCCGGCCACCCCGCCCGCGGCCGCCGTAGCCACCAGTAAACGTCGCCGACTGCAATCGACTTTCTCATCACTACTCATGGTGATAATCCCTGGATGCTGAAATGCGAATTCGGAAAAACGTGATTGTAGCGAATCTGATGCGTCGATTAAAGCCCTGAACTGACGCAACTTATCGACGCTTACCGACGCAAACCAATATATTATTATTAATCAACTAGATAACCCCTTCAGACCGCATCCGCGCGAGCTCTTCGAGGGAGTAACCGAGGCGACCCAGCACCAAGTCTGTGTGCTCCCCCAAAGCCGGACCCAGCCATCGCGTCTCGCCCGGGGTGAGCGACAGCCTGGGCACGATACCGGGAATACGAAATTGTTTTCCATCAGGGAGTTGCGCAGTTTCAAGCATCTGCCGCGCAAGAAATTGGGGATCGTCGAACATGTCTGCAACCGAATAGATCCGGCTCGCTGGAACCTGGGCGCCTGCTGCGGCGCACAAGATGGTGTCGGCGTCATTCGCCGCAACCCATGCATCAATCACGGCGTAGATTTCCGCCGCGCGCGCATCGCGTCCTGAGTTGCTGGCAAGTTGTGGATCATTGGCCAAATCGACTCGCCCGATGGCCAGCATCAAACGCTTGAAGATCGCATCGCCATTGGCGCCGACAATCAGGTGCTTGCCGTCTTTGCTCGTATGGGTATTCGACGGCGTAATGCCCGGCATGACGTTGCCGCTGCGTTCCCGGACAAAGCCGAAGACGTCGAATTCCGGCACCAGGCTTTCCATCATTGCGAAGACGGCTTCGTACAGTGCGACATCGACCACTTGGCCTTTTCCGCCCGTCACTTCGCGGTGCCGCAGCGCCATCAGCGCGCCCAGTGCCCCCCACAGCGCCGCAATCGAGTCGCCAATGGAAATCCCCGTCTTCACCGGTGGCCGATCGGCAAAGCCCGTCACATAGCGCAGGCCGCCCATCGATTCGCCTATCGCTCCGAAGCCCGGCTGGCCGGCCATGGGTCCGCTCTGGCCAAAACCGGAAAGACGCACCATCACCAGCTTGGGGTTGATCGCCGACAGCGCATCCCAGCCCAGGCCTAGCTTTTCCAGAACACCGGGCCGAAAATTCTCGACCACGATATCCGCCCCGGCTACCAGGCGGCGCGCAATCTCCTTGCCGTCGGGATGTTTGAGGTTGGCCGTCACCGATTGCTTGTTGCGGCCTTGCACAAACCACCACAGGGATGTTTCGCCCTCCGCGGTTGGGTACAGCTTGCGCCACTTGCGCAACGGATCGCCCTCGCCCGGCGTCTCGATCTTGATCACCTCGGCGCCGAACTCGGCGAGGATGCGCGAACAGAAAGGCCCTGCGATCAACGTGCCGAATTCGATCACCTTGACGCCGCCCAGCGGCGACGCGGCAGAGCTCACACGCGGCTCACACGAAATCGCGCCGCTCGCGCAGCGCCTGCGCCACGGTCGCCGCGTCGGAAAATTCCAGTTCGCCACCCACAGGGAGACCCCGCGCGATGCGGCTGACCTTGAGACCGCGCGCATGGAGAAGTTCGGAGAGGTAATGCGCGGTGGCCTCGCCCTCGTTGGTGAAATTGGTGGCAAGAATGACTTCCTTGACCACGCCGTCGGTAGCGCGCGAAAACAGCCGCTCGAACATCAACTCCTTCGGTCCGACACCGTCGAGCGGACTCAGGCGGCCCATCAGGACATAGTAGAGACCGTTGTAGGCGTGCGTCTGTTCCATGCTATTAGCATCCACCGGCATTTCGACGATGCACAGTTGCGAGGCGTCGCGGCGCGGCGAGAGGCAGCGCTCGCAGATGTCGCCTTCGGTGAAGTTGTTGCAGCGCGCGCAGTGATGCAGCAGGCGCAAGGCGGCATCGAGTCCGCGCGCGAGCCGTTCGGCCCCGCTCCGCTCACGCTGCAACAGATGATAGGCCATGCGCTGCGCCGACTTCGGCCCAACCCCTGGCAGGCAGCGTAAGGCCTCGATCAAGTCGTCGAGAGACGACGACGATCTCATCAGAATGGCAGTTTCATTCCGGGCGGAAGGTTGAGCCCCGCCGCGAAGCCGCCCATCTTCTCCGCCGCGGTGGCCTCGACACGCCGGTTGGCATCGTTCAGCGCGGCGGCGATCAGGTCTTCCAGCATCTCCTTGTCGTCCATCACCGAGGGATCGATGGCGACCCGTTTCACGTCGTGCTTGCAAGTCATCACCACCTTCACCGCGCCGGCGCCCGACTGACCCTCCACTTCGATCTGCGCCAGCTCCGCCTGGGCCTTTTCCATGTTGGCCTGCATCTGCTGGGCCTGCTTCATCAATCCGGCTATGCCGCCTTTCATCATCTTCAGTACTCCCTAAACTGGTTTTATCGTCGATTCGTCGATGCTCGCATCGAACAGATCCACCACTTCGCGCACGAAGGGGTCCCGCTCGATCGAGGCGATGGCACGCTCCTGCCGCTCGCGCTGCACATTGCGGGTCCGCGCCGCCGGGGATTCGCTCTCCAGCTCCGCGACGTCGATCACCAGACGCAACGGACCCCCATGCGAGGCCTGCAACTCCGCTTGCAGCTTGTCCTGCTGGGGCTTGCCGAGCAGATGCTTATGCACCGGCGACAAACGCAAACGGATGGATGACTCGGTTCGCTCCGACAGTTCGCAGTGCTGCGCCAATTGCTTCGCCATACCAATGAGCGGCAGACGCTCAACCAGGCCATGCCATTCGTCCGCGGCGGGCGCGGACGCGTCGCCGGACGGCGCGACGAACTGCTCCGTGCGAGGCGCCTTGACGCGCGGTAGATCAATCGCCGCCACCGCGGCCGCTGGCGCCCCGGAGTCCGCCGCTGCGCCACCTGCCCGGGGCGGACGCGGCACCGGCGTGGCCGGGGCAGGATTCGGCGCCACCCTGGGACCGGTAACGGGTCGTCCTGCGCCCTCCGGCCGAAATGCATGCAGCCGCAGCAGGCTCATGACGAAGCCGGCATAGTCGTCCGGGGCGAGCCACAATTCGTCGCGCCCATGAATGGCGATCTGGTAGGCGAGCTGCAGGTACTCGGCATCCAAAGCTTGCGCATAGGGCGCCAGCCGACTGCGTTCCGTGTCGTCGAGCAAGGCCTGCGGAGCAAACTGGGCCAGCGCCACACGATGCAACAAGGTTGCCAGATCCTGCAGGCCGCTGTCGAAGGACAGGCTGCGCTCATCCATCAGCCTGGCCACTTCGAGCATGGCCTGCACGTCGTGCGCGACGAGACCGTCGAGCAGCGCAAACAGATGTTCGTCGCCCACCGTACCGAGCATGGCCCGCACGCCCTCATCCTCGACCTTGCCTGCGCCGTGGGCAATGGCCTGGTCCAGCAGCGACAGCGCGTCGCGCATGCTGCCCGCCGCTCCCTTGGCCAGATGTCGCAGCGCGGCAGGTTCGAAGGCGACGCCCTCCCCTTCGAGCACATGCGACAGATGGTCGACGATATGCGTCTGCGGCATTTGCTTCAGGTTGAATTGCAGGCAGCGCGACAGAACCGTGACGGGAATCTTCTGCGGATCGGTGGTGGCAAGGATGAACTTGACATGCTCCGGCGGCTCTTCCAGCGTCTTCAACATGGCATTGAACGCATGCCCGGAAAGCTGGTGCACTTCGTCTATGACGTAGACCTTGTAGCGGCCGATGGTCGGCGCGTAGGTAGCGCGCTCCAGCAACTGCGTCATGTCGTCGACGCCGCGATTCGACGCGGCATCGAGCTCGATGTAATCGATGAAGCGCCCGCCGTCGATCTCGGTACACGCCGAACAGACGCCGCAGGGCGTGGAACTGACGCCGGTTTCACAATTCAACGCCTTGGCCATGATGCGTGCCAGCGTCGTCTTTCCCACCCCGCGCGTGCCGGTGAACAGGTAGGCGTGATGCAGGCGGTTCTGGTCCAATGCGTGGGTCAGCGCCCGCACCACATGCTCCTGCCCCACCAGGGTGGCGAATGACCGGGGGCGCCATTTGCGGGCGAGAACCTGATAACTCATCCGAGGATTTTATCAGGCCCGCAACAACAAACGGGACAGCCGGCGGACCGGCTGCCCCTTGCGACAGCAGAGTAGCGCCTAGCCCTGGCGCGGCGCACCGGCTCCCGGGCCGCCTTGGCCGTCGTGGCGCGGTCCGCCGCGGCCCGGCCCATGCTCGTGCCGCCCGGCCATGCTGAAATGCTTGTCGGCGGTCGACTTCTGCTCGGGCGTCAGCGCGGCGTACAGTCGGTTGAATGACTCGTTGACCGTTTCCATCGCCGCAACCCGGCTCTTCATGATGCCCTGCATCAGCGCCATGCGGTCCGGCGCGGTCATCGTCTTGTCGTCCTTCATGCCTTCACGCATGGCCATGCCCTTGGCCATCTGTGTTTTGGACTGCTCGGCAAAGGCCTGCCAGAGCGGCTCCTGCTGGGCCGTCAGTTTGAGTTCGGTCTTGAACCGGCTCAAGCGCTGTTCAATCCTGGCCGCCGGGTCCATCATGCCCTCGCGCTGCATCGAGCTGTGCTTGAAACCGGGTTTGCCGTCGCCGTCGCAACCCGGCCCCTGCGCGTAGGCGATGCCGAAGAATGCGGCGCTGGCGGCTAGAACGCCGGCAACAACTGTGCTATTTCGCTTCATGGTTTGCTCCTGTCGTGGATGCCTTATGGCATGACGCATTTCAACCGGTGGCTGTAAGCCGGATGTGACAGGGCGGGCGCGATTGTAAGGGCGCGTTGCAAGGCGGCGCCGGGTGCGGTATGAGGGGGTGCGGCGAGCCTGACCCCCGGCACTTGCGGAAAACGGCTGTGGCTGCTTCCTTCCGGACCTGACCAGGTTCACCGCCCCGCAATGCGGGGAGACCCGCCGCGCGGCGAATTCTAGCAGCGCCGCGTCCCGCCGGGGGTCCTGCCTCGAGACGATCCGCCGTCCGGCTTCGCCCCGTCCTGTCAGCCTCCGCCGCGCTGGTAGTGCCGCGAGAAGCGCTCCATGAAGCGCTCCTGCGCGTCCGCGTCCATGCCATCCAACTCGATCTCGACCCGGTGGCGCTCCATTTCGACCTTGCCGATTTTGAGCATGCTCATCGGGGTGAGGCGAACCGACCAGTCGCGACCGACATATCGTCCATTGATTTCGCAAAAATCGCTGTCGCCGGTCGCCGCCGGAAGCAGCCGCAAAAATTCGGCACGGGTAATGGTCGCTTCGTGTTGCCGCGCGAACCTCATCCGCCGGCGACCGGCGGCCAGATCGCCAAGGTTTGCCCTTCCCGCAGCACACGCGCCTGGCGCTCCGGCGGAAGCAGGTGAACGCCGTCGAGCAACACCAGATGAACCAGCTTGGGCGGCAGCTGCATGCGTTCTATTACTTCGGCGACGCTGCTTCCTTCCGGGATTTCCAGCCGGAACGCGTTGGTTTTTCTGGCCTCGGCCGGCAAGTAATCCTGCAATTGCGCAAACAGCTTGAAGGTGATGTTCACGCGGCTTTCTGGGCTGTTGCAAGATAAGCCGCCATGAAGGCCGTCGGGTCGCGCAGCAGGCGTTCCTTCCACGCTCCCAGAGGGGCCTGCGTCTGCACCAGTCCGCGCAGCGCGCCGACGTGATCGGTCCAGCCGATGCTCGTGGCGCCGACGAGCACGTCGCCCTTGAACTGCAAGGACAGGTAGCGGTGCCGGGAATCATCGACGAGTTCTACGCCATCGCCGCCATCGGCCGGGCTCACCCCCTGCCATTGACCGAAGGAGGTGGACACCAGACCCAAGGTATCGAGCACGTTGATCGCCAGACTGCCGCCGCTGCTGACCTGGCCGCCGGCCATGTTGTGCGCGGCGACGCGCGCCTGATCCACGGCGTTGGGCTGGATCGCATTGAGTTCCGGACGACCGGTATGGAATCCCGGCGCCTCGGCCACGTCGCCCGCGGCATAAATGTCCGTGACACTGGTACGCATGCCGGCATCGACACGGATGCCGCGCTCCACCGCCACCCCGCTGCCGGCCAGAAAAGCCGTGTTCGGCGCCACCCCGGCGGCGCAGATCACCAGGTCGGCGACGACCTCGGCGCCGTTGCTGAGCTTGGCCACGAGTTCGCTGCCGCGGTTCGCGATGCTGGTAACGCCCGCCTTGACATGCACCGCGATGCCCTTGCTTTCGACCCACTCGCGGATCATGTCGCCGGCCTTCGCCGTCATCATGCGCGGCACCATGCGGTCGCCCATCTCCACCACGGTCAGCTTGACCCGGCGGGCGGCCAAGGCTTCGAGAATGATGCAGCCGATGAAGCCGGCACCGATCTGCAGCACGCGCGCGCCGGGCGTGGCCTTGGCCGCGATGGCGCGGGCATCGTCGATGGTCCAGCAGGTATGCACGTTGGGCAGGTCGATGCCGGGCAGCTTGGGAAGGATCGGATGCGACCCGGAGGCGACCAGCAGTCGATCGTAAGGCAGGCGTTCTCCCGTGGCGAATTCGATCTGCCTGGTCGCCGGATCGACCTTGACCACCCTGCCCTCGATCAGGTGAATCCGCTGGCGCGTGTAGTGATCATGCGTCTTGCGCAAATGCGTACCGCTGTCAGCGATGGCTCCGGTAAGAAAGTAGGGAATCGCCATGCGCGAATAGGGCGGTTCGGCCTCGTCCCCAATCAGGGCAATTTCGGCGTCGGGCTGCAAGCGGCGCAAGGTTTCGGCTGCGACCAGCCCGGTCGGGCCGTTACCGATAATCAAGTGTTTCATGGCGGACCCCAAGACAAGAACGCCAAGGCACCCGGGAGGCCGGCTGCCTTGGCGTCGGAATGAACTTCTACAAACCCAGACGGCTCAGCGTTTCCTTGCTTGGCACGCCCTTGGCGTCCCAGCCGCGCGCCTTGTAGTACTCCGGAAGCATTTTTTCAACGCCCGAAACCAGGCCTTTGGTCGGACCGCTCTGCGCGGCTTCGGTCTTGAGCCGCGCAGGCAGGTCGTCATCCTTGGCCGTGAAGCCGGCAGCGTTGTTGAACACGCGCTCCATGTTCCAGATGCGCTCGCCAAGATCCGCCAGCTTCTCCATGGTCCAGTTGCCTTCGCAGGCCGCATCGATCTGGGTTTGCAAATCGGCCATGGTCCAGGCGAAGGTGGTAAACACGCACAGGCCCGAGGAATCGAAGGCACCGGTGGCATCCTGGAAAGCCTTCACCAGGTCGGCCTTGCCCTCGGTGACATGGGGATCGGTCTTGACCGGAATGCCGAACACTTCGGAAGCCACCGTGTAGCCGCGCAGATGGCAGGCGCCACGATTGGACGTCGCATAGGCCAGGCCCATGCCCTGGATTCCACGCGGATCATAGGCGGGAAACTCCTGGCCCTTGACGGTCATCGACAGTTCGGGATGACCGTATTTCTCGGTCAGGCGCTTGGAGCCGAGACCGAGTTCCTTGCCGAAGCCGGTTCCCTCCGCCGTCATGTGGGCGAAGTCGATCAGCGCCTTGGCCGAGCCGAAGGGCGATTCCATGCCCAGTTGCTCCTTGGTCAAAACGCCCATGGTGAACAACTCCATGACAGCGCCGACCGTGGCGCCAAAGGTGATCGGATCCATCCCGTCTTCATTGCAGATGAAGTTCGCGACGGTCAGCGCGTCGAGATCATTGACGCCGTTCGCGGCGCCCAGCGACCAGGCATTCTCGTATTCGAGTCCGCCGGAAGCCCCCCAGTATTTGGGGCTGTTCACCACGCTGAAATGCTTCGGGTCTACCTGCGAGACGCGGCCGCAGGCGATGGTGCAGCCGAAGCAGGCGGCGTTGGTCACCAGATTCGCCTTGCCGTCGCTGGGCCGTTTCTCGTGCATGGCTTCGCCGGAAATGTCGCGCGCGCCTTCGAACTGCACCTCGCGGGCGTTGCGCGTTGGCAGCGCGCCCATCTCGTTGATCACGTTCATCAGCACCTGGGTGCCGTAGGTCGGCAGCCCCTGGCCGGTAACCGGGTGGTCGGCAAGAACCTTCTTCGCCGCCACGGTGGCGGCCAGGAAGGCCTTGAAGTCCTTGATCCCGGAGACCCCCACGGTGCCACGCAGGGCGACCGCCTTGAGGTTCTTCGAGCCCATCACGGCGCCGACTCCGGAACGACCGGCCGCGCGGTGCAGATCGTTGACGACACAGGCGTAGAGCACGCCGTTCTCGCCGGCACGGCCGATCGAGGCGACGCGCACCTGAGGATCCTGGTGCGATTTCTTGATGATCTCCTCGGTATCCCATGTGGTTTTCCCCCACAGGTGCGCGGCATCTTTCAATTCAGCCTTTTCGTTCTCGATCGAGAGATAGACGGGCTTGGCACTCTTGCCCTCGAAGATGATCATGTCCCAGCCGGCCATCTTGAGTTCGGCACCGAAGTAGCCGCCCGAGTTGGAGCAGGCGATCGCCCCGGTGAGCGGACCCTTGGTGATGACCGAATAGCGTCCGCCGGTCGAGGCCATGGTGCCGGTCAGCGGCCCGGTGGCCATGATCAGCTTGTTGGCCGGCGATAGCGGATCGACCTTGGGATCGACCTCTTCGACGAAATACTTGGTGGCCAGACCGCGCTGACCGAGGTATTGCTGCGCCCACTCCATGTTGAGGGGCTCGGATTTGCAGGCGCCGGTGGTCAGATCCACGCGCAACAGTTTGCGACTCCATCCCATGATCTTGTCCTCCTCTCAGGCGCTGGCGCGCGGTTGCGTATCGGTCTTGCCGGCCCATTGACGCATTTTGTCGAGCCCGGTCCAGTCGGCATCGACATAGGTGATCGCGCCGGTCGGGCAGGCCGTCGCGCAGGCCGGATCGCCGCCGCAGAGGTCGCATTTCTGCACCTTGCCGCTGTCGGCGACATAGTTGATGGTGCCGAACGGACAGGCGATGGTGCAGACCTTGCAGCCGACGCAGACATCTTCATGGACGATCTTGGCGCCGGTCGCGGCGTCGATCCGAATGGCATCGACGGGGCAGGCCGTCATGCACCAGGCATCGGAGCACTGGGTGCAGGTGTAGGGCACCTTGCGCCCGGCGTGTTCGAAATTGAATACCTTGATCCGCGACTTGGAGAGATTGAAAATCCCGTAGTTCTCGTAGGAGCAGGCCATCTCGCACTGGAGGCAGCCGGTACATTTGTTCGGGTCGATGTGCAACGATTTCTGCATGATGTCTCCTCGTATGGTTGCGGTCGCCGCGCCTGGCGCAGGCCATGCCGACAACGACCCGCGCCGGTTCTTGCTGGCTTCTGGATATGTCGAAACGAGCCTATTCTAGGCCGCGAAAAAAAATGCTAGACGAACTTTCGATGCTGCGCCGCAGCAGAATCATGCACCGACGTCGCGACCGAGAAGGAAGTCCCGCACCGGCGCCACCTGGGTGTCGTCCATCAGCATCGGCGCATGGCCGACGCCGGACACTTCGACCAGCCTGGGGCGCGGTCCTCGCGCGCTCATTTGCAAGGCCGCGTCGTGGGTCAACAGATCGGACGTGGCGCCGCGCAACAGCAAGGTCGGACAGGAGATCGCATCGTAGAGCGACCAAAGTTCGATGTCCGCGCCCGCGCTGGCCGCCAGCATCTCCCGGTAATGCAGGGCGATGCCGGGGTCGTAGGCAAACTCCACCTTGCCGTCGTCCGCGATACGCGTCGCGTGCATCGTCAGGTGTCGCCATTGGGCATCCGAAAGGCTGCCGAACGGCACGGAAACGAGACGCACAAAGGCTTCCGCCTGCGCCAGGCTGTCGAAGCGCGGCGCGTTGCCGAGATAGTCGCCGATGCGCACCAGCGAAACCGATGAAAGTACCGGCCCGACATCGTTCAGCACCAGGCGCTCGATCGGGCTTTCCGGCTGGCAGGCCAGCGCCATGCCGATCAGCCCGCCCATCGAGGTGCCGACCCAATGCACCGTATCGGCGTTCAGCCGCGCCAGCAGCGTCGTGATGTCGGCGCAGTATTGCGGCAGGTCGTACAAGGATTTGTTGCGCAGCCAGTCGCTGCGGCCACGCCCCACCACGTCCGGGCAGACCACGCGATAGTCATCGGCCATCGCCCGGGCCAGAAAATCGAAGTCGCGCCCGCAGCGCGTCAGGCCATGCACGCAGACCAGCACCCTCGGATTGGCCGCATCGCCCCACTCGACGTAGGCCATGTGATGGAAGCCCGCGGCACTCAGACACTTCACTCTAGCTTCACGCATTTGCATCAATCCTGAATCCATTGTCATCGGCGGGGAGAGCCCGCCATCCCTGGCATCCCTTCACGGCGGGTGGCCGGACTCGACCCTCATCGTGGCGACAAGGCCGGTTCTTGCATCGCCGCGACCTGTTCGCGCAGTTCCAGAATACGCTCTTCCCAGTAGCGATTCGTCGCGAACCATGGAAATGCCGCGGGAAAGGCCGGATCGTTCCAGCGTCGCGCCAGCCACGCCGAATGATGCAGCAGGCGCAGGGTGCGCAGCGCTTCGACCAGGTGCAGTTCGCGATCGTCGAATTCCCGAAACATCTCGTAGCCCGCGAGCACGCATCCCAACTGCCGCCCCATTTCTTCCGCATCGCCGGCAAGCAGCATCCACAAGTCCTGTACCGCCGGCCCCATGCGGGCATCGTCGAAGTCGACGAAGTGCGGGCCGTCCGCGGTCCACAATACGTTGCCGGCATGGCAGTCGCCATGCAGCCGCAATTGCCGTACGCGGCCGGCGCGGGCGAAGCAATGATCCACGCCTTCGAGCGCCTGATCCGCCACGCCCTGCCACACCGCCTCCAGCTCCGGCGGAATCACACCGTTGGCCAACAGCCAGTCGCGCGATTCGATGCCGAAGCTCCGGGTGTCGAGCGTCTCGCGCAGCGCAAACGGTTCGCGCGCGCCCACCAGGTGGATGCGCGCCATCAGCCGCCCCATCCACTCCAGGGTCTGCGGCTGGTCGAATTCCGGGGCCCGCCCGCCTTGTCGCGGGAACAAGGAAAAGCGGAAGGCGTCATGGACGAACAGCGTCTTCCCGGCAATGGCCAGCGGCGCCACCACGGGCAGTTCGTCAGCCACCATGGCGGCGGAGAATGCGTGTTCCTCGGCGATCTGCCCGTCGCTCCAGCGCCCCGGCCGATAAAACTTGGCGATCACCGGCGCGCCGCCCTCGATGCCAATCTGCCAGACGCGATTCTCGTAGCTGTTCAGCGCCATCAGCGCGCCGTCGCAACGGTAGCCGACGCTTTCCACGGCGTCGAGAATGCACTCCGGCGTCAGTCCGGAAAAAGGAAGGTGATTGCTCGAAGCCATGGTGGTCGCCGGAAATGTCGCGGTCGCAATTATCGAGCCATTTCCCTTGGCGGCGCGTGCCAGTAACGACGCCGCATGTCGCGCTCATGGCGCAAGGTGGCTCCCGCGGCGCTCAGGCCGATACTCACCGCGCCGTCGGCATCGGTGCGATGCAGGCGTGCGCCGCTTTCCATGTAGCGGCCGACGACATCCTCCTTGGGGTGGCCGAAGCGATTGCGATAGCCCACCGGAAAGACCACGTCGCGGGCCGCGACGGCGGCGATGAAGGCGGATGTCGATGAAGTCCGGCTGCCGTGATGCGGCGCCGTCATCGCCGCGGCCGCCAGACCGCCGGGATGCCGCGTCAGCAAAGCGTCTTCTGAAGCCGCCTCGATATCCGACGTGAGCAACATCGATTGGCCGCCGGCCGTCACGCGCAGCACGCAACTCGCGTCATTGGCTTTGCGCGTCAGCGGTTCGGCGCCGGGATGCAGGATCTCGAAGCGCACGCCATCCCAGGACCAGCCGTCGCCGTCGGCGCAGGGCTGATGCGCCACCGGTTGCGCCGAGAGGGGATGCTCGAAGGGCAGCGAACTTTTCATCAGCGCCACCGGCAGGGCCGCCAGCACCGACGCCGCGCCGCCTTCGTGGTCCTTGTCGGCATGGCTGATCACCAGCACGTCCAGGGCGCGCACGCCGATCGCCCGCAGGTAGGGTGCGATGATCCGGTTGCCGCTGTCGGCATCCGCTGAAAAAGCCGGGCCGGCGTCGAACAGCAGATCATGCGCGGCGGTCTGGACGTGAACCGCGAGTCCCTGACCGACATCGAGCACCGTGATCTCGACCACGCCCGCGGCCGGTCGCGGCGGCGTCGCGGTCAGCAGCGGCAGAAAGGCCAACAGGCCCAGCCAGCGTGCCGGAAAGCCGCGCGGCAGCAACAGCCAGATGCCGCCGCCAAGCGCCAGCAGCACCGCCCACGACGGCGGCGCCGCCTGCTGCCACATGGCCAGCGGCAACCCGCCGAGCCACTCGACAAAGGCCATCAACCAGCCGGTGACCAGATGCGCCAAGGACAACAGCGGGTCGCACCAGGGCAATGTGCCGATCAGCGCCAGCGGCGTGATGACAAAGCTCACCAGCGGGATGGCCAGCGCGTTGGCCAGCGGCGAGACCAGCGAGAACTGCTGGAACAGGGCCAGCAAAGCCGGCAGCATGCCCAGCGTCACGGCCCACTGCGCGCGGCCCCATTCGACCAGCCAATGCGCCGGGCCGAGGCGGCCGCTGCCGATATGGAACAGCACTGCCACGGCGCCGAAGGAAAGCCAGAACCCGGCCGCCAGCACGGCCCACGGATCGAGCAACAGGACCAGCAGCAGCGCCAGCGCCAGCACCCGCGAGGCCGCCACTTCGCGACCCCAGACGCGGGCGGCCGCCACCACGCCGAGCATGTACAGCGTGCGCTGCGCCGGCACCGCGAAACCGGCCAGCAGGCAATAGCAGAATGCGGCAAGCAGGCCGCCGAGCGCGGCCGCATGTTGCGCCGGCAGCCGCAGGGGCAATGTCCCCGAGCGCCGCCACAGCCAATTGACCACCGCATAGGCCAAGGCCGCGAACATCGTCACGTGCAGACCGGAAATGCTCATCAGATGTGTGATGCCGGTGCGGGCGAAGGTCTGCCACAAGTCGGCGTCGATCGCCTGCTGGTCCCCCACGGCCAGCGCGATCAGGATTCCGGCATAGGGCGCATCGGGCAGCGCCGCGCGGAACTTGTCGCGAATCCCTTCGCGCAGCATTTCGACCATGTAGGCCGGGCGCCACACCCGCTCGGCGATGCGTTCGGCGCTGCGCGGCCGCACGTAGCCGGTGGCGCGGATGCCCCTCTCGAGCAGCCAGGCTTCGTAGTCGAAGCCGTGCGGATTGACATTGCCGTGGGGCCGCTTCAGCCGTGCCGTGAAGCGCCAGCGCTCGCCGGCGCGGACGGGAATCGGTGGCGACACATCGTCATCGGCCTCGTCGCGGCCACGATACCAGGCCAGCGAAACATGCGACGGGACGCCGGGCAGCGCGTCTTCCACGGCAAACTCGAAGCGCACGCCCCGCTCCAGAGCCTGCGGCAGCCCGGCGACCACGCCAACGATTTCGATGTCGCGCCCTTCGATCGCCACCGGGAGTTCGTCCGACATGCGCAGCAATGCGAAGCTTGCCGCCCAGACGAAACCGAGGACCGCCGCCGGCAACACAAGCAGCCCCGACGTGACAAATCGCCGTGGCGCCAGCGCCGACTCCGCGGATCCGGCGTCGCCGGGCCGCCGCCGCAGACCGCGCCAGGCGAGTGCCAGCAGTGCGCCCGAAGCCAGGCCCGCAAGCCATGCCGGGTGAGGCAGAACCGGCTGCTGCTGCAATAGCCACACGCCGCCGGCGAAAGCGAGGACAAACAGGCGCATGCCGAATCTTAGACGATGCGCACGGCATCGACCGGCGGCCGCCAGAGTCAGGCGCCCCGGCGACAGACGGCCGTCCGCGCCCGCGGGGCTTGGCGGGTCAGGCCTTCAGCGCGACGCTGATCTCGGCGAAGTTCTGGGCGATCTCGGCGATCTCCAGCGAGCGCCCCAACTGGCTCTCGATCTGCGAGGCCGAAAACAGGCCGCGCAGCACCTGATGGCCGGACCCATCGCTGTCGACCACGGCCGCGTGCCGACGTCCCTTGGCCTTGAGCGTCGCCACCACATTGCCGACATGTGCGCGGAGCACGTCGTCCATGCTGATGACCTCGAGCCGGTCCTGCGGCGTCATGACGTCGCGCACCAAGGCCTCCTGGCGCGAAATGCCGCGCGCGCTAACGTGCTGCAGGGCCTTCTCGCCGAGCAGATCGATCGACGTGACCATGCCCAGAACAAGATTCTCGACATCGACCACGAGCAGCAAACGCACGCCGCGCCGGCGCATGACCCGGACCCCGGTATCGAGGCTGACATCGGGATCGATGGTGAAGGCGGTAACTTTCTGAAAATCGGTCATCACCGCCACCGCCGGGTCTTCGGGCACCACGGTCGGCGGCAGCGCCTGAGCCGGAAGATGGAAGCTGGTGCCGGACTGCAAGGCCCGGTTGGGCAAGGCGGAATACTGGCGCATGGTCTCTCCTCGTGGTCCCCTCTGAATGGGAGGATTCTGCCATTCTTCGTCAGCTTGGCGTCCGCCGTCAACCCGCAAGCGCGTGTCGTGCACGCCGTCGCGCTTGCGGAACACGGGAAAGCGGCCGATCGACGATAATCCGGTCGTCGACTTTCCATGGAGTCCCCATGACCTATGTGATCCCTCCCCCGCCGATGCCCGCCGTACCGGTCGCTGGCGCCACGGCGAGTTTCCCGGTGCGGCGAATCTATTGCGTCGCCCGCAACTACGCGGCGCATGCACGCGAAATGGGCGCCGACCCGGACCGCGACCCGCCGTTCTTCTTCTGCAAACCGGCCGATGCCGTCGTGCCGGTGCCCCTGGGGAGCACCGCGGAGGTGGCGTATCCGCCGGAAACCGCCAACTATCACCATGAAGTGGAACTGGTGGTGGCAATCGGCCGGCGCGGCCGGAACATCGCCGCCGCCGCCGCCAACGAGCATGTCTGGGGCTACGCCGTCGGTCTCGACATGACCCGCCGCGACCTGCAGTTCGCGCTGCGCGACAAGGGCCGGCCGTGGGAATTGGGCAAGGCCTTCGACCAGTCGGCGCCGATCGCCCCGCTGCTTGCCGCCAGCCGCAGCGGCCACCCGACGCGCGGCCGGGTCTGGCTGGCAGTCAACGGCGAGACCCGACAGGAGGGCGACCTGGCCGACATGATCTGGTCGGTGCCGGAAACCATTGCCCACTTGTCGAAGTACTTCGAGCTTTTCCCCGGCGACCTGATCTTCACCGGCACGCCGGAGGGCGTGGGCCCGGTCGTCAGCGGCGACCTGCTGCAAGGCGGCGTCGAGGGCGTCGGCGAACTGTCGATCCGCATCGTCTAGCCGCCTGAGGGTCGCCGCAAACCCGTCCGTTAGAATTGGGGGATGCGCCGTCATATCCGCAAGTACCTGCCCGACCACGAGGCGATCAAAACCAACCGCTGGCTGGCGCCCTTTGAAAACACCCTGCTGCATCCGCGATTGTGGCACCTCAACCGCCATTCGGCGGCCGGGGCGGTGGCCGCGGGCCTGTTCTGCGGACTGATTCCGGGTCCGTTCCAAATGCTCGGCGCGGCGATCTGCGCCGTGGTCTTCCGCGTCAACCTGCCATTGGCGATGCTCACCACGCTGTATACCAACCCCTTCACCATCGTCCCGCTGTACATCGCCGCGTTCGCGCTCGGGCAGTGGGCGCTGGGCGACGACAGGCAGCGTTTCGTCATGCCGCCGGAGCCTGGCGCGGACGGCCCGATCGGGTGGGTGTACGCGCTGATCGACTGGATGATCGGGCTTGGCGCACCGCTTGCGCTCGGCCTGGTGCTGCTCGCCGCCGGCCTCGCGGTGGCCGGATATGTCGCGGTTCGCCTGGCCTGGCGGATATACCTGATCCGCGCCTGGCGCCGGCGCGCCGGACGCCGCGCCTGATGAACTACGACAACACCAGCGACGTGCTGCGGCGGGCACGGCATTCAATCGTTGTCGCCCTGACGTCGTTTGCGGTGGTCCTGGTGGCGGGGACCTTCGGCTACAAGTATTTTTCCGGCGCCGACGGCACCTGGCTTGACGCCATTTACATGACATTTCTGATGGTCGCCACGATCGGCTACGGTGCCGGCGTGGACATCTATCACCACCCGGAGCGCGAATTGTTCACGATGGCGATCGCTTTTTCCGGTATCGGCATCATGACCTACTTCTTTTCCAGCGTCACGGCACTGGTGCTGGCCAGCGATTTCGACAAATCAATGCGGAGAAGACGCATGGACAAGATGATGAAGAAAGTTCACGGCCACTACATCGTGTGCGGCTTCGGCCGCGTCGGACGCAACGTGGCCGGCGAGCTGGAAGCCACCAACCATCACTACGTCGCCGTCGACGAGGACCTCGAACCCCTGGAAACCTATGCCGAAAGGAAATCCGGCCTGCTCTACCTGCATGGCGACGCGTCCGATGACGACCTGCTCGTCAGCGCCAATCTGGAGCAGGCCAAGGGCGTCTTCGCGGTCACCGGCGACGACAGCCGCAATCTGATGATCAGCCTGACCGCGAAGCAAATCAATCCCGCGGTACGCGTGGTGGCCCGCTGCAACGACCTGCGCAATGTGGAAAAGATGCGCAAGGCTGGCGCCGACTCCATCGTTTCGCCGAGTTTCACGGGCGGCATGCGCATCGCGTCGGCGATGCTGAGGCCGCATGTCGTGTCCTTTCTCGACGAAATGCTGCGCTCGGTACACAAGCTGCGGATCGAAGAAGTCGTCCTGCCCGCCAATTTCGAAGAGCGTCCTCTCGATACCTTGCGCCGCTTGCGCAGCGACAATTACGTGATTCTGGCGGTGCGCACTCGCGGTGGATGGGAATTCAATCCGCCCAGCGATTTCGTCCTGAAGCCGGGCTATACGGTCATTGCGATGGCCTCGCCGCACGGCAGGGTCGAACTCGAAGCGGCCCTTCTGGCGCGCGACTTCGGCGCCGAGGGTTAGCGCCCGCCGACCGCATTCGCGCGCACTCAGTAGCCCAGCGCGAGGCCCGAGTTGCGGCGCGGATCATTGGCGCCGTAGAAACGGTTCTTGCCGACAGGCTTGCCACCCAGGGAAGGGGCGCCGATCAGCACTGCCGCCACGTGGTTGGCGGGTTGCGGCGGGCCGAACTTGTGGCCGGCCGCCTCCAACAGCTTGCGTGTGTCCGGCGAGATCGCAAAGCGTTCGACGTTCGTCAGGTCGGGCAGCCACTGCTGATGGAAACGCGGTGCGTCCACGGCTTCCTGCACGTCCATGTCGTAGTCGATCACGTTCAGGATCGTGAGCACCAGCGTGCTGATGATCCGGCTGCCCCCGGGGGTTCCCAGGATCATCACGGCATGCCCGTCCTTGCCGAGCATGGTCGGGCTCATCGACGACAACGGGCGCTTGCCCGGAGCGATCGCATTGGCAGCGCCCTGGACCAGGCCAAATTGATTGGGCACGCCGGGCTTGGCCGTGAAGTCGTCCATTTCGTCGTTCAGCAGCACCCCGCTTCCGGCCGCCGTAATCCGGGCGCCGAACCAGTCGTTCAGCGTGTAGGTCACGGCCACCGCGTTGCCCCAGCGGTCGGCGATCGAATAGTGCGTCGTGTTGCTGCCTTCGTGCGACGCGAGACCCGGCTGGATGCCTTTGGATACGCCTGCCCGGTCCGGATCGATTTCGGCACGTATCCTGTCGGCATAGGACTTGGCGGTCAGCCGATCGACCGGATTATTCACAAAATCGGGATCGCCCAGATAGGTGTTGCGGTCCGCATAGGCGTGGCGCATGGCTTCGATCTGGTAGTGAACGGCCTGCGCCGAGCGAAAGCCCAGATCCTTCAGCGGATAGCCCTCGACGATGTTCAGAATCTCGCAGATCACCACACCCCCGGAACTTGGCGGTGGTGCGGAAATCACCCGATAGCCGCGGTAATCGCATTCGATCGGGGCCATTTCCCGCGTGCGGTAATGGTCCAGATCGGCCTGGGTGATGATGCCTCCCCCGCCTTGCACCGTGTTGACGATGCTGGCGGCAACTGGACCCTTGTAGAAGCCGTCCGTGCCGCGCCTGGCGATCGCCCTGAGCGTCCTGGCGAGATCGCGTTGCACCAGTCTCTCGCCAACTTCGAATGGCCGGCCGGCGTTGAGAAAAATCGCGTTCGAGGCGGGGTCTTTCTGGAAGTCTGCGGTGGCCGTCTGGAGCATGGCGATGTCGCCCCGGTCCAGCACGAATCCCTTGTCGGCCAGCCGGATGGCGGGCTCCAGCAGGGTCTTGCGCGTCATCGTCCCGTACTTTTCGCGGGCGTACTCCAGGCCGGCAACACTTCCCGGAACCCCGATCGCCAGATGACTGCGGGTACTCCGCCCCTCGATCACGTTGCCATCCTTGTCGAGGAACAGATCGGCAGTGGCAGCCAGCGGAGCCTTTTCGCGAAAATCGAGAAAGCTCTTGCGCCCATCGGCGAGCTGAAGTGTCATGAAGCCGCCGCCCCCCAGGTTGCCTGCCGCCGGATAGACCACCGCCAGGGCGTAGCCGACGGCCACCGCGGCATCCACCGCGTTGCCGCCGCGTCGCAGAATGTCAACGCCGACCTCGGTGGCCAGATGCTGGGCGCTCACCACCATGCCATGCTCGGCGGCAACCGGGGCGACCGAAGCCGCCAGCGCGGAAAGCTGCGCGAGCAGGCATACGCCCGTCAACAACACGACGAGATCGCGCCACAGGCGGGCAAAGCGCGGGATCCCGGCGTGGCGCATCGAGATGGTCATGATCAGGTCACCGTGAATGCGCACTTTTCGCGCGGAAGATCCAACAGCCGGCTAGACCAGCACTCCGTCCTGCAGGTGCAGGACCTTCGCCGCGCGTTCCGCAAGCTGCATGTCATGCGTCACCAGAACCAGCGCCGCGCGACGCTCGCGGCAAAGGTCCAGCAGCAAGCCAAAGACGGTATTGGCCGCGCTGCGATCCAGGTTGCCGGTCGGCTCGTCGGCCAGCAGACAGGCCGGCTCGGTGACCAGGGCGCGCGCCACGGCGACGCGCTGGCGCTCGCCACCGGACAGTTCGCCGGGCCGGTGGCTCAGGCGATGATCCAAACCGACCCGGCCGAGTACCGCCCTGGCCTGCCGCTCGGCCTCATCCCGGGCCATTCTGCGAATCAGCAGCGGCATCGCGACATTCTCGACGGCGCTGAATTCCATCAGCAGGTGGTGAAACTGGTAGACGAAACCCAGCGACTGATTGCGCAGGCGGCCGCGCTCCGCCTCGCCAACTTCGGCCAGATCGCGACCGTGCAGCAAGACCTTGCCGGCCGTCGGATTGTCGAGCCCGCCAAGCAGATGCAGCAAGGTGCTTTTGCCCGACCCGCTGGCGCCGACTATCGCCAGTGTTTCGCCGGCGCCGACTTGCAGTTCGACGCCGCCCAGCACCGGAACCTCGGCCGCCCCCTGGCGAAAGACCTTGGTGAGGCCGTGGCACTCGAGCACGGCCGCGCCGGCGGGCCGCGCCGAGTCGGATCCCCCCGAGGGATCGGCGGAACGGCGCTCACTCATAGCGCAGCGCCTCCGCCGGTTGCGTGCGCGAGGCGCGCCAGCTCGGATACAGCGTCGCCAGCAGCGTCAGCACGAATGACACCACGCTGATGGTGCCGACGTCGGCCCAGTGCAGGTCGGACGGCAACTCGCTGATGTAATACACGTCCTTGGCCAGGAACTGCAATCCCAGCACGCGTTCGAGCGCCGGCACCACGACGTCGATGTTGAGAGCCAGCGCCACGCCGGCGGCGACGCCGGCGGCCAGGCCCGCAACGCCGATCAAGGTGCCCTGCACGACAAAGATGGCCATGATGCTGCGCGGACTCGCCCCCAGCGTGCGCAGGATCGCGATGTCGGCGCGTTTGTCGGTGACCGCCATGACCAGGGTGGACACGATGTTGAAGGCGGCCACCGCGACGATCAGCAGCAGGATCAGGAACATCATGCGCTTCTCGATATCGACCGCGCGAAAGAAGTTGGCATGGCTGCGGGTCCAGTCGCTGACCCCGATGTTCGTATCGAGCGAGCGCAGCAGTTCGCGACTGATTTGCGGCGCGGCGAACAGATCATCCACCTTGAGCCGGACGCCGGAAACCCGCTCGTCCATGCGATAAAGCTTTTGCGCATCCGTCATGTGCACCAGGGCCAGGCCGGAATCGAACTCGAACATGCCGGCCTCGAAGATGCCGACCACGCGGAACTGCTTGACCCGCGGCAGGATGGCGGCCGGCGTGACCAGTCCCTGCGGCGCCAGCAGCGTCACCTTGTCGCCGACCCTGGCCAGCAGTCCGCGCGCAACCTCGCTACCCAGCACGATGCCGAACTCGTTTGGCCGCAACCGGTCCAGCGTGCCGGCACGCATGTAGCGGGCAAAGTCGGCGACCTTGTCTTCGGCTTCGGGCAGGACGCCGCGCACCACCACACCGCGCACCTGCCCATCGAAGCTCAACATGCCCTGCGCCTGAACGTAGGGCGCCACTGCCAGTACGCGCGGATTGCGCGCCGCACCCTGCGCCACGCGCGCCCAGTCGGCGATCTCGCCGCCTTCGCCGCTGATCTGGATATGCGAGACGACGCCGAGGATTCGTTCGCGCAGTTCCTTCTGGAAGCCGTTCATCACCGACAGCACGACGATCAGCGCCGCCACCCCCAGCGTCAGGCCGAGCATCGAAATCAGCGCGATGAAGGAGATGAAGCGGTTGGCGACGCCTTCGCGCGGTTGGGCGCGCGTGTATCGCAGACCGATCAGGAGTTCGTAGTTCATGCAGTGTTTCGGCTATCCGGCTCCGGTGGTTGAAGATTCATTGTGCCGCACTCAAATGCCAGCGACTTGCCGCCCATGACGAGGTTGACGACTGCTTCGTGCCCACTGCCGCCTGCTGACAATGTCATGGTCTAGGTCGGCTTCCGCCACGAAGTGGAAGTAGAAAGATCGGGGAAGCAGCCGTTCAACGTGCAGGCCATCTGCGCCACCCGGCTTTATCGCGCAGCGTCCAGCGACCAAAGGGAGCGAGGTCGACCGCCATGTTAGGGTTCGCTTGGCAGGGCATAGGACACCTTGGTTCCCTCAACCTTGACGACGCCACGCTTACACAGCGCCGCAAACAATGCAGCAAGCTGTTGCTCGGACAACTCCTTCTTGAATAGTGCGTGAAGGGTGCTCAGCAAGGTTTTTTGAGTTCTTGGCTTCGATGCTTTGCGGCGAATGAGATCTGCAATGACGGCTTCGACTTGGGCCTCTGGCGCGGCGGGAAGCACAGGCTTGAAATAGGGAATGTCGGCAATCCCCACAGATCGCTGTGCAAAGATCTTTTTCCCTTTTAGATATTTCAGCAGCGAATCAAATCCTGTGTCCTTCGAGATTACATGGAAGAAGGCGGTCGGCTCTGCCCCTGACAAAACCCCGATGTAATAGGCAATGTGAAAGTCGAGAGCGTTGCTTCCGGCTGTTTCAAGAACGATGTATTCAGCGTTGTCGCCCAGCGATTGAAGGGCAGCAGCCAAGGAAATGGGAACTTTGGATTGGTTGGGGCCGAGGAATACTTTGACCTTGAACGGTCCGTCCTTGAGCAAGCCGATGTCCTTGGGCTGGACATTTTCAAAATCGACGAGGACGAAGTTTGTGCGTTTTGTCGCTGGCGAACCCAACGTCTGAACTCCGTGCCCTTCTTGCCTCTCTCTGGCATTTCTCTTTGCGTCTTCAGCCATTTTGAACATTTCCTTCTGTAGTGCATCTGAATCTTGCGCGACTTTGCGACGGGTGGCATGAGTTTGGGGTTGCCGTGTAGCTGCAACTGGATCAAAGCGGCCGTCAATCCAATTGGCTGGATTTTCCTCGGGAAAATCTTCGAAGTATTCTGACCATTCGCCCATACATTTATCCTAGACCTCTGCGGGTTGGGCGGGTTGGTGTTGCGACTTGAGGAAGGCCGACGTGTGCGTTCAGCGGCTGCCGAAGGCAGAACGCTGGAACGCTGGGTTGGGCCGCATTCTTCGCGATGCCTACAGCTTGGGTTCTGGTGGGCGCTCACGAGCCGCATCATCTGCTCGAAGTGCTCGTATGAGGCGGTCTAGCTCGTACTCGAATTTGGCCTCGTCGGTCCTCCAGTTCTTGAAGTCGCCGACTATTCGTGATCGAACTTCGGTAGCTTTGCCACTCTGCCAGTCCCGGCTAAACAAGTACCCATCGAGGTCGATAGGAATGAGGGCAAGAACCTTCCGGCCGCGTTCGCGAGTCAGAGCCTGTTCCTTGGCGAATGCTCGATTCAACTCGCTATCGACCCACCAACTCTTCAACGAATGCTCCGAGCAGCAGAGAATGAACTTGTCCCAGAGTCTGATGCCTTCCTGAATTCGATCGTGCGGGTCATCTCCGGGGAGCATCTGGCGCTCATCGAGCCAGCAGCGAACGTCGTGTTCTCGAAGCTTCTCGTAGAGCATCCGAGCGAAGTCCTTATCGATGTGACTGTGACTAAGGAAGCACGAGTAATAATTGATTGCACTGTCGAATAGGCTTGGGATGTAGTCAAGCATCAATTCCGAAAGCCCGCATCCCTTCAAGAACTCGCGGGGCAAGTGCTGTCGGCATTGCTGCAGCGTTCTGAAGTCCACGAAGGAATGAACCGAGTGGACGCAGGTAGTCAGTCCGATGGCATACGATAGGTCGCAGTCCACGAAATGCGTCTGCCCGAGGGTTGTGCCGGTGAGGTTGGCGTTCTCTAGCCACGCCCCCGTAAGGTTGGTGCCGGAGAGGTACGCCTCCTTTAGGTTTGCGCCCGGGAGCAGCGCACCCTCGAAGATAGTGTTTGCGAAGTGCGCGCCACGCGCATCGACTTGCTGCAAGTTTGCCTTCGTGAAGTTCGCTTCCATTGCAAAGCATTTCGGCATTGCTGCCACCGTGAAACACGCCCACTCGGCAAAGACAGAGTAAAGCTTCGCCTCGGTCAGATTGGCTTGTTCGAAGTGTGCGGAGGAGAGCCAAGCCTCAGACAGATCTGCGCCGGTTAGGTCTGCGTGCTGGAAGGAACCGAAGTGGAGGTCGTATCCAACGAGATCTAGGCCATGGAGGTCTGCCCCCATTAGCATCGGCCAAGACGACGGGTTCTGCTCGCGCCACGCGTTCCAAGCCCCAACTCCAAGCCGGAGAACTCGCTCATGTTCTGGGTAATATCCCGCCCTGATCTCCTCAGCGGTGGAGACAATCTGCGGCGATGTTGGTTGAACGTGTCGATTCATGCGAAATGCGGGAGCGGCACCTAATATGCGGCCCAACTTTGTATTGGCCGACACAGGTGTCGGGCGAATTCCCCGGTGTCCGGATAATTCGGCCCAATGTCCCTGCAAACGGCGTTCTTGTCCATCAACTGCCAGATATGTCCGTAGAAATCTTATCCGGACATCGTGCCACCTTGCCAATTGGAAGGCAACTGTTGACTTCCGCTTTGTGGTGGAAGCCGACCTCAAAATCTCATTCGCACGTCATCGTGATTGGCTGTTGATGGCCGACTGCGGAAATTGAATTTCAATCGGCAAGTTAGCCCCAAGCTCGAGTCAGCAGTTCATCAAGGGCGTCCATGATACGACTGCCTTCCGAACTCAGGGATGCCACATACTCGCCGAGTACCTCGTTCGGAACCGAGACAATCTCGAGCGGATGCAGGACGACTTGAACATTTTCGATCTTGAACGAGGGATTGAATCGCGGATTGCTTACCTTTCCGAGGACGGCCTTCCGAACCATGGGGACAACCACCCGGCGACGGTAGCCGTCATACAGCGATGATTGGACCAGCACCACGTAGGGTATGTCGTCCCGATGCTTTCCTGTGTTCCGATGCACCGCGAACTGAGCCATGGCGCCGGTTCAAAGCGATGAATACTCATCGGCGAACGACCCATGCCTGGCGTTGAACGCGTTCCACATCGACATCGTGGCCTCAAGGGTTTTGACCTTGGCCATGCGCTGCTGACGTTCGCGTTCGAGATAGTCCGCAAGCAGCGACTCGACCACTGCAGAGAGATTGCCGGTCAGGCCGCGTACCTGAACCACCAAGTCTTCGTTCAAGGTCAGATTTACCGGACGCTTTCTGGCGTCGCCATCAAACACAGTCGCTTTCACGCAGCACCTCCAATGCGCATTGTATGCGCATTTCGATGGCCATTCCACAAGGAGTCCAAGGCGGCGCAGTTGGACTCAGTGAGCTTTCGCATTGCCTGCCAGGAGCGCTGCGCAGCGGCTCCCATTACGAAACGTCGGCAACCTTAAGGCCGGCCTTGCGTGCTGCTGAAAGTTGCCGACGGTCGGCGGAGACAAAGACATCTGGTTTGCAGGCCAGAGCGCACGCGACATGCAGGGCCTCCGTTGCTCGAAGCGGATGCGATTCCAGCAGTGACACAACCGAGGCCAGGACCTGCGGCGTAGTCTGGCAGACGTCGGCATCTCCCAGATCGGCCATTGCGTCACCCTTGAGTTTTAGGCAGGCGGCTTTGGTGATCACCTTTTTGCGCACGAGGCGGGAAAGCGTGGAGACGAGTTCCGGCAAACAGATGACACTGACAATGAGACTGTCGGCCTGTCGGCACATCGCCAATACCACATCGGATCCTTGTTCCGCGACGTAACGTTTGGCAAGAGCAGAGGTATCCAGAAACACCTTCACGCCGAATCATCCCGATCGCCAAGTATTTCCCGACTCAACGCCAAACCTTTGACCGTCAATGGTGTGCCTTGCCTTTTCCAGGACGGAACCCCGGAACGGATGGGCACGATCTCGGCGATGGGTTTTCCATTGCGAAAAACCCGAACGGTATCTCCGCCTTCGACGGCGTCGAAATAGTCCTTGGCGTGATTGCGCAACTCGGTGAACGTGGTTTCCCGCATGAGGCCTCCTGTACAT
>WBZP01001127.1_pt2 | contig 26542 bp, 19 predicted proteins | sample 5204301 | NCBI WGS metagenome assembly WBZP01 (sample SAMN12412401, study PRJNA552823) | activated sludge metagenome | isolation source: activated sludge from nitrification reactor of wastewater treatment plant... | place: USA: Pennsylvania | collected 2017 | reverse complement strand
AACTATGGTCATCATCCTCGGCGACATCCTGGCGGACTACGCCATTCGTGTGGAAGAACTGGCAATCCAGCCCAAGGATTTGCAGCGCGTCTCCTATCTGGCCCTGGGGCCGGGCGGGGCGTGCAACGTGGCCATCATGGCCGCCCACCTGGGGCTGAACGTGGCCGCGCTGGGCGAGGTCGGCCGCGACCTGTTCGGCGAGATCGTCCTTGAAGGGCTGGCCGCCGAGGGGGTGGACGTCTCCGGCGTCATCGTCACCCCCAACGCGCGCACGCCAGTGGCCAACGTCCTGGTGGACGAGCGCGGCGAGCCGGCCTATCTGGGCTTCCCCGGTGACCTGACCGTCATGAGCCTGCCTGAAGCGTGGTCGCCGCTCATCAGCGCGGCCGAGGCGCTCTACGCCGACGGCTGGGCCGAGCACGAGGGCGTGCCCGCCATCGTTTTGGCGGCGCTGCGCCTAGCCCGCGAAGCGGGCGTGCCGTCGTTCTTCGACCCCGGCCCCGGCAACCCCAAGATTGACAACGCCTGGCACAGCGAGGCCGCCGCGCTGGCCACTGTGCTGCTGGCGACCGAGGACGAGGCCCGCCGCCTGTCGAACGAGGCCGATCCGGTCAACTCCGCGCGCGTCCTGCTGGCCCGCGGCAGCCAACTGGCGATCATCAAGCGCGGCATGGCCGGCTGCTTTTTGCTGACGGCCGACGACCTCCACATCGCCCCCGGCCTGCCCGTGGTGGCCAAGGACGCCACCGGCGCGGGCGACAGCCTGGCCGCGGCGATCATCTACGGCTACCTCCACCGCTTCAATCTGCAAGCCCTGGGCGATCTGGGCAACGCCACCGGCGCGGCCAAGGTACTCAAGCTGGGCACGGGCCACAACATGCCGACGGTGGGCGAGGTCAATGAGATGCTGCGGCGCTTCGGCTCCGACGTAGCTCTTGAACTTCCGTAGAAATAAGACTCACGCAAAGGCGCTAAGGGGCAAAGGCGCAAAGGAAGAAAAGAAAAGTCTTCCTTTGCGCCTTTGCCCCTTAGCGCCTTTGCGTGAACTCTTCTCTCAAAAGATAAGTAACTGCCCGCCGAGCAACAGCAGAAAGACCAGCACCAGCCGCCGGAAGGCGTCGGGGTTGAGGTAGCGGCACAGGCGCACGCCGACGAGCTGCCCCACCAGCAGCGCCGGCACGCCGATCAGCGCCGTGCGCCACACGACGGGTGTGAAGTGGCCGGTCAGGGCGTGGGAGATGAGAAGAAAGAAGCTGGTCAGGACGAAGTAGGTTTGCAGATTGCCGCGAAAGCGCTCGGCCGTCCAGCCGCGCGCGTCGGCGAAGACGATGACCGGCGGCCCACCGGTGTTGAACGCGCCGCTGAGGATGCCGGAGCTGAAGCCGGCGACAACGGCCCACGCCCGATGGCGCAGCGGCGGCACGGCCCAGCCCAACAGGTTATAGACCGCATACAGGATGAGAATAGCCCCCAGCACCCGCGTCACCACGTTGGCATCTACCCGCGCCAGGAACAGCACCCCAATGGGGATGCCCAACGCCGCCGGCACGACCAACTGCACCAGATCGCCCAGCGTCACGTGCGCCCGCCAGCGGATGGCATTGAGCAGCGTGGCCAGCGTGCCGATGAGGGCGAAGGCGGGCGTGGCCGTCTGCACCCCGACCAGCGTCACCAGCAGCGGCATGGCCACCAGCGCGCCGCCGAAGCCCAACACCCCCTGGACGGCCGCGGCGACAAAGACGACCAGAGCGATGAGCATCAGCGCCCGTAGCAGACGAACTGCTGCCCCAGGCCGTCGAGCGCGTGTGGGTCGAAGTAGAGTGCGTGCAGGCGCAAGCCGATGGCCGGGCGCAACAGATCCCCTTCGACCAGGCTGCTGAACGGCTGCCCGCCCAGCAAGCGGTGGGCCACGGTGGTGTAGAGCCGGTCGAGGGCGTCGTCGGCCAACAGCAGGTGGTGGACGCGCGGGCCGGTGGCCATGTAGATAGTGCGATAGCCCAACTGGCCCAGGGCGGCGATGACCTGTTGCCCGCTCACGTCACTATCCCCGGCCATGATCACGCTCGCCCCTTCACCCTCCAGCCGGGTGGCCCGCTGCCGGTCGGCCGCCTCGTGGGTAATGACGACGACCTTACGCCCCTCCTGCGTCAGGAAGGGCGGGATGGGGAAGTCGAGGCTGCCGCTGATAACGGCCAGATCGGGATAAGGCGACAGGCCTTGCGCCGCTCGCCAGCGGCCCAGATCGGCGAAGCGCGGCTCGTCGTAGACGCGCAGAATCTCCTGCGCCTTGCCCTCGGTGTAGTCGCGCAGATAGCGCCCGCTGCTGATGAGGCAATCGGCCTGCACGGCCAACTCCTGGAACAGCCGCCAGTCGCGGTCGTTGGCCGTCTCCTGGGGAACCATCATGCCCTGGCCCGCCGGCCGGGGGATGGCGATGCGGCCGTCTAGGCTGACGACGTAGTTGGTGTAGACGAACGGCCGCCCCAACGCCGCGTGCCGCCCGCGCAGTTCGTGGCCCAGATAAAGCCCTTCGAGCGCCACTTCGCGCGCCGGCGTCGGGTAGAGTTGCAGGATGGTGTTGTCCATTTGTCAGTATTCAGTGGGTCAGTGGGTCAGTGGGTCAGTGGGTCAGTGGGTCAGTATTCAGTAGGTCAGTAGGTCAGTAGGTCAGTAGGTCAGTGGGTCAGTCAAGCGCTCTGAATTCCTAATTCCTAATTCCTAATTCCTAATTTCTAGCCGCTGACTATCTGCACCAAAAACTCCGCCTGCCCCATTTGCAGCCGGAAGCCATCCTTGAGCATGTGGACAGCGGCCACCTGGGCGTCGTTGACCCACGTGCGGCGGCTGCCCAGGTCGTAGATGAGATAGCGCCCGCTCTCGCGGCGAATCTCGGCGTGTTCGGCCGACAGGCCGGGCAGGACGATGTCGTTGTTCGGCGCGCTGCCGATGCGCGTCACGTCGTCGCCCAGCGCCAGCCACTCGCCGCCGCCCACCGGAGCCAGCCAGGCCTGGGGCATGGCGCGCGTGGGGCGGGGTGGGTTGGCCGTGGGCGGTTGCACCAGCGGCGCGGAGACAGCCGGTGGTGTGGTGGCCGGCGCAGTCGGGCGTGGCGCGGCGGCTTCGGGGATGATGGCCGTGGCCGGCGGGGCCGGACGGGCGGCCGCCGGGCGGGCGGAGCGCGGCGCGACCGGGGCGTCCAGCGCGTCGAGCGTCACCTCGACGCCGCCGAAGGCGCGCGCCAGCAGATTGTAGACCAACGCGCCAAACAGCGCCGTCAGCCCGGCCAGCAACATGCCCGCCGCGGCCGTGGCCAGCGTGACGATCAGCACCAGCGACGTATCACGCGCGGCCAGGGCGGCTAATTGGGCCTGCGTGTTGCCCAGTTGCAGCAGCGCCACCAAGTCAACGGCCACCCCTTCGGTCAGGGGAATGGGCAGGACGAAGTTCAGCGAGGCCAACCAGCCCAGTAGCTCGACCACGACGACACGGGCCAGCCAGCCCAGCAACAGGCCGGGCAATAGCGAACCGAACAGGCCCAGCAGCAGGCCATAGAGCAGAGCGGAGAGCGGACTGATCCGGCGAATGGCGTAACGCATCACCCTATGTTAGCCGAATTGGGGGCCAGGCAAAAGGACGCGCGGCCTCACCTGGTTTATTTTCCCGCTACTCCCCCGCGCCGTCAGTCCATCGGCGTCGGCAGACTTGCATAGATCACCGGCGAACTGTTGTTGGTCTCATTCGACTCGACCACCGCGCACGACGGCAAGACAAACTGTCCGTTGGGACAACTATCGGCTACGACAGAGAGGCCAATGGTTTGACCCGGCTCCCCGTAGACAAGCACCTCCCTTTCGTATTGAATGGACTTCCCGGCAGCCAGTGGCGCGTCGGTGGATAAAGGACCCATCCTGCCCGCAGAGCCATGGACGGTGTGCTCCACCACGATATTGAAGATCGGGGCCTCCATGTCACCCAGGTTGGTCACGGTGATGAGGACGGGAATCGAGAAGTATTGGCCCAGGTTCTGCGCGCTGCCCCGCAGTGCCAACGCAACCCGCAGGTCCGGCCCAGTAGGCACCACAAATCTGATTGTGGCGCTGCTTTCGCTGCCGCCTGAATCCCTCACCACGGCCTTCAGAGTATGGGATCCAGGCAATAGGCTCAATTGAAGTGACCCGCCCTGGCCCACCGGATCGTTATCGTCTACGAACCATTGGATTTGCGCCGTCAGGTCGCCGTCTTTCACGTCTATGGCTTGGCCGGCGACCCTGACCGGCCCGCCAATTTCGAACGGCCCGCGCTCCGTGGGCTGGACAATCGTGACCATGGGTGGCAGATCGGCCATCCCAATTTCCAGCGTGATCTGGTGTTCGGCCGTGTGGCCGACGGCGTCGGTCACCGACGCGGTGATCGTGTGAGGCCCTTCGGAGAAGGCATGGCGAAGCTCTCGCCCCCGGCCCACTATATCCCCCTGCTCCGAACGCCAGACGACCTGTCCGCTGATGTCGCCGTCCGGCTGGTCATGAGCCGTGGCGACCAACAGAACGGGGGCGCCGGCGTTGAAGGTCTCGCGCCCGTCTTGCGACAGTTCAATGTTCACGGTCGGCGCCAGGTCGGGCAGCGGATCAATGTCAATCTCGACCGTCTGCACGGCGCTCTGCTCGAGACGATCGAACACTTGAACGGTGATCTTGTGTGGCCCGGGGCTGAGGGTTTGCGAGAAACCCGCTCTGGGCGGCAGTTCCCCGTCACGGCTGGAAGTCCAGACGAAAGGTCCGTCCACGGGCCCATCCTCCGGGTCGGTCGCCACTGCGGTGAAGTGGATTACTTCGTCGGCGCGGAAACGTTGGCCGGTAACGGGACTGACGATGTGCAGTTGTGGCGGCTGGTTGATTAATAAGGTCGGCGCTACTGTTGGCGGCGGCAACGTCGGTGGTGGCAACGTGGGTGGCGGTGGCGTCGCCGTCGCTGCGGCCGTGGGCAGCGTCGTGGGCAGTGTCGTGGGCAACGGCCAGGGCGTGGGCGTGGGCAATAGCGGAGGTATTGCCGTTACCTCAGCCAGTTGCGAAGGCGCAACCCCGTATACGTTCTGCCCGGTTGCTCCGCCCCCCTGGCCCACCACCGGCGGCGTCTGTAGCCCGGCCGCGCTGCCCTGTTGCCACCAACCCAGCAGCCCCAGGCCGAGCAGGAATAGCAAGCCCATCAGGGCCAGGATGCCCTTGAGGCCACTGCCCAACCCGCCCCCGGCCGCCACCCCGACCAAGCCGTTGGCCGTCGTGGGCAGCAGTGGCGGCGGCAGCAGGTACGCCAGATGGTAGCCCGTCAACTCCGCCCCTATCCGGTCGCCCAGCGCCTGGCGCATCTCCAGCGCCCGCTCTAGCGCGACTCGCGCCTCCTCCGCCCGCCCTTCCAAAAGGGCGCGCGTGCCCTGCTGGTGCAGCGCCCAGGCCTCGGCCGCCGGCAGCCCCGCGGCAACGGCCGCGCCGCGGGCCAACTCCACGATCTCGCTCCAGGCGCGCCACTGCCGATCGAGCGTCAATGCCGCCTCAATCGCCCGCGTCAGCCGGATGACGTCGCGATGCCGACCGGCAGCGGCCGCCCAGCAAATGAGGGCGCGGATGGCGTCTGTGTCGCGCAGCAGCAGCGCCGGGTTGGCATGTTTCTGAAAGGAGGCCCAGCGCGCGTAGAGGTCAATCCACCAGTCGCGCCAGGCGGCCAGGTCTGGCTCCGCCAGGCGCGGCGCGACGCCACCCGCCAGGCGATAGCCATTGCCCGGCGTCTGTTCGAGCAGACCACGCTCGGTCAACTCCCGTAGGATGGGCGCGGCGGCGTCTGGGCGCACAACGGCGGCCAGATGCTCTAACTGCGTCGGCGCGCCGTCAAGCGCGGTCAGCGCGGCGACGATCTGGCGCTCCGCGGCCGACAGGCCGGCCAACATGGTCGCCTGCCCCCGGCTGTCCGTTGGCCAAAGCCCGGCGAGCCTCTGGTGGCGCTCCCCCGGTGTCAGCGCGGCGCTCTGGATGATGGCCAGCGGATTACCCTGGAGGGCGACACACAGGCGACGCGCCTCGGCCTCTTCGTCGGGGCGCAGCGGCCGGCCTATCGGCCGGGCAAACAGTTCCACGCCTTCGTCGGGCAACAGACCGCCCAGGGCGATGGAGCGCCCCGCGCCCCACAGACGGCGCTCATTGCCCGCCAGCACCAGCGTGGCCCGCGGCAGGGCACCCCGCAACGCCGCCACCTCATCCCGGCTCAGGCCGACGTCATCAATCAGCAGCAGCGCGTTGACGTTGCCTAGATGATGGAGCAGATCGTTGGCGGGCAGCTTGATCGGCCGTTGCGTCTGGTAGAAGGCGTCGAACAGCTTTTCCAGCAGGTCGGCGTAGGGGCGGTCGGCGGCCGACAGCCACACCACGCCATCGGCCGGCGCGGGCAGCCGGAAGGCCATGTGGCGCAGCAGGGCGCTCTTGCCCATGCCCGCCGGCCCGTAGAATTCAAGCGGCTGGGCAGTGCGCGCCGCCTCGCGGGCCGCGTCCATCTCTTCGCGCCGGCCGAGTAAGTTGGGGGAGTCGCGCCCGCGCCGCGCGACGGGGCGGGCGCGGGGCGTGGGCGGGGGAATGCGGCCGGCGACGTTGGCGACAATACAGTCGCCGTGAACCGACCCTACCTGATTGAGATGACTACCGACGGCAATCTGACCTAGATTGTCCCCCTCAATGGCAATGCGCACATCATCAGCGAGCGTTGGCCGCCGATCCATTCCCTCGGCCGGCCGCTGCACGGCAGCGACTGAAGCCACGTGCAAGGCCATCCCACACCTCCCGGCCTTCCCAAAAGGACTGACACCTAGCTTCTATTTTAACATAGCCGTCAAGAGGGGGAACACCCTCAACGCGCTCGCCGGCACCACTCAATCACCCCCCGCGCGCCCACCTGCCGCTCGATCTCCAGCACCCGGCGCACACCCTGGCCATAGGCATCCTCGCGGGCCAGCATCCGCTCGGCCGCCTCCCCCTCGCCAACGGCCAGCAGCACACGGTAGGCCACCCACTCGGCGAACCCCTCGCGCAGCACCGGGTCGCGCAGCAGCGGCGCGCTCTCCATCTGCCAGGCGTGGGCCAGCTCGTGGGCCGCCACCTGGAGCAGCAACAGCCGCGGCAGCCCGGCCACGGCGTAGATGCCGCGCCGCCGCCCGCGCCGGGTGTAGACGCCCAGCGTCTCGCCGCCGCCGGTCGGGTCTTCGCCCATGTCGCGCAAGACGGCGTCTAGCTCTTGCGGCTCGACCAGGATCAGCGACGTGGGCACGTTGAGCGACAGGCCCAACTCCTCGCGGATGACCCGTTCGGCGGCATGGTAGACGCGGGTGGCCTCGTCGGCGGCGACGACGGCCGTGGCGGCACAGGCGGCGCACGACGGGCGGCCGCTCGCGCCCGCCCGGTCGCGGCCGACGGGCAGGCCACAGCTATGGCAGCGCGGCCCGGCGGCGCACTCGGCGCAATAGGGGCCGCTCTGGCCGAAGTGGACGGCGCGGCGGCGCGGCTTACGGCCACAGCCGGCGCAGAGGGGGCCGGCGGCGCGGCAGGTGGGGCAGGCCCCGGCGGCGTTGCCGGGCATGTGGCAGATGGGGCAGCGCGGCTTCTCGGACAGGCAGAGTTCGCAGACACGCAGGCTTTGCTCCGGCGGCCAGGCGGGGTGGTGGAAGCGGCGCGCCCGGTCGGTCAGCGGCCGGCCGCACAGGTGGCAGAAGCCGGGGCCGCCCGCGCCGTTCACGGGGCCGACCCGCCGGCGCTCAGCGACAGGGCGGCGGCCTCTAGCTGGCCAACGCAGCCGTCGGGCGGGCAGCCGTCGCTGCCAAGCAGGGCCAGCACAACGGTGACGCGCCGGACGGCGGCGGGGTCAACGGTTGGCAGCCGGTCGGTGAACTCCCGCCCCAGGTCAACTTCGACGGTCTGCCACGTCGTGGGCTGGATGCGCGGCGCGGTCGTGGGGCCAAACGGCGGCAGTTGGCCACCCCACAGAGCGGAGTTAGTTGCGCTGCCGTCGAGCCAGACCGACGCGCCCAGCATCTGGCCGTCGGCATCCTCATAGAGCAGCAGCAGCGCCGCCCGCCCCTCGCTGCCGGACGCGGCTATCTCGCCGGCCAGCCGCAGTTGGCCGCGGAAGACCAGGTCGGCCGCCGGGCCAATCAGCACGACGTGCTGGACGACGCGCAGCGCGCCCGCCCCCGTCTTGCTCATGGCCAGCAGCGGTCGGGGCGGGTTGCCGCTCGACTGGCGCACCGCGACGACCTGCGTCCCGTTCAGGCCGTCGGTCGTGCGCTCCCAGCCGTTGACCCACTCCTGGCTGAAGTCGCCGTTTTGGATCAGGTTGAGGCCAGTCGCCGCCTCCGTCGTCGTGGCCAGCGTGGGCGTCAGCACGATGCCGACGATTGTTGAGAGGGGGGTAATCGTGGCCACCGGCGTGGCCACCAGCGTGGGCGAGGCGTCGCGGTCGGTGGCCGCTGTGGCCGGGGGCGGCGTGGCCGGTGGCGACGTGGCCGGCGCGGTCGGCGGCAGCGTGGCCGTGGCCGCGGCGGCGACGCCCGACTGGCCGGCGGGCATCGTCACCACCGCCGCCGTGGCCAGATAGTCCGTCCCGTGGCGAAGGGGGGAGAAGTAAAGGAACGTCAGCACCAGCGTGGCCGCCGTCAGGGCCAACAGCAGCAACAATAGGGCCAACAGCCAGGAGTCGGCCTTTCCCCTGCCGGGCTGGTCGGGCGGCGTAGGGGCAGGTTCGGCCGCCGGCGGTGTGGCGTGCGCGGCCGGCGGGATGAGCGCCCGGCAGACGGCGCAGATGCGCGTGCCCGGACGGTTGGGGTGGCCGTTGGGGCAGAGGACAGGCTCCGGCCCGACAAGCCCTGGGTCTGCGTCCCGTGTCATACGTTTTGTGGGCGCGCGCCCCCGCGCCGCTAGTTCGTCTTGAACTGCAAGACGACCCGCCCCAGCCGCACCTCGTCCCCGTCTTGCAGCGGGTGAGGCGTGCCGGGGGCCACTTTCTGCCGGTTGACGAAGGTGTAGTTGACTGAGTTCAAGTCCTCGATGCTGAACTGCCCGCCGCGGCGCAAGATCTGCGCGTGGCGGCGCGACACCCCGCCCTCCTCGCCGCCATAGGGGACGAGATCTACGTCGGGGAAGCTGCCGCTGACCGGGTCTTCGCGGCCGATCAGGTACTCGTTCTTGCCCGGGGCCAGGTTGAGCGTCGCGCCGGAGGCCTGGACCACCAACCGCGGATTGAGCACGGGGATGGCCGGTTGAGGCAGCGGCGTGGGCCGTTCCATCGGCAACGAAGGATTGCTCTCGAACTTCACCGGGATTTGCGGCTCCGACGGGAACCCGGAAGCGGGTGAGGACAGGGCGTGGCCGCAGTTATCGCAGAAGATGTCCGACGGCTGGATGGGCGAGCCACAGTTAGGGCATTGCCCACCGGCCGCCGGTTGTGGGGCGGGCGGCGCGCCCCAGTTCTGTGGCGCGGCGGGCGACGACGGCCAACTCGATGGCGCGGACGGCGCGTTCCAACTGGCGGCCGGCGGCGGCGACCAGTTGGGAGCCGATGGGGACGAGGGCGGCGGCGTGTAAGCCGTGGGCGCGGCGCTGCTCAGGGGTGTGCCGCAATTGCCGCAAAACGCTTCACCGGGCATCACACTCTCGCCACAGGTGGGGCAGCGCTGCTGGCCGGCGGCGGGGGCGGCCGCAACGGGGCCAGGCCGCGCCGCCATCCCGGCCAAAGAGTTGCCGCAATTGTCACAGAAAGCCGCCCCCAGCGGAGCCGCCGCGCCGCAATTCGGGCAATTGATCGTGTTCATCTCGTTCCTCCTATCGGTTCTCAGCGCCCGGTTCGCCTTGTCAGCCCAGGTCGCTCATGTCCAACCGCCGCGTGGCGGAGACCAGTCGTTTGGTGGCGTGGGGCGAAAGCGCCTGCCCGGCGTCCAGTTGGGCCGCCGCCGCCTGCGCTTCCTGCGCCAGTTGTACCTCGCCGGCATCCAGCAGGCGCGTGGCCGCCGCCCGCAGGCGCTGCGTGCGCTGCCCGGCGTCGGCCGTTTCGCGTTCGTCCAGAGCGCGGGTCATCAGCTTGAAGGCCGTCACGCGCTCGACGGTGTTCATCACCGCGCCGTTGACCGCCGTGGCCGCCTCAGCGGTGAAGGTGACGACGATGTCGGCCGTCGCCTTCAGCCCCGCGCCGGCGCCGGGCACATCGTAGTTTACCTCAGCCTGCGCTAATCGGTAATCGCCCGGCGCGCGCGGCGGCAACGAGAGCTCGACCAGCACGCTTTGCCCCTCGCTCTGCAAGTCGCCCAACGCCACCTGCACATCGCGCTCACCGACGGCCCGCGCCGACAGCCGGTCAATGAGCGGCCGCACGCGCCACACGCCGCGCGGCTGCACGTGGCGCACCAGGCGCAGGATGAGCGTCGCGTTGGTCACGACCGTGCGCTGCATCGTCACGACGACGTGCTGGAAGGCGGCCAGAATGCGGTCGGGCGTGTCAATGAACTCCCAGTTGCCGCCGGAGAGATCGGCCAGATCGGTCAGCAGGGCCTGGTTCCACTCGTCGCCCAGCCCCAGGGCGGTGATGGGCGCGCCCAGCGCCGTCGCCTGCTGGGCCAACTCGCGGCAGCGCTCTTCGTCGTCCCAGGTCTCGCCGTCGGTCAACAACAGCAGGCGACTGACGCGGTCGGGGCCAAGCCCGGCGCGCAACTGGGCCAGCCCGGCCTGTAGGCCCAGCGACATCTGCGTGCCGCCGCGCTCCTCGATGCGCTCGATCTGGGCCAGCAAGGCGGCGCGGTCGGCCGCCGGGCGGGCCGCGGCCAGCACGTCCACGGTGTCGTCGAAGAGGACGAGCGACACCAGATCGTCCGGCCCCAGGCGGTCGAGCGTCAGCCGCGCCGCCTGGCGCAGGTCGCGGATCTTCTGCCCGGCCATCGAGCCGCTACGGTCGAGCACCAAGGCCAGATTGAGCGGGGCCGCAGCAGCGACCGCGCTCGCCGCCGGCTGGGCCTCCAGGTAGAGATAGGCCACCTGCTCGGTCGCCAGCGTCGGGAAGCGGGGCCGGTTGAGCGCATATTGAATGGTCACTTCGCCCGTCATGGTTGCACCTCTGCGCCGCTATTATAACGCGCCTGGCCGTTGCCTTACGAAGCCACCGCGACCGCGCCGACAACCAACACGCTGATGTTGTCCTCGCCGCCGGCGCGATTGGCCTCGTCCACCAGCCGGTCGCACGCCGCCTGCGAATCGGCCTCGGCCCGCAACGCCGCGGCCAACCCTTCGTCACGCACCATCTCCCACAGGCCATCGGAACACAGCACCAGCCGGTCGCCGGGCCGCAGGCTGAGGGCAAACATATCCACCCGCAGATCGGCCGCCTCGCCCACACTGCGATAGATCATCCCCTTCTGGTCGTGGGTATAGACCGCCTCCGGCTCCAGCCGCCCGGCGGCCACCAGCGTGGCCACGAGCGAATGGTCGCGGGTGATCTGTTCCAGGGCCTCGTCGCGCCACAGATAGGTCCGGCTGTCGCCGACGTTGGCCACAACGGCCCGCCCGTCCACGATCAGGGCGGCGGTCAGCGTCGTGCCCATGTCGCTGTGGTTGGCGCGTTGCAGAGCCAATAACTCCCCATTGGCGGCCAGGATGCACTCGCGCAATGCCCGCTCCAGCCACGCTTCATCCGCGCCGCGGCCGGTCAGGAGCAGACGTTTAAAGACGCGATCCATCACCGCCGCCGCCAGGTGTTGCAGCACGCGGCAACTGGCGACCTCGCCCCGGTCATGGCCACCGATGCCGTCGGCCACGGCAAAGAAGCCCAGTTCCGGCCCCAGCGCCGGCGACGGTGCGCCGGCCAGCAGCCCGCTGAGGTTGATGGACAGGACGCTATCTTCATTGCCATCGCGGATGCGGCCAGGGTGGCTGCGGGCGGCGGCGTGCAGCGCCAGCCGCGACAGGGGCGCGCCGGAGTCGGCCACAAGGGTGGGCAGGCTGGGTGTTTCGTCCACGGGTTAACTGATGTCCCGGCTGCCGCAGTCGGGGCAGACCTTGGCGTCGGCCTCCAGCCCCAGGCCGCAATTGTTGCAGAAGCGCGCCATCGCCGGAACGGGCGCGGGGGGCGCGCTCGTCTCATAGCGCGGCGCGTCGCTGATGAACGTCGGCCACTCATCGTGGGTCGGTGGCGGCGCAGTGGCCGGCGGCGCGGCGTCGGCCAGGGCCTCGGCCAACATCCGGGCCACCGACTCGCCACAGCGATGGCAGAAGCGCCGGCCAGGGCGCAATTCCACGCCGCAATTGGTACAGAAGCGCAGTTCGAGCACCGGCTCCGGCGCGGCTTCGTCCATGGCCGGCGCGACCACCTCGGGCGCACCCGCTTCGGCGTCCGCGTCCGACTCAGCCGCCACCGGCGCCGCCTCGCTAATCCCCGCATCCGCTTCGCCGAAGACGTTCGTCGGCGCAAACACGTCCAGGGAGCTGATGAACAGGGGCAACGCGTCGGACTCAGCCGCCACCGCCGGGGCCTCGTCCACCGCCCCATCCGCTTCGCCGAAGACGTTCGTCGGCGCAAACGCATCCGGCGCGTTGCCGAACAAGGGCAGCCACGCATCGGACTCGGCCACTACCTCGCTTACCCCCGCATCGGACTCGCTGAAGACGTTGGTCGGCCCCAGCATGTCGGTCGCGTTGACGACCAACGGCGGTAGGGCGTCGGCCGGCGAATGGATGGTAGCCGGGCCACCGCCCGCTTCCTCCTCCACGTCAATCACCAGGTAATCGTCTTTGACGGCGTCGCCCACTTCGGAGGTGGGCAGGATCAGCAATCCGCTGGAGTCGTTCGCCAGAGAGCTGAGCCAGTCGTCGGCCTCGACGGGTGACATGGCGGCGATGGTCTCGACTCTCGGTGTCTCATCCTGGGCGAACAGCAAGGGCGGTTCCCCGGTCGCCGCTTCTTCGGGCGGTGTGGCGGCGGCCGGCAACGACCACTCGGCCGGCGGCCAGGCCTCTTCTTGCACAGGCAGCGAGGCCGGCAACTCGGGTGCCGCTTCTTTGGGCGGTGTGTCGGCGGCCGGCGCTGTGGCGGCCGGCAACGACCACTCCGCCGGCGGCCACGCCTCTTCTTGCACAGGCAGCGAGGCCGGCAACTCGGGTGCCGCTTCTTCGGGCGGTGTGTCGGCGGCCGGTGCGTCGTCGCCCGGCAACGACCACTCGGCCGCCGCAACCGGTTCCACCAGTGCCGTGGCAACTTCATCAGCGTTTTCGACGACCGGCGGCGCACCCAAAGCGCTCTCCAGAGCCAACAGCGCCTCGGCCGGGTTAGCCAACTCATCGGGCAGCCACTCGCCACGGCGGTGGCGCGCCAGCGTCGCCTGCCCCAGGGCCACGATCTGGCTTATATAGGCTTGAAGCTGATCTGTCACGTCCATCGGCTTTCTCCCTGGCGGCAACTGAGCTTGCGGCCAAGCCGCCTCGTCGTTGTCTCGCCGGCTCATCGTTATCCCGCCTGCCAAAATCGGAACAATTCCCAGGCCAACCAGCCCACCGCGGCCACGGCCGCCGCTGCCAGCGCCAGCAGCGCCGCCACCCGCCCGCGCCCCAGCGCCGGCGCGTCGCGGACAAAGGCCACCACGACCGACACGTCGCCGGCCGCGCCGCGCTCGCGGGCCAGGGCAATGAGGCGCGTGGTTGCTTCGCGTGGCGCGCGCTGCTCGGCCACGTAGGCCAGCGGCCGGCCGTCGCCGATGGCCGCCGCCGGGGCCGCGGAACACAACACAACGCGGTCGCCGGCCCGCAGCGGCACGCCCAACGAGAACGTTGGCCCGGCGACGGCCGTCGGCGCTGTCGCCCGCGCCAACGGATCAACACTGGCCTCGCGCACGCGGTAGGCGCGCCCGCCGCCGGCGCGGGCCAAGTAGAGGCTGTCGCCGGCAATGGCCGCGGCCACAAACTCCAGCCCGACCGGGTCAGCCACAGCCGCCTCGCCATCGGCTACCGCCCGCCGCAGCCCTTCGGCCCCGCCGCCCGCGGCGTAATAGGCCGGAACCAGCGCCGCGATGAACGCCCGCGCCGCCGCCCGCCCGTCCGCGCCGCCGGCCACGGCCAGCAGATGGCCGCGCGCGGCGATCAGCTCCTCGCTCAACGGATCGCGCCCCGCGCCGGGGAAGAAGATCACTTCCTCGGAAGTCGCGCCGTTCTCAGCCACCGTTTCGCCCCAGATGTCAATCACGTGGCTCGCCCCCACTCGTCGCTCAGGACAGCGCCTCGGCGCGGATGACAATGGCCGTGATGTTGTCTTCGCCGCCGGCGCGGTTGGCGGCGTCAATCAGCGCGTCACAAGCCGCCTGCGGCGAGGGGGCCGTGGCCACCAGCCGCTGCAAATCATCGTCGGTCACCATGCCGCTCAACCCGTCGGAGCACAGCAGCAGCGAGTCGCCCGGAGCCAGCGTCACCAGATCGAGGTCAACCGTCACCTGGCGCTTGTCGCCGATGGTGCGGTAGATGACGTTCGATTGGGGGTGATGGCGTGCTTCCTCGCGGGTGATCTGATTGGAGGCGACGAGGCTCTCGACGAGGGAGTGGTCCACGGTGATCTGCTCGATGCCGGCGGCGTTGATGCGGTAGGCGCGGCTGTCGCCGACATGGGCGACATAGGCCTCGTTGCCGGCCACCAGCGCGGCGACGACGGTTGTGCCCATGTCGTTGCCCGCCGTCTGCGAACGATCGAAGACCTCGACGTTGCCGGCCTGGATGGCCGCCGTCAGCCACGCGCCATAGTCCATCGGCTCGCCGCCGGCGGCGGTGGTGCGCGGCAACAGTTCGCTGGTGGCGTGTTGGGCCACGGCGCGCACCAGCAGGCCGCTGGCGATCTCGCCCCCTTCGTGGCCGCCCATGCCGTCGGCAACGACGAACAGCCCCACCGGCCGGCTGATGGACTTGTTGCTCCACACCAGATCGAGCGTCAGCAGGCTATCCTCGTTGAGTTCGCGCAATTGGCCCACGTCGGTGCGGCGACCGACGCGCAAATCGAGGCTTTCCGGCCGGCGCAGCCCCGCGGCCCGCGACGATAGCAGCGCGGCCAAATCGGCGGCGTTGGTCGTCGCCCGACCCTGCATCAACGAAGCCAGCCGGTCGGCCAGCGGCACGGCCACGCCGGGCGTCACTTCGGCACGCCCGGTCAACATGCGATAGACAAGCCCGGCCAAAGAGCGCACGTCGGCTTCATAGGCGGTCGCCGAACCCGGCCCAACGGCGGCGAAGTCAGCCAGGAAGAGATCGCCGTCGCCCTGCACCCGGCCGTCGAGTGAGCCAAAGGCCAGCCCGGCGGCATGGACGGCGGCCAGCCCGCGGGCCAGCGGCGCGGCCCGGTTCAATGCCGCCGCCGGCTCCACCGGCCACTCCAGCGACTCGAACACCCGCCCCAGGCCACAGACGACAAAAGTCCGCGGGCCGGCGGCGGCGGGCAAGGTCAGGGTAAAGGCGTCGTAGGGCGGCCGCAGGCCGTCGCCGGCGGCCACCCGACCGTGCGCGGCGAGTTCTCCGGCCAACGCGGCCTCATCGGCGCTGTCCTTGATCAGGCAGGCCACACCATAGGGCGCGTCGCCGCTATCATCGGCCTGATAGACGAAGACCCCCGGCGGCCCCTCCAACTGGCTGCGGATGATGTAGCGGTCGGCCAGCATCGCCCCTTCCGGCAGCGGTTCGGGGAGCGGCGGGGGGCCGAGCGGCGTCGTCGGCGGGCCGTTGTTGGGCCGGACGACGCGCCGCGGCGAACGGTCGGGCAGGCGCGAGCGCGATTCGGGCAGTTGCACCGTCTGGCGCGCGGCGGCGGCGCGGCGCATCGTGGCCTCGTCCATGATGAGCGTCGTCGGCGACGGGTTGGCCGACAGGCCGAGGCCGCATGAAGAGCAGTACTTCGCGCCCGCGCGATTTGGCGTCTGGCAGTTCGGGCAGAGGATATCGTTCATGAGGCTACCGGTTCAGTTCGTCTGGGTCTCATCCACGAAGCGAAACGTCACGCCGCCGATCGTCACCTGCCAGCCGTTGCGCAACAGGTTCTTGGGGGTCAGGCGACCGTTGACGCGCACGCCGTTCTGCGAGCCAAGGTCTTCAATCAGGTAGCCGCGATCGTGGCGGCTGATAAGCGCGTGCTCCCGCGAAACGGTCTGCCAGCCGGGGATCGTCTCGTCAATGGGCAAGCTGTTGCCGGGGTCGCGGCCGATGGTGAACGGCGTCTCGTTGACCGGGAAGACTTGCGGCGCATCCCCCTCTAGCTCCAGGTAGACCGGAATGAGCACGCCGGTCATCATCTCCGCGCCCACGGGCGGCAGAGGCACAGTGACCGGACGGCCGACGGCGGGTGGGGCAATCGGGGCGCGCGGCGGGCGGCGGCGGCGCATCAGCAGCAACGCGCCGATGGCCAGCGCGGCCAGCAAGAATAGGCCGCCCAGCAGCAGCGGCACAAGACGGCTGTTGTCGCCGTTCGTCGCGGTCGCGTCCGTCGCGGTCGCGTCCGGCGCGGTCGCCAGCGGCACGACCGGTTCAACCGTTAGCGTCGCCGGAGCCAGGGCGGTGATGGTCGGCTGAAGCGTAGGCGGGGGCAGTTTGGTCGAGGTGGCTGCCGGCGGCGCGGCGGTCGTCGGCGCCGACGTGGTGGCCTGTTGTTGCGCTGCGGCCAGTTGGGCGACGGTGGCCTCGGAAAGGTAGGCCAACGCGGCATTGGAGCCGTCGGCATTGAGCACAACGAGGGCAATGGTCGTCGGCGCGACGGGCTTCAACATCTGGAGGTTAGCGGTGAGGCTGTGCGTGCCGGCGTCGGGCGGCAACGGCCACGTGTAGCCCGTCTGGTCGGCGGTGGGGCTGACGGCCACCGGCTGGTTGTCAATGCGGCTTTCGAGCACGCCATAGGCGTCGGCGTCCACAGTGCGCAGCACCAACGTGGTGTAGCCCAGCGCGTCCGGCGCTTGCAGTGTCGTGAAGTTGACCGTCAGGCGAACCAGGCCCGGTTGGCCCAGCAGGGTAACGGCCTCATCGCTGTCGAAGCTGATGACCGGACTGGCGACGGTGGGCCAGGGGGTGGGCGCGGGCGAGGCTGTGCCGGCGGGCGCGGGGGTGTCTTGGGCGAGGAGCGGCGCGGCAACAAGCAACAGCAGCGCCGATAGAATAACGGTTACCAGCCGCCGCAAGAGTTGAAGGCGCATCGGATTCATCTCCGTCCCATTCCGTGTCACTGAGAGCCGGGGCACTAATGGCCGAAATTGTAGCCGCATTTATTGGGCAAGGCCAATAGGGTCAACACCGGACAGGCACGGCTGAAAAACCGGGTTGGGCCACAGGAGTTGACGGCAACCGGCCGATGGGCGTATGATCATCGGCAACTGTCGCCGGCAACGGCGACCAATAGAGAAAGCATCCACAGATTTCACAGATTACGCAGATTTCCAAGAGATCAATCCGTGAAATCTGTGTCATCTGTGGATGCTTTCCGCATAAGCCGATCAGCCAGGAGGCAGTGTGATCGATCAGACGAAACGCGAAGCGCTGGCCGCCCTCTTCCGCGAAGCCGGCCAGGCCCACCACCAAGCCTATCTCGAAACCGATGGCGCCGACCCCGATTGGCCCATCTGGTACGCCGAGCATCTACGCCAGCCATTGGCCGACTTGCTGGACGCCGGCTTCACCAGGAGCGAGCTGGTCTACCTGCTGGTCGCCCTCGACCGCGACCTGAAGACCCGCGCCCCCGGGGCCGAGTGGGTGAATTACTACACTCGTTGGTTTCTAGAGCGGTATGGATAGTATGGGTTAGTCGTTAGTCGTTGGTCGTTAGTCGTTGGTCACCAACGACTAACGACTAACGACCACGAGCAGGAGAGAACAATGTTCGACCAGAGAGAACGCCGCGAGCTGGAAAAGCGCATGAAGGAGCAGAACCGCCTGCCGCCGGGGCAGTCGGCGACGATCAAGTTCCCCGTGCTCCACTACGGCCCCGTGCCGCGGGTGGACCTGGCCCGCTGGGAGTTCCGCGTCTTCGGGCTGGTGGCTGAGGAGCGGCGCTGGTCGTGGGAGGAGTTCAACCAACTGCCGCGCACCCAGGTAACGCTCGACATCCACTGCGTTACGCGCTGGTCGAAGTTCGACACCCTTTGGGAGGGCGTGTCGGTGGCGACGCTGGTCAAGGAGGGCCTGATTCGCCCTCGGCCAGAGGCGCGCTACGTCGTCCAGCACTGCGAATACGGCTACACCACCAACACGCCCATCGAGTTCGTGCTGCAACCAGGGTTCATCATGGCCACCCACTACGACGGCCAGCCCCTCTCGCCCGACCACGGCTACCCCCTGCGCGGCGTGGCCGGCGTGGTGGCCGGGCAGCGCGCCGACGACAAGTACTTCTGGAAGGGCGGCAAGTGGCTGCGCGGGCTGGAGTTCCGCGCCGACGACCAGCCCGGCTTCTGGGAGCGCAACGGCTATCACAACCAGGCCGACGTCTGGCGCGAGCAGCGCCACGGCTGGCCCGGCTTCTAAGCAGAAAGTAGCACAGGATTCTTATCCTGTGCTACATGGATAGTTTCAGGAGGATCGGCCGACATGGCCAATTTCTGCCCCCATTGCGGCGCGCAACTGGCCCGGCCAGAGGCCCCCTTCTGCTCCACGTGCGGCCGCTCGCTCCAGCCGCGCGCCACGCCCAGCGGCGTTGCCGGCGCGCCGCCGCGGCTGGTGGTGCAACTGCCCGGCCATGCCGAAGAGACGTTCGTCATCTCCCGGCCAACGGTGACAATCGGCCGCGACCCCGGCAACGACCTGGCCCTCGACAACCCCATTGTCTCGCGCCGCCACGCCGTGCTGGAGGTGCGCGCCGACGCCGTCTGGCTGCGCGACATCCAGAGCGCCAACGGCACGGCGGTCAATGGCCGGCCGATCACCGAGCAGGCGCTGCGCGACGGCGACATCATTCGCATCGGCGACGAACAGGGCAACAACGTCGGCCTCGTCTTCCGCCACCCCGGGGCCGGGCCGTCAAGCGGCACCATCCAGTTAGGGCGTAAAGAGTTGGGCCAGGCGGCGGTGTTCATCATCGGCCGCGACCCATCGGCCAATCTGCAACTCGACCACCCCACCATCTCGCGCCTGCACGCCGAAGTGCGGCTGACCCCGGCCGGCCCCGTGCTGCGCGATTTGGGCAGCAGCAATGGCACCTTCCTCAACGGCGCGCTCATCACCGGGGCGCGCCCCCTGGCCTCGCGCGACGTGGTGCAGATCGGCCCCTTCAAGCTGGTCTACGACCAGGCCGGCTTCACCCAGTACACCCCCGACGGCAACTATCGCATTGACGCGCTGCATCTGGAGCGGCGGGTGCTGATCGGCGGCGGGCTGTCGCGGCTGGTGGGCGGCGCGGCCACGGAGCGGCTCATCCTGCGCGACGTCTGCCTGTCGGTCTACCCGCGCGAGTTCGTGGCCCTGGTCGGCGGCAGCGGCGCGGGCAAGAGCACGCTGCTGAACGCCATGAGCGGCTTTGCCCCCTCCGACGGCCGCGTGCTGGTCAACGGCGAAGACCTCTACGACAACTTCGCCGCCTACCGCAGCATCCTGGGCTACGTGCCGCAGGACGATATCATCCACAACCTGCTGCCGGTGCGCAGCGCCTTGACCTACGCCGCCCGCCTGCGCCTGCCCGACGCCACCGGGCCGGAGATTGACGCGCGGGTGAACAAGGTGCTGGGCGAAGTGGAGATGAGCGAGCACGCCGACAAGCAAGTCGGCCGGCTCAGCGGCGGCCAGCGCAAGCGCGTCAGCATCGCCAGCGAGCTGCTGGCCGAGCCGGGCCTCTTCTTCCTCGACGAGCCGACCTCCGGCCTCGACCCCGGGCTGGAGAAGAAGATGATGTACACCATGCGCCGGCTGGCCGACGGCGGCCGGACGGTGCTGCTGGTGACGCACGCCACGGCCAACATTGACCAATGCACCCAGGTGGCCTTCATGGCCGACGGCCGTCTGGCCTACTTCGGCCCGCCCCAGGAGGCGCTGGGCTTCTTCGAGGCGACCGACTTCGCCGACATCTACACCCGCCTCAGCCAGCCGGCCGGCGCGGTCAACTTCCCCACCGCGGCCGAACCCCACCGGAACCAGGTGTTGGCCGCCAACCCCAAAGCGCCGGCGGCCGAGGTCTGGGAGTCGCACTACCGCGCCTCGCCGCAGTACCAGCGCTACGTCGGCGAGCGACTACAGGCGGCGGGCAACGTCTTGCCGACCGGCCACGAGCGGCCGCGCCAGCCGGCCAAGCAGAAGGTGTCGTCGCTGGCCCAGTTCGGCGTGCTGGCCCGGCGCTACTTCGACCTCATTCGCCGCGACACCGGCAGCCTCATCATCCTGCTGGCGGCCATGCCGCTCATCGGGCTGCTGCTGCTGATCATGGCCGACAAGTACGATCTGACCGGCAAGAGCGAGTCGGCCATTCGCAGCGAGATTCAGCAAGACATCCTCGACGCCCGCCAGGAGGACGACCCCGGCAACGACGCCGAGCAGTTCCAGGGCATCTACCAGGTGGCCAGTTCCACCCAACGCCTGTTGTTCATGATGGCCCTGGCGGCGACGCTGCTGGGCCTGTTCGGCGCGGCCTATGAGATCGTCAAGGAGGCGCCGATCTACCACCGCGAACGGATGGTCAACCTGCGCATCCCGCCCTATCTGACGTCGAAGATCGTCATCCTGCTGGCCTTTGGGCTGGTGCAATGCCTGCTGCTGCTGGTGGTCATGAGCCTGCGGGTGGACTTCCCCGGCGACGGGGTCATTTTGCCGGCGGTGGTGGAGATGTACGTCACCCTGGTGCTGGCCACATTGGCCAGCATCACCCTGGGGCTGCTCATCTCGGCCGTCGTCCGCAGCTCGGCCACGGTCATCTACATCATCCTGGTCGTCCTGTTCGTGCAGATCATCTTCGCCGGGGCCATCTTCGAGATTCCGGCCGCGGCGCGGCCCATCTCCTATCTGACCACCACGCGCTGGACGCTGGAGGCGCTGGGCAGTTCGGTTGACATCGAGCGGCTGAACGCGCGCGGCGGTGGTTGTCTGGAGCCGGAGGAGCCGCTGCCGGCCGGGCTGTCGCCGGCGGCCGACGGCTATTGCGAAGAGGGGCAGACCGCGCTGCCGCCGGCGCTGACCTTCAACGTCGGCTATGAGCATTCGGCCGGCCATCTGCTGTTCGCCTGGTTCGTCCTGTTGCTTTTCGCCGCCGCCTTCCTGGGCCTGACCATCGTCGTGCAACGGCGGAAGGATGTCGTCTAATGCAGCAAACATCCGCAGCTTACACAAATTTCACAGATTTTTCAGGGCGGAATCTGTGAAATCTGTGTAAGCTGTGGATGCTTCTTCTATTAAGGAGAAAAACGTGCCGCCATAGGCCAATGCCCTTTCCCGGAGCGTGAGAATCATGTTGACAGCGGGCCAAATTTTGCAGCGCCGCTATACCATCCTCAATCATCTCGGCGACGGCGGCATGGGGTCGGTCTATCGCGCTTCCGACAACCGCCTGGACCGCCACGTGGCCCTCAAGCTGCTGACGCCGCAACAGGGGCTGGGGCCGGACGAGGAGCGCCAACTCTACGACCAGTTCCGCCGCGAAGCGACGGTGCTGGCCCGGCTCAAACACCCTGGCGTCGTTTCCGTGACTGACTTCTTCGAGGAGGGCGGCCGGGCCTTTCTGGTCATGGATCTGGTGGAAGGAGAGACCCTGGCCCAGCGCGTGGCGCGCCTGGGGCCGCTGCCGGCGGCGGCCGTCGCGCGGCTGGGCGTGCAACTGCTGGAGGCGCTGGAGCACTGCCACCAGCAAGGGGTCATCCACCGCGACATCAAGCCCAACAACCTGATCCTGCTGCCCGACGGCACACCCGTGGGCCGGCCGGTGCTGGTGGATTTCGGCCTGGTCAAGCTCTGGAACCCCGACAACCCGACGACCCACACCCTGCTGCGCGGCCTGGGAACCCGCGGCTACAGCCCACCGGAGCAGCACGGTGTGGCCACCGGCCACACCGACCCCCGCAGCGACATCTATAGCGTCGGGGCCACCCTCTACTACGCCCTAACCGGCCAGGCCCCGCCCGTGGCCACCGACCGGCTGCTACAACCGGAACTGATGCTCCCTCTGGCCCAGGTCGCCCCCGGACTGCCGGCTGACCTGGACGACATCGTCACTCAGGCGCTGGAACTGCGGCGAGAGGGGCGCTTCGCCACGGCGGCGGCCATGCGCGCCGCGCTGCTCAGCGTGCCGCAAGCCGTCGCCCCGCTGTCGAGCACGGCCGGCATGGTGGTCCCCATCCCCGCGCCCCCTCCGGCGCGGTCGCGGCGGCTCGTCCCGGCGCTGCTGGCCGGCGTGGCTCTGCTGGCCGCCGTCGGCTTTCTGGCCGTGCGCCTGCTGGGTGGCGGCTCCCTGGCCCCACAGCCAACGCCGGCGGGCGCAGCCAAACAGGGCATCGCCGTCGTCGAGTCGCCCCAGGTTGACCCGACGGTCGCCCCCACGCCGGCAGCCACGGCCACCATCGCGCCGACGAAGACGATTGCGCCCACGGCCGCTCTGCCAACGGAACCGCCGCCGCCAACGGCTGTGCCGCCGACGGCCGCGCCCACCGCCGCGCCGGTTGTCCCCGCCGGCGGCCAGGTGGCCGCGGCCCGCATCGCCGCGCCGCGCATTGACGGCGATCTGTCGGAGTGGACCGGCCAGCCGACCTACGACAGCCCGTTTTTGGTCTACTGGGATGACGGCTGGGACAATACCAACGATGGCAGCGTGCGCTGGCACCTGGGCTGGGACGACGCCAATCTCTACATCGCCGCCCGCGTCACCGACGACCGCCACGTGCAGACGCAGACGGGCAACCAGATCTATCGCGGCGACTGTTTGGAGATTCAGATTGATACCGACGGCGGCGCGGCCACTTCGGTCGGCCCGCGCGAGTTCCAGGTCAACCTGTCGCCGGGCGACTTCGTCACGCTGCCGCCGTCGGCCAACCTGTCGCAGGGCACGAACGCCGGCGGCATGTTCGACGCGCCGGGCGGGCATCGCATCACCGTGGCCGCGCAGCGCACGGCCGACGGCTACACTGTCGAAGCGGCCGTGCCTTGGTCGGATTTGCTGACCGGGCCGTTTGGCCAGCCGATGCTTATCGCCCTGAGTCTGGACGACAACGACCGCGACGGGCAGGCGGTGCAGGAGGCGATGTACTCCAACTCGCCCAACCGCGAGTTATTCGAACCTTCGACCTGGCTGCCATTCTCGCTCAATCCGTAAGAGGGACACGGAGGAAGAAAAGGCTTTTGTCTTCCTCCGTGTCCCTCCATGTCTTCCCTCTGCGTTTCTCTGTGTCCCTCTTCTCTTTACCGCCTGGCAGCAAGCGACTACAATACGATTCGTGTCAGCTGCCGGTCGGTAGCCAGAGGCCCGGCGCTGGGAGTCTTCATGAGCACGTTTGCCTGTCCAGCCTGCGGCAACCTCAATCGCATCGGCGCGAAGTTCTGCGGTCGCTGCGGCGCGGCCCTGACCGCGCCCTTGTCGCCCGGCGGCGGCGAGACGGGCCGCCTGGGGGCCAACAGCCTCATCCGCGACCGCTACGTCGTCGTGCGCGTCATCGGCCGCGGCGGCATGGGCGCGGTCTATCTGGTCACCGACACGCTCGACCAGAACCGCGTCATGGCCCTGAAGGAGATGTCCAACACAGCCATTGTGGACGCGCGCGACCGGGCCATGGCCGTGGAGCAGTTCCGGCGCGAGGCGGAGCTGTTGCGCCGGCTGCGCCACCCCAACCTGCCCATCGTCAGCGACGAGTTCGCCCTGGATGACCGCTACTACCTGGTCATGGAGTACGTCCCCGGCAGCACGCTGCAACAGATGCTCGACCGCGGCGAAGGGCCGTTCCCGGAGGCGCGCGTTGTGGCCTGGGCCAATCAGTTGTGCGACGTGCTCCACTACCTGCACCGCCAGCAGCCGCCGATCATCTTCCGCGACCTGAAGCCGGGCAACATCATGATCATGGCCGACGACCGGCTGAAGCTGATTGACTTCGGCATCGCCCGCCTGTTCAAACCCGGCCAGCGCCAGGACACCATGCTGCTGGGCACCCAGGGCTACGCCGCGCCGGAGCAGTACGGCGGCGGCCAGTCGGACGCGCGCAGCGACGTCTACGCTTTGGGAGCGACCCTCTTCTCGCTGCTGACCGGCCAGGACCCGGCACAGTTGGCGCCAATGCGGGCGCTGCCGGCCGTGCGCGAATACCGGCCGGACGTCTCGCCCCACCTGGAATCCATCGTCCTGCGCGCCACACGGATGAACGCCGGCGAGCGCTGGCAGGACACCCAGGAGTTGCGCCAGGCCATCGCCACCGTCGCCCTGGGGCCGACGCCGCCCGCGCCCAACAGGCCCGGCTCTACACCCGGCACACCCACGCCGAACCGGCCGGCCCCCACGCCAGGCGCGCCCGCCACCCACCGCGTGACGACGCGCCTGCTGCTGCGCGCCGCCGGGCTGTCGAACCGGCAACTGGTGGGGGCCGGGTTGGGGCTGCTGCTGGCCGTCGTTCTGGCCATTGTCGGGCTGGCCCAGACGCTCTACCGCATCCCCATCATCTGGAACAACGTGCGCTTCGAGTCGACCGTCGGCCCCTTCGCCTACGCCGCCACGCGCCGCCGCTTCGTGGGCGGTCTGGCCCACTTCGTCGTCGTCACCCTGGGTCAATGGCTAGTGCTGGAGATGATTGGGCGAGAGATCGCCAGCGTGCCCGGCCTGCTGCTGGGCGCGGTGCTCAGCGCGGCGGTCATCGAGGGCATGATCCGGCTGCTGCCGCGCGTGCTGGGCGGGCGCGGGCGCGACGATGCCGGGGCGTGGCAGCGCGAGGCGGCCTGGCTAGGGCTGGCCGCCGTGCTGGCCCAGATCGCCCTACAATGGCCGGCCAACGGCTTGGCCAACGCTTTCAACGTCGTGGCCTGGCTCTTCGCCTTCCTGCTGGGCGCGGGCGGCTGGTTCCTGGGCGATCTGGCGCAGGGGTACGTGTATCTGAAGCAGACGGGGATGCACTGGCGGTGAGGGCGGCCGCCCTCAACGCCGAACGTCCGGTCACCTTGGCGCGGCGGCTATGTGGCCGCCGCGCCGTTCTCTCTCAGCCTACCGGATGGCCGTAGAGCCACCAGTACTGTTCGGCCACATAGGCCGGCTGCCAGACGGCGGCCCAGATGAACCCGCCCGGCTGCCAGCGCGCCTGCAAGCGGTGGTCGAGCGCGGCCACGTCGGTCACGACGTGCTCCGGTAGCTCGTAGGGCGGCTGCCCCAGCAGGTCGAGCACTTCGGCCAGGACGACGCGGATGTCGGCCTTGTAGGCGTAGTGGGCGTGGTCGCCCGCCAGCCGCTTCGAGGTCGCCAGGTCGCGCAGGTACTCCGCCCACTCGCGCATCCGCGCCCCGGCTTCGGCCAGGGCGCGCGTCTCATAGCGTACCATCTGCCGGGCGACGATGGCGTCGAAGTCGGCATTGGCCGCCGCCAGGTGCCGGCGCTCGTCCTCGCCCAGCGCCCCGGCCAGCAGCCCCAGGCGACGCCGGCGCATCAGATAGCCGCCGATGGTAATGGGCGGCGCGCCGCTTTTGCCCACGTCCCAGCGCGTGGCCTCGGTCAGCAGGTAGCCGGGCATGTGGAGCACCATGTCTTCCAGGATGGCCAGATCGTGGCTGAGTACCCCCTGCTCGGCGGTCGGGTCCTCTTTCAGTTGATAGGCTTGCATCGGGCACCTCCTCTCGTCTTGTACGGCAGATGTAGTCCCTCTATTTACAGTATAGGCCATAGGGCAGCGGCGATCAGGTGGCATTTGTCATCCGATTTTGCTTACAAACGTCACGTTTCTGGTATAGTGGCGGCACATGTGGCGCTACCGGCTCGTCCGTATCATCATCACCCTCATCCAGCGAACGCTCTGCCGGCTAGAAGTCGTCGGCCTGGAGAACGTGCCCGCTTCCGGCCCCTACATCCTGGTTGTCAACCACATGAGCACGGCCGACATCGCCTTCCCGTTCATCGCCTTCCCTGTGCAGCAGTGGCGCTTCTTCGCCGGGGAGAAGTGGGCCGACCATTGGCTGTGGGGGCCGCTGATGGCCTGGCTGGGTGTCATCTTCATTGACCGCAGCACGGTGGATCGGCGGGCGCTGCGCGAGGCGCTGGCCGCCGTGCGCAATGGCGAGGTCTTCGGGCTGGCCCCGGAGGGCACGCGCAGCAAGGTCGGGGCGATCCAGCCGGGCAAGGACGGCGCGGCCTTCCTGGCGGCGCAGTCGGGCGTGCCCATTCTGCCGGCGGGCATCAGCAACAGCGACGTGCTGTTTGCCAGCGCGCGCCGCTTCCGCCGGGCGCGCATCACCTTGCGCATCGGTCCGCCGTTCAGCCTGCCGGAGTTGGACCACCGGCCGCGCGGCCGCGACCTGTCGGCCTACACCTGTCTGATCATGACCCACATCGCCGCCCTGGTAGAACCGCGCCACCGCGGCGTCTACGCCGACACCCC
>WBZP01001697.1_pt1 | contig 26547 bp, 21 predicted proteins | sample 5204301 | NCBI WGS metagenome assembly WBZP01 (sample SAMN12412401, study PRJNA552823) | activated sludge metagenome | isolation source: activated sludge from nitrification reactor of wastewater treatment plant... | place: USA: Pennsylvania | collected 2017 | reverse complement strand
AAAGTGATAGCCATTCCGACGGATGTGTCCTATCGCCTCCTTCACGCGCTCCCCACACGACTCCCTTTCCATCTGCGCGAACACCAGGAGTATACTCACCAGCGCTCTCCCAAGCGCAGAGTCGAGACGTATCGCCTCCCGAATCGCAACCAGCTCTTTCGTTCCATCCGCAAAGTGCGTTTCATACAGATCACAGAAGTGCTTGATCGAACGACTGAGCCGATCAAACTTGAGCACAATCACCACATTTGCCGCCGTCGCTAGCGCTTGCGCCAGACCCTTTCTGTCAGCCCTCCCTCCCGACTCGACATCTTCATGAATCTGAAGCAGGTGCAGTCCGACAGACTCACAGTAGGACTTGATCGCGGCTCTCTGTGCATCCAAAGAGAGTCCATCCGCCGCCTGCATGTCGGTACTCACGCGGACGTATCCCACAGCCGTCCGACTCCCAACAACTTGTCCGCTAGGGACATTATTCCGACCAAGGTGATTTCGCATATTCAAGGCCCCTTCCGCATGCGCTCAAGTGCGCTGCTGTAGGGACAGCCTTAAACCCCGTTCACGTCTCCCCCGGCAAGGGAGCGGAGCTCGTCTTGCCAGATTGCCGGGAATCCCGGGAGTACGACACCAGTGGCGTCTAGGAGGAAGATGCGATCGCGGGCCGCGACTGCGACCTCTAGCTTACGATCACCGACAAAGTCTCCCACGACTGGACTGGCCCAGATGCGTCCTTGTCCGGTTGGGTAGCGCCAGGCCAGACTGCCATCCGCTCGCCAGACCACGACCACCCCGCCACGCGCAGCGATGATCTCAGACTTCCCATCGCCATCGAGATCCGCGACCGCCAATCAGCACTCGTCGTCGCGGGTTCCTTAAATCACACCAGACTTACGTTGTCCTTCGGCTTTGCGGCCAGGTAGGGCTGGGTACGTTTGGTCGGCTCAAGGTGTGCACTTTGTGACGGAATCAGTCCGTGCGGATGGATTCACGGCATTTTGCCTCGGGCAGTTGGCGGAGGTCATGCTAACGTGCCGCGCCAGCCATGTACATCAGCAGCCGTTTCGACTCTGGAAACATCGAGGTCGTTGATCAGAGCGACCCCTCCTCCATCCGTCTTACCATCCGCAAGGACGCTGGCGAAGATCACTTCCAGTGGTTCCACTTTCGGGTCACCGGCGCAAAGGGGCGCTCGCTTGGGCTCCGCATCGAGAACGCCGGCGATGCCAGTTATCCCGAAGGCTTTCAGGACTACCGGGCGTGCTGTTCCTACGACCGCACGCACTGGGGCCGCGTCGATACAACCTTCGATGGCAAGGTGCTCACGATCCACGACACGCCGCGCCATGACAGCGTCTACTACTCCTACTTTGCGCCGTATTCCCTGGAACGCCATGCCGACCTGATTGCGCATGCAATCTGTCAACCCCAGGTGGAGTACCAGCGACTCGGTGCCACGGTCGAAGGTCGTGACCTCGACTTGTTGCGGGTTGGTGAGCCTGGCAAAGGACGACGGAATGTGTGGATCATTGCCCGCCAGCACCCTGGCGAGACGATGGCAGAGTGGCTGGTCGAAGGCCTTTTGCACCGGCTGCTCGAGGAAGACGATCCAGTGGCGGGGGCGCTCTTAGAGAAGGCCGTGTTCTACATCGTGCCGAACATGAATCCCGATGGGTCATTTCGTGGCCAGCTTCGTAACAATGCCGCAGGAATGAACCTCAATCGGGCATGGGCAGAGCCAACGATGGAGCGGAGTCCCGAAGTGTTTCTGGTCCGCGAGCGGATGATGGCTACCGGAGTCGACTTCTGTTTGGATGTACACGGGGACGAAGGACTTCCGTACAACTTCATTGCGGGTGCCAATGGAATTCCGCGCTTTGGCCCGCGCCTCGCGGAGCTTCAACACGGCTATGTGGACGAGCTGATCCGTCGCACACCAGAGTTCCAGAAAGAGCACGGCTATCCCATTGATCCGCCGGGACAGGCCAACCTGTCGATGGCCACGAACTGGGTCGGACAGACCTTCGACTGTCTTTCGATGACGCTGGAGCAGCCGTTCAAAGACGCAAGCAACAGACCTCATTCCGATGGCTGGACTCCCAAGCGGGCCCGCCGACTGGGACAGGTGCAGCTCGATGTCCTGCGCAGTGTGATCGATCGACTGCGATAGCCAAGCCCAATAAGAAACAGATGCGAGTTGTCTTTCTGCATCGACTCATCCGTTGGACAGCGGTACGGCTCAACTTGCTGCGAAACAGCAGAACAATTGTAGCTCTGCGGTGATGTGTGGTACTGCACGGAATCGCTGGCTCTGCGGTCAAGCAATCCGAGGAGAAACGCCATGCGGGAGACAAAAATGAACACCACCACATCGGTCATTTTGACGTGCCTTCTCTCGATGGGAACAGTCTGTTCGTCAAGCTGTTCAGCGCGGATCGGCGCTGAGGACTACGAGTTCGACCTCGGCGTAGAGGATTTCGCTCGCTACCGACCAAGAGACTTCGCCATTCCTTGTGTTGGGCTGGCTTGTCAAAAGCCCAAGTGCGGTGGTTCTAACACCACCACGTTGTCAGGCACGGTCTTCGCGCCGAATGGCCAGGATCCACTCTACAACGTACTGGTCTTTGTCCCGAACGGTGAGCTGCGCCCGTTCGATGATGGCGTTGCCTGCGAGACCTGCGAAAAGTCGGTGTCGGGCAACCCCCTTACCGCCGCGCTCACGGATACCAAGGGCCGCTTCGTGCTCAAGGACATGCCCGCCGGAGCCAACATTCCGCTGGTGATTCAGATCGGGCGATTCCGTCGCAAGATCACCATTCCGGCGGTTGGTGAGTGCGTGGATACCCACGTGACCGATGGTGATGCTCGACTCCCTCGCAACAGCACAGAAGGCGACATTCCGCGCATCGCGATCGTCACGTCCACTTACGATCCGACAGAGTGCATCCTGAACGCCATTGGGATCGACACCTCCGAGTTCACCATCCCAAGTGGTCCAGGACGCATCCACATCTACCATGGCAGCGGCAACAACATCGCGGGCGCACCAACGGGCAATGATCTGTGGGGGAATCCGGCGACTTTGAAGAAGTACCAGCTCGTTGCGCTGCCCTGCAGTTCCTACCCAAGTGGGATGGATGCGGGCGTGCAGAATCTGTTCGACTATGCAAACACCGGGGGTCGTCTGTTCATCACCGACCTGTCCTATCCGGTCATTGCCCAGGGCAAGGGAGACTGGCCGTCCACCGGCAACTTCTCGAGTCCTGGTGGGTTCGCAAATCCGGCATCGATCGATACCTCTTTTCCCAAAGGCAAAGCGCTGTCCGAGTGGCTGGAGGGACTTGGTGCGGCGACCGGAGGGAACCTCTCGCTCTCCGAGACTTACAGCCGCGTTGGCCAGATCAAACCGCCAGCGCAGCGGTGGCTCTACTCTGGAGCGACCAATACGCAGTCGTACACCTTCAACACGCCGACCACCGTCGCCGAAAAAGACCAGTGCGGACGAGTCTATTACTCGAGCTTTCACATTGGCAGCGGGCGGAGCTCGACCGGTACCTTCCCAAGCGCGTGTCACATGAAGGCGCTGACTCCTCAAGAGCGCGTCCTTGAGTTCATGTTGTTTGATTTGACCTCCTGCGTACAGAGTGACGCTGTACCCCCGGTCATTCCGTAAAGAGCGATTCCCCGGTCTCGTCAGCGTGCCTGCTTGCGCCGACTCCGCGTTCCCGACACATTATTTCGTATATTGCGACCCAACTGCGCCAGCACTTCGTATGCCCCCAAAGGTGAGGTGCTGTAGGGCCTGGCTTAAACTCCGTTGACGTCCGCGACCGCAGCAGAGCCGAGCCATGCTTCTTCATAACGATCCTTGAGTGTGACCAGGAGGGTTGGGGTCTTGACCTGTGCTGTGCCACCTCCGGCTGCGGTGGTACAGGACGGCGTGCTGGGAAGGGGCATTCCTCCGGGTCCGGTATCGGGTGGTGGAGTACCATTGGTGCTGTCGCTGGTACACCCGAGTGGACACAGAGCAAGGCCCAACCACACTGCGAGCGCAGAACCGAGATGTTTGTACATTGTTTCAGAGTGTAGCGTGTCGTTCCCAGGACCGAAACAGTGCACGGAATCGTGAATCTGTAGCATCAGTTGCAGCGGTGGTCTTACAGGCGGTCGCGGCTCTCATGGAGTTCTGAGACGTGGGCCATCACGATCATGGGCCTGTCATAACCGTCCCTGTATACTTGCCGATACGAATCCGCGATAGGAGCTGTCATGGGCGTCATCGTTGGTGGAGTTGCAGAGGAAGTGCCCGGACTTACGATCCGGAGTTGGCTCGATCCCCAAGGGCTGCGGCTGACCGAGCCGGATCGTGAACCACGGAGTGCGGATTCGTGGATTCATTCGATCGTGCTGCACACAACCCGTGGCATCCCCGGCGGAACCGATCTCCGACGGCAGCGAATCATGACAGGAGTCGATTCACACTCCGAAGTGGACCACAAGGCAGAGGTGATGACCGGGTGGGCAGAAGATCACATTTGTGCCAGCGCGCACTTTGTGATCGACTTTGATGGCTCGATCGCGTGCGTGGCGGATCTGTTAACAGAGACGACCTATCATGCCGGGAATCGGATGGTGAATCATCAATCCATCGGCATCGAAATGTATCAGGGCAATGAAGCGGAGCTGTTTGAAGGACAGCTTGACGCAGCGGTCCGTCTGGTCGACTTTTTGACTCGGCGATTTGGAATCCAGCGGCAGTTTCACTGGCCATATCGCAACCAAGCGGTGGCGCGCCTGGTTGAGGGTGGATCATCGGTGGTGGGGGTCTACGGACATCGTGAAGTCAGCGATGATCGAGGGGAGGGAGATCCGGGCGACGCCATTTTCGAGCGGCTCCTACAAGCGGGATATGAGCGTTATGACTTCGACAAACAGGAAGATATCGCGGTGTGGAAGGCGCGCCAGGCGGAGCTCAACCAGCAGCTTGGGATGTCGTTAGGAGTCGATGGCGTGCCGGGGGTTCAGACCGTGATCGCCTTGATTCAAGCGGGTCGTCCACATGGCTTGTGGACCCCTCGACCGGGGGACTGATTCCTTTTGCCATCACCTGTCGCCCTCAGGTGATGGCAAAAGTCTACACTCTGCGGCGACCGCGATGGGTGGATGTTTGCCATCGCTGAACATGGCTGGCGGTGCGTGTGAACGGCTGCGCAATGGCTGGCATGGTCAGTGCATATTGCCTGGTTCATGAGAACACTACTGGCTCGATTTGCACTCCCCATACTGGTTTTCGCTGCAGGCTGTGGAACCGCAGAGGATCTGGAAGACCTGGAGATCGAACCGCTGGAAGAGCGCGAGATCACGGCCTCCTGTCCTCACAAAGCGATGTTGAAGTGGGGACTGCATCCTGATGCCTCGGATCGACTGCGCTGCATCGGAATCGGTGCGGACCAGATCTCGCAGACCATTGGCAGTGCACCAGCATCTGCGGGCTATCACGCGCAAGACGGAACCGCGAGCGGACAAGCGTATACGGCTGCGGTGGACATCCGAACCGGAGGCCGTACCGAGGGTCAGATTCGCACATTGCTATCGTCGCTGAGTGCGTATGGATTCGCCGCTTGGTATCGCAAGCCGGGACACGATGGCTGGCCTGCCAGCGAAGCGCCTCATATCCACGCAGTGTATGCCGGATGCGCGATGAAGGTAGCGCTCGATGAACAGGTGAAGGACTACCACGCGGGACGCAACGGACTGTCCAGCCACACCCACTATACGTTTTGGTCAGCCAGCCAAGCCGCTAAGACCGCAGTGTACAACCTGTGGAATCGCTACAACTAGCGCGCACAGATGTTCCTTGCGGAACCGTAGAGAGTCTTTCCGAATTCCTATTGACGCGGTCCTCGCTTCTCGGTACGACGAGCGCTTGGTCCGCATGTAGTTCCAACCAGAAACGTGAAACCTGGAGGCCTCCCGATGTTGAAACGTCTGTCGATGAAGATGGTCCCTCTGTGCGTCAGCATTCTCGCGACCGGAACGTTTGTTGGCTGTGGTGGCGAAGCCGATATCGCCGAGCTAGAACAGGAACTGACAGAGACCAAGGCAGGCTCGATCGGGCAGGCCGACTTTGATGGTTATACCAATGCCGTCAAGCTGAAGAACTGCACCTTCGTTGTCGGTGGTGGTAACGCGACCTTTACTCCCTCTTCGGAGTTGTCGCAGGTGCTGTACGGAGACCCGAACGGAGCGGCCCACAAGTCGACCTTTGCGGTTCCCCCGATTGTTTCATCGAGTGCCACGATTGATATCACCAGCCTCGAAGCAGAGATGGCGACTACGGGTTTGACTCTCGCGGGATCGAATGCGACCGTGAAGCTGGCGTTCCATGGACAGCTCCATGTCGTGGTGACGGTGCCAGTGTTTGGCAAGCTGCCTGCCGATATCGTGATCAAGTCGTCGAACCTGGCCACCGACCTGACCTACGACAAGGCGACCGAGCGTGCCAAGGCTGCCGCGGTGAAGGCCAACTTCAACGTCTCGACCAAGAACTGTGGTGGCAGCGGCTGGTGTAATGGAATCATTGACGGAATCCTCAAGACCAACCTGGCGACTTGGGTTGAAGCACCGCTGCGTGACTCCTTCACCAAGGCGCTCGATAGCGCAAGCGTGACCACCTCTTTGTATGACGGCTTGGCGATCATGTACAACGCCAAGGATCCGAAGCCAACCAAGTGGTCCTTGGCAGCGCGTTCGCTAGAGCTGTCAACCGGAGCGTTCCGCTTTAGCGCCCAGCGCACCACTCCGTAAGGACTCTGCCCGTCCTTCGGTGGAGTTGTTTTCCCCACTGCGACTCCTTCCGGTCAGCCGACCAAGGACTTCATCACCGCGACTTTGCTGGTGATGAAAGTAGTTGTCGCATCTCAGCCGCGATTTGTGATCAAATAGAAGACAGTATCCGTTCCCCGCGATCGCCATGGGGGTCATGACCTACTGGGTTACATCATCGTCATGGAGAGGCGATGCTTGCGATCAGCGGGGGCCTAACTAGGGGGGGGAGATGAGCGACATCGAGCGCGAACAACTTGCGCCGAAAAAGAGTGAGTCTCTCCTGGGCGATGAAATGACGCCGCAGCGACAGGTCGAGGAGTCGCTGAAAGAGCATCGTGACCGCTTGCAGTTGGCGCTATCGGCGGCGCGGATGGCGGTGTGGGTCCAGGATTTGGAGACAGGTCGAATCACATGGTCCAAAGAGGTCACCGAGCTCTTTGGTTCCCTGGAGTTGTCTTCATCACCTGACCAGATCGAGCGGATGCTTCATCCGATGGATCTGCCAAAGCTCTTCGAAGTGATCCAGCGAGCGCTGACCTTCAGAACGCCACAAGCCTGCGAGCTACGGTTCATCGGCAAGGATCAAAAGATTCGGCGGATGTCGTTTTGGGGACAGGCTGGTTATGACGGAAATGGGAACATTTCAACGCTGCTAGGCACGATTCAAGATGTGACCGAGCAGCGCAATGCAGAGCTGCTGCTGCGTGGACAGAATCTGATTCTCGATCAGATTGCCAAGGGTGCCAAACTGCAAGAGGTACTCCACGAAGTGGTTCGATTGGTCGAGAGCATGATTGACGGCGGGCTCTGTTCGGTGCTGCTCCTGGATGCCGATGGGCAGAGTCTGCGATTGGCTTCTGCTCCATCATTGCCTGCGGAATTTAATCGAGCGGTGAGCATCGTTCCCGTCGGTCCGCAAGTGGGCTCGTGTGGTACGTGTGTTTATCGTAGAGAGCCGGTGTATGTCTCAGACATTGCCAGCGATCCACTGTGGACAGACTATCGGACAATTGCCATCGCGAACGGATTGGTCTCCTGTCTGTCGGTGCCGATCGTCTCTAGTGAGTTGAGAGAGTCATCGCGGGAGCCTCTGCCAACCCCGAGACCGGTGATCGGTACCTTCGCCCTGTATCGCAAGAACGCCACGCCAGAGTACGAACCGGCCGAGGTGACTGCGGTACTGGCGAGTGCGGCGCAGTTGGCGGGGGTTGCAATCGAGCGAGATCTGGCCAATGCCAGACTGCGTGCGAGTGAGGAGCGCTACCGGCATCTACTCGAAGCTGTGCCAGCCGGGATTTTGGTTCATTCCGAAGGACAGATTGAGTATTGCAACGCGGCCTTGTTGCGGCTCGCTGGGTATACCAATCGGACCCAGTTGGTTGGTTCGTCCGTCTGGAATCTAATGCCCAAAGAGCGCGTTCCCATTGTCGCAGATCGCGTCAAGGCACTCCGTGCCGGAGCGAGCGCATACGCTGAAACGGATGAGTACCTGGTGCGGCGGGATGGCAACTTGGTTCCGGTACGTCCGGTGGCCACAGTGATCGCGGAGGGTGACCGCCGCTTGATGTTGACGGTCCTTTTGGACCGCAGCGAACAGAGGAGATCGGATGAACTGCTTCGCTCGATCATGAGCAGCGTGACAGACGCGATCATTACAACCGACCGCACTGGTGCGATCGTTGCTGCCAACTCGGCCTCTGCGCGCATGTTTGACTATCCGCCGTCAGAGCTTCTGGGGAAAAACATCTCGGTTCTACTTCCTCCTCCTTTCGATCTTCGGAGCGAAGGGAGTCTGGCCGAGCAGTCCTTACGGAGCGGCCAAACGGAATTGGTAGGGACCACGCGTGAGCTGTTTCCGGTTCAAAAGGGCGGGCGTACATTTCCAGCGGAAGTCACGGTGTCTTGCTTTCTGCTCAACGGAGAACCGCACTACACGGGAGTGATTCGCGACATCAGTGCACGACGTCGGCTCGAAGAACAGCTCCGTCAGTCGCAGAAGATGGAGGCGATTGGCCAGCTTGCGGGCGGTGTGGCTCACGATTTCAACAACCTATTGACGGTCATCAATGGCTATAGCGATCGGCTACTAGAGCTTCTCGCACCGGGAGACCCGCTGCAAGATGTCGCGGCCGATATTCGCGCCGCAGGAGAGAAAGCCGCCGAGCTCACTGCGCAGCTCCTTGCCTTTAGTCGTCGCGCCATCATTGAACCGAAGATTCTGGATCTCAATCAAATGGTGCAGTCGATCACGAGAATGCTGCGACGTTTGATCGGGGAAGACATCGGCTTGTTCACCCAGCTACGTCCTGGGATTCCCCACATCAGGATTGATCCGGTGCAGCTTGAGCAAGTCTTGATCAACTTATCGCTCAATGCCCGTGACGCCATGGTCCAAGGCGGGCGGCTGGTGATCTCGACCGCCGTGCAAGACCTCGCACCAGGGCATGGACAGGAGTCGCTGGAAGTACGTCCTGGTCGTTATGTGGTGCTCTCGGTTCAGGACACCGGAATGGGTATGACGGAAGAAGCGAAGCCGAGGATTTTCGAGCCATTTTTTACGACCAAAGGAGTTGGCAAAGGCTCGGGTCTGGGACTGGCGACGGTCTACGGAATCGTCCGCCAAGCAGGCGGCCACATCTCTTTTGAGAGCGAGTTTGGGAAGGGCACTACGTTTCGAGTGCTATTGCCAGCGCAGGGTCGTGAGCCACTGCTCGGACGCACCATGGCTACTCAGGGGGCGCCGCTCGGATCAGAGACCGTCCTATTGGCAGAGGATGCCGAGGTGGTTCGCAAGATGATCCGGCAAACCCTGGAGCTGCTGGGTTACAAAGTGATCGACGCTGAGTGTGGTCAACAAGCGCTGGAACGGGAGTCTCAGCATGCCGGGGAGATTGACCTGCTCTTGACCGATGTGGTGATGCCGGATTTTGGTGGGCGGACTCTGGCCGATGCGGTTCGCAAGCGCCGACCGACGATCAAGGTGTTGTACATGAGCGGCTACATGGAGGACTCGGTCACGCGTCATGGAGTGGAGTCCTTGGTTGATGCCTTCCTACAGAAGCCGTTTTCTTCACCTACGTTGGCGATGAAAGTACGCGCCGTGTTGGACGGAACAGACGAAAGCAGTCGCTAGCAGTCACCGTGAAAGACCTGTACAGTGGGCTGCCATGAAACTTGTTTTCCCAGCTCCTGAGCGGAACAAACAGCCCATCTTGGAGGTACTCAAGAGAGTGCTTCCATCGTCGGGAAAGGTACTGGAGCTCGCAAGCGGGAGCGGTCAGCATGCCGTGTTTTTTGCGGAGCAGTTTCCGGGCTTGCAGTGGTTCCCCTCGGATCTTGCGCCCGAACATTTGGCCAGCATTGCGGAGTACGTGTCCGAAGCCAAGCTGCCCAACTTGCACCTGCCGCGTCGAATTGATGTGCTCGACTCCGAGTGGGGCATCGATTCTGCTGCGGTCATCTATAACGCCAACCTGATCCACATCGCTCCTTGGGAATGCACGGTTGGTCTTGTGAAAGGAGCGGCGCGGACCCTGGTTACGGGGGGACTCCTATGTATCTATGGTCCCTACCGGATCGGAGGCGTGGATACCTCCCCTAGCAATGCCGCGTTCGATGCGGATCTAAAGGCCCGTGATCCGCGCTGGGGTGTTCGGGATCTCGAAGCGGTGGTGTCGCTCGCTGCGGAAAGTGGACTGCGCTTGGTGGAACGGGTCGCGATGCCATCCCATAACCAGACGCTGATTTTTGAAAGAGAGTGACGCGCCGATGTCTATTCAGGAATCCAGCGCTTTTTGATGTTGTCGACGGTCCCGTTCTCTTTGAGTCGAGCAATCGCTTGGTTTATCTGGAGCACAGTCTCGGCCGGAAGGTTTGGCGAAAAGATCATGCCTTGGGATTGGCGATGGATGTTGCGAATCGCCACCTGGAAGGGGGCTCTGGGATTGACCTTGGTGAGGTAGTATTGAATCTGGGTATTGTCGGCGATCACGGCATCGACTTGACCGGACTGGAGTGCGTTGCAGGCTTGCTCTAGGCTGTCGATCTGTTGGATGCGAATCTGACCGCTTTGGGCAGCGGGTGACAGGGTTGCGTTGTAGCTCGTCACCCAGTGCTCGCTGACACTGCCGGTTCCCACAGAGACGGTTTTACCGGCTAGATCCGCGATACCACGGACTGTGCTCGCGACATCTTGGCTCGATTTTTTGATGATGTTGACCGACACAAAGCTGAGCAGGACAGAGGCCGCGATCATGCGGACGAAATAGGTGAAGCCGATCAAGCTGTTGCTGCGGGCGGTTGTAGCAATGACGTTGGTGCCCGGTCCCGACAGCAGGATTTGGAAGAGCTTGGAAAAGGTGCGGATCTTGCCCGTTTTGAGGGTGCTTTCTTGCGAAGCGTAGTTTTCCAACCGCCAGATGAACACCGCGATCACAAAGATGAACGCGAGGATGCCGCCAAGCAGCTCAAGTAGATCCAGTGAAAACAGCGTTCGAACCACGGGTGACCAGATGTGAAACGGCTCCTTGCGAACCATGACCGCAAGTCCATCTTCCTGAACCGGCACGCTGAATCGGTACTTGGCAAGTCGCTCAGGGGTCATGTTGATGCAGCCCACTGCGACGTCGACCTGCCCATCCTGGCCGGCCTGTAGGAGCTGCTTAAAGTTCGGGATGTTCACTACCTCGAACGGTAGGTTGGCGCTGACTGCGACCTCATTCCACGTCTCGTAAAAGGAACCGCGCCATTGCCCATCGGGATTGAAGGCACACGGCATCGACTTGGCCGAAAATCCGACCTTGAGCGGTGGTCCTGCCTGGGCTGAGGAAAGACTCCCAAACAGGAGCGGACAGAGCAGCGTCCAAAGCGAGACAATCAGACGGATGTGGGGTGCAAATGGGACAGCGCGCAACGTGGAGTTCCTCGGTCAGGATGTTCTACAGATGGCCAGCAGGGATTCAGCAGAAAGGCGGTACAGCCGGACATCATGACGAGAGCGACAGCGGGCAGCAAGAGGGATGAATCTAGCGACGGGAAATGTCGAACAGCGGAGCGCTGAAGAGAGACCGAAGTTTAGGGGTGCAGCACGCAACTCCCGATCACCTCGCCCCGCCACTTGGCCCGCAGCGCCGCTTTGTACTCGGTGAGCGGAAAGCGGTGGGAGATGTAAGGTCGAATCTGTCCAGCGTCTACCCATTTCATGATCTGAGCCAGACGGGGCGCGCGCAGTGCCGGGTTGTGAAGCGTGGAAAGGATGGTTGGACAGCCCAGCACAGACAAGCCTTTCATCATGATCAAGTTGGTCGGCAGCAGGTTGGCATTGGGGGCACCGCGCTGACCCTTCCCTTTGGCAACAAAAGGAGTTGCTGCCCAGCCAACGATGAGGAACCGTCCGCCAAACTGAAGACAGCGCAGGCTCTCTAGTGAAATATCGCCGCCGACCCCATCGTAGACGACATCGACTCCCAAACCGCCGGTCAGCGCTTTGACTTCCTCACGGAAGCGACGGACTCCGGGGTCTCCTGCCTCACCGCGAATGTTGATCACGTGATCAGCACCTTGCTCTTTGACCACGGCGAGCTTGGCATCCGAGCGACCCGTTGCGATCACGGTGGCACCGAGCAGCTTGGCGATTTGGACTGCGGCCAACCCGGTCGATCCAGAGGCTCCGTTGATCAGCACGGACTCCCCTGCTTGCAGCTTCCCACAGGTGACAAGACAGTGATACGCAGTTTCATAGCTGCCGAGCAGAGTACACCCCTCATCGAATCCGAACCCACCAGGGAGTGGGTGTACCGCCTCCGCAGGTGCCACCGCATAGGATGCGAAGCCACCCCACGACTGATAGGCACCGAGCGAACGTGGACCAGCCAGGAGTCCATCAACATAGACCTCACCACCGACGGAAAATTCACGCTGAGAGACTTCTTTTCCGCACCAGAGGACAACGCCCGCGTACTCTAGTCCGGGGGTATAGGGGAGCGGAGGCATGTGCTGGTACTGGCCGCTCGTCATCAGTAAATCCACCCAGCCAACTTGTGCGCTGCGTACCGCAATCAAGACATCGCGTGGACCCAAGGAGTCGACCACCGGAACCGCCATCTCGATAAGAGCGAGACCTTTCTCGATGGCTTCTGCGGGATTTTCCGCGAATTCAGAGACCACCACACGCAGGCCGGGTTTTGCTTCGATCGGGAACATGATCACTCCGCAAGATGATGGACAGAACGGACGGGCATCCGACTGATGCTGGGATTCCAGGTCGTCTGCGCGGCATCCTATCACGACCCTGCTTGGGAGGTGGTGTGGCCACGGCAAGATTTCTTACATTACGTAAGATATTAGGCTGATAAAGGGTGTAATCAGGGCGAAGCGATGCCAAATAGAGGCAAGCGAGAGACTAAATGGAATGCAAATTGTGGACACGCTGGTTGGTCGGCGTGTAGTGCCTTCTTTCCCGACAATCGTTCACCTCGACACCCGCTTTTTGAGGAGGCACGAAAACGACAAGTGAGTGCCATTGGCGACGGAATATGGCTGATCTAGTATCCAATGCATACATATCCAATGGTTCGACGACCTTGCTGAGAGCCGATACCAAGGACGACGGTCAGAATGTGACATTGCGCACCTTTTGGGAATCCTGCGTGATAAAGATATAAGCGACAAATACACGATCCACACAGAGGAAAGCAGCAATGGCATTCGATATCGAACGATTCGTAGATCTCTCGAAGGCAGTCGAGACATCCGATCTCGACTGGGAGTACATCAAGCGCGTCGGAATCTCCGCAGATGAGGCGAGAATCCTGCGCTACATGGCCGACGTTGAGAGCCACACCATCATCTATCTGCGCGATATTCTTTCAGGACACACTGCGGGGGATCCAGAGATCACCCAGTTTATGGCGTGCTGGGTCTACGAAGAGACGCACCACGGTCGGGCGCTCGATCGGTTTCTTGCGGCTTGTGGACACGCTCCAGAGTCAGGCCGCTACACCAAGGTTCTGGCGACCATGAGCTGGCAGGAACATCTTGAGGGGTTTTTGACCACCAATATTCCCAAGCTCACGCCGCACTTCGCCGCTACCCATATGTCGTGGGGCGCTGTCGATGAGATGATGGCCGCTTCGGCCTACACCCAGCTTGCCTACTACACCAAAAATGAGGAGCTCTCGAAGCTCCTTTTGCGGATGGCCAAGGACGAGCGGCGTCACCAGTCATTTTATTACCATCAAGCAGAGAAGCGGCTGCAACATCCGCTGGCCCAGGCGATCTGTGCGACGGCACTGCGGGTGTTCTGGAATCCGGTGGGAATGGGTGTTGGTGAAGCGAACACGCTCGGGTTGATCGGTGCTCTGCTGTATGACGATGAGCGCGGTCGTGAAGATCTGCGACGTATGGACCGGTTGATGGCGAAGCTGCCCGGACTCGGCTGGTTTGGTCGTGTCTCACTGGAAGTCGGCAAGGCCATCGACACGTTCCGCGCCACGGAGCCGGAGCGCGCCAGACAGATCGACGAGCACAAAGCAAACTTCCTTCGCGAGCGTGGCACGATGCCGGAAAATCCGGACTTCGCGTTGACCGCCGCAAACTAGCAGGACAGAGAAGCAGATATTAGTATTTTGATCTGCTTCTTATGCTCCATCGGCCATCACACTCGATCTGTGCTTACGGTTGAAGCGTGGTGACACGACCCTTGGCCGGTGAGAACACTGCGTCTACTAGCGCCGTGATTTCGGCGGCGAGTGGCGACTTGTGGAATGGCTCGTATTCCCAGTCCAGATAACTACTCAGTCGCGAAAGCACGTCGTTCCTGCTGTAGCCCAGACGGCGCAGGAGCCCGGCCCGTTCACTGATTTCGCGACGTCGGACTTCCAGGTTGCGCGCTCCCGAGTGGGCGCTGATGATCGGAGAAACCTTGGACGAAAGCCAGGGGAACGGGGGCGCAAGGGTCGCTGGGTCCGTCGAACTGGGGGACTTCTCGGAGCCTGGGGCGCGCTTTTTCGGTGTCGGCATGGGCGAATCCTAATACGGGTTACGGGTGCAGAGCGAGCTGCAAAGTGGGACCAAGATCCACCTCGATCGGAGCTTCGACTGGCAGGACTTCGCCGTCGAGAGTAAAGATCGGTTCGTTCGTCTCAATGCGGAGGTGTCGCGCCGGGTGGTTGGTGTAGCGCGGATCGCGGGGTAGCTCGGCCCGTCCGGTCAGGGTCCGTGCCAGCGCCTTCATCGTCGTAAATGGCGTGCGCAGCATGCCAAAGTCGAGCGGCACCTTGCCGTTCATCAGCAGCGGTACCATCGCCGCTAGCTCACGCGACGACACCGCGTAGGCCAGGAAGTGGAAATTGTCCCCGACCAGTTCGCCAGGGAACGGCTCGACGAGCCGCTGTACAGCGCCCGTGGTGTTGGCAAACACCGCCGCAAACGAGCTGTGGGACACCGGCAGTCCATCGGCAAACACCACCGCCTGCTGTTCATCCAGCAGGGGCGCAAAGGAGGTCCGCACCGGGCTCAGCGCGGCCGCGATCGCTTGGATCCCCAGTCCAAACGCCGCCAGCTTGCCTTTTCCCCCCCGCTCATACCGATCGAGCAGTCGCACCAGCGGTCCCATCCCAAACGTAAATCCGTACAGAACCGTGGCTCCCGTGCGAACTCGCAGCAGTGGAATCTCTCGGTAGCGGAGCGTCCCGGCGTGGTACGCGGACAGCACCGCCCGGAAGTTGTCAGATGGCGTTCCGCTCATCCCGAGCTTTGTCGCTGTCACGTTCATCGTCCCACCACCCAGCAGAAACAGTCGAGGTGGCGAGGCACCGTGGAGCGGCAGCCGCAATAGCTCGTTGATGACGTGAAAGATCGTACCGTCGCCGCCGTAGATGCAGACGAGGTCCGCTCGCTGTCCGACCGCTGACAGTGCTGCACCGACGTCGTCGATGTGGTCGGTCACGATGCGACGAACGCCTTTGGCCTCTGGGCTATCCAGAACCCCCGCCAGCGCCCGCCATCTACCCCCTGCGCGAGGATTGCACAGAAGCACCACGTCCTTGCGTGTCTGGTTTGCCATGTACTAGCACCGTACCGAATTCCGTCCCGCCGTGGAATCGACTTGCGGGGTGCGTTGACAAGCTGGCGGGCAAAAAGGGAAGCTCGCCGCCCATGGCTGCCAGAACTCCGTCTGTGTCTGCTCTCCTTTTTGCGGTCCTTGCCAGTGCTGCTTGTGGTTCGACCTGGCCGCAGGTGCTCGACCCCACCGACATCGTCACCCTTCGCGAGGGAACCCCTCACATCCGTCGGGTGGCTGACCTCGGCTCACCGCATATTGGCAAGGCGGGTCCGCTCGCTCCCGCTTCCGATGGCCAAATCTGCGTTGGGGAGCAGCTTCTCATCGAAGGCTCGGGCTTTGGCAAACAGCCGACCGTACTCCTCGGCGGACGACCGGCCGAGGTGCGTTGGCGGACCTCCGGCGGCGGTCTGATTGTGCAGGTTCCGACCGGCGGACCGACGGGTGCGCAGCCGCTGGTGGTAGAGGCTGCTGGTAAGCGTGCCGAAGCGACGGTTACCGTGCATCGCTTGGCGGTGGTACTCGACGGACAACGCGGGCTCCTGCATACGCTGCGGATTGCCGGTGGTGGTGGACAGAGTCCAACGGTAGAGGCCTATGGCAAGCCGCTGGTGGTGGCGGGGGCGCGAGGTCTCGCGGTTTCAAGCGATGGGGCAGCGGCCTATGTACTGCTTCACAGCGGCGATCGCGAACAAGTGGCGATCGTCGATTTGACAGCGGTGGGTGGACCGAGTGTGCGGGAGCTGCGGCCGCTGCGGCACCGGGCTTCGGCGATCGTTGGTGCCGCAAGTGCGCCCACGGTTGCGATTGTCGGCGAAAACGAACTCACGCTGTGGGATGTCAGTGAGGCGAATCGGCCCATCTCTTGGCCGGTGGCCGCGCTGCCGACGGAAGCGCACGGCGCGACGATGTTTGCGCTCCATCCGAATGGAACGCTACTCGCGGCGGGCTTTGCGGCCCAGAACGAGGTCGCGCTCATCGATGTTCGTCCGAGCCGTACCGAGGTCGTGCCCAAGGAAGCAGCACGGACGATGGTTCTGCCGCTAGCCCGTCAGCCACTTTTGCATAGCGTGCGGTTTTCTTCCGACGGAGAGCTGCTGTGGGCGCTGAGCGGGGAAGCCCTGCTCGGTACCGCGCAGCAGACCACCCAACTTGTGGCAGTCACCGTCAGTGACAAAGAACCTGGGGGCATCAAGCGGTCGCTACAACTCGGCAAGCCGATCGAGGTCAAAGACGCCGGCTCGCCGCTGTGGCTTTCTGTCGCTCGCAGCCAGCCGATCGCCAGTGGCGCGACCATTCGGACCGTTCCCGAGCGCTCGTTGGTGGTGTTTGCGACCGCGCCTCGTACAGAAGGCAACAGGCCGCAGCCGGGCTCGCTGTTTCGGGTGGGGGCAGGCGGTGCCCTCAAGACCGTGATTACCGGCCCGCAGATGTTCCCGAGCGTGGATCTGAGTCCTGATGCCGGACTGGCCGTGGCCGCCGAGCAGAACATCAGTGGTCCACTGACCGTGACCGTCGCTGATACCGAGATTCAAAGCACAGCCTCGCTGACGCTGGGTACCGCCACGGCAGCCTCGGACAAAGCACCGATCGCGATCGTGGTTCAGCCGTAGCCAGCGGCTGGCCGGGGTTGCTTAAGTCGCGACATCCCCCGACAGCAGCCGTTCGACAAAGCCGTCGTCCTTACGAATCAGCAGCGCTCCATCGGGATCGATGCCGATCGATTCTCCCTGAAGCATGCCGCTGGCGGTGTGAATCGTGATCATCCGTCCTGGCGCGGTCAGCTCGGCGCAGGCGGCAAAGGCTTGTGTCACCCAGCCCGATCCATCGCGCACAAAGCGCTGATAGAGCGGCTCGAACTGACCGAGCAGTCGTACCGCGAAGTCGTGGACAGACAGGGACGGCGTTTTTTCCGCGAGCAGCTTGCGCAGGCTGGTGGCCGGGAGGTTCGCAGGGAAGTCGAGTCCAGCGACGTTGACCCCGACACCGACGATCACAAAGTCACAGCGTGCTCCAACAAGCGTCATCTCGGTCAGGATTCCCGCGACCTTGCGTAGTCCAGCGGGCGTTCGTGCAAGCAGATCGTTTGGCCACTTGAGCAGTAGCGGCGATTCGGTCACGCCGTGTTCATCGAGCAGCTCCCTCGCCGCTTCATAAACGGCCAGCCCCGCGCACAGCGTCAGCAGCGGGATCTGTCGTGGCAGAAGCTCGGGCCGTAGCAGAAGCGACAGGTACAGGTTGTCCCCAGGTGGCGAAAACCACGTCCGTCCGTGACGACCGCGACCGCTGGTTTGGGAATCGCTGGTGACCACCATCCCGTGCGGTTTGCCAGCTCGGCCGAGCTGACGCGCCTCATCATTGGTCGATCCACACGACGGCAGATGCAGCCACGGACTGCCAAACTCGGTCAGCATCGAAGAGGGGGTCGGGAACAGGGTTACGCTGCGGCTTACTCGAAGCGCAGCAGGTGCCAGCTCTTTTTGCCGCGCCGGATCGCGACCAGGCTGCCATACAGAAGATCCGTCGGCAGTAGCTTGTCATCGGGACCAACCTTGCGGCCATTGACGCTGACCGATCCGGACTGGAGGAATTCGCGGGCTTCGCGCTTGGACTTGCACAGCGACGTCAGTGCCATCACCTCGATCAGTGCAATTCCATCGGATGACAGCAGATGTTTGTCGTGCTGGCTGGTCGGAACCGCTGAAAAGACCTCGCGAAGGGTTTTTTCCGATAGTTCGCGAACATCGCCAGAAAACAACGCCTGCGTTGCGGCTTCGGCTTGGGCGCGCTCGCTGGGGCCATGCAGAAGCTCGGTCATATGACGGGCCAATGCGCGATGGGCGACGCGGGCCCCTGGATCTTTTTCGTGGGCAGCCTGTAGCTCGCTGATTTCGTCGGTCGAAAAGAACGTGAACAGGCGCAGGTAACGAATCAGGTCGCTGTCATCGGTGTTGAGCCAAAATTGATAAAACGCGTAAGGGCTGGTGCGCTCCGGGGACAGCCAGACTGCGCCGGACTCGGTTTTGCCGAACTTGCCGCCATCCGAGCGAGTGACCAGCGGTGCTGTGACTGCGAAGCTGTCGTTTTGTCCATCGGGAAGCATCCGTCGAATCAGATCGCAGCCCGAGACAATGTTGCCCCACTGGTCGCTGCCGCCCATCTGCACCGTCACACCCTGTGCGCGACGTAGGTGCAGGTAGTCGTAGGCTTGCAAAATCATGTACGAAAACTCGGTGTAGCTGATGCCTTGCTCGCGGTTGTGAAGCCGGTCGCGGACCGAGTCGCGCTGCATCATGGCGTTGACCGAGAAGTGCTTACCGACGTCGCGGAGTGCCTCGATAAACGAAAGCTGGCCGAGCCAGTCGAGGTTGTTTTGAAGCTGCGCTCCGGTCGAACCCGAAAAATCGAGGAGACGCTCAAAGATGCGACGCTGGCTTTGCACGTTGTGTTCGACGGTTTCGCGGGTCATAAGCTGCCGCTCCGCCGACTTTCCCGACGGATCGCCGATCAGCCCCGTGCCACCACCCATGACCACCACCGGCTGATGTCCGGCGCGTTGCCAGTGCATCAGGAGCTTGATCGGGATGAAGTTGCCGATGGTGAGCGAGTCGGCTGTGGGGTCAAATCCGGCATAGGCCCGGCGTACTCCACTTCCCAGGTGCGCCCGCAGCGCCTCCTCGTGGCTCACTTGGTGCAGAAGGCCGCGGCTGGAAAGCTCCGTCAGAAAGTCGCTTGAAGTCGTCACGGACGCACGATAACCGAGGCTGCCTGCGCAGTAAACGACCTAGGACGAGCTTTGGATTACTTGGGCCGCGTGGGTTGAGAGTGATTGCCTGCATCGGATACGATGCAAGGTGATGGATTGTGGCCATTCCTTGCTTCCGACCCGTAGGTCGCGCCTTGGGCGGACGTGGCCATTTGTGCTGGCGAGCCTGCTGGCCTTGTCGACCGTGGCCGACGCGAGCAAGCCACGCTGTCGGCTCGAGCGCGTCGATCTGTCGCAGTTTGAGCAGGGCGGTCAGATCAAAGCCATTGGTGGGGTCGTCGAGCTGGAAGGCCAGATCAGCACCGATAGGCCAGCGTCGGTCTATCGACTGCTCGTCAATGGCAAGCCCGTCGCCAAGCCCGAGAAGGTCGAGCCGTTTGAGCGCGCCGGCCAAGAGCTGTATTTGGTTCTCGCCGTCGAAATCTCGGCCTTGTACGCGCCGTCTTTTGACAAGATCAAAGAGACGCTGCGCGAGTTTCTGGAGTCGATGCCGCCGCGTACCAAGGTCAAGCTGGTCCAGTTTGGCTATGAGCTAGAGCCGACGCCGGTGTTCTTGGCTCCGGGCGCGCTCCTCGGCATCGTCGACGACATCAATCCCGACGATCAGGGTGATGTGCAGCTCATCAACGCGATCCAAGCCGGGCTCGTATCGCTGAACAAAGTGCAGCCGGGCAAGGACAAAAACGGAGAGCCGCTGCCGCCGCCGCGCAAAGCGATCGTGGTGCTGTCCGACGGAATGAACCAACTCATGGATCGCAAGACGTTTAAGCGCGTCGGCGATCTGCTGCGGCAAAACGGTGTGCCGCTGTTTCCGGTTGCCTTCTCGCCTCGGGATGACCGTGGTCCGCTGCTAAACCTCGGAGAGCTGGCCAAGCGCTCGCTCGGGACGTTTCGGTGGGCGCAGAAGGACAGCGATCTCAAGGAGCAGTTCCAGAACCTGTCCGAGGAGCTCAAGAAAAATCACGTCATCACCTTCAATGGCAAAAAGCTCGACTTGGAGTCGCTGCGGACCTCGCAGTTTGCGATGCAGTGCGGCGATCTCAAGTCGAACCCGATCATGCAGCCGGGCGTGCCGCCGCCGAAGCCGAGTACGTGGTGGAAGTGGTTGCTCGGGATTGTGCTCGGGCTCGTTGGGTTATGGGGCGCGGCGCAGGGCGCACTGTTTGTGCTCAAGCGCAAAGCGCAAAAGCTCGGGATGCCGCCACTCGTCGGACCAGGTGCAGTGCCGGGGGGTGTCCCTGTCTCTCAAGCGGCACCTACGCAAATGCTCGGCTATGCGACGATGAAAGGGACCAGGCCGATCGGAGCCACGCTGATCGGCATCGGTGCACTCGCCGGGCAGCGGCTGGCGATCGAACACACCGCGATCATCGGACGCTCCGTCGCAGGCACCACCAACCTGCAGGTCTTGAGCGATCCCAGCCTGGGCCCAAGTCACTGCGAGATTCGTCGGGAACCGAACGGCTTTTTTCTGATCGACTACGGCGTCCCGTCGGGGAGCTTCATCAACGAACAGCGCATCGCCGGCAAAGCTCTGGTAAACGATGGCGATCTGCTGCGACTCGGGGACGGAACCCAGTTGAAGTTTCGGCTAGAAGACTAAGCGGCGATTCGTCGGCGCAACCACTGGCGGAGTCGGAGCGACTTGGACCACCACACCGCCCTTGGTGCTGCTCTGTTTCACGAACTCGAACAGCGATTGATAGAAAAGCTGGACCCGAGAGCCGGCACGATCGGCACCGAGAAGTGGGTCGATGTGGGTCAGCTTGTTATCGGTGTGAACCATGAACGCCGCCGGATCGCTGCGCGGGGTTCCCGCCAGGGGTCGACCCGGACCAATCGGGATCGCAGCCACCAGCGCTTGCAGCGATGCAAACGCCTTCGGGTCGCCGGCACCTTTGCCTGCTAGCTGCGTCGCCAGCCCATAGATCGGCAGATCGAGCTTGGCACCGTGCATCGTCCGTAGGCCGTAGCGCGCCACCGGCCAGTCGCGCTCGGTCATCGTGAGGCTGGCCGCTACCGCCGAGTCGAGCGTCAACCGGATCGGAAAATACCACTCGCTGAAGTCGATCGATGGGCCCGAAAACCAGGACTGTGCCAGCTCGCCGAGCGTTGTGGCCTGGTTTGAGTCGAGAGGCTCTTGCCAGTCGTAGGTCGCCAGCGGATCCGCCGGCCTTAGCAGCTTGCCACCGAGCACACCGCTGTATTCTTCGAGAGGACCGCCGGTGGCTTTGCCACACGAAACCGCCGCGAACGACAGGTTCGAGTGAGCTTGATCGAACGCAAACCCCAGGATGGCTCGGTTTGTCATCTGGGGGAGGTCGCGTCGTCCAGCGAGCACTCGCATGGCCACGTCGCGATCGGGATCGCTCACAATCTGGCCCGGTTGAAAGGCGGCCCGCAGCGCTGACACGGCAGCGATCGGATAGACCTCGCTGCCCAGGAGTGGCAACACGAAGTAGCGATCATTTTGGCGGATCTTCTGCAGTCCGATTCGGCCGTACGGTCCGCCGTTGATACCGTTTTGGTATTCGTCTTCACCAACGGGTGGCGTCGCATTGCCCTCGCTACCGGTCAGTCCATCGATCAGCATCAGGCCCGCCAGCTCGTCAAAGCCGGGCGTGCCGGAAAAGTCCCAGGCTGCGTACTGCTCGACGATCGCGGCCCCGAGCGAGTGCCCGAGCAAAAACAGTCGTGACCGTCGCTCACCAACTGGAATCAGGCTGACCACGGACCGCAGATCCTCGATCGTGGTCTTGAGCCCCCACTCCGATACAAAGGCCAGCTCGTCCTGCGGCTTGACCCCATCGTAGCGACGGCCCTCGACTTCCTCGGCGGAAAAGTAGTAGCCACGGGCGATTTCGGCGTCCTGTTTGACCTCCGCGACATCGAGCCCGTGCTGGTCTTCGAGTAGATTTGAGCGACGGTCAATCGCCCACGCTTCGAGGTTGGCGTCACCCTGACTGCGTCGCACCAGTGCCCGGGCCAGCGGATCGAAGCTGCCCGCCCCACCCAAAAATCCCGGCATCAGCAGCACGATGGCTCGCGCCGGCTTGGGGGCAGCCTCCCCGCTATCGACGCGGTAACGCACCACCCGCACGAAGTTGTATTGCGAAGGTGTGCTCGCATTTTCTACCGGCAGAGGATTGGCCGCCGGGGCTGGCGCGGCCACCAGAAACACCTCACGGCGGATTACCACCGCACCTTGTTCGACGATCGTGGAGGTAGGTGGGGGCACATAGCCGGGTTCGGGCTGTGGCATTTCGCTACAGCCACACAGCGTCGCCCAAAGCGTGAGCAGCAGCGAGTGTGGCGGCAACCAATGCTTCGACCTTCGTGGCGACCAAGTGAGTGACATGTTGAGCGGACCATACTTGGGAAGGTTGCCTCCCAGCAACAGAGCCAGACCGGACCCCTTTACGAATGGACTGCGGGAGTGCTAATAAGGAGCCCTCGTTGGCTGCCTACATGTAGTCGTTCAGGTAGCACTTCCGGTACCAAATGGGCTTTGATTGTTACGGATGACGGCAGGGTGGTGACGACGTGGAGACGGGGTATTAAACATGCTCTTTGATTGGGTGTACGGGCTGTTCTCAAATGACCTAGCCATCGATCTAGGCACGGCGACGACGCTGACGTTCGTAAAAGGACGCGGCATCGTCTCGAACGAGCCATCGGTGGTGGCGGTTCAGCGATCTTCTGCGGGCAGCAAGCGCGTGCTGGCAGTCGGCAAAGAAGCCAAAGAGATGCTCGGTCGGACCCCCGGCAACATCGTCGCGGTGCGGCCCATGAAGGACGGCGTGATCGCTGACTTTGAAGTGACCGAGGCGATGCTGCGCTACTTCATCATGCAGGCGCACAACCGGCGGACGCTGGTCAAGCCTCGCATCATCATCTGCGTTCCCTCGGGAATCACTGAAGTGGAAAAGCGAGCGGTGCGGGACTCGGCACTCGCTGCTGGGGCTCGTGAGGTGTACTTGATCGAAGAGCCGATGGCGGCGGCGATCGGGGCCGGCCTGCCGATCACCGAGCCGTCGGGCAACATGATCGTCGATATCGGCGGTGGCACCACCGAGGTGGCGGTGATCTCGCTCGCGGGCATCGTCGTCAGTAAGTCGATTCGCGTTGGTGGCGACAAGCTCGACGAGGCGATCATTCAGCACATCAAGCGGAAGTACAACCTGCTGATCGGTGAGCGTACCGCCGAGGACATCAAAAAGCAGATCGGCTCGGCGTATCCGCTCGACGAGGTTCTGACGATGGACGTCAAGGGGCGCGATCTGGTGGCCGGTGTTCCGAAGACGCTGAACATCAACTCCGACGAAATTCGTGATGCGCTGGCCGAGCCGGTGAATGCGATCGTCGAGGCGGTACGGGTCGTGCTGGAACGGACGCCGCCGGAGCTATCCGCAGATATTGTTGACAAAGGCATCGTTTTGTCGGGTGGTGGCTCGCAGCTTAAGGGGCTTGATCTACTGCTCCGCGACGAAACGGGGCTACCGGTGGTGGTGTCAGAAACGCCGCAGCTTGCGGTGGTTCTCGGCTCGGGCAAAGCGCTCGACGAGCTTTTGCTACTGCGCGAAGTGACCGTTTCCTAGGTAATTCCTTTGTCGCTCATCCGTCGGGCCAAGAGCCTTCTCATCGGTGCGGCGCTGCTGCTGGTGCTGTCGCTGGTATTACGGTGGAGCGTCAAGGCCCCCGAAAAGCAGACCTTGCTCGATCGGGTCGTGGTTCGACTTGCGGCACCGCTGCAAGGTGTTGTTGCGGGTCTGTTCGGGCGGGTTTCATCGGTGTGGACGGGCTATGTCGCCGTCATTGGGGTGCAGCAGGAAAACCAGGTGTTGCGTCGCCAAAATGCCGAGCTACGTGCTCAACTGGCGAGTCAGTCGGCGCTGGCGTTGCGAGCGCAGCGACTGGAACGACTGCTGGACTTGCGGGCGCAGGTGCTGGCTGATACCGCCGTCGCTCAGGTGATTTCCATCGAGACGTCGCGGCAGTTTCGGGTCGTGCGGGTGCGAATCGATCGGGGTGGCGTGGAGATGAAACCTGGCATGCCGGTGATTGCCGCCGAGGGAGTTGTCGGTCGCATCGCTCGCGCCGTCGGACCGTATGCCGATGTGCAGCTACTCACCGATGCACGCTCGGCGGTCGATGTCGTGATTCCGCGCAGTGAGAGTCGGGGCGTGATGAAGGGGACCGGCAGCGACCACCGCTACGTATGTCGTGTCGAATACGTGCTCAAAAAGGAACAAATCGAGGTGGGCCAAGATGTCTTGACCTCGGGCCTCGGTGGCAGCTTTCCTCGCGATTTGCCTGTCGGCAAAGTGGTCGCGGTGAGGCGCAGCGACGCCAGCCTTTACCAAGAGATCGAGGTCGAGCCGAGCGTGTCGTTTGGCCACCTTCGCGAAGTGCTGATCGTGCTGTCGCCGCCGCCGCCACCGGATCCCGATGCTGGCAAGCGCGGCTTTGAGTCGGCTCGGGGACCGGGAGTGCCCAGATGAGTGGCGCCCGGGCCCTCGTGCTGTTGTTGCTCGCGGTCGTGGGTTCGATTCTCTCGACGGGACTGTCGCCACTGACTCGCTGGCCACTCCCGGATCTGGCGCTCCTCACCGCACTGTATGCGGGGCTGACCAGTCGACACAGCGGTGGTGGGCTGGCGGCACAAAGGGATGCCTCGGCGCTGGGCATGCTGGCGCTGGGGTCGGCGATCGGTTATTTGACCGATCTCATCGAGGGCTCGCCCCATGGTCTGCGCGCCTTGGGTCTGGGTCTGTTGCTGTTGCTATTGCACCGCGTGGCGGGGCAGCTCCTGGTGGGTGGTCGTCTCGCCCAGGGCGCGGTGGCGGCCCTGGCAATGCTGGTCTTTCGTCTCATGTTGACGCTCATTGTGCTGGTCACCGACGGTGATCGCGACCTGGCGTGGAGTGGGTTGCGGGGGTTACCAATCCAGATGGCGTTGACTGCGGGGGTGGCGCCGGTCGTGATATCTGTGCTAAGCCGCATCGACGCTCGGCTGTGGTCCAAGGTGGCCAAACCGGGTCTTTGGGCATGAGACCTTTTCGTCGACGCAAGCTGCACTTTGATCTGCGGATCGGCCTCCAGACTTCGCTCGCTCCCTCGGGTGGAACGGCTGGAGAGTCGAGCACGACCTCATTGCGTGTGCCGTTACCATTGCGTGTCGCGGCGTTGATAGCGGTGGCGGCGTTTCTGTTGCTGGCCGGGCGGTTGGTACAGCTCCAGGCGCTGCGTGGCGACGACTACCTGCAAAAAAGTACCAACAACTTCATCCGTGAGCGAGAGCTAGAGGCGGTGCGCGGTCAGATCCGCGATCGACACGGTGAAGTGCTCGCCGACAATCGACCCACCTTCCACGTCTATGCGACGCCGCGCTATGTGTCAGAGCTGACGCTCCAGCGGCTTGGGCGCTTGCTCAAGCTATCGGAGGAACAGCGCGATGCGCTGGGTAAGAAGCTAGCGGCCAAGCGCGGCGCGGATGCCAGCAAACAGCTTCTCGTTGCGGAAGACATTACTCGCGATCAACTTGCGGCGCTTGAGTCAGAAAAAGATCAACTTCCCGGCATCGACATTGAGGCCCGTACCCGTCGCGTCTATCCGCAGAAGAACACCTCGGCGCACCTTCTGGGGTATCTCAACATGGCGGGGCCTGAGGACTTAAAGCGCGGCTACAAGCACGGCGACTACGTCGGGCGTTCGGGGCTAGAGCAGAAGTTAGAGCAGAAGCTGCGCGGCAGTCCGGGTTTTGAGCGCTTTTTCGTCGATGCACACGGACGGCGGAAGAGCGAAAACGACCTGGGCGAGATGGCGCAGCTCGCCCCGCAGGAGATGCGACGGGATCCACAGCCGGGTCTGACGGCGGTGCTGACGATTGATCTGG
>WBZP01001696.1_pt1 | contig 26561 bp, 22 predicted proteins | sample 5204301 | NCBI WGS metagenome assembly WBZP01 (sample SAMN12412401, study PRJNA552823) | activated sludge metagenome | isolation source: activated sludge from nitrification reactor of wastewater treatment plant... | place: USA: Pennsylvania | collected 2017 | reverse complement strand
CCTCCCACGAGCCGTTCGAGGAGAACGTGGCCATCACCCGCCGCGTCGTGGAGCGCGCCCACGCCAAGGGCCTCAGCGTCGAGTCGGAGCTGGGCAAGCTGGGCGGCGTGGAAGAAGACATCCAGGTGGACGAGAAGCACGCCATGCTGACCGACCCGGACGAGGCCAAGCTGTTCGTGGAGCAAAGCGGCTGCGACAGCCTGGCCGTGGCCATCGGCACCAGCCACGGCGCGTACAAGTTCTCCGGCTCCCAGGGGCTGCACTTCGACCGCATCGAGGCCATCCAGGCCGTGCTGCCCGGCTTCCCGCTGGTCATGCACGGCAGCAGCAGTGTGCCGCAAGACGAAGTGCTGCGCATCAACGCCGCCGGCGGCAAGCTCGACCCGTCGGCCAAGGGCGTGGACGACACCCAATTCGCCCGCGCCGCCAAGCTGGGCGTGACCAAAGTCAACATTGACACCGACGGCCGCCTCGTCTGGACGCGCGTCCACCGCGAGTTCTTCCAGGCCCACCCGGAAGGGTTCGACTTCCGCACGCCGGGCAAGGAGTACGTCAAGGCCTACGCCGAGTTCATCGTTGACAAGAGCCGCAAGCTCGGCTCCTACGGCACGCTGGAACAGGTGCGGGCCGCCGTCAGCTAAAAAGACGCTCACGCAAAGGCGCAAAGGGGCAAAGGCGCAAAAAACAGAAGAATATGCTCACGCAAAGACGCAAAGAACGCTAAGTTTAGAAGGCTTTCTTAGCTTTGTGTCTTTGTGTCTTTGCGTGAGACATTCTTTTCTTCTTTGCGTCTTTGCCCCTTAGTGCCTTTGCGTGAGATCTTCTCATGATCGAGACCAACGTTCAAGGCGAGACGTTGTGGCTGCTGCCGGAGCGGGCCGTCTATTGGCCGCGCGGCGGGGCGCTGATCGTGGCCGACGTCCACTTTGGCAAGGCAGCCACCTTCCGCGCCGGGGGCATCCCCGTGCCCGGCGGGACGACGGCCGCGATGCTGCGCCGCCTCAGCGCCGCGCTGGACGCCACCGCCGCCGCCCGCCTGCTCATCCTGGGCGACCTGCTGCACGCCCGCGCCGGCCGCGCCCCCCACACGCTGGAGCAAGTCGCCGCCTGGCGCGCCACCCGCTCCGCGCTACACATCACCCTCATCCGCGGCAACCACGACAGCCGCGCCGGCGACCCGCCGGGGGATTGGGGCGTGGAGTGTCTGGATGCGCCGGTGATGGAAACACCATTCGTTTGGCTACACGAACCGCCGGATTGTAGGGCGGGTTGGCAACCCGCCTCTTCTGCGCCGGCTGACAAAGAGGCGAGTTGGCAACTCGCCCTACAAGCATCGGGCGGGGTAGAAGAGGCGGGTTGCCAACCCGCCCTACAAGGCTATCCTATCGCCGGCCACGTCCACCCTGCCGTCACCCTGGGCGGCAACGGGCGAGCGATCACCCTGCCCTGCTTCTACTTCGGCCGCGACTACGCCCTGCTGCCCGCGTTCGGCGAATTCACCGGCACGGCCGTCGTCCGGCCGCGGGCGGGGGAAAGTGTCTTCGTGCTGGCCGGGGATGAGATCGTGCCCAAGATGATGTAATCGGTCACGACCGCCGCGCGGCCAGCCAGTAGGCCACCGCCCGCCAGCCCACAATCATCAACCCCCCAATACTCGTCGCCACCAGGATGAACACAACCGGAATGGCGTCTTGCCCGCGCAGCAGGGCGCGCAACAGCAGCCCCAGCGGCGCGGCCACCAGCCAGGCGTTGAGCGCCCGGCCCAGCCACACCCGCCAACCGGGGTCGGGCCGCAGCCGGTAGGCCCCCAGCACAAAGGCGGCTATCGTCCAGGGCAAGCCCAGCGAGAAGGCGGTGTTGAGCATACTGGGCAGCGCGCCGGGGCCGCTGATTGAGTGGTCGCGCTGGCCAACGAGGACGAAGAGGAGCAGGACGAGCCAGTCGCCGATGAGCAGCCACCACGGCTGCCGCGCCGCCTGGGCCTGCGGGGTCACGTTGCTTGCGTTGTTGGTCGTCATGGGCCATTTGTAACGCGATTGGCCGGCGCGCGCCAGAGTTGGAAGTATAGAAGGAGCAACCACAGATTACGCGGATTCGACAGATTTCACTCTGAGAAATCTGTGGAATCTGCGTAATCTGTGGTTGCTTTCTGTATTAGGGCACGACGTGGATGGCATCCACGTTGGCCGCGGCCAACCCCTGCGGCGCGGCAGCCCAGGCCAGGGCGAAGGCGCAGCTTGTGTTGTTGCCCATCGTCCCGACGCACTGGGCCAGGTCGGCCGGGCCAAAGGTTAGCGCCGGCACGGCCGCCGCGCCGGCGGTGCTGAACAGCAGCGAGCCATCGGCCGCCGACCAGACGGCATCGAGGTTCTCATCGGCGGCATTCAGCTTCACGTCGGAGCCGTCGAAGTACATCGCCCACTGGCCGGCGCTGTCGGCCCCCGTCTGCGTCACTGTCAGCGCCAGCAGGTCCTGCGATTTTCCAGTCAGTTGTTGCGCCCCCGCTCCGACCTTGAAATTGCCCCGCGTGCTGACCAGCAGGCGGCCGTCAGCCAGCACGGCCAGGGCGTCAACGTCCTCATTGGCCGCCTCCAGCCCCAGGTCGGCCCCTTGCAGGTAGAGCGAGAACTGCCCGGCCGTGACCGCGCCCGTCTTCGACGGCACGAAGCGCACGACGTCGGCCGTGCCGACCGGCCCAACACCGGCCAACTCCGCCAGTGGCGCGTCAATGCTGAGCAATAACGACCCATCCGGCAGAATGGCGAAGGCGTCCACGTTGACCTCGGCCAGCCCCACATCGGAGCCGTCGAAGTACATGGTCCACTTGCCGTTTTGCGTGCGCAGGCGCAGGATGTCCTCATCCTGATAGGACACTCCGCCCTGTGTGCCGGCGGCCACGAAGCTCAGGTAGATGGTGTAGAGCGAAGGCGGCGGCGTGGGGGTCAGCGACGCGCCCGGCGGTGGGGTGTTGGTCACCGTCGGCGTCAAGGTTGGCGTTGGTGTGCGCGTCGGCGATGGCGTCAGGGACGGCGTCAGAGTCGGCGTGGGCGTCCGGGTTGGCGTCGCTGTGGCTGTCGGCGTGCGGGTTGGCGTCGGCGTGGTGGTCGGCGTCGGCGTCGGCCCGCTGACGCCATCGTAGACCAGTTCATCCAGACAGATCGTGCCCCCGGCATTGCCACTGACCACAATCGTGCCCATGTCGGCGCGATTGACCCGGGACGACGCCGCCGGCAGTGGCTCCGAGGCGCGCTGCTGGCCGTCAATGAACACAATGGCGCGGCCCGCCTGCGTGTCCCACCGCGTCTCCAGCAGGAAGAAGCGGTCGGCCGGCACGGGAATCCAGCTCTGGTTCTGCCCCGCCGGCTGATAGCGGACGACGAGCTGGCCGTTGCGCCGCCCCAGTTGCAGGACAGCGACGAGCGCGGGGTTTTTGCTCTGGCGGTCGTCGAGGTAGTTGTGGAACAGGTCAATGGTGCTGTTTTCGGGCAGCGTCAGGTCACTCAGTTTCAGATAGACCTGGGTCTTCAGCACGGGAATGCTCGACCAGTCGGGCCGCAACCCGGCCACGTAGCGCGCGCCGTTGTCAACCCTCAGCGCCAGACCCGGCCCGCTCTGGCCGCACTCGACCGTAATGCGGCTGGCATCGCCATCCACCACGTCAACGTAGTTCAGCTTCGGCGCGTCGCCGCGCGTGATGCCGAACGAGCCGCGGTTGAGGTCGAGATCGAGACAGTTGAAGCGGTCGCGGAAGAACACGCCGGCGTCGGCCGCGTTTGGTTCCTGCGGCAGGCTGTTGGACAGGAAGCGGTCAATGACGTTGCGGGTGACGCGGTCCACGGCCGGCTGGTCGAGGCCCAGAACCCAGCCGGTTGTGCCGGCCGAGAAGACCGCGCCGCCGGAGGGCGTGGTATAGAGGCCCATCATGGCCGTGCCGTTTATGGAGCGTATTTTGCTGAGCACTGGCGTCAGGCCCAGGATGGTGAAGTTGGCCGGCGTGCCCGTGCCGACAATCGGCCCCAGGATCGACGAGCCGTCCGTGCCGCAATTGAAGGCCAGCCCGTCCGACTCCTTGTCGTGGATGGACGTATCGCGCGTCGGCCCCTTGCCGTAGAGGTCATTCTCGGCCAGCCCCGTGCCGGCGTAGACCCAGTGGCCGGCGTTGACGACGTAGTAGCCGTTCCCAGTTGCGCCGGGGTAGCCGCCATAGGGCCAATGGAGGCCGGTGATGAGAAAGGAGCTGTCGAAGATGGGATAGTTCCAGTTCTCATCCGTCGCGCCCTCGCGTGTCTTCACCGGGTCATCAACCCAACTCTTGTAGCCGACCATCGTCCGGCCGTTGTCCTCAAAACGCACCTGCCACCACATGGTGTTGCCGCTCAGGTTCATGAAGCGGCCGCCGCCGGCCACGTAGGCCTTGATGCGCTGGCGCATGGCCCACGTCCAGTACTCGCTGTGCCCGCCGATAATGACCACATCGTAGGGCGTCAGCAGGTTGGGGATGAACTCCAGATCGTAGGTCGTGGCATAGGCCAGTGGATAGCCGGCGGCCTCGGCCCATTCGACGAAGTGGCGCTCCCAGCGATTGAAGTTGCCCAGCCCGTTGCCGTCGTAGGGGCGGTCGAAGCTGACCTTTTGCAGCTTGGGCACCTCGGTGTCATAGAGCGACCCGCCGCCGTAGGCGTTATAGGCCTGAAAGGTGTTGACCGAGGTCAGGAAGAGAATGCGCGCCGTGCCCGGCGTGCGCTCGCGGACGAAGAACAGGATTTGGTAGCGGCCGCCCCCGCCGCGTGGGATTTCGACGGTGTAGGCGCCGCTCGACCAGGTAGTGGGCACGGTGAAGGTGGCCGCCGCCGGCCAGCCGCAGCCGGTCGAGGCCTTGCCCGCGCAGCTGTAATTCTCCGATTGCACGTTGGGGATCGTGGCCATGAGCTGCCGGACCATCCCCTCGCGATAGATGGTCAACGCGTAAGGCGCGTTGAGGCTGTTGGAGATGTGGAAGCTGAGGCTTTCACCCGGAGCGACGGACACCTTGGAGGCATAGCCGCCGCCGCTGGTTGTGGCAGTAGCGCCGCCGACGGCATCATCGTCCTGGCCGGAGTTAGCCCCGGACGTGGGGATGGCGGCCGATTGGCGATTCTGGGACGTGGTGGAGCGACAGGCGACGAGCAACAGGAACACGAGCAAGAGTGCCAACGGTACGAGCACACGACGAAACATATCACAACCCCCTTGTGATCAGCACCCGGCACGACAATGTCTATGGCCAGACCGACCGCGCAGCCCGCCTGCGATCGCGGCGCGCGCCAAAAGGCAACTGCTGTGCTGTTGAACTGACAAACCAGCGGTCGATCCGCGCTGCGACCTACTGCACAGTCTAGCACTAAACGCCCGGCATATCAATGGAGCGTGAGTCATTTGTCCTACAATCCAAAGCTAAACGACAGGGCGCGTGGCGACGGTCGCCCCCCCACCACGCGGCGGCGAGAGTCATCTCGCCGCCGCGTGGTGGGGGGAGCACAGGATAAGAATCCTGTGCCACAGGGGGAAGTTAGCAGTTCGGGCCGACGGCGTGGCACTGCGGCACGTAGCGGTCAATCACCAGCCCGTCGGCCTCCCCGTTGAGCGTCGGGTAGTCCACGTTCAGGTCAACCACCGGCCCCACGATGCCACCGGCGGCAGTGTCATAGAGGTAGACCGTGTTGGCCTGGCCACTGAAGGAGCCGACGGTGAAGTCGGTAAAGCTGGTGAAGTTAAACGTTACGTCCCAGTCGCCATCGTGGCTGAAGCTGTTGACGCTGACATTGCGCGGGGCGCGCAGCGGGGCGAACCCGGCGGCCTGGGCATCGAACGCCTTGAACCAGAAGCCGGCCGTGTTGGGGCCGAGATTGGTGGCGCAGAAGGCCAGGATGTCGCCGCCGCGGCCGGTCATGGAGCCGCCCTCGGCCGCCGGCACGCGGTAGTTGGCCGACGTGCTGATGAAGATGACCCCGGCGGTGCAGTCACCGGGCACGGCCACGGCCGCCGGCTCAAACTCATCCGGCAGCCAGACCGACAGGCTGTCAATCTGCTCGTCGCGCGTCGTCAGACCCACGTCGGAGCCATCGAAGAACAACTCATAGTTGTCCTCCGGCGCGTTGCCGTTCGTCGCTTCCTCGAACACCACGGCGTCATTGGACATGACCCAACCGGGCACGCCGGGCACGCGCGCGCGCGGCTGGCTGAAGGACAGGTAGATGGGGCCGGGGACGGCTGCGGCGTCAACGTCCAGCGGCGGCGCGGTCAGGTCGAAGGCGTTGACGTCTTGCCCGGCGGTCAGGCCGTTGTCGGCGGCGTCGAAGACCATGAACCACGCTCCGCCAATGCCCTGCGCGCCGATGATGTCGCCGCGCTCATAGGCCAGGCCGTCTTCGGTCACGCCGGCAGCGCGGGTGCTGACGAACAGGTAGTTGTAGTCAAGCGTCTGGGCGGCCACGGCCGCCGCGCCGAGGGACAGAGTGAAGATCAGCAAACAGAGGGGAAATAGGGCGCGTCTAAATCGTGAGTGCATCTTTGTTCTCCTGGAACATAGTTAACCGGATAGTCTCAGACGGCAATGCCAATTGCCGCCCTGCTCGCTCCTTAACCTCTTGCCCCTGAAGAACCTCTTACCGACGATACACCTATGATCATAGTCAATTTTGACGATTGCGCAAGTAAGAAAACAGGCCGGGCTTTGTCGGCCCGGCCTGCGTTTATCAAACCGTCAAGCTAATCGTCAAACCACAGGGCGGCCTACGGGAAGGGGTAGTCCCAGATGGCCATACTCTGCACCAGGCCGTTGACCGGCGGGAAGGTCGTGGCATTGAAGTAGTCCTCGCCGGCGTTGAAGTCGGCCCATGTATCATAGAAATCAACACCAGGCCAGTTGGTGATGGAGTCAATTTCGTAGACGTTGGACGTCTCGAAAGTGTAGGGCAGGCCGTCAATGGCGAAGTCCACGCGCGGCGTGAACAGGAAGTCAATGCCCGCGGGCAGATCCGGCTCCGGGGCCAGCGACGGCGGGCCGCCGGGGATGGGGCTGGCGACCAACTGCAACTCGAAGCCGATTACGTCCAGACTGGTGCTGGCGCGGCCGGGGACAAACCAGCCGGTGTCACGGTTGTTGAAGACGCGATACCAGAAGCCGGCCGTGTCCGGGCCGGTGTTGGTGGCGCAGAACAGCAGCACGTCGAAGCCGCTGCCGACGATCTGGCCGCCCAACTGCCCGCGCACCCGGTAGACGCCCTGGGTGGTGATGAAGAAGATGCCCGCCGGGCAAGCTTCGCTGTACTCCGGCACGGGCAGCGTCTCCGGCGCCCAGAAGCCCAGGCCGTCAATGCGCTCCATGGCCGTCGTCAGGCCCACGTCGGAGCCGTCGAACAACACTTCAAACGTGCCGGGGTCGTTGGCGTCGGTCTCGCTGTACTTGATGACGTCGTTGCCGGTGATGCGGCCGGGGATGCCGGGGACGTGGATCGAAGTCGGCCGGAAGGTCAGGTACAGTTCCGGGATGTCCAACAGGTCTTCCTGGCTGATGGGGCCGGCGATACCGCCGTCGCCGAACCACATGACTTCGTTGAAGCTGAAGGCGTTGAGGGCGTGCTTGGGGGTCAGCCCGTGCTCGCTGCCGTCAAAGAAGGTGAACCACTCCGGGCCGCTGCCCTCGTCGGTGACAGCGATGATGTCTTCGGGGCTATAGGCCAGCCCGTCGTCGGTGGTGCCCGCCTTCTGCATCGAAATCAGCACCGCGCCCGGGTCAGAGACACAAGCCGCCGCGAACAGGAACAGGAGAGCGACCACGAGAATCGCCGATCCCTTTTGCCGAACAAAGTAGCTGTTCATAGGTCCTCCACGATCAAACGGTTCTGCACTGATTGCGCCCACCACCAGGCGGGTGAGCGCCTACGTCGCGGCCGGCCATACCTGTTGCAGGCATAGTTGTCGCGCGTATACCAATCGTTGTGCTCTTCGCTCAACCCCTTCGATGAGAATATTCACCTGCGCGGCCAAACTGACCATGCCACGCTCTGCGCCGCCAGTATTGCTAGTACCGCTGGCTCAGCCCAAGTAGGTGAATTGATAATCCTCGCGCCCGTCGTCCTGCGCTGAGGATGGAGCAATCTCACGCACCGTCAAATTGCTTAGCAGCAGTATAATTCTTTTGTGGCTCGATCCGCAATAGGGTAATGTAAGTACTATTGCCCGTTATTCTGGCAAAATGGGGGGCAGAACGACGGGATTTATCAGGGTACCATTCTACGCAAATGCGCCCACCCAGCCGGAGCGCCCGTTATGCCCCTCCCCAGCCGGCGGAGTTCGACATACAATCGCTCCATGATCCTTACATCTGACGACGTGACCACCGCCGCCGACGCCTGGTTCGCCGGCCGCGGCTGGTCGCCCTTCCCGTTCCAGCGCCAGGTGTGGCAAGCGTACCTGGACGGCCACAGCGGCCTCATCCACGCCGCCACCGGCACGGGCAAGACTCAGGCAGCGTGGTGGGGGCCGGTGCTGGAGTGGCTGGCGGAGGACGGCCGACCGCCGACGGCCGACGGCCGACCGCAGCCAGAAGTGAGGCCAGAGGCCAGCGACCAGGGGCGACAAGCTGGGGAGGGGTTCTCTTCCCTGGAACCTGGAACCTGGAACCTGAAATCTCGGCGGTCGGCGGTCGGCCGTCGGCCGTCGGCCGTCGTCCCCCTGCGCGTCCTCTGGCTAACCCCCATGCGCGCCCTGGCGGCCGACACGGAGCGGTCGCTGCGCGAAGTGGTGGACGACCTCGGCCTGCCCTGGACTGTTGACCGCCGTACCGGCGACACCGCCTCCTCCGCCCGCGCCCGCCAACTGGCCCGCCCGCCCACGGCGCTCATCACTACCCCCGAAAGCCTCTCCCTGCTGCTGACTCAGGCCAACGTCGAGCGCCTCTTTGCCGACCTGCGCTGCGTGGTCGTGGACGAGTGGCACGAACTGCTGGGCAACAAGCGCGGCGTGCAGACGGAGCTGTGCCTGGCCCGCCTGCGCCGGCTGCGCCCTGGCCTGCGCACCTGGGGCCTCTCGGCCACCCTGGGCAACCTCGACACCGCCCTGGCCGCCCTGTTGGGAGTAGAAGAGGAACGATCCGCAGATTGGGCAGATTTAGCAGATTTAAGAGAAGAATCAAATCAAACCGTAGGCATTGGCGCTCCGATTGGCGCGTCTTTTTCTGAATCTGCCGAATCTGCCCAATCTGCGGATCACCCCTCCGGCGTTCTGGTGCAGGGGCACGTGCCGAAGGCGATTGTGATTGACACGCTCATCCCGGAGCGGGTGGAGCGCTTCCCCTGGGCCGGGCACATGGGGTTGAAGATGCTGCCGGCCGTGGCCGCGGCCGTCGCCGAGGGGCGTTCGGCCCTGGTCTTCACCAACACCCGCAACCAGGCCGAGACGTGGTATCAGGCCCTGCTGGCCGAGCGGCCGGAGTGGGCCGGCGAGATCGCCCTGCACCACGGCTCACTGTCGGCCGACGCCCGCCGCTGGGTGGAGGACGGCCTGCGCGCCGGGGCGTTGCGCTGCGTCGTGGCCACTTCGTCGCTCGACCTGGGGGTGGACTTCTCGCCGGTGGATCGCGTGCTGCAAGTGGGCAGCCCCAAGGGCGTGGCCCGCCTGTTGCAGCGCGCCGGCCGCAGCGGCCACCAGCCCGGCGCGACCAGCCGCGTCACCTGTGTGCCCGCCCACGCCTTCGAGCTGGTGGAGGCCGCCGCCGCCCGCGACGCCCTGCGCGCCGGCCGGCTGGAGGGGCGCGAACCGGTGGAGCGGCCGCTCGACGTGCTGGTGCAACACCTCGTCACCGTCGCTCTGGGCAGCGGCTTCGACGCCGATTCGATGCTGGCCGAAGTGCGCTCGGCCTACGCCTACCGCGACCTGAGCGACGCCGAGTGGCGCTGGGCGCTCGACTTCGTGGTGCAGGGGGGCGAGGCGCTGGGGGCCTACCCGGAGTATCGCCGCGTCACGCCCGTTGACGGCCTCTACCGCGTGACCGAAAAGGAGATCGCCACCCGCCACCGCCTGTCTATCGGCACTATCGTCAGCGAGTCGTCCATCGCCGTCAAGTACCAGAACGGAACCCACCTGGGCAACATCCAGGAGTCGTTCATCAGCCGCCTGAAGCCAGGTGACACCTTCGTCTTCGCCGGCAAGAAGCTGGAGTTCCTGCGCGTGCGCGACCTGACGGCCTACGTTAAGCCGGCCAACCGGCTCAAGGGCGTCATCCCGGCCTGGACGGGAACCAGCCTGCCCATCTCGCCCGAGTTGGGCGCGGCCGTACGGCGCAAGCTGGCCGAGGCCCGCGACGGCGTCTACGACGGGCCGGAGATGGTCGCCGTGCGGCCGGTGCTGGAGCTACAGGGCAAGTGGTCGGCCGTGCCCGGCGAGGACGAGCTGCTAGTGGAGCGACTGGAGACGCGCGAGGGGCGCGCGCGCTACAGCCACCTGTTCGTCTACCCCTTCGCCGGCAAGCTGGTGCATCAGGGGTTGGCCGCGCTGGTTGCCTGGCGGCTGTCGCGGGCGCGGCCGATCACCTTCACCCTGACGGCCAACGACTACGGCTTCGAGCTGCTGGCCCCGGAGCGCGACGCCTTCGCCGACCTGGACGTGGCCGCGCTGCTGGGCGGCGAGAACCTGCTGGACGACATCATCGCCGGGCTGAACGAGAGCGAGATGGCCCAGCGCCAGTTCCGCGAGATCGCCCGCGTGGCCGGGCTGGTGTTCCAGGGCTTCCCCGGCCGGCCGCAGAAGGCACGTCACTTGCAGGCGTCGTCGAGTATGCTTTACGAAGTCTTCCGCAAGTACGACGCCGGCAATCTGCTGCTGGAGCAGGCTCACCGCGAGGTGCTCAGCCGCCAGTTGGAGCAGAGCCGCTTGCAGCGAACGCTCGATCAACTGGCCGCCCAGCGGGTGGTGGTCAAAGACCTACCGCGGCCCTCGCCGCTGTGCTTCCCCCTGCTGGTCGAGCGGCTACAGGCCAGTACGCTTACCTCGGAGTCGTTGGCCGAACAGGTGAGGAAAATGACCGTTTGGGCGGAAAGCGAAATGTAAAGCGATCAGCGTAGAGACGAATTCGGGTCATTGATAGAGTCGCCATATTCGGCCATCAGTCGCTCTTCAGAATCGGCCAACAGGTCGGCTTCGATTTCCTCGACGTGGCTGTGGTAATAGGTTAGCGCGGCGTACACCTGAGCCAGCGTCAGCGGCAATTCGCCCGTAATCTCCTCCGGGGTCAGGCCTTGCTTATACATAATCGCGATAGCCCTAACAGACGTAGCCGTTCCAGAAATGACCGGACGGCCACCACGCAAACTGGGATTGCGGGTTATCAATCCATCAAGGAATAGGGTTACAGCGGCCAAGGCAACCTCCTCTTAGGCAAAAGCGGCTGTGGGCATCTGGATATAGTGATCCGGCAACTCTAGCTTCTCCTGAATAGCGAAGAATCGCCGCTCGATCTCTTTCAGGACGGCTGCGTCATAGTACACCACGCCGCAGACGCGGCAGACCTCCACTGGCGTATTCGGCACGAGCAGATAGCTGCCATCATAGCTGTACAGATAATCCACGCGGCGTTCTTCAAACTCGTCACTGCCACAGAACGCGCAAATGTCTTTTCTTTGATCATTATTCATGGCTTGTACTCCCTCTGGTCCAAGGATCAGTGAACTTTGGAGGACGGGGAATGTAGACCGTAATCAAAACGATCCGCTCACCACGCCACCCACAGACCGCGTGGATGGGGACAGTGTCAGCGACGCCTACAACAAGACAGCTTTCGCCTCGCCCCGTGTCGGGATATTGCTCCAGTATCTTCCCATTCAATAGTGCCTTTTCGACCTGCGCGAGTGTCAGATTATCCGCCTTGCGTTCAAAATCAGCATGAACACTATAGACGTAACGATCGCCCTGAACAAGCACCCTAATCTCGTCTAAATCCATTCTTCTTCCCGCCCCCATTGTACCAAACTTGAGACCCTATGAACTCAAGTGCTTATGCTCCACCATCATGCACCGATCCATCACCACCAGCAGCCCGGCGGCGCGGGCGCGTTCGGCCGCCGCCTCGTCCACGACGCCGATGGGCAGCCAGACCGCCCTGGCTCCCTTGGCGATGGCCTGGTCTACGAACGGCCCGACGCGCTCCGACGCCTGGTAGATGAGCACCACATCCACCGGCTCGGGCACGTCGGCCAGCGACGGGTAGGCGGGGCGGTTGAGGCCGGTCGTCAGCCGCGGGTTGACCGGGATGACGGTGAAGCCGTGCCCCTTCAGGTAGGCCGGGGCGTAGAAGGCCGCCGCCCGCCGGTCGCGGTCGCTGAAGCCGACGACGGCCACGGTGTGGAAGGTGGTCAGGATATGGTGAATGGTTGTCTGCTGGTCATCACTCATGGGGCGATTGTAGCAGAGCGTGTGCCAACCTGACAGGTAGGCGGCCAACGGTACTCGGCCGACAACGAGGCTTGAGGCCGCCTACCTGTCAGGTCTTGAGTCAATTGACGACTACTGAAAGAGCTTACACCGAGTGTACCGGGTGATACAAGATCATGTCCTGCCCACCCTCGCTATTGATCACCTCTTCCAGATAGACCGGTTCGCCCAGGGGCGTCAGACGGCGGGCGGTGACCCACTCGTGCAGGGCGTGCCAGCCGGCGGGGATGATGGCAAAGGGGTCATCGAACGGGTGGTGGATGGTCAGCGTGGCGTAGCGGCCGCCGGCAAAGTCGCGGATGACGACCGGCTCCATCGCCTGGACGCCCTCCGGCACGACCAGCCACACCTCATACCCGCGCAGCCCAGCCGTTACCTGGCGCGGCGCTATCTCGACATCGAAGCCGAAAGAGCGCGGCAGCTCCGTGAAGCCGGCCCCCACGGCCCAACGGGTCAGCACCCGCAGGGCGTCGTCCTCCGGCGAACGGCTGATGGCGCGGAAAGAGGCCACCCGCAGCGGCGGCAGGTCGGTGATGGTTACGTCGCTGAAGCGTTCTTTTAGCATGGCGCGGCTCCTTGTCCCAAGGAAGGTTTAGCTACAGTATGCCTCTTGGCGCGGGGGGTTGTCAACTGGCCGAAGAGTGTTGACCTGACAGGTGAGCGGCCTGAAGTCATGCTCTAGCCACAAAGAGAATGGCCGCTCACCTGTCAGGTCTTTGATTCACCTATCGGATCAGGCGTCGGCCAGCAGTTCGTCCATCGGCAGCCGCAGCGCCGGCAGCAGTTCCGACTGGATGACGCCGCCGCGCTCGTAGTGGCCCAGGGGGACGAAGCCACTGCCGCGGCGGGTGTAGATGTCGGCCGCGCCGGCTTCGGGGTCAATGATCCAGTACTCAGTGACGCCCGCCTCGGCATAGAGGCGGTACTTGGTTGTGCGGTCGTGGCGAGCCGTGGCCGGCGACAGCACCTCGATGACCAGATCGGGCACGCCCTCCACCCGCCGGTGGATAATATCCAGGTTGGCTTTCAGGACGACCAGCACATCCGGCTGAACAGGCGAAGCCAAATCGGGCAGCATGACGTCAATGGGCGCGAGCAGCACCCGCCCCAAGTCATGTTTGTAGACAAACGTCCCAAGCAAGTGAACTAGAGCACCAACAATGCCCTGATGGTCAGCATTCGGCGTGGGGCTGATGTGTAGCTCCCCTCCAATAATCTCATAGCGCCAGCCGTCATCCGGCAGCCGGGCGTAGTCGTCATACGTCCATGCGCCCTGCGCCGGCCAGTGGTAGGTGACCGATGTCGCTTTATCAGTCGCTGTATCAAGTGTCGCCATAGTGGCCTCCAACTGTGGTTGCCAGGTCGCTAACCATCTCGCCTTCATTATAGCACAACGGCCGGCGGGGATGGGCTATACTAGGTCTCTATGAGTACCATCCCTGGCCCCAAAGGCCAACCCTTCTTCGGCGTCGCCCGCGACCTGATCGCCGGCGCGCCCACCTACCTCAGCCACCTGGCCGACACCTACGGCCCGTTCGTTCGCTTCGCCATCTTCTTCAAGCAGTTCACCCTCGTCAGCGACCCGGAACTCATTCGCGAAGTGCTGGTGACGCAGGCGGCCAACTTCCCCAAGGACGACCGCGACGTGGAACTTCTCGACCGGGCCATTGGCCACGGCCTCGTCTCGGCCAACGGCGCTGACCACAAGCGCCAGCGCCGTCTGACGCAGCCCGCCTTCCACACCCGGCGCATTGACGCCTACGCCGATACGATGGTGGCCTATACCGAGGCGATGCTGGACGAGTGGGCTGATGGGCAGGAGTTGGACGTGGCCGAGGCGATGAGCGCCCTGACCATGCTCATCGTCGCCCGGACGCTCTTCGGGGCCGACCGCGTGGCCATGAAGGACACCGCCGAGCGCATCGGCGCGGCCATCCACGTCATCCAGGCCGCGGCCGACAAGGAGTTCCAAGCGCCGCTGGTGCTGCCGGAGTGGCTGCCGACAACCCTCAACCGGCAGCGCCGCGCCGCCCGCGAAGTGCTATACGAAATCATTGACCGCCTCATCGCCGACCGCCGCGCCCGGGGCGACGCCGCCGACAGCGGCGACCTGCTCTCGATGCTGCTGCTGTCACGCGACGAGGCCGGCGACCGCATGAGCGACGACGAGGTGCGCGACCAGTTGGTGACGCTGTTCGTGGCCGGACACGAGACGACCAGCAACGCTCTGACCTGGACGTGGTACCTGCTGTCGCAGCACCCGGCTGTGGAAGCGCGGCTACACGAAGAACTGGATGCCGCCCTGGGCGACCGGCCGCCGGCCCTCCCCGACCTGCCCCGCCTGCCCTACACCATGCAGGTGCTCAAAGAGTCCATGCGCCTCTACCCGCCCGCCTGGGTGGTCAACGTCCGGCGCGCCGCGGCCGACACGACCCTCGGCCCCTACGCCGTCAAGCGGGGCGACCAGTTGTGGCTCTCCCCGTTCGTCATGCACCGCCGGCCGGCGTTCTTCCCCGACCCGGAGCGCTTCGACCCCGACCGCTGGACGCCGGAGCGCGAGCGGGCGTTGCCCAAGTTCGCCTACATGCCCTTCGGCGGCGGGCCAAGAGTGTGCATCGGCAACGGCTTCGCGCTGATGGAGGCCCACCTGATCATCGCCGCCGTGGCCCGGCGCTACCGGCTGCGGCTGCGCTCCGGCCACCCCATCGCCCTCAACGCGCAGATCACCCTGTCCAACCTCGACGGGATGCCCATGACGGCCGCGCGACGGGGTTAAGAGAGAAGACAAGTGGGACACGGAGGAACACGGAGGGAAGAGGGAGGAACACGGAGGAAGAAAATGAGTTTCTTTCTCCGTGTCCCTCCCTTCTTCTCTCCGTGTTCCTCCGTGTTCCTCTTCTCTTCTATTAAGCCCGCGCCCAGTGGCGGAGTCCGCATCCTCAGATGCGGACGGGCGTGGAAAGCGCGCATCTGAGGATGCGCATTCCAACACGATCTTGGAAGGATGAAGGCGGAGGGATGAAGGATGAACACCGTTTGCCGGTTCATCCTTCATCCTTCAGCCCTCATCCTTACGAGGTGGGCGTGGACGGGGGCGTGGGGGTCGTCTCGGCCGTCGGCGCGGTTGTTGCCTCGCACGTCGGCAGGAGCGTGGGCGCGGGCGTGGCCGTTCCCGCGCCCGTCGGCATGGGCGTCGCCGTCCCCTCGTCTGTGGGCAGGGGCACGGGCGTTACCGTGCCGCACTTCGGCAGGGGTGTGGAGGTGGGCGTCGCCGTCGCCGGAATGTACTGGAACACCACGTCCTCCTCGTTCAGCAGCGCCCGCAGCGTGGCCGCGGCGGCGGCGTCCACGTCCACCTGCACCGCCGTCCGCGTGCCCGTGGCCACGGCGACGACCACGGCCTCGGCCGTCCATTCCGGCGTCGCCCCGCCGGGAAAGACCAGCAGGTCAATGGGATCGCCTGCCTTCAGGAAAGCGGCGTTGTCGGGGAAGCGTTCGCCGGGCAGGGCGACGGCGGGGCCGAGCGTTGGCTGCTGAGTAGTAGTATCAGTGGCCTTCAACGAACCCCGGAAGCGAAACCCGATGAAGACCAGGGCCAGCAGGAAGAGGATCAACAGCGCTTCGGGCGCGTCCCGTTTGGCGTTGGAGGGATGGGCACCACCCCCATTGCGCCCGGCTTTATTGGTATCGCCCTTAGACGCGCCCTGTTTGGCGGTGGAGGTGTCGGCATCACCGCTATTGTGCTCGGCTTGATTCATATCGCCCTTGGGCGCGCCTTGTTCAGCGGAGTGGGGATCAGCCGGCCTTTCGCTCATATTCCTACTCATTATTCAAGTCGGCCCGCTCGACCATCCACTCCCGCATCTCAGTCAGGGTGTGGCCCATGTTGTAGACCAAGCGCTCGAAGACCGCCAGCGGTTGCGGCACACCCGGCTCGATGGCTTCAAAGCGCTTCAAATTCTCGGCAATTCTGGCCCGCGTCTCGCCGTCAGCCGCGTCGCGCGCCTGCTTCAAGAGGTCATAGGCCTGCCTAGCGTTGTCGGCTGTGGCCTCCTTTCGCCAAATGAGGGCGCAGGCGACATTATTCAGGTCTTCGGGAGAGAGGGCGTCAACCTCGTCAAAGTCCAGGTTGTTGAAGGCGAAGATTATCCGGGCCGCATTGTCCGCGTCGTTGCAGTCGGTGTCACCGGCCGGAAAACGGCCGGCCTCGGGCTCGGGGTGGCATTCGCATGGCTCGGGCTGCACAACGCGCACGCTGGCCTCGGCGCTATTGACCAGCAGTAGCCCCCGTTCCGGCCAGTGCTTGGGGTCTTCCAGCTGGAAGAGGCGGCCTAAGGTCGAGACGAGTTGATCATCGGGATTCATGATTGCCTCCTAGGATGAGTCAAGCCGTGTTTTTGCAGCGTAACTTGCAACGTCAGCCGACTGCCGGCGGCCACGTTGTTGATTAACCAGGTAACGCGCCGCAACGACGGATCATAGAGCGTGGAACCCGTTCTGAGCGACGTGCTGTCCGCGGCCGACGACCAAACGAACCCCTCACCGGCGCGCTCTTTGACCACCGGCGCGGCGAACACCTTGACCGGGCCTCTGGTGTTCGCCGTGTAGAGCAGTCTAATTCGCAGGCCGTTCTCCATCCCATCGGGCGTATTTAGAGGCGCGACATCTTCCACTTTCACGTCCGGCCCGGCCCACAGCCACACAGCCGGCGCGATGGTGTAGGTCAACACAGTACTCCCTTGCCGCGCCAGGTCGGGCAGCGACCACAGCAACGCGTCCGGCCCGGTGTCGTCGCGGCTAACGATGGCAGGGGTTGGCGTTTTCGCTCCATTAGGCCAATGGATCTGACCGGTCACCCTTCCCGGCAGCATAGGGATGCGACTGTCGCTGACCATGACGAAGCCGCCGGCTGTCGCCGATGAGGCATAGGGCGGAGCAGCCGGATCGGGCGTTCGCCCGGCCATGAGGGTGACGGTGTAGCCTGCACAGGGCAGGCGGCCCGGGCCCGACAGACGGCTCACCACAGCGGGCGGGCGTTCCGTCACGCGATGCGCCACCGTTACGCCGGCCGAAGGGGTCACGGTGAGGGGCGGCGTCTTGGTGGCCTCCTTATACCAGTCGGCATCCACCGGTTGGGTCTGCACCGCCGGATCGTTGAGCTTCATGCCGCCATAGGCCAGCCAGTGCGAGACCTTCCGCCAGCGGTCGCGCGCCTTCTCTGGGTCGCCGTCCAGCTTACGCAGGCCGAGCCGCTCCCCCGTCTCGTCCAGATACAGGTCGAGCGCGGCGCGGATGAGGCGCGTCCAGGCCAGCGCCCGCGCCACGGCGGCGTGATAGAAAACGTAGGCCACCGGCAGCAGCGCCACAGCGGCCCCCAACCGGCGGCCATCTCCCACCAGCAAGCCCACCGGCGCGGCGATGACGGCCAGCACCACCAGCAGCACGGCCAGCGTGGCCAGAAAGGTCGTCGTCGTCTGGGCGTCCTCCATCTGCTTCAGCAGGGTATCGTCTTCCTTGCCCAGCGTCTGGTTCAGCGCCGGCCAGATAGTGTCCAGATGAGCGCCGTACTGATTCATACTATAGGAAGACACGGCCGCGCGCACATTGGCCAAGCGCGTGGGGGCCAGAACCAGGTCGTCGGTGGCGCGGAGATCCTTGACGAGGGCGAGGCCCTCCATCTTGGCCTTGTCGCGCAGGCGCTTTATCGCTGAGAGTAACTCAAGCGTGCTTTGTGTGCTGGGCAAGTCGGGTGAATTCGGCGGGTCGTTTTTCGGCGGCAGACGCACCGGGGTGGGGTACTCATAGGCCAGGCGGTAGAAAGCGCGGTTGCGGCGCTCCGTAATTCCTTCCTTTGCCAGCGCCGCCGTTGCCCGCGCTGCCGCTGCCCGCGCCGCCGTTGCCCGCGCTGCCGCTGCCCGCGCCGCCGTTGCCTTCGCCGCCGCGGCCTCCTTCGCCGCCGCGGCCTCCTTCGCCGCCTCCTTCGCCGCCCCGGCCTGCATCGCGTCTGCCTGCGCCGCCGCTGCCGTTGCCGCTGCCTGCGCCGCCGTTGCCTTCGCCGCCGCGGCCTCCTTCGCCGCCGCGGCCTCCTTCGCCGCCTCCTTCGCCGCCCCGGCCTGCATCGCGTCTGCCTGCGCCGCCGCTGCCGTTGCCGCTGCCTGCGCCGCCGCTGCCTGCGCCGCCGGTGCCTGCGCCGCCGCTGTCTGCGTCTCCGCTGCCGGTGTCTCCGCTGCCTTTGTCTCCGCTATCAGCCGCCGATAGGCCTTTAATTGCCAGTAGACCAGCACGCGGCCGATAATCGGCGACCGGCGCAACCAACGCCCCCCGGCCAGCGTCAGGAAAAAACCGCCCAGGCCCCGGATCAGGTAGGCCACCGACAACACGACGCCCGAACCGATAACCACTTTCTCCGCGCTGCCCAGATCTATCCAGCCGGACGGGAGGGGGAAGCGATGTTGCACAGGTAGATAGATCAGGAGCAGGCCGAGGCCGAGGAAAATGACCGCGCTGAAGATCGCCCAGGGTTGCAGCAGCTTCTTCAGCTCTTCGTTGGCATTCGAAAAGAGGGCCGATACCGTGCCGAGAATGGGCAAGTTCACCGCGCGTCGCCTCCTGATTGGGGCGGGCGCACGAATACCCGCCGCTGCCGAATATAATAAGTGACGGGCGGGTGGTTGTCAATATGGGTGTGGCACAGTTTCACAGTGGCCCAGGATTCTTATCCTGTGTCTTCCTTACCAGTCAGGCCGAAGACACAGGATAAGAATCCTGGGCTACATCAGCTCTGTCAGCGCCGCCCACTTATCCAGATAAAGCTGCAAATGACCGTCGCCCGCGGCCACGCGCCGCCGCAACATATCGCGCAGACACTCCTCTTCGGCGGCATGCCCCTCCGGCGAGATCAGCCCGGCGAACAGCGCCGTCCGCAGCCAGACCAGATAGGTCGTCAGCGCGTCGTACTGGTTATACTCGACGATGTGGCGCACGTTGCCGGCCTGCCACAGGCCCAGCACGTCGTCGCCCGTCGTGCCCATCTTGCCGGGGATGCCGCAGGCAGTGGCGAACTCGTGCAGCGACGGCGTGCCCTTGCCCCAGCCGGAGACGATATCCTTCAGGTCAATGTGGCCGTCCCCCTTGGCGAAGTAGTCAATCCCCTCCCACGGCTTGTTGGGCCGGTGGCAGAAGCCCGTGGCGCAGACGCCCTGGGCGATGCCCCGCTGCAACAGGATGGGCACATCGGCGGTGCGCGAATTGAAGCCGACCAGTTGCGGCTTCGGCTCCTCCTGGCCCAATTGGGTCAGGAAGCGGCCCAACAGCTCCCGCTCCGGCATGGCCGGCTCGCCCAGATGGGGCAGCGTGGCCAGGGCGAGAGACAGGCGGCCGTCGTCACGCACGCGGCGCACCAGCACGGCGGCCGACACAACGCGACACAGGACGTACTTAAGGAAGGGCTTCGGCTCCTCGTCGCTGCCGCGGGCGTGCGACCACATTACTTCCAGCACGTCGGCGTCGGGCATGTCGGCCGGCAGGTCATAGGCGCGGCGACCGGACGGCGGATCGGGAACCCACTCCAGATCAAAGGCCCAGAGGTTGTTGGCAACGGTGCGAAACATAATGACTCTCCCACGGGGCGCGGCGCGCGGCCGTCTCGTTGCCCATAGAGTATACGACTTAGCGGCGGGCGGGCAAAATTGCACTGGGCCGAAAAGAAAGGCACGCCGATGGACGCTGATTTGGGCGCTGATTGACGCTGTCAGAAAGAGGACAGGAAAGTTTAGCGTCCAGCGGCGGGCTATCAGGACTCCATCACCACCACTTCTGGCCATTTCGCCCCCCGCCGACTACGAAAAATAGACAAACCGCCGCCGCTAAAAATCGGCGCAAAGTCCTACAGACGAACCCTCCGCCAGAGCATAAAATGTCTGATGGAGGGTTTAACTATGGGGAGACAACGTTGGGGTATACGAGTGGCTTTCCTCTTGCTGGGAATGGCTGCGTTGGCGACGACGGCCGCGGCGGTCGCGCTCCACTGGACCAGACTCGGCCGTCTGAGCGGAACCACCGGCCCACAGCCGGCCGTTGCCGCTTTGGCCGCCCATCCGACCGACCCGGACGTGATCTACGCCGGCACGTGGCTGACGACCGCAGAGGCCGCGCTCATCTATCGCAGCGCCGATGGCGGCCAAACCTGGCAGCCGGCCGCCCGCGGCTTGCCTACCGACTTGCCGGCCAACGGTGGCGTCAATGACCTCGTGATGCACCCGGCCGACCCCGACGTGCTCTACGTCGCCCTGCAACGGCGCGGCGTCTGGCGCAGCGACGATGGCGGCGCTTCGTGGGTCAACGTGAACGATGGGGCGCTGGCCCCCAACGAAAACGTGGTCGCCCTGGCCATTGACCCCGCGTCGCCGCACACAATCTACGCCCTGTCCGACGACGGCCTTAATGTGCTGGACAATAACGGCGCCTGGAAGGCCATGAACCGTGGTCTGCCTACCCCTGCCCGAACCGTCTACAACGACATCGCCCTCGACCCAACTGACCCCGGCACGGCCTATATCGCCACCAACCCCGACGGCCTTTACCGCACAACCAACGGCGGCCGGCTGTGGCGCAGCAAGAACGATCAGCTGCCGGGCCGGACACTCAACGTCCAGGGCGTCACCGTCACGGCCACGGGTGAACTCTTCATCTCCATGCGTGGCGTGGGGTTGTTACGCAGCGGCAACGACGGTCAGACGTGGTCGTCGTCGCAGACGGGCATCACCTTCACCAACACCCTGTTCGGCACGGTCAGCGCGCCGCTGTTCGACCCGGCCGACCCGCAGGTGGCCCTGGCCTACAACAGCGACGGCGTCTTCCGCAGCAGCGACGGCGGCGCGACGTGGGCGCGCTTCGGCGATGGGTTGAGCGTGACCGCCGTCGTGACCAGCCTCAGCTTCGCCCCGGCGCGGCAGGGGGTAGCCCTGGTGGGCACGGCCGTCTCCGGCGTCTGGGCCACGGCCGAGGACGAACCCGACCCACCCAACCCGCCGGCCCGGCGGCTGTTCATGCCGATGATCCGAAATTAGAAGCCACAGGTCACGTAGATTTAAAGAGGCTCACGCAAAGGCGCTAAGAGGCCAAGGCGCAAAGAAAAGAAGAAGAGAATTCTCACGCCAAGACGCAAAGTACGCCAAGCTTAAAAGCGCTCTGAGCTTGGCGTACTTTGCGTCTTGGCGTGAGATCTCCTTAGCGCCTTAGCCCCTTAGCGCCTTTGCGTGAGCGTTTTTTGTGGTCGCTCACTCTTTCTGCGGCAGCGTGAAGGCCACCAGCGTTTGGTCGTCGGTCACAGCGCCTCCTCCGTCGTAGCGCGATTCTCCCGAATCGCGCCGCTAAACCGCGTCACTGGCGGACGATTGCGGCGAATCGTCCTACATGACGCGATTTGCTTAATCGCGACACAAGAATTATCCTGCGTAACATCCATCCGGCAACACACGTGTCGTTATGTTAACCCAACTCCGCCACCTCGTCTTTGGCTCCCCCCTGCCCTCGGCCGACCTGGGGGAAACGCGCCTCGACAAAGTGCGCGCCCTGGCCGCCCTGTCACCCGACGCCCTGGCCTCGGTGGCCTACGCCAACCAGGAGATCTACCTCGGCCTGCTGGTGGCCGGCGCGGCCGGGCTGGGGCGCGCCTTCACCCTGGCTGTGGTCATCAGCGGCCTGCTGGCCCTGCTGACCCTCTCCTACCGCCAGACCATCGCCGCCTACCCCTCCGGCGGCGGCAGCTACACCGTGGCCCGCGAGAACCTGGGCGACTTGCCGGGGCTGGTGGCCGCGGCGGCGCTGCTCATTGACTACGTGCTCAACGCCGCCGTCAGCGTTACCGCCGGCGTGGCCGCGCTGGCCTCGGCCTTCCCCGCCCTGTGGCAGCATCGGACAATGCTCTCGCTGAGCCTGCTGCTGCTGATCACGCTCATCAACCTGCGCGGCGTGCGCGAGGCGGGCACAGTCATGACCGTGCCCGTCTACCTCTTCCTGGCCGCCTATCTGGGGATGATCGCCTGGGGTATCGGCGTGGCTCTGGTGCAGGGGCCGGGCGCGTTCCCGGCGGTCATGCCCACGCCAACGGAGTTCACCACCGCCCCCGGCCTGGCCCCGGTGACGCTCTTCCTGCTGCTGCGCACCTTCGCCAGCGGGGCCACAGCCCTGACCGGCGTCGAGGCCATCAGCAACGCCGTGCCGGTCTTCAAGGAGCCGGCGGCGCGCAACGCCCAACGCACAATGGCGGCCATGGCCGTGCTGATGGCCCTTCTCTTCCTGGGCACCATCGGCCTGACGCAGTACCTGGCCGTCGTCGCCGGGCCGGCGGAGACGATCCTCTCCGCCCTGGCGCGACGGCTGTTCGGCTCCGGCGCGGTCTATCTGCTGGTGCAGGCGGTGACGCTGCTGGTGCTCATCGTCGCCGCCAATACCAGCTATACCGGCTTCCCGCGCGTCGTGTCGCTGATGGCCCGCGACGGCTTTCTGCCGCGCCAGTTGCGGGCCGTGGGCGACCGGCTGGTCTTCTCCAACGGCATTTTGCTGCTGACCGGGCTGGCGGCGCTGCTGGTCGTCGTCTTCGGCGGCGACACCCACGCCCTGATTCCCCTCTTCGCCGTGGGCGCGTTCCTGGCCTTCACCCTGTCGCAGACGGGCATGGTCGCCCACTGGTGGCGGCTGCGCGGGCCGGGCTGGGCGACCAGGGCGGCGCTCAACGGGCTGGGCGCGGCGGCCACGGGCGTGGCGTTGCTGGTCATCGGGGCCAGCAAGTTCGCCGGCGGAGCGTGGATCGTTATCCTGCTCATCCCGCTGCTGGTGCTGCTCTTTCGCGCCGTGCGCCGCCACTACGCCGAGGTCGGCCGCCAGTTGCGCCTCAGCGACGACGCGCCACCCGTCGGCCGCGCCCCCCACCCAACGGTGGTCATGCCCGTCGCCGGCGTCCACCGTGGCGTCATCGCCGCCCTCAACTACGCCTGTTCCATCGCCGACGACGTCATCGGCGTCTACGTGGAGCTGGAGCCGGACTCGGCCGAGACGATGCGTGCCCGCTGGGAGGCGGCGGGTATGGATCACGTCGCCCGGCTCATCACCGTGCCCTCGCCCTACCGCTCGCTCATCGGCCCGTTCCTCGATTGTGTGGAGCGGCTAGACGAGGAGAGCGCCGACGGCCGCCCGGTGACGGTGCTCATCCCAGAGTTCGTGCCCGCCCGCTGGTGGCACTTCCTGCTGCACAACCAGACCGCCCTGCCCCTCAAGTGGGCGCTGGTCTATCGCCGCCACCGCCACGGCAAGAGCCGGGCGGTGATTGATGTGCCGTTTTATTTGCAGGAGTAGCTACTTACATCTAACAGGTGTTCGGCCATCGTGTGCCGACCTGACAGGTAGGCGGCCTCCAGTCTCGTTGCCGGCAGAGTACCGTTGGCCGCCTACCTGTCAGGTCTTGAGTCAATTGACGACTGCTGCAAAGCCCTGCGGGCCGTCTCGCCCGTCTTTACAGGGTGGCCGTTCTCTGTTAGCATACGCCGCGATAGCATCCGCGCCGCAGCGCAGATACCACATCGAACCAACACAAAGGAGAACACATCATGTCAGAGCAGACTGGAGCCATCTACCATCTCGTCGCCTACCAGTTCGTCGGCCGCGACCGGGCAGCGCAGGTCATCGATCTCGTGCGCCAGGAGCGGCGCGCCGCCGGCTACAAAGTCGCGGCGTGGGCGGTCATCGAAGTGGACGACCGCGGCAAGACGGACGTCAAGCAATCGGGCCGGGGCGGCATGGGAGCGACGCTGGGCGGCGGCGGCGGCGCGGTGCTGGGGCTGATCGGCGGCCCGGCCGGGCTGTTGGCCTGGGCGCTGGGCGGCGCGCTGCTGGGCGGCATCGCCGGCAAGTACTTTGGCCAGCAGTTCGACGCCACTCAGTTGAAAGCCATCGGCGCGGGCATGGAGCCGAACAGTTCGGCCATCGTCGTCATCGTCGAGGACACGGCGGCACAGCAGTTGGCCGCCGCGGCCGGCCTGCCCGGGGCGCACGTCGTCACCCTGACGCTGGGCAGCCAGCTCTCCGGCGAGCTGGCCCAGTTCGCCACCGTAGATTTGGGCCAGGACGCTGCCGCACAATCACAAGCGGCTGAAGCCGAGACCCCAGCCGAGTAGACGCCAAGGAGCCACAGATACTAATGAAGAAAGCATCCACAGATGACACAGATTTCACGGATTGATCTCCTGGAAATCTGTGAAATCTGTGGATGCTGCCTCCTGTCTATCATGTCCTCACCAACAATCGAAATCACCCAACACCTGACCACACCCGAACAGTTGGCCCAGGCGGCGGCCGTCTATTATGAGGGCTTCGCCCAGAAGCTCGACGGGCTGGAGTTCGCCAGCCGGCCGCCGGAGCAGGCCATCCGCATCCTCATCGCCAGCATCCAGCCGGAGATGGCCATATACGCCCTGCTCGATGGCCGCGTCGTCGGCGTGGCCGGGATGCAGTACCGCGGCCGGCGCTTCTACGTCGTCCCCTGGCGCGTCTGGCGGGCGGAGTTCGGCCCGGTTGGCGGGCTGTGGCGCTGGCTGTGGTTCCGGCTGGGGGAGAAGTTTGTCCACCCGTCGGCCGACGCGCTGCGCGTGGACGGCATCGCCGTCAGCGCGGCGGCGCGCGGCCTGGGCGTGGGCACGCAACTCATGGCCGCCCTGGCCGCCCACGCCCGCGCCATCGGGCTGCGCGCCGTGGAGCTAGAGGTGGTGGACACCAACCCCGACGCCCTACGGCTCTACGAGCGACTGGGCTTCGTCGTCCTGAAGGAGGGGCACTATGGCCGCCTGACGGCGCGGGGTGGGTTCACTGGCGCGACGTATATGCGGCAGGAGTTGGTGGGATAATCAACGCCCAAGTCTGAGAGCATAAAAGCGAGGCAGTTATGAATTAACCGGATCGGATTACATTTGACCCCCATATCATGGGTGGCCGAGCGTGCATCCGCGGCATGCGCGTGACTGTCTCTCTGCTCCTTAATCTAGTTGCCAATGGCATGTCTGTAGCCGACATTCTTGCGGCTTATGCCTACCTGGAAGCAGAGGATATACAACAAGCTCTACAGTACGGCGCGTGGTTGGCTGAAGAACAGGTAGATTGGCTGCCGGCGGCGATCTGAGATTCCTGGTTGACATGGGGATTTCAACCAACACTCTTACAATCGGGTGCAATTCTATCAGTCTCAGAACGACGCATTCGTGCCTGGCGATTACCTCTCTAGCGTTCTTGCACGGTCTTGCTTGACCTCGTGATAAGCCGCCCAAAGCGCGAAATCTTCACTGTGTTCACCATCATCTAACAGTCCTTGTTGATACAAGGTGTAGAAATCGGCCGAGCTTAACCAGTAGCGGCGCTCAAATCGTCGCGTTGTTTCGTCAGCTGCCCGCAGATCGTCAAGAATCTCAGTGATCGTGAACATCGTCATGAGTTCCTCGCTTGCTCACCATGTACTGCCATCGTCATTTTACCGAACATTCACCTTTTTGCGAAACCCCTTTTACTTGCCGTATAATTGTTGCAATGGCGCAACAGAATGGCAGCGATGTCAACGCCCAGGTCTGAGAGGAAGAAATGAGTCTTGTAGTTATTGAGCAGCGCGAAGTCGAGTTCTACGGCGACGAGTTGACGGCCGTGCGCGCTGCCGACGGTCATATCTACGTGTCGGTGCGGCATCTCTGTGACGCACTAGGGCTGGATCGGGCGGCACAGGTCCGGCGGATTAAACGCCAGGCGATTCTGCTCGATGCCTATCAAGGGGGTGCCATTTTGACATCCCCTTCAATGCAAGGCACGGGCGGCGGGCGGCAGCAGCTGGGTATGATGCGTGTTGACGTAGTACCTCTCTTCCTGACGGGGATCAGCGTCAATAGTGTTTACGAATTACGAATTAGGAATTAGGAATCAAGAGAGCTACACTCCGGTTCTTAATTCCTAATTCCTAATTCCTAATTCGCCATGACTAAGGTAATCGCAGTAGCCATGCAAAAAGGCGGGGTCGGCAAGACGACGACGACCGTCAACCTGGCCGCGGCGCTGGCCGA
>WBZP01001695.1_pt1 | contig 26566 bp, 20 predicted proteins | sample 5204301 | NCBI WGS metagenome assembly WBZP01 (sample SAMN12412401, study PRJNA552823) | activated sludge metagenome | isolation source: activated sludge from nitrification reactor of wastewater treatment plant... | place: USA: Pennsylvania | collected 2017 | reverse complement strand
GTTCACCGCAGGGGGCCTGGGGCTGCCACCTGTGTACCCGATCATGCGCGCCCACTTGGCGGCCGGGAATCACGTGACGTTGGTGGCCGGTTTCCGCAGCGCCGACCACGTGTTCTGGACCGGTCCACAGGAGCGCATCGGGCGACTGCAGGCGCAGTACCCTAGCGCGCTGGACGTCATCTACACGACGAATGACGGGTCGATGGGGATCCCTGGATTCGTCACTGGACCGTTGGAACAACTGCTTGAGGCAAGCCGGCAGAACGACCAGCGACCCAGGGTCGGTGAGGTCGTGACGATTGGCCCGCCGCTGATGATGCGCGCGGTCAGCGACCTTACGAGCCGCTATGACGCGCCGTGTGTTGCCAGCCTGAACTCCATCATGGTCGATGCGACCGGGATGTGTGGGGCGTGTATGGTGCCCGTCATCATCGACGGAAAGGCAGTCCGCAAACACGCGTGCATCGATGGGCCGGAGATCGACTCCCATGTCATCGACTGGGACAAGTTCCTGCCCCGATTCGGGCTGTTCCGGACTCAGGAGCAGTCGAGTCGCGCCGACCACGGATTGGCCTGAGCGCGACAGGAGTTGACAGTCAGCCGCGGGCGTGGCGCGGTGACATGTATCGGCCCAGCCAGTCGAACATCACCTCGTTGGCGAACTGGGGGGCCAATGGCTGATCGTGTAACGAGGCGCCCTGTTGGGCCGTGAAGTTGACGAACTTCTTGTGCTGCTTGGGGACCTTGCGCAGCAGGCTGAAGGCATAGGCCGGTTGGTCGTACTTGCCTGTGGTCGGCGTTGGGGGATCACCGGCTCCACCGTTGAAGTACAGATCGCCTTGGTTGCGCGTGAGCATCATCGGTCGAGTGATGCGGGCGAGATCTCGATCGAACACATAAGGAAGCATGTTCTCGAGCAACTGGTAGTAGTCCGTGATGGGTGTGTCGGCTCTGGCCTCTCGCAGTACCTTGCGGCTGAAGATCTCGCCCCGCTTGTAGATGGCCCATTGGTTCGTCCGCGGAAAACTGGGCCAGATTCCTTCGAAGCCGGAGTTGAGATCGCGACGGGCCGCGTCCTTCTGTGCAGGCGGGAGCTTATGAGTCTGCTTCACCAGCTCCATGTCAGGTTGGTCGCCCCACACCAGGCTCAGGTTCCATGAGGCCGGCATCAGGACGGTGGCATCCAGGTCCAGTTTCGCGGCTGCGCGGGCGCACAGCATGCCGGCGAAGGAGACCCCGACAAGGCCGATGCTGCCCACGTCGTTGCGGCGCCGAACCCGCTCCACGATGGGCTCGATGACTTTGTTCCAGTCCGGTGTGAAAGTGATCTGCTTCTCGAATATCCGTGACATCTGACCAGGGCCCTCGAACAGGACGACGTTGTATCCGCGTGCCAGTCCGTCGGTGACGCCGAAAGCCATGCACTCGACCAGTTGCCCGTCGCTTCCGGAGCTCACGATCAAGGTCGGCCGCCGACCCGAACCGTGGGGGCTGGGGAAGAAGTAACACGGAATGCTCCCGAACGGCGAGTCGACACTGAAGGGTTGCACCGGACGATCGAACATCCGGGCGGCCTTCATCCAGCGGTCCTGGCAGATCCGGAAGTAGTCCGCCTCGTTGTCGGGTTCCGTTCCTCCCAGTACGAAGAACAACGCCTGGGCCGCATAGGACGAGGCTCGCATCATGCGCTGCCGATACGAGACTCTGTCGCCCTTTCCTGCCTGCCTGGCCAAGCGCTCGAGGCGGTCGCCGAGATCGATGCAGGACTGGACCAGGGTCTCGAAGTCGGCCGTTGTTGTTTCCTCATCACCGGGGTTGCCGGTCTTCTTGTTGACCTGCTGAACTATCCGCATGACCTCGCCGATCTCGGACGTGTGCGAACTCGCGCCGCCCAGGCAGAACGAAATCTGTCCGTTGAATGCGCTGTTGTTGAACAACGGGAGCAGCACGTACGGAGCCGACGGATCTGCTGGTGGTGTCGCCCTCGCCGCGGTGGCTGTGAGCACGGGCGAGGTGGCCGCAGCAACACCCAGTGCACCGGCCCCGGCAAGCATCTGACGTCGGGTCAAGGTCATGCCACGGACGCTACGCCCCAACCGGAATGGATGTGCGCGTTCGGTGTAAGGAGTCGCTGGTCCGGCGGTCGCATGGGTCGCGGCGGTACAGTCGGAGATCGACCTGTCGGGGCCCGGACCATTTCGACGGGGCGAGTGTGTGATCACTTTCACGGGGTGGAGTGAGTGAGGTGACGAGCAGGTCATGATGGGCCAGGCAATGCCCGACGCGGAGTCTCAGCCAGTCGCTGCCACCGTGTCCGCTGCCGTCGACATCCTCTGGATTCCGCTGGGAGCGGGTGCACACGTCGTCCGCGCCAGCGGCAAGGTGTTCGAAGCGGTGTCGGCGTCGCTGCGCGGACGATCGCGTTGCGACCTGTACCACTCGGCCCTTGAGGTCCACGCCGCCGAGGGGCGTTACGTGATCGAACAGACGCCCGTTCCGCCCAGCACCCGTGCCACAGCCCGCGGCGTCGTTGCCGGAGGGGCCGTGGGCGTCAGGCCGGCAGGGCGGTTGCGGGTCTTTCGGTATGAGATCCGTCGATGGCTCGACGGGGTCATCCCGGACGCACACGAGGCCGTCGGGGGACCGCAACGAGTGAGCGATGACCCTTCTGTCGTGCGACGGGTCCTTGAGGAGGTACCGGCTGTCCCGACCCCCGTGTGGGGCCGAGACGAACTGCGCGCGGGCGAGATGTGGAACTCGAACAGCGTCATCTCATGGCTCCTGGCTCGTGGAGGTGTGGACATGATGCGCGTCCGGCCACCGGCAGGCGGCCGTGCTCCCGGCTGGCAGGCGGGGCTGGTGGTAGCCGCCCGCGAGGCCCGGCTGGACCAGTTGCGCACCCTTCGACCCGACTCCCGGCCGCCGGGATGAACGGCACGACCGGCTTCCAACCAGGGGAGTGGCTATGACTGACTACGTCCTCGTTCACGGCGGCAACATGTCAACGGACGCGTGGAACAGTCACACGATCGGTGAGCAGGTCCATACCGCTGACGACAAGATGGGCGGCCGCATATGGGCCCCGCTCGTCCCCGACATCGAGGCCCGGGGCGGGCGAGCGTGGGCTCCGACGCTGCTGGATGAGCGCGAGTGCCACCTCGCCGATCACGTCGACCAGATCAGCGGTGTGCTCATGGCGAATGATCTCCGCAACGTGGTACTTGCGGGCCATAGTTACGGTGGCATGGTCATCACCGGGGTGGCCGCCAGGCATCCCGATCGAGTCAGGGGAATGCTCTACATCGACGCCGCGCTGCCGGACCCGGGCCAATCGCTTTTCGACCTGATCGTGGCCGGAGGTCGGGACCCCCTGTCCGTCGAGGGCCTAGAGCCCGACCCCCCGTACGTCGAGAGGATCGAGTTCGATGCATCGGCGGTTGCTCCCCTGCGGAAGTGTTACCTGCTGTGCGCGGGCAGTGAATTCGCCATGGTGACGCGAGCCGCCCAAGCGAAGATCGAGAGCGGAGCGGCCGGTGACAACTGGACCCTTACCGAGCTGCCCTGTTGGCACGTGCCGATGGCGGACATGCCCCGTCAGGTGTCGGCGCAGTTGTTGACGCTCTGATCGCTACTCCGATGGGCCCGGGCCGTCACCGCTTGACGGGTAGTCCCGCCAGCTTGATGCTCAGGGGTCCCAACATGTCCTCGTAAGCCGCCTGTCCTTCGTCGTTGGGATGCAGGGCACCTGATTCGTTCGAGACGGGTGCGTCCGCCACATCTGTGATCCCGTACTCCCACCGGTCGGCGGCGCACACTCCATGAGGATGACTCGCGCGCAACAATGACAGGCCCAGTCGCCAGCCGTACTCCGTGTGGTTCTGCTGCAGCAACTTGAGCAGTCCATCGTGGTCCGGAACCACCGGGTTCGGATTCGGCGTCTGGTACTGGGGGAAGTTCGTCGGCAAGGGGATCGGGACCCCGGCACGGCCCTTGTAGATGGCCCCGTAGACCCACGTGTTGTCGATCGGGTTGAGCGGAGTCTGCACCGGATCGTCGATGGTGCAGGGTTCGAGTCCGCCGCTGCCGTTCGGTTGCTGGGTCAAGTCGGGGTACATCGCGTGCACCAAGTCCCGCAGATCGTCGATGACGACGGGCTTGCTGGCAGTCGGTGACGCGGCCGGAGCGTTGTCGACGACCTTGACCGTCTCGCACGATCCGCCGTTTGTGCCGAAGCAGGGGGCGAGGCGGGCATACCGCTCCTGCAGAATCCCGAGATTGGTGTCCACCACCTCGTGCAACGGCTGGGACTGCGTGCCAATGACCGGCAACATGTAGCAGTTGCCCTTCTTGACGATCACATCGTCGACGTAGCAGGTCTTGACGATGGGGCTCAGCCCGACGTCGTTACCGCCGATGCTCAGCAAGGTGACGTCCCAGTTCCGGTTTCCTGCGATCGCGCGCAGTTGATCCACCTGTGCCGGCATGTAGGCGCCCGGATCGCTGTTCGGCGCCAACTTCTGCTGTGGCGAGAGCATCCCCCCGGACACGCTCGTGCCGACATCGTCGGCCTCCTCGACCTGAGCACCTGCGCAAGCGACGTCCACCAGCGTGACGTTGGAGCGCCGGTCGGCCTCCTCCACCGCAAGCGCCGAGCGCACGAAGCCACTCCAGCGGCTGCGCTGACAAGCGGGCTCATCCCAGTCGATCACTGCCTGGCCGTTCTGCACCGTGTGGAAAGGCGGGAATCCCTCTCCGGACGCATACGAATCACCGGTGATGGCCATCAACACGTTCTTCACGGTGATCGGCCGGGTGACGGTCTTGCTGCCCTGCCTGTCGTGCACGGTCAACTTCACGGGGAATGTTCCCTCGGGGAGCCGGACCGCCAGCGGCCGGACGCACGGTCGTTCGACCCGCTTGACACGAGGTTTCGACTTGATGAGCCAATCGCAGGTCAACCGGCCGACCCCGACCGAACGACCTGCGTCCAGTAGAACCTTAAAACGCCCATCGGACGGGATGTCGCCATACTTCGCATTCCCAGCCTCGGGGTAACCCGGCACCGGCGACAACGGGTCGTCGGGAATGCCGTCAGGACCTGGGACGACCGTCTGTGTGCTCTCCACGAATGTGGTTCGATCCACGATGTTGGCAGGCATCCGCCAGTTCCAGCGGACTCGCAGGCGCAGGGGAGAATCGGACGGCACTGCCGCCGATGACGTGACTGCGGTGGCGGTCGGTGTGACAGGGGCTGCCATCGCCGGTGCCAGCGTTCCGACCGACGCGATGACCATTCCGGCCACCAGCAGACCCGGTACCAGCTTGCTGTGGAGCATCTTGGCCGCCGTCCGTAACTAGGGATCTTGCGGGTCAACCTAGCCGTTGGCGGGTCGTGACGCGCTTCAATCGGTCATCGTGCTGTTCGCCCGGCCGGCCGGGAAGGGTCGCGCCCGTCGACCTGCATGACGTGCAGGCACGCGGCCTCGGTCAGACCGGACCCCCCGACTGGGCGCCAGTGAGAAGGCGATCCTCCACGGCGGCGGCGGCGGCGGCCGCTCCGCCGGCGGCGCGGTATCCCGATGCGACCCGTGCGGCTCCGTCGGCCATGGAGACGGCTTCCAGGACCTTGCTGTGGAGTCGTTCGGTGCTGAGTCGGTTGGCGGGCAGTCGGGTGCCGGCCCCGGCGACCTCGACCCGGCGGGCAACCTCCAATTGGTCGCGTCCGAACGGGACCGCGCAGACGGGAACGCCGCGGGCCAGCGCCTTCTGCGTGGCGCCCATGCCTCCGTGCGTAACCGCCACAGCAGCTCGATCCAGCAGCCGTCCATGTGGGATGAACGTGGCCACATGCGCGTTCGCGGGCACGTCGTAGTCAGCTGGGTCTCCGCTGGGCAGTGTGGCGATCACGTGGACCGGCTCGTCGGCCATCGCGGTAAGGGCCGTTCGGACCAGTCGCCCGTCATCCTGAAACTCCGACGAGGTCGTCACCAGCACGATCGGTTCGTCGATGTCGTCGAACCACGACGGCATGTCGATCGAAGGCTCCCACTCGCATGGACCGACCATGGCGATGTTCTCCGGCCAGTCGCTTCGGTGGTACTCGAAGGGTTCGGCTGTCAGGTACAGCACCAACGGGGGGTGGCGGAACATGTCTTCCGTCCGGGTCAAGCCGGACAGTCCGACGTCGCTTCGTACTCGGTTGAGGGGTGGGAGCATCTGCCTTTCGATCGTGCCGAAGACAAGGGGCCTCACCAGACGATCCCTGAGGCGCCCCAGGGGTCCATGTGCTGGAGGAAGCCCAGGTCCGAACGGGGGGACGTCCTTCGACCTCAAGGCCAGTGGGTATGGGCAGAACGTGGCCCAGGGCCTGCCGCATTCCTCGGCTACCGCCATGGCCCCCCAGCAATTGATGTCGACCAGCACCGCATCGGGTTGCTCCTCCTGGATCGCCTGACGCAGGTCCATCGCGTCGAAAGGGGCCCGTTCCGTGAATGCCTCAACGGATGCAGCCAGCGCTTTCCGTGGGCTTCGGGTGCGCCAATCCTGCAGCTCAATGGCCTCGATTCGGGGGTCGATAGCGCCCGCGGTGAAGCCGCGGCCCTGCATGAGCCGGGTCTGCGAAGACAGTGTGCGTACCGAGATGTCGTGTCCACGCGCGTGGAGTTCATCCAGGATCGGTGTCAGTGGGTACAGGTGGCCGCGAGCGGGCGACGTGTAGGCGAGGATGCGGGACATCAGGTCTCCTTTGTCAGGGGGCGCAACATTTCGACGATGGCCAGTTCGGTCTGCCCGCGGCTCAGTCCGGCGTCGCGGCGCAGCAGTTTCCACACATAGACGTCGCAGAGGGCGACCAGTTGCGCCAACCGCCGCCTGCGTTCGGCAGGCTGCAGGTCGCGCAAGGTCGGCTCGAAGACCTGTGAGCACCAGTCCCGGTGCAGGTTGCGGCCCTGGTCGGCGATTGCGGACAATGCGGCGACTGACTCCTCGGCTGCCAGCATTCGCAGCACGCGATCGCCCATGAGTTCGTAGTGGTCGACGAGCACCGAGACGGCGGCTGTGATGTCGCCCACCGGAGCAGCCCGCTCGGTCCGGGTTCGTTCCATGGCCCGGCTTCCGGCAGCGGCCATCAGGCCCTCCTTGCCGCCGAATCGCCGGATCACGGTCCGCGTGGACACTCCGGCCCGGCGGGCGACGTCGTCGAGTGAGATCTGATCAGCGGGCTGCTCCCAGAAGATCGCGATGGCGGCGTCCAGGATCCGCGCGCCGGTCTCGGCGGTGGCCTCCGCCCGCGCGTCCATGCGGTACGGTCTGGGCGCCGACATTTTCATGTCAGTCATAGTGACACTAAAGTTCCGGGCGGCGCAAGGGCGGGATCGGCAGCCCCTCCTGGTGTGCGGAATCGATACCGCACGGTCGTTTGCATGATGGGGGTTGCGATCCTGACCCCTCGATGTTCCTGTTGATCACCAACCCTGTCCTCGGAGAACTCGTGAAGTCAGCAAGCATCAGCCGCGTCCGATTGGGCGCCCTCGCGGCTTCGGCACTTGTCAGTTGGAGTTCGATCGCAGTAGCGACGCCGCACGCAGCCGCGGCAGCCACTGGCCCGGCTGTTCCATTCGGCTCGCATTCGCAGGCCTATGTCGCGGGGACATTGAGACCGACCGGTTCCCAGGCCACCCTGGATGCCGCTGTGGTCACCCTGTACAACAAGTGGAAATCGAAGTTCCTTGTGTCCGCGTGTGGCAACGGGCTGGCGGTCAAGGCGGACGCGAACGTGCCATTCGTTGCCGAGGGGCAAGGATATGGGCTGGAGTTGACGGCGCTGATGGCCGGCGCCGACGCGGGCGCCCAGACGTCCTTCGACGGCATCCTGAAGTTCGTCCTGGCACATCCGTCCTCGATCAATCCCGGATTGCACGCGGCCGAACAGAACGCGACCTGCCAGTCGGTCAACGGATCTGACTCCGCCACAGATGGCGATCTTTCCATCGCCTACGGATTGCTGCTGGCCGACCGCCAGTGGGGCAGTGGGGGCACGTACGACTACAAGCAGCTGGCCCTGTCACGCATCAACGCGATCAAGGCCAGCGAGATGAACCAGACAACCAAGCTGCCGCTGCTGGGTGACTGGTCATCCCCGGGCGACTCCTACTACAACGCCACGCGCCCGTCGGACCTCATGATCGATCACTTCCGGGCATTCAAGTCGGCGACGAACGATCCCTTCTGGGATTCGGCCGTGGCGGCTGCTCAAGGTCTCATCAGTCAGCAGCAAGCAACTTTTTCGCCGTCCACGGGTCTGATCGCCGACTTTGTGGTGAGTACGAACACTTCGGCGAAACCAGCGCCTCCCAACTTCCTCGAGGCTGCCACGGATGGTCAGTACTCGTACAACTCCGTTCGCGTTCCGTGGCACATCGGTACGGATGCGGCGCTGACGGGCGACGCCGCCAGCAAGTCCCAGACCCAGAAGATCACGACATGGATTCGGGCGAAGACCGGGAACAATCCTGGCAACGTCCGCGCCGGTTACAAGCTGGATGGGACGGCCACCGTCAACTATCTGGACCCGGAGTTCGTGGCGACTCTCGGTCCCGCGGCGATGATGGACTCCGCGAACCAAAGCTGGCTGGACAAGGTATGGAACTACACCGCCGCCGCCGCCAATACGACGGTGGCAGATGCCTACTACAGCGCGAGTCTGATGCTGCACAGCATGATCGTGATGTCCGGCAACTACTGGACTCCAGTGGGTGCGACAGCGAGCACACCACCGCCCACTCCGACACCGACGCCCACCCCGACACCCAGCGGCACGTCGAGTCCGACCCCGACCACGAGTGCAGCCGGTTGTGCTGCGTTCGTTCAGCCTTACGCGGGTATGCCTGCGTACCAGAAGGGCGACAAGGTGACCTTCAACGGCAAGGGTTACGTGTCGACGTTCGGTCCCAACTGGTGGTCGCCATCCGCTGCTCCTCAGTATTGGGCCGAGACCACCTGCGGCGGGGCAGCACCGACACCGACACCGGCGCCGACCGCGACCGGGACACCGGCACCGACCCCCACGCCGACAACGAACGGCACGGTCCCCACCCCTGTGCCTTTGCCTGCGGGCTTCCGCGTGGCGCCGTACGTCGACTTCAGCAACTGGCCGATGCCCGACATGTTGGCGGCCAAGGCGGCCACCGGCGTCAGCAACTACAACTTGGGATTCATCACCACATCAGGTGCATGCGCGCCCGCCTGGGGTGGCTTCGCTGCACTGAGTCCGACCACGACCGGCTTCCAGATCGATGCGCTGAACAAACAGATCGCCGATCTACAGGCGACCGGTGGCACCGTGGCCGTCAGCTTCGGTGGTCAGGCGGGAACCGAGCTCGCCCAGTCCTGCTCCGATGTGGCATCGCTGAAGGCGGCGTACAAGACGGTCATCGATCGTTACAACCTGACCCGGATCGACTTCGACATCGAAGGCTCGGCGCAGGGTGACCACAGCGCCAACATCCGTCGCGGACAAGCCATTGCGGCGCTGCAGAAGGACGCCGCAGCAGCCGGCAAGGCCTTGACCGTGACGTTCACGGTTCCTGTGATGCCCACGGGACTCACCCAGGAAGGGTTGGGCGTGCTCCAAGACACCGCCTATGCGGGGGCTCGGATCGACCTGGTCAACGTGATGGCCATGGACTACGGTCCACCGAGCTCAACCATGGGCCAGAACGCTATTGATGCGGCGACCAGTACGGCTGCCCAAATCAGCTTCTTGTACCCCGGCAGCACAACGGCCGACCGGATCCACCGCGTGGGGATCACGCCGATGATCGGTGAGAACGACTTCGTCGGAGAAACGTTCACACTGGCCGACGCGCAGAAAGTCGCCGCCTGGGCCAAGACCAACAACGTCGGCGAAATCGCCTGGTGGGCCCTCCAACGTGACACGCCATGCGCGAACAACGCCACCCTGGTTTCCGAGAACTGCAGCGGCACATCGAATCCGACCTGGGCGTACACCAACGCGTTCAACAGCTGAGTCGTGGCCGACGGTCGTGGGGACACCCCCATGACTATCCGACGCCGTTGAAACGCGACGATGACGCACGCGGAGAGACCCGGTACGGCAGGAGCACCTGCTCGTCACCGCCACCGGCCATCACTCGCAGCGCCAATCTGGCCACGATTTGTCCGCACTCGGTTCCCATCAGGCTGACAGTGGATATCGGCGGAGACGTCGCGTGGTCAAGCAGGCTCTCCCCGAATCCGACGAGAAGCACTTCTGCGGGAACCCGCTTGCCGCAATGCTCTGTGATGGCGGCAAGCACCGCTTGGTTGTTCCCAGTGAGGGCATAGACCGCGTCGCAGCCGTCCGTGAAAGCCTCGAGCAACTCGGGACCCAGACCTGCCTCCGAATCAACCTCGACGATCCGGGGAGCGATCGCACGCTCGGCACACCACTTCTGATACCCGGTGAGAGTGGGGATGCGGGCGATCGTCGTGACATTCTGATTCACCAGCAGCGCCGGACGCTGAGCTCCATGCTCGTGAAGGTGGTCCATCACGTCGTGAACCACCGCGGCGTGGTCGTGCCCGACCGTTGAGAACTGCCCATTCGCGGCGGGATAGCCGGCGACGATCCTCGGCACGGAGCGCGGCAGCGCCCGAATCGCTTCGTCCGACGTGGGGTCGTCGGTGACGGTCAACACCACATCGACCGGCAACCGTCGCAGACTGCTGACGGCTGTGTCCGTCACGGTGATCACCCCGACTTCGGCCGCGGTGAGCTCCTCGGTCAGACCGAACAGCAGCCCGGGCCAGAACCCGGCTTCTACGAAGCCGGGAACCAGTGACAGATGCCGGCGCAGAAGGATGCCCAAGATCGGCACCTGACCCAGTCGCAGCGCCCGCGCACCGGAGTTGCTCCGGTACCCCATCTGTTCGGCGATCTTGCGCACGTGCTCCCGCGTCTGGGCCGAAAGCCGGCCAGTGTCATTCAGTGCCGCCGAAGCGGTTGTACGTGAGACTCCGGCCCGAAGAGCCACCTGAGCAAGAGTCACGTTATGGCCGGCGTCGCGCTCATTCATTCCGCACAGACCCTTTCACATCCGCTCCGGTCGCTTGTCGTCGCTGATGTCTACCACCACGGGTGATTCTTGCGCGCGGGTTGACCGCCCAGGGTCTGTCCCCGCCGGTCGTCCTGCAACATTTCTGTTGGACCACGCTCGAGGGAACTGGGCCGATACGGTCGACGCTGTGACTGACACCTACCGGTTGACCCTCCCGCTGACGCGGTTCGTACTGGTTGCGGGTGCGGTGTTGACCTTCCTCGCTGGTATCCAGCTCTTTGTCCTGAGTGACTACACGGCTGACTACTTCGCGTGGACGATCGCGGCGGGATCGACGGCGGCGATGATTGGCGCCTTCTACTGGACTGCGGCCCTCTTGGCATTCCTCAGTTGGCGCCGCAGGGCCTGGGTCAACGCGCGAGCCGGTGTTGTGGGCGTGACATTCCTCCTGTGGGCCACGTTGTTCACCATCCTGATGCACCTCGGCAATTTCCACCTGATGGGTTCCGGCGTGGGTCAGTTGTCGGCCTGGATCTGGTTGATCCTGTACATGTGTTATCCGGTCCTGGTGACCATCGCGCTCGTGATTCAGTTGCGAGCCACGGGAGATGACCCGCCTCGCACCAAGCCTCTTGCTACGGCATATCGATACGCACTGGGTATCTTCGGCTCCGTCTGGGTGATGCTGGGCCTGACAATGCTGGTCATCCCCGAAGTCTTCGCCGACATCTCGGCCTTGCCCCTGACACCCTTGACAGCCCGCTCCATCGGCGCTTGGTTGCTTGCGTTGGGCGTCATCTACGTCGCCATGTTGCTCGAGAATGACTCCGATCGCATCCGTCCGCCAGCTGTTGCATCCGTTGTCGGTGCCGCCCTCCTGCTGGTGGTGATGGCGCGCTATTGGCCTCAGTTCACGTGGGGAGGTCTGCGTTGGTCATTCCTACTGTTCGTCGCCGTGCCGGCGGGATTGGGTATCGCCGGGCTCTACCCGAGGCGCGACGTATCGGGACTCATTGCTGGGGCTCCGGACGCATAGGGTCCCCACGACAGCCTCAATCTCCAGCCTCAACTCGTCGCCATGCCCGTCTATCGGGGGTGTCGGAACCAGGTCAACCAGCCCGCGGGTGTGTTGGAAGGACCTGAATCCGCGGTGACAGGGTCATCAGCCAACACCCAGTCCGTCCTTGGCGATCGCCTCGAACCACCGGTGCGGCAACGCCCGCTTGGCCACCAGCGCGATGCGGTCGCGTCGCGGACCCACGGAGATGCGGCGCCGGGGGCGGCGGGAGTCCAGTTGCGCGGCGACAGCGCGAGCCGCCACGATCGGGTCGGCGCCGTTGTTCTCGTCGCGCTCCATGACTTCGACGGCCTGCTTGAACGCCGGCGTGTACGGGCCGGGTGCGCCCGATGCTTCCCTCCTGCTGGCCGTGAACTCGGTGTGGAAGTTGCCGGGTTGGATCAGTGTCACCTGGACACCGAACGGAGCAACTTCGTAGGCGAGGGCCTCCGCCCACCCCTCCAATGCAAACTTGCTCGCGCTGTAGAAGCCCTGGAACGGGATCCCCACTTGGCCCCCGATACTGCTGATCAGCACGATGCGACCTGCGCTGGAGCGCAGGGACGGCAGGGCTTCAGCGGTGACCCGCACCGCACCCCAGAAGTTCGTCTCGAACTGTGCCTTGGCCTCTGCCGTCGACGTTGTCTCGACAGGGCCCGCCAATCCCCAGCCGGCGGCCAGCACCAGCGCATCGATTCCGCCGTGTCTGGCGATCACTTGGGCCACGCCCCGACGGACGGACTCGTCGCTGTCGACGTCCATGACCAAGCCGCGCCAGCCGCGTCCCTCGATGCCCCGGCGGCTGGCTCCGACAACTGTCCACCCTCGCGACGCCAGCAGGTCCGCTGTGGCGCGGCCCAGTCCGGCGGATGCCCCCGTCACGAGGACGACCCGACCGGCAGCGTTTCCGGGGTTCTCGGGCGAGTCGAATTCTGGGCTTGATGTCGGGGCCACCGTGCTCTCCTGTCGTGCCTGTCGTGCCTGTCGTGCATCAGTGCGGGTCGGGAGGCGGTGTCGCCTCCCGACCGGAATCTACCCGCGGCCGCAGATAGCCACCCCGTCAGCCGACCTGGCTGTCCTGGCTTCAACCAACTCCGCCGTCCCGTCGTGAACCAACTCCGCCGTCCCTGGCTGACCCGGGAATCACATGGTGTTCATTGACAGGGCCGCCTGACCCTTCCGGTGACGACGACGGGCAGGCCAGGATCGTGAAGCGATGTGCGCGCGAGACCGCCCTGACCCGGTCGCAGGAACCCGGATGTGGCGACCAGGTAGGCGTTGACGCCGCTGACCAGCAATGTCCGGGGGAGCCCCGGTTGCCCGCGATGGGGCGACGTCAGATGTGCAAGTGGGTCTATGCGATCACCGTGCACGAGGGGCTCCCTCGACAAGATCGCGGCAACGAGGATGATGAGAGGTGGGAGGGATCGGATCATGACGATTTTCGACATCATCGAACTAGCTCCTCAGGACACTGCGGTCGTGCGCGACCGGATCCCCTTGGCGGGCATGCCCGAGTTCTTCGGGCGGGCGTTCACGCAGGTGTTCCCCGCCGTGTCGGCACAAGGGCTGGAGCCGACCGGCCCACCGTTCGGCTTCTATCCGTCGCCGCCCGGCGACATGATCGAGGTGGAGGCCGGCGTCGCCGTGTCCGGGCCGTTGAGCCCTGTGGGCGACGTCGTGCCGAGCACCCTGCCTGGTGGCACAGTGGCTCACGGGATTCACGTCGGGCCCTATGACGATCTACAGGAGACCTACGCCGAACTGCAGCAGTGGGTGGGCGACCAGGGGTTGGAACTGGGTAGCGCGATGTGGGAGGTCTACCTGAGCGACCCCGGTGCCGAGCCAGATCCGGCGACATGGCGCACCGAGGTCTTCTGGCCGGTGGCTTCGCCGTCATAGAGGCGACTGTGCGGGGGAGGCTCGACGGCGGCGTGCTGGCCTCCGCGTGGCGTGGATGTCACCGCCCGTAGCCCTCAGGGGCGGATGGAGGCCGCTGGGCGGCCAAAGTGGTAGCCCTGGGCGAACTCCACGCCCAGGCCGAGTAGCGCGTCGGCCTCTGCCTGGGTCTCGACGCCCTCGGCGATCAGCCTTGTGCCGGTGAGCTCCGCAAAGTGAGTCATGCCGGCAATCATCGCGGCTCGGGCAGGGTCGTGGTCGACTCCGCGTACCAGTGAAAGGTCCAGCTTCACGAAGTCAGGTTGCAGTTCGAGAATGTGTTCGAGGCTGGCGAATCCCGCTCCAGCATCGTCCACAGCGACAAGGACATCGGACTCGTCGCGGAGTGAACGGCGGAGTTCATCGTAGTTGTCCACGGGAGCGTTCTCGGTGATCTCGACGACGACCCGGTGTCCGGCATTGGCGGTCGTGCGGCTGGCGCTTCCGGAAAGGACTGCGGCTGGCGAGAAGTTCACGCTCAGGAAGAGGCCCGCCGGCAGATCGGAGGTCGTCTCCAAGGCGGCACGGACACAGGCCTCCTCAAGTTCCAGTCCCAGGCCCGCGGCGTGGGCAGCGGTGATCACCTGGTTCGGCGGTCGATCGTCATCGAAGCGAGTGAGTGCTTCATAGCCGATGATGGCGCCGTCTCCCAGACTCACGATCGGTTGGAAGACCGGTGAGAAGAGGCGCTGGTCGATCAACTTCTGGACCAGATTGTGAGCAGTCTCTTGCTCCTGGAACCGCAGCGTCTGCCGGCCCAGGACAACGCCCGCCATACCGCCGAGGTGCTCCAGGCTGTCCATGAGCCCCGCGATCCGTTTTGGGCCATCCGGAGCCATCGACGCGATCGACAACACCCCCGTCACCTTCCCCTCGGTGCGGATCGCGGCGTAGGCGCTGGCCGTGATCCCCAGCGCCTTGAGTGAATCGACCAAGCCGGATCCGATGATCTCGCGCGCTGACGGGTCACCGAAATCGATCATCCACGGCGCAGCCACCGTGGTCGACATGATCTTCTCGACGTCCTCGAGTGCAATATGAGACCCGGCCAGGAACTCAGGATCAGTTACTTCGCCGTTGCTGACAATGACCAGGTCCCCGACATCCGGCGCCAATATGACCATCGCACCGTCGATATCGTCGATCCTCTGGATCGCCAAGCACAAAGCGGTGGCGGTCTCGGTGACGGTGGCCAACGGGCGCACCTCGGCCATGATGCGCAGGATCGCGGCGCGGTCGATCTCCCATCGCGGTTGCTGCGACGAAGTGGGGTCGTCGTCGCCACGGGGAAACACCAGAACGGACCCCGTTACGGCCCCACTGGCATTGTGGACGGTGTGGATCAAGGCATCGCGAGGGGATCCTGTTCCGCTTGAGCCCGTCAGGCTGACGATGCCCTTGCGCGGACTCCTGGTCACCGTCGCCAGCTCGTCACCGCGGACAGGTTCCCAGTCGTGTGGCAGCACGATCAGTCGTCGGGCGTCGGTCCCTTGGAGTTCGTCAGGAGAGCGTCCAAGTAGGTATCTCATCGAGGGATTCGCGTACTCGATGACCCAGTCCTTGTCCACGATGAGAACCGAATCGGTCACCGTATTGAGCGCGGAGGTCAATGCTGTCCTATCCAATCCCGGGCTCACCTCCTGCGCTCACACGGCGCGTTGGGCGCCAAACACCCAGTATTCCCGTGCGGTGCCCCTGAGAGCGGGCAATGCGGCGATCCGGTCGGATAGGTGCCCGCCCACCTCCCGCCGAGGATGCACAGATCGTGTCCGGGGCTTCGGCGGCCGTGCCGCTCGTCGACTCGTGAGCGCCTTCGGGGAGGCAGGGCTGGGGGGCACCCCGCCTGGGTCACCGACGATCATGTGGGCACCTTTCGCGGCCTGGCGCACACACAACCCAACGAGCGCATTCTCGGGACGGTGTCAGCGGTGGGCAGAGCCCACCATCATGCAGGGGTGTCCCCAGCCAGTGCGGCGACCTTGTGCACGGTGGCCAGCAGTCCGCGCAGGAACACCGAGTTGAGCGGTTGAACTGCGCGCGCCGCCGAGGTGGGGGGGCTGCCACGCAGGATCTGCAGGGCACGCGCCAGCGCGTGCGGTCCGGCCCCGTCCAGTGTGTCGACGAGCAGGTCACCGAGGGTGCCGCGCTCGATGGCCATGGTGACCATGCGGTCGAAGGTGTTCTCCGGGGTGAAGACCCGTGCCTCCCGGGGAATCATCGAGTGCGCGTGCCACCGGCAGGCCTCGTCGCACACACCGCAGCCCAGGCACCTGTCCGGGTCCACGATCGCCCAGTACTTGCGCTTGCCCTGACCTTCGTTGTCCACCATGGTGATGGCGTCGGCTGGGCAGGCGCGGAAGCACTTCTTGCAGCCACGACACATGTCGAGATCCACATGGGCCATCCAGTTGGACGACACGATCGCCCCAGTGATGTCGTGACGTCGTATCGACTGCATCATGCCGCAGCAACAACCGCAGCAGTTGCACATGTAGCTGATGCCGTGCTTCACGTTGTCGGCCGTCTGCGCCAGCCCCGCTTCCTTGGCCTCGCGCAGGATGTCCAGGCCCTCGTCGTTGCTGATGGGTTCGGCGATGCCCGCTCGAACCAGCGCGTCCGCGGCGCCGCCGAATGTCAGACACGTGCGTGTCGGTGCGTCACAGGCCTCGCCGATGAGTGCGGCATGGGTACGACATGGGCATAGGGATACGGCCACGGATGGCGCCTCCGACACGACATGGGTCGCCAGTTCCCAATCCAACACCTCCACTTGTGGACTATCTGGCAGCGCCTCTTCTCGGACCAGGGAACGACCGATCTGGGTGCTGCCACGAAACACTGCGTGGGCCAACGCATCGTCGTCGAACATGTACTCGTGGAAGAGTTCCGCCAGTTCCTCCATCGGCGCATCCTCACGGACGCGCATGAACGTGAACTCGAAGAATCCGATGACGACCGGAGCCAGGGCGACGTAGCGCTTTCCGTTGTGCTCCAAGTCCATGACGAGACCCTTGGCTGCCATCTGTGTGACCGCAGCATCCAAGTCCGACTCGGTTCGCCCGGTCCGGTCCGACAGAGTGGACAGGGAGCAGACGGTGGGCATGCGGGCTGCCAGCTCGGCCTGCTCCGGTGTGAAGAGAAGCCGCAGAATCTGTTGGAACACGGCTGAGTCCGGGGCCCCGGTGGGCATCCGGTCCAGGCGCTGTTGGAGCCGGTGATACACGGCATCGGGATCGGCAAGGAGATGGCCCATAGGAGCCTCCTGGATAAGGCTTTCGCCGCCAGTCAACTTCGGGCTCCGGTGGGTGCACCAGAGTCGAATGTCACAACATCGCAGGTCCGAAGCACCCCGCACCCAGCCGCTGCTGCCGCAGGTCCTTCGCCGGGACGGGTGAGCGAATGCCGTGACGCGGCTTTGTGCGGGTGTCGGGGCCGTCGGCCGTGAACCTACTCTGGAGATGACGGAAGAGGGCGGGCCCATGAGAATCGCGAAGAGTTTCTCTGCAACGGGCGTGATCGTCTGCTTGATGGTTGTGGGCATGGCGACACTGCTGGACGGATGCGCGCCAGCGGCTCCTATGAGTTCAACCACCGTGATCACGCGTCCGATCGCCCTGGTCTACCGGGGGCCCGCCGCTTGCCGGGGGTGCCCGGAGGCGGCGGCAAGAATGATGCGGTCGTCGCCCCGTCACTTCGACGTTCACTATGTCGGTCCGCGCGAAGACATGCCGCTGACGGCTTCTTCGCTGATCCGTGCCGCCGTATACGTGCAACCGGGCGGCGGCGACAGCGTCTGGGCCGCCTACCGCGCGCTCGGATCCAAGGGTCGACGGGCGATCGTCTCCTACGTACGGTCGGGAGGTCGATACCTGGGGATCTGCATGGGCGGATACCTGGCTGGCTCCGAGCCGGGGCTGGGACTTCTGTCACCCGGCGACTCCGGGTGGTACATCAAGACCACAGGGGCCAGCGTGACGACCGCCCGCGACGCGGTGATCCCGATCCTTTGGGGTTCCCGGACACGCGACATGTATTTCCAGGACGGTCCGTTCCTGCGGCCCAGTGGGGTGCCGGGCGAACGGATACTGGCCCGGTACACCAACGGGCTCGTGGCGGCGCTCGTGCGCCCAGTCGGTGCTGGTCGCGTCGGTGTGGTGGGTCCGCACCCCGAGGCACCCGTGGGGTGGTACCGCTGGAGCGGCTTGCAGGGCCAGGACAGTGATGGCATCGATGCCGATGCTGGGTGGGCGTTGATCGACGAGGTGATGAAGTAGCTGCTGCCTCAGTCCAGGCGCCGCCCTGAGGTCACGATGCGGCTGGGGGTCGGGTCGACGCATTCGCCGGGACTCCGTACCCCAGTCCCCCTATTCTCACCGCATGACCATGATCCGCGCTGCGTTGGCCTCGACTGTCACTGTGGGGGTCTTGGCCGGAAGCGCTCTCGCGGCAGCCGCCCCGGCACCTGCCCAGGTCACTGTCTCGTCAGCACCGGCCGCCGAAGCGGCCCCGATCAATGCGGGCAAGTCACCGTGTCGGCAGCAGCCAGACCTCACGGGCCGCAAGCCGGGACAACTGCTGGCGAAGCGCGAGGTCCCCGTCGATCCCACGATGTTGACCGGGGCGCGCATGTTCCGAGTGCTCTACACGACCACCGGCGTGGACGAGAGCAAGGTCCAGGCAACCTGCGGGCTTGTCATCCTGCCGACTGGGAAGAAGAAGAATCAGGTGGTGGCCTGGGCCCACGGCACCGTGGGCGTCCACCAGTCGTGTCAACCGTCCAACGACCCATCTGCTTTCCTGAACTTGGGGCCGATCACCTATGGCACCGGTCCGGACGCGGTCCATGGCAGCCCGAGAGACGGCATCCTGCAGGGCTTGGTCGATCAAGGTCGCATGATCACGGCCACCGACTACTACTCAGGACTGGGTCAGTCGGCGGATCATCAGCAGAACTACATCGCCGGGGTCCCTGCCGGAGCCGCGGTCCTGGACAGCGTCCGCACCGGCATCAAACTGGCCAAGCAGGTCGCTGGAACCGACAGGTCGTCCTGGCGTCTGGCCATCTGGGGCGCCTCGCAGGGCGGTCATTCGGCAATGTGGGCGGGTCAGTTGGCCCGTGCGTACTTCCAGAAGACCCCCTTGCGGAACCAGCCGGACATCAAGCAGGTCGGCGTCGTCGCAACGGTACCTGCGTCCTCTTTCGTGGCCACGAGCACGAGTCCGAAGTCACTCGTCGGCCGCCATCTGGCTGACCTCGAGATGCATCGTCCGCTTCAGTACATCGGCGGACTCGGTGTGGGGGCGGCCGGGCCTATCCTGTTCTCCCAGGTGATGACCTCATGGGCCAAGTACGCGGCCGCCGGCGATCCGCCACGCAATGCACTGTTCCCCGGATACCCGCGTGGGGTCCGGCCTCAGTTGGACAAGGTGCTCACCGACACCAGCGCCGGCGGCGGCGCCACCACAGCTCAATCCGCCGTTCAGTTCTGTGTCAACGAGCAGGGGCTGGTCCCCTTGGCCCAGTTGACCCAACGGTTTCTGACCGACCCCGCAGCCAACGCGTTCTTCGTCCAGCCGGTGTGGGGGGAGCCCGACCAGCAAGGGGTGTGGCAGGGGCGGTTGGACCGCACCTGCCTGAACGACTCCACGGCGAAAGGGCTGCAGAAGTGGTGCCGATGGCTGGCGTACAACATGCCCGGTCCCGAGGGAGTCAATCCTTTCAACAAGATCCCCCGCAAGGCCGATGGCTCGTACGCTCCCGTCCTGATCGGGCAAGGGATGAATGACACCCTGATCTACTGCCAGAATCCGGGTACGAGCGTGCCCGCACCTGGCGACTGCATGGCACGCCAGTTGTACGACTCGCTGCACACCAACAAGATCTGCCGGTCCACGCGGATCCAGCTCGATCTGTTCGCGTTCACACCTCAGTCGCCGGCCAGCCACCTGAGCACAACCCACCAACTTGCCGACAACGGTCACGCGGCTTATGCAGGCTCACCCATGGACACGTTCCTGAAGAATGCTTTCGCGGGCAACGTCCGAAGCGGGTGCTCGGCGCGCGTCGTCAACAAGTGACTCGCGCGGTGGGTCGCACACACCCAACGATCCACGCGAGTGCTCTCGCCGGAGTTGTCTGCCTGGTCGTGGTCGGAGTAGCCGCTCTCCTCGGCCTGGCGGCTTGCGCCAGCGTCCCTGGTGAACCCACCGATACGAGCACCGTGACCCTGGTGGTCCCACGCTTCAACGGCGGTTCCGTGACGATCGACCACGCTCGGCGCGCGGCCTTTCTGCTCCACCGTGGCTACCCGGCCGGGGAGCTGCGATTGGGTGACACCTACGCCCCCCTGCTCGACTCGCTACAGTCGCGGGCTGGATCTGAGGGGTCGGTCCTGGGTGCGAGCTATGACTGGCGCATGCCCGGCGCTCCGCCGCAGGCGACCCCGGACGGCACCGTCGACGGCCTGCTCGATCGCTGGAGAGACCCCAGCGCGACCGACACGTTCGCGTATGCAGTGGACTACCTGCGCTACTGGCTGATCCAGGCGGCCAGAGTCAACGGCGATTCACGTCCCGTGGACGTGGTTGCGCACAGCACCGGGGTCAGCGTTGTCCGGGCCTATCTGCAAAGCGATGCCTACGGGCAGACGGTGTTGGCTCCAGACGGCCAACAGGTCACGCTCCCCAGGATTCGGACACTGGTGCTTGCGGCTCCACCGATGGAGGGAGCGCCATTTGTGTGGAATCTCTGGAACGGGAACTTCGCGAGTTTCGTGGGCGCTGCGCGAGGTGCCGACGTATTCGCCGGGTATGCCCGTGCCTACCGTCACGTGCAGGCCGGAGGGCGGGTTGCCGGCCCCATGGGTGACATCACTCGCGATTCCCTGACCGGTGCCGGAATCGCAAGGCAAGTGAGTTTCCTGCGGCAGTACAACCCCTTGTTCGAGATCGTGCTGCCCACCAACCGCGTCCTGTATCCGCGGGCTGCGCCGGGCACGCGGCCACGATCCTTGACCGGATTACCAGGTGGGGACAACACCCTGCTGATCGATCTCAACTCGACATCTACCCCAGGGCACAATCCCTGGGCCCAACTGGCGGACAAGGTGATCGTCACATACCCGACACACGTTCTGGGGCCGCATGTCGATGGCGGGTCGGAACCGGTGCAGACGGCCGTCAGGATCCAACGGGAGCGCGGGGCTGGGGGAGAGATCCTGCCGTTCACGGCATTCGCAGATCCCGCTGGACCCGCGCCGGGGATCCCCACCACGAAGGGCCAGACGTGGTACCGCGAGATCTTCGCCCCTGACCAAGGTGATGGCGCCTTCCCACTCGAGTCGATGCAGAGGGACTTCTTCGACGCTACCGGTCAGGTGGATCCGGGACTGCAGGTTCAACAGTGGGGCAACGGTCCCAGTCCGACGAGTTCCGGCATGGGGAGTTGGATTCCCGCCCGAGGTGACTTGACCCACAACCTGTTCATCGAGAACCCCACGGTCATCCATTGGGTGTCACAACAGCTTCAGCAGTGATGTGAAAGAAACCAAACGGGCATGGCACGCGTCCCCACGGGTGATTGTCGCGGTAATCGGCCCGCTTCTGGATTTCGCGGTCTAGTCTTGGCGCACTCCCAGGCGGGTGCCGGGATGGGGAGGATGTCATGGGTTCACGTACCACGGTGATGGGCGGCCGCAGTGCGCGTCGCTTGGCGGTTCTGCTGGCAATGCTCGTGGGCTTGTTGGGTGCGACAAGCTTGGTCGGCGCCGGGGTTGCCTCGGCAAGGGTGACGGCCCAGGATGCGAAATCTGTCATCTTCATCGGCGACTCGGTGACCGCCGGTTTCGGCTACTTCGGTCAGAAAGAGAACGCCAAGAATATCTCAGGCAAGGTCAACAACGAGTTTCCGAGCAACTGGTACTTCGGTGACAACAGCCTGTCGGACTGCAGTCCCGCCGACCATGGCACCCCCATCGACCAGTGCAGCAACAACAACTTCAATGGCGCACCGTGGAGTGCTGGGCCGTGGAAGGACGGCGCAGACGCCCCGGATGTGGCGTACTCGTACCAGATCGCGAAGTCGCAGGATCCCGCCAAGGCCGCGCCCGTCGAGAACTGGGCGATCACCGGATCGACGCCGGCGATGTGGGACACAGGTGGTGCTTTCAACTACCAGCTCAAGAACATCAAGGACACCACGGTCATCATGACGCTGGGCGCCAATCCGATCCTGTCCACGTTCCTCAAGATCCGCCTGTCGGGCATCAACCAGGTCAATGGGGCTTGCGCGGATTCCACCATGTGGCTGGGTTGGACCGGATGGTGGGCTTATCCGCCGTCCAAGGCCGCGAAGTGCGCCGAGCAGCAATGGGCGCAGAACCAGCAGACTGAGCACCTGATGAGCGTGTACCAGACCCTGCTGAAGAACAACAACAAAGTGCTGTCGATGGGTTACTACCGGGCATGCCCTTGGTCCTTCGGCGTGTGGCAGCCCAACGGCAACGTGGCCAAGGGTCCGGCGTCCGGCAACTCATGCCCGTCACAGCGGGAGAAGGTCTCGGAGTGCAGCAGCTGCAAGGTCGACGGCAGCACCAGTCAATGGGACCAGGCCGTAGCGGCGCAGAATGCGATGAACGACAAGATCGCCGCCGCCGTGGGCTCGACTCAGGCGTGGGCCCGGGGCGCTGGGATCGACCCGGCCAACCTGCAGTTCGTGCTTCCCGATCAATCGGAATGGGCCAAACATCAAGCCTGGGACGGTGACTCGTGGGTGTTCAAGAACGACACGTGGATCCATCCCAGTAAGGCCGGCCACACTCAACTGGCCAAGACCGTGACCGCCAAGGTCTGCCAGACCTGGGGCCAATGGTGTGGCGCCAAGCCGGCGTGGAACGAGACCCCGCTGCTGCGCTCGCCCAACCTGGCGCAGACCGTCAACGAGGGCAAGGTGCCGGATCAGATCGGCAATCGGTCGGTGAAGAATCTGCCTGCATTGACCGAGCAGAAGCACCCGATCGGGTGGACGACCTCGACCTCGAAGATGTGCGAGATCTTCGAGGGCGACCTGGTCGCCAAGAAGCAGGACGGAAAGTGCAAGCTCACTGCCTATGCGGCGGCCAGCGACAACCACGAGTCGATGCGCGAGAAGTTCGACGTGAAGATCAAGTAGGCCGCGCGCCGGCCGCGATCAGTGGGCTCACGGCGGCACGTCGATGGCCCGCTCAGGCGGGGCTTCCCTTGCGGCGGCGATCCAAGGTCAAGGTCGCTGGGCCGAGCAAGAGGGCGACGGCGATCGAACTGATCGCCATCAGCGATACCAGCGAGCCTGCCCCGCCGAGATCGTTGGCCAGGCCGAACACGACGGGGCCGATGGCGTCGCCCATCGCGAAGGCAGACCCGACGATGGCGGCCCACCGGCCCAGTGAGTCGAGGGTCGCGCCAACCGCCAGCAGGTATGCGAACAAGGCGGCGTAGGACCCTGTCCACAGGAACTGGCACACGATGTAGGCAGTGGGAGTCGCCACCGTCACCACCAGGGTCTTGGCCACGGCATCGAGCCCGATCATCACGATGATCGGGAGGAACAGTCCCCAGCGATCGCCCACGATGATCGGTAACGATGCGCCGGCCAATCCGGCGAATGCCGCGACTGAGAGGACCGCTCCCAAGTCGGTGCTGGACAGACCGACGTGCTCTTGGACGATCGTTCCCACGAAGGCCCACATGCCGTTGTCCGTCACGTCCAGGATCAGGGCGCCGACGAAGATGACGATTCCCAGACCCAAGGACGGCAGGGGAGTGTGACCGTGCTGGGTCTCGGATTCGGGGGCCGCGGCATCCGGCAGCCATCGGAACAGCGGTAGGGCGAGCAGGCCGACAAGGGCCATGCACAAGAACGTGGCACTGGTCTCGGCGCCGGTGACACGCGGGAGGGTGAACAGGAGGACAGCGCCGACACCGGTGTTCACCAGGATCGCGAGCCCGGACGCCCGTTCAGGGTCCGGGGTGGCTGAGATCGCCGCTGTCGCGTATGCCAGTACGACGCCGCTGCCCAGACCTGCCACGACACAGGCGGCGATCAGGACCCCTGTACCGGGGGCGAAGGCAGCGACTGTGAAGCCGCCGATACTCACGAGAGTCCCGCCCGCTGCGAAGCGGGCGCGGCCCGGTCGGCCGGCCTGACGAGCGAACACCAAGCCGGCCAGTGCCGTGGCCAGCAGCAGTGCGGTTGTCACCGTCCCGGCCAGGGTGGCGGACATGCCCAAGTCGTTGCGCAACGCATCGACGACCTCGGGGAGGATATCGCCGGCCAGATAACCCACCGTCAAGCCCACGGCCAAGGCCGCGATGGCCGATGGACCGATCCGCTGCCGATTGGCGAGCGAGGTCATGTCGCCAGCGTATTGGGGTCGGGACCGAGAGTCCCCCCGGCGGGTGCCGACCACGAACTGAGCGCCGAACTTCAGCGCCTGACTCAGATCGATGACGTATCGGCCGGTGCCTCACGGGCGGCACTGCGCCGGTAGAGGATCAACAACACGACAGCCAGCAATGGCTGGATGATGTCGCTGGGTGTCGCCCACACATTGCTGGGGGCGTAGTTGTCGTGCGCCACGATCTCCATCACGTGGCCGATGGCGTCGCCCCAGTACATGATCACCAAGGCGACGACTGCAGCCGTCAGCCAGCCGTCACGTCGCGACTTCCAGGCGCATCCGACTCCCAGGACCCCCAGTGCGATGTCGGCCCAGCCCACCTCCCATTGGAACATCGATTGTGTATAGCCGATCTGTTCGGCCAACGCGTTGGAGGTGGGGCCGATGTGACCGAGCCCGGAGACGATGCTCCACGCGCCGAAGAACACCATGCACCACAGCAGTGCCAGTTCGATGACGCGGTGACCCGTGCGCTTCTGTGGAGATCTGTCCAAGAAGACGTGAAGAACGAAGCCGATCAGGGCGATGATCCACTGGGCGAGGAAGAACACGTTGCCTCCAGAGTCCGGCGACTAGCGGCGTCCACGGCCGATCCGTTCACGCCTTCTGGGAGGCTACGCCCCGACGAGTGGTGGCAGGGCCAACTCCTGAGCTTCGGCGACCGCCGCGCGATATGCCTCGGGAGGTCCTACCAGGAGACCCTGCGAACACAGGTTGCTTCAGCCTTCTTCGTCGACGCCGCGCGCCGACAGGCCCGGTCGATGCGTTCGCCGCGGAAGGTCCACGAGTGCGCCAGCGTCGCACCCGATACATACTCGGTCACTGCTGTCCGTCCGGTCCAGGTCAGATCGCCGCGGCGTGCCGACGTGCGGCACGTCACCTTGGTGGGATTCAGGTTCCGGCAGTTGCTGACCGTGATCGTTGACCGCTTACCGGTCCGTTTCGCGATGGCACTTCTCACCACGTCCTTGGCCTCGATAGGATCCAGACTCGCCACCAGGGCGGACCCGTCGTCCACAGGGGCATCGACTGCGGGTCCGTCGGGCCCGGTACCGGGATCGATCCCCGGACCGTTCACGCCCCCTACCGCTGTTGTCGCGTTGAAGTCCAGTACGTAGCTGCCACTGTTCGGGGCCCAGTCCGACACATTCACACCGACGGCGTGGAATCCTCGGGCGATCACACTGATCCCAGCCGTGGGCCAGCCGATGTCCGAGCGATTCATGACCAGAACCACCGACTTCTCACCAGCCGCATACTGCAGCGTCGGTGTGTCGACCAGTTGCCACGACGATCCGTTCCACCAAGCGGCGTAAGCGCTCTGACCACTGATGTACTGCTCGTAGAAAAGTGCGTAGTCATGGCCGTACCACCCGGTGGCGGTGTTCAGATCGACGTCGAGGTAGAAAGCGATGCGGTTGCCGCCGATCAGTTGGTCTGTGTTGGCCCCGATCACGAACATCCCGTCGTCGGAGTAGCTCATCGCCACACGCTGGATGTCCACACCCGGGAAGACCGCGTCGCCGACATAGTCGTCGTAGTAGGTCTGGCCGGCGGCTGACGCACGAACCGGCGTCAATGCGAGGGCAGCCAGAATGGTGACAAACAGGACGATTCGGCGCATCGAACGAGTGTACGTCGCGTTCGGAGTGCGCGGATCCATCAGCCGGAGGGCAGGGGGGCCGATCCGACTGCCCGAATCCTGCTTTCCAGTGTGTCGAGCCCTTTGTCAAGAAGTGCTCGTGAAGCGGCGGGGTCCCTGTCGGCCGTGCCGGCTTCGCCGGCGAACACGACAGAGGCCAGAGCCAGAAGGTGGTTGTTCGCGTCCTCGAGCTGCTGGCTCTCCTTGGCTGCGGCGGTGGGATCTCTCATCAACGGTAGGTCCGCCTCGAGGTTCGCCGTTGCCCGCAGGAAGGAGCCTTGGTCGGCGAGAGTGTAGGCCGTGCTCTCGGCGGGATTCAGCAGTCGCCCCCGAAGCTGTTGGACGGTCGACAGCAGTGCGTCGCGTGCTTGCTGCAGATGACGCTCCGGTTGCGGGCGGACCCGAAGCAAGAAGCTGGACACGGCCAGCGCGATGA
>WBZP01001694.1_pt1 | contig 26574 bp, 18 predicted proteins | sample 5204301 | NCBI WGS metagenome assembly WBZP01 (sample SAMN12412401, study PRJNA552823) | activated sludge metagenome | isolation source: activated sludge from nitrification reactor of wastewater treatment plant... | place: USA: Pennsylvania | collected 2017 | reverse complement strand
ACTTCCAGTACTCATCATAAGTATCGTGGTCAAGGTATTCGTTCCATATATAACTCTGCCTTTTGAAAAAAGCAGCAGATTGGGTATTTTTTAGCGGGCCCATTTGTAGGAAATAAGTATAAGCATCCTTAATACTGGCATTAAAAACCTGCGAACCGTAATCTGTAACAGGCCCGTTACGCTGTTTACCAAAATAATTCATGAAACTGAAATTGTCGAGCAGGAAAAATGCCCCGTTGTGGTTGGCATCATCGCCAATGAATTCGTCTGATACAGGCGCCTGCGGACTAACTGCCCTGATGGCAGGATGGGCACCGGGAAGTGAGGCGGTGGCATAAAAACCAGGATATGAAATGCCGTATATACCAACCCGTCCATTGTTATTTGATATGTTCTTTAAAAGCCATTCGATGGTATCAAATGTATCGCTGCTTTCATCAACATCCCGGTTGCTTTTTTTATTCTTGATATGAGGAGTCATTTCCAGGTTTATGCCTTCACTCATATAACGGCCCCGCACATCCTGGATTACAAAAATGTATTTTTCTTTCATCAGGTTTGTATCAGGGCCAATCCTGTTGGGATATTGGTCGTTACCATACGGGCCGGCAGAATAAGGGGTACGTTCCATGAGTATCGGGTATTTTTCCGAATTGTCTTTTGGTGTAAATATCACCGTATAAAGCCTTATCCCGTCCCTCATGGTTATCAGGGTATCGGTCTTAATATAATGTTCTTTTACATATCCCTGCTTAACCTGTGCAAACGCAGGAAGGGAGAATAGTATGAAGATGAGTGCTGCAAATTTTGTCATGTGGCTGTATGTATAAAACGGTCGGTTTGAAAATAGATTCGCTAAATTTAGCGAATCTAAATGAGTAATGATGGATGCAAATGAACATTTGATCAGCAAATTTTATACGGCTTTTCAAAAACTTGACCCTAACAGTATGAATGGCTGTTACAGTGATGATATTGTTTTTTCTGATCCGGCATTTGGCCTGCTCAGGGGCGATGAAGCAACATCTATGTGGGAAATGCTTTGTAAAAATGCCAAAGATTTTTCCCTGGTTTTTGGAAATATCACAGCACTGGACCATGAATATTATACCTGCGACTGGGTGGCTACCTATACTTTTTCGGGAACCGGCCGGAGAGTGGTAAATAAGGTAAAAGCACATATGCGCCTGGCTGATGGAAAGATCATAGAACACAGCGATGGTTTCAGCCTGCACAAATGGAGCATGATGGCGCTTGGCTTCAGCGGCTGGTTACTGGGTTGGAACAGTTATTACCAGGGAAAGATAAAAAAACAGGCGAGGAGGAATTTGGAGAGATATATGAAAAAGGTAGATGGTTTATAGTTTGAGGTTTGAGGTTTAAGGTTTAAAAGGTTTAAAGGTTTAAAGGTTTAAAGGTTTAAAGGTTTGAGGTTTGAGGTTTGAGGTTTGAGGTTTGAGGTTTGAGGTTTGAGGTTTGAAAAATTTGCAAAGTTGAAAAAATATTTATAAATTTCATAATATTAAACCAAAACCAACCAACCATGAACACAGAATTCTTCAACAATTTAAACTGGCTCGCCATCCTTTGTGGCGCATTGGGTTATTTTGCTTTGGGTGCATTATGGTATTCTAAAATATTATTTTCCGGTAAATGGATAGAACTAACCGGGGTAGATGTTAATGACCCAAATGCAACGAAGGGCATGGGAGCACTGATGACCATGTCTTTTATCTGGATGTTTATTACGGCTTTGGGAATAGCCATACTCCGCGACAGGATGGGCGATGTAACGGGATGGATGGGAGGGCTGAAACTGGGAGCTCTTACCGGCTTGTTCTTCGGTACTGCATCCATTAGTATTTCTTACCTGTATGAAAAGCGCCCGATGGGATTATATTTCATCAATGGCGGGTATACCGTGTTGGGCAATATTATTGCTGCAATCATTATTTGCAGTTGGGTTTGAGGGGGGAATCGTTTGCTACGTTAAAGTCGTTAGTGTCGTTTAAACGTTAAACGACATTAACGTATTAATCCACCCTGGTAATCTTGATAATATTCGTTGGCAAATGCAACTCCACCGGTGTGCTTCCTGTATTGATCACCACATCATCTTTTTTTACAAAGCCTCTTTCTTTAAGGATATTGATCTGGTCGAAAATGATATCATCCAGGCTTTCCTCTTCGGCATAATAAAAGGCCCTTACGCCCCAGCTAAGTCCCAGTTGATTAATTAGTGTACGTTCTTTACTGAATATATATAAAGGGCATTTTGGCCGGTAACTGCTAAGCATAAACGCTGTGTACCCGCTTTGTGTCATCCCTACCAGGGCATCGGCTTCAGAATCTTTGGCCAGTTTGCAGGCAGTGTAACAGATAGCATCACTCAGGAATGATGGAGAATGTGGCTGCGGCGCCAGTGAATCTTCCCGGTTATAATCGTAAACGGTTCTTTCCACTTCCAGGATGATCTTGCTCATTGTTTGTACCACCAGGGCAGGGTATTGCCCGGTAGCCGTTTCACCGCTCAGCATTACTGCATCGGCACCTTCCAGTACGGCATTGGCCACATCGCTCACTTCGCTTCGGTTCGGTTTGGTACGGTCTATCATGCTTTCCATCATCTGGGTGGCAACAATTACCGGTTTTGCCCGGTGCATGCATTTTCGGATAATGTCTTTCTGCAGCATCGGAACCCTTTCAACAGGTATTTCAACGCCCAGGTCGCCTCGCGCAATCATGATGCCATCGCTTTCTACAATGATATCACGCAGGTTTTTCAGTGCTTCGGGCATTTCTATCTTCGCAATCACTTTCAGTTTACTGTTATTGTCCCTGATTATTTTCTTCAGGCTGATGATGTCTACAGGTCGCCTTACAAATGACAAGGCCAGCCAGTCGATACGCTGTGTAAAAATAAATTCCAGGTCGCTCCGGTCTTTTTCTGTGAGGGAAGGCATGGTCAGTTCACTGTCGGGTAAGTTTACTCCCTTTTTCGGAAGCAGGATGCCGCCCAGTGTAACGCTCATCAGTACTTCTTTGGCATTGAGGATTTTTTCAACTTTCAGTTCCATCTTTCCATCATCCAGGAAAATCCTTTCACCCGGTTTTACATCTGTGCTCAGGTTGGGATATGATACATATACTTTTTCGGCCGTGCCCACCATTTTCTCTGTAGTGAAAATGATTTCCTGTCCCGAAACAAGCTCAATCTTTCCTCCTTCCAGTTCTCCAACCCTTAGTTTGGGTCCCTGGAGATCTGCCAGTATGGAAATGTTATATGGTTCAGATTTGATGATCTTACTGATATTCTCAATCACCGCTTTTTTATCTTCATGGGTGCCATGTGAAAAATTTAGGCGGAAAACATTCACGCCTGCTTTTACCAGTTCAAGCAATCCTTCATAGGTGTCGCATGACGGGCCAACGGTTGCAACAATTTTTGTCCTTTTTTGCGAGTGTGCCTTGCCTGCCTCCTTGTCCATTTCCTGGTGCAGGTATTTGCTGATGTTTTTGCTCATTATTGATTAATTTCTGTTGTTTGTTTTTGGATACAAGATTCAGGATACAGGATTTGGAATGCAGGATTAATACTGTTGTTTTTTAAGATACTTGTAGAAAAAAAATGATCCACTAATTAAATATTTAAACAAATGGCTTATTAAATAAAACAATCAAAACCGCATTTTGTTTCCTGCTTCCGGCATCATTAAGTAGCCAGAATCTTCACAATCTTTATCCATTCTTCGCTGATGCGTTGTTTCTTCTTTACCGCTTCGTCTAGCGGGGTGTAGTGCATTTTGTTATTAAGTATGCCTACAAACACATCATGCCTTCCTTCTATCAGGCATTCAACGGCCGAGTAACCCATCCTGCTGGCGATAAGCCTGTCGAAGCAGGTTGGTGAACCGCCCCGTTGAATATGCCCGAGGATGCACACCCTTGTTTCCAGCAGCGGCATGCGTTCCTTGATCAGTTTGGCCAGTTCCAGTCCGCCAAACTGGTCGCCTTCAGCCACCACGATCAGGTTTACGAGTTTTTTCCTTTTCTCCTTTTCCTGCAATGAACGGATGATATCTTCCACATCCGTTTTCCTTTCCGGAATCAGTATGTTTTCTGCACCGGTGGCGATTCCGCTGTGCAGGGCAATATAACCCGCATCGCGGCCCATCACTTCAATGATGAACAAACGGTCATGCGCATCCGCGGTATCCCTGATTTTGTCGATGGCTTCCACCGCTGTATTCACAGCCGTATCAAAGCCGATGGTGAAATCGGTTCCGGCTATGTCTTTGTCAATGGTTCCGGGAAGTCCGATACAGGGTATGTCGAATTCATTGCTGAATATCTGTGCACCCCTGAAGCTGCCATCACCACCAATGACCACCAGCCCGTCTATACCATGTTTCTTTAGGTTGTTATAAGCTTTTTTACGGCCTTCATGCTCAAAAAATTCCTTGCAGCGGGCTGTTTTTAAGATGGTGCCGCCACGTTGTATAATGTTAGCCACACTACGGCTATCCATCCTGAATATATCATCTTCTACCATACCGCTGTATCCACGCATGATACCGTACACTTCCATACCATGATAATTGCCTGTTCTTACTACCGCACGGATACAGGCGTTCATGCCCGGGCTGTCGCCACCACTGCATAAGACACCTATTTTTGTTACTTTCTTTTTCATGTATAATTCTCAAAGATTTTAATAATGGTTACAGCAGCTATCTGCCATCACATCCTTTCCGGAACATCTATCCCTAACAGGTGCATACCTGTTTTCAACACATTAGCGGTCATAACGGATAACCGTAAACGCAATTGTTTCTTATCCTCCGATTCCGCATTGGCAACTGAATGTTCCGCATAAAAAGTATTAAAGGCTTTTGCCACCTGGAAAACATAATTGGCAATTTCCGACGGGTTCAGTTCGTTTGCCGCCTGTGCAATAACTGCCGGGAACTGCTCCAGTTTATGCAGGATGTCTTTTTCCAGCTTAAGCAGGCTGTCAGAAACCGGTTTTTGTTCATCAGGGTTTTCTTTTCTTAATATGCTCCTGATCCTTGCATAGGTGTATTGTACAAACGGACCGGTGAAACCATGGAAATCGATGGATTCTTCCGGGTTGAAAATCATTCTTTTCCTGGGATCTACCCGTAACAGGTAAAACTTCATGGCACCCATGCCGATTGTGCGGTACAGTGATTCAAGTTCAGTTGCTGAAAAATCTTTCACTTTACCCAGGGCTTCCGTATGCTGCCTGGCGGTACTGGTCATCTCAATTACCATATCGTCGGCATCCACTACGGTACCTTCCCGGCTTTTCATTTTGCCCGAAGGCAGTTCTACCATACCGTAACTGAGGTGATAAATATTTTCTGCATTCGGCAGGCCCAGTTTTTCAGCAATCAGCTTCAGCACTTTCATGTGGTAATTCTGTTCATCACCAATCACATAAATGCTTTTATCAATCTTATATTCTTCATATTTCTGCAGGGCCAGTCCTATATCCTGTGTAATGTAAACGGATGTGCCGTCTTTCCGTTGCACTATTTTCCTGTCCAGCCCGTCTGCAGTAAGGTCAATCCATACACTTCCGTCTTCGTCCCGTGTAAATACGCCTTTTGTCAGGCCGTCTTCAACAATTCTTTTTCCCAGCAGGTAAGTGTCGCTTTCATAATAAGTCTTATCAAAATCGCTTCCAATATTCTTGTACGTTACTTCAAACCCTTCATACACCCATCCGTTCATCTTTTTCCAAAGTCCCAATACATCCTTATCTCCATTTTCCCAATCCTGCAACATCTGTTGGGCGGCCAGCATCACGGGCGCTTTTTTTTCTGCTTCCTCAACGGTCATTCCATTGCCGGTAAGTTCAATTACCTGCCGTTTATATTCATCATTGAATTTTACATAATATTCGCCCACAAAATGGTCGCCTTTAGTATTGGTTGACTGAGGTGTTGCCCCATTGGCAAACAGTTGCCAGGCGATCATACTTTTGCAGATATGGATGCCACGGTCGTTTACGATACAGCTTTTAAGCACTTCATAGCCGTTCGCTTTCAATATTTCAGCTACGCTCCAGCCGAGGAAATTATTTCGCAGGTGGCCCAGGTGCAGTGGTTTGTTCGTATTGGGTGAAGAGTATTCAACCATGATCTTCCTGCCATTTTCCGGCTGCAGGCCATAACGGGTATCCTGGTAACGCTGCTGTAAAAGTTGTATCCAGTAACCGTCCGACACAGACAGGTTAAGAAACCCTTTAATAATATTATAATCTGTATAAACCTGCGGGAATTTTTCGGTGAGATAATTGCCCAGCTTATTGCCGATCTCATCCGGGGAAAGCTTTAATTTTTTAACCAATGAAAATAAAACCACCGTATAATCTCCTGAAAATTCGGGCTTTGTGTGGTTAACCTGGAAATCATTCTCAGTAAAATCCATACCATACATTTCCTTTAATCCAGCAATGGTATTTTCCTGTAAGATGTGTAAAACGGACATATTATTGTTTCGGTGCACGCAAATGTACTTAATTCATCATAAAAACCCTTCAAATGGCTTTCTGAAGCCTGGGGGAATTAACATGCAGGTGCTTATGAAAAGAGATGGTTTGCTTGAAATTGAACATGGAATATTGAGTGTTAGGCGATGAAAATAGCGCATTAAACAGTAATAACAATTAATCAATAAACAATGTTCAAAACACTATATTCAATGGAAAATTAATGAAGACTTAATTCTCATTTTTCTCATTATGCCATATGCGTTACCTTTGCGCACTTTTTAACGATTATGATAAGTGTAAATAATGTAACGCTGGCTTACGGCAAAAGGGTATTGTTTGATGAAGTGAATATCAATTTCACCAAGGGGAACTGTTATGGCGTAATTGGTGCCAATGGTGCCGGAAAATCAACTTTTCTAAAGATCATCAGCGGCGAAATTGAACCGAATAAGGGGACGATTGATATTACGCCCGGCGAAAGGATGGCTGTATTGAACCAGAACCAGTTTGCTTTTGATGAACAGACGGTTTTGCATACCGTTATGATGGGGCATAAGAAATTATGGAAAGTGATGCATGAAAGGGATGCCATTTACGCCAAAGAGGATTTTTCAGAAGCAGACGGCATTAAAGCCGGAGAACTGGAACATGAGTTTGGTGAAATGGGCGGATATACCGCAGAAAGTGATGCAGCCACCCTGTTGAGCGAACTGGGTGTAAAAGACGATTTGCACAACCTGCTGATGAAAGACATAGCTGCAAACCTTAAAGTAAGGGTGTTGCTTGCCCAGGCGCTGTTTGGTAACCCGGATATTTTGTTACTGGATGAACCTACCAATAACCTGGATGTGGAAACGATAAGCTGGCTGGAAAACTTTTTGGCCGATTATGAAAATATAGTGCTGGTTGTGAGTCACGACAGGCATTTCCTGGATGCTGTTTGTACCCATGTGGCTGATGTTGACAAACAGAAGATAAAGATATACACCGGCAATTATACATTCTGGTATGAAAGCTCGCAGTTAGCAGCCAGGCAGGCAACGGATAAGAATAAGAAAATGGAGGAGAAGAAAAAAGACCTGCTCGACTTCATTGCCCGTTTCAGTGCCAATGCATCAAAATCAAAACAGGCAACATCCAGGAAGAAAGCATTGGATAAACTCGTTTTTGAAGACATCACACCGAGTAACAGAAAGTATCCCGGTATTATTTTCAAACAGGAAAGGGAAGTAGGAAATGAAATTCTGAAGGTGGAGAACCTGGCAAAATCAGTTGAAGGGAAACTCCTTTTCAGCAAAATCAAGTTTGATATCCAGAAAGGGGATAAGATCGCTTTCATAAGCCGTGATCCACAGGCGCTCACAGCATTCTTTGAGATCATAAATAAAAAACAGGAGGCTGATTCCGGTACGTTTGAGTGGGGCACCACGGTTACAACCGCTTATCTGCCTAATGACAACAGTGAATACTTTCATGGCAGTTCGTTAAACCTGATGGATTGGCTGCGCCAGTTTGTGCCTCCAACTACCAAGGATGTTGATGAAGATTTTTTACGAGGGTTCCTTGGCAAGATGCTGTTCAGCGGCGATGAGATATTAAAAAAGACGAATGTTCTCAGCGGAGGAGAGAAGGTGCGTTGTATGATCAGCAAAATGATGCTGCAGAACCCGAATGTGCTGATACTGGATGAGCCAACCAACCACCTCGACCTGGAAAGCATCATTTCTTTCAACGACAATATGATCGCCTATTCCGGTATCATCCTTTTTACCACGCATGATCATCAGTTTATGCAAACCGTTGCTAACAGGATCATTGAGATTACGCCAAAAGGTATGATAGACAAGCTTATGACTTATGATGAATACCTGGCGGATGCAAGGGTGAAAGAGATGAGGGAGGAGATGTATAGTTAGTAGTTTAGGGTTTAAAGTTTATAGTTTAAAGTTTGGAGTTTGTTGTTTGGAAAGTAATTGGATTTTTTAAAATTAAAAATGCCTTCCCGTTTTCCCGGCAAAAATTTCATGCCTTCCCTGCAAAAAAATGAAACAAAAACTAACAACGTTTCTTGATATTTTTTATCCCCCGTTCAGGGGATTCATGCCGGTGCAGACCTTCCGCTATGCAGCCTGCGGAGGTATAAATACGCTGCTGGGGCTGGCAATATATTTCATCAGCTATACATTCCTGTTGTCAGGAAAGAATTTAGATGTTGGTTTTTTTGCCTTCAAGCCGCATGTGGCAGCATTGTTTTTCTCTACCTGTGTATCCTTTGTAGTTGGATTTACGCTGAACAAATATGTTGTATTCACCAGTTCAAACCTGAAAGGAAGGATTCAATTGTTCAGGTACTTCCTAAGTTTCATGCTAAATCTCGTTATTAACTACCTGCTACTTAAACTATTTGTTGAATTATTACGCTGGAACGCAATAACCAGCCAGGTTATTACCACTATCATCATCATCACATTCAGCTACCTGAGCCAGAAGCACTTTAGTTTCAGGATAAATAATAAGTCTTGATTTATTGGTTTAAAGTTGAAAGTTTATAGTTTAAAGTTTGAAGTTTAAAGTTTGAAGTTTAAAGTTTGAGGTTTAAAGTTTGAAGTTTGAGGTTTGAGGTTTAAATTTTATGGTTAAAAGTTTGAGGTGTAAGGTTTAAAGTTTAAAGTTTGAGGTTTGAATTTGGGAGGTATAAAAGTTAATATCAAATAAAAAGCCTTTCCGCCTTTCCGGCAAAAAATCTTCCCGCCTTTCCGGCAAAAAACTTCCCGCCTTCCCGGCAACATAAAAAAAAGACCCTCCGTAGAAACGGAGGGACTTAACGATTGCTTGCTATATAAAAACTCTTTTGTAACTTTATTTCTCTGAACAAACCCGGGAAATATTTCTCTCACGATTGCTTGTTATCATTTCAACGATTGTTTGCTTTTTATCGCTTTTTTAATCTCTGGTACAAATTTACCCGGGGTTTTATTGCCGTAAAAACCAAAATAAAGGTTATTATATCATGTTAAAAACGATCTTTATCTTCTGAAACGCTTTCTGGTACTGAGTTGCCTGATAACAAAATAATGATGCCCAACAGAACAGCCGACATATTATTCCAATTGGTACGTTCACTCCAGAAAGCGGAAAAAAGGAACTTCAAACTCTATATTACCAGGAATTCGGGGAATAAAGACCTGAAGATTGTAGAATTGTTTGATGCGCTGGATAAATTGCCGGAATATGACGAAACTGCTTTACTCAAAAAACTTAGTTCCATTAAAAAACCCCAACTGGCTAACGTTAAGGCACACCTTTATAAGGAATTGCTGGCAAGCCTGCGGCTGCTCAACAGTACAGAAAGCATCGATCTGCAATTGCATGAACAACTGGATTATGCCCGTATATTGTACAATAAAGGCCTGTACCTGCATGCGTTGAAAATACTGGATAAAACAAAGGAACAGGCAAGAAATTATCACCAGGACAGTTTCCTCATACAAGTCATATCACTGGAGAAGAAAATTGAAACGCTGCATATCACCCGGAGTATGCAAAACAGGGCCGACCAGTTATCAGCCGAAGCTGATACAGTGAATGAGAACAGGAAGAACATCACCAGGCTTTCAAACCTTGCCCTTCAGTTGTATAGCTGGTATATTAAACACGGCCATGCCCGAAATGAAAAGGACGAAGTGGGGGTGAAGGCATTTTTCAGGAGCAGCCTGCCAGAAGACGCATTTTCCTTTACAGGTTTTTATGAGCGGTTATACCTGTATCAAAGTTATTGCTGGTTCGCCTTTATACGCCAGGATTTCCTGATGTATTATCGGTATACACAAAAATGGGTGAACCTGTTTGATGAATATCCCATGATGAAGGATGTGGAAACAGGGCATTATATCAAGGGCATGCATAACCTGCTGAATGCACATTTCGACCTCCGCAATTATCCCAGGTTCCATCACACGCTCAGGCAGTTTGAAGGGTTTGCCAAAACGCCGGTGGCAGTACAGCATATCAATAACAGGATACAGTGTTTTGTATATGTGAGCAGCGCCAAACTCAACCAGCATATCATGGAAGGCAGTTTTGCAGAAGGGCTTAAGTTAAAGGATGGTATCGAAAAGCAACTGGATGAATACAGCCAGTACCTCGATCGCCACCGGATCCTGGTGTTCAATTATAAGATTGCCATGATGTATTTCGGGCATGGCAATTACGGCAGGTCTATCGATTACCTGCATAAGATCATCAATGATAACAATACCGACCTCCGCACCGACCTTCAGTGTTATGCCCGGGTTCTTCACCTGATGGCTCATTATGAACTGGGCAATTACGAACTGGTGGAACACCTTACCCGTTCGGTTTACCGTTTTATGGCCAAAATGGAAAACCTCACTGTAATTGAAGAGGCTATGTTCAAATTTCTGCGAAACAATTTCTATGTGCCGGCAAAAAAACTGCAACCGGCATTTGAAGGATTTTTACAAACAATCAAGCAGTTTGAAAAAAGCAGGTTTCAAACCCGGTCGTTTGCGTACCTCGATATCATTTCCTGGGTAGAAAGCAAAGTGAATAATAAGCCCATGAGCGCCATCATCAGGAATAAATACCTGCACAGTAAAAGGGCAAATATTGGGCAATTTTGATGATATGCGGGCAAGGTTACTACTGCAAATCAGTCAGCCGCCACAGTGTATTTCACATTACGGACATGATTTCAAGTGGTATTTGTCCTGGTTTATTTAAAATCCTGCCATTTTTTCACACTTTTCCTCTTGGCATAATGATTGACAACGATTTAATAAATAAAACAATTAAATCATGGGAAAAATAATTGGAATTGACCTGGGAACCACAAACAGTTGTGTTTCCGTAATGGAAGGCAATGAACCGGTAGTGATAGCAAATGATGAAGGCCGCCGTACCACGCCTTCTGTAGTTGCCTTTTTAAAGAATGGCGAACGTAAAGTGGGAGATCCTGCCAAACGTCAGGCTATAACCAATCCGCATAATACCATTTCCAGTGTGAAGCGTTTTATGGGACGCCAGTACAATGAAGTAACGGAAGAAAGTACCCACTGGAGCTATAAAGTGGTAAAAGGTGACAATAATACCGTAAGGATTGACATAGATGGCAGGTTATATACGCCGCAGGAAATAAGTGCAATGGTTTTGCAGAAAATGAAGAAAACCGCAGAAGATTACCTGGGCCAGGAAGTGAATGAAGCAGTGATTACAGTGCCTGCTTATTTTAATGATGCGCAGCGGCAGGCTACCAAGGAAGCTGGTGAAATAGCCGGATTAAATGTTCGCCGTATCGTAAACGAGCCCACAGCGGCTGCACTTGCTTATGGCTTAGATAAAAAAGGAAAAGACCAGAAAATCGCCGTATTTGACCTCGGTGGCGGTACATTTGATATTTCTGTACTGGAACTGGGTGATGGCGTATTTGAAGTGAAATCTACCAATGGTGATACGCACCTGGGCGGAGATGACTTTGATAAAGTGATCATGGATTGGCTGGCTGATGAATTCAAGAACGATGAAGCGATCGATCTGCGTAAAGACCCGATGGCATTACAGCGCTTGAAAGAAGCATCTGAAAAAGCAAAAGTTGAATTATCATCTTCAGCAGAAACAGAGATAAACCTGCCATATGTTACTGCAGTAGACGGAGTGCCAAAACACCTGGTTAAAAAACTAACCCGTGCCAAATTTGAAGCACTGTCTGATAAACTGTTTGAACGTTGCCTGAAACCATGCGAACAGGCATTGAAAGATGCAGGAATGAGCACTTCACAAATTGACGAAGTGATTTTGGTTGGCGGTAGCACCCGTATTCCTAAAGTGCAGGAAATAGTAGAAAAATTCTTTGGTAAAAAGCCGAACCGCGGTGTAAACCCGGATGAGGTGGTTGCTATTGGTGCAGCTATCCAGGGTGCGGTACTTACCGGTGAAGTGAAGGATGTATTATTGCTGGACGTTACCCCGTTGAGTCTCGGTATTGAAACGATGGGTGGTGTGATGACCCGTTTGATTGACAGCAATACTACGATTCCTACCAAAAAATCTGAAACCTTTAGTACTGCCAGCGATAACCAGCCTGGTGTACAGATTCATGTGTTGCAGGGAGAAAGGCCCATGGCTAATCAAAATAAGAGCCTGGGTATGTTCAATCTGGATGGCATTCCACCGGCACCACGAGGTGTTCCACAGGTTGAAGTTACGTTTGACATTGATGCCAACGGTATCCTGCATGTAAGCGCTAAGGACAAAGGCACCGGAAAAGAACAAAAGATCCGTATTGAAGCCGGCAGTGGCCTTAGCAAAGAGGAAATTGAAAAAATGAAGAATGATGCCAAGGCAAATGAAGAATCAGACAGGAAGGAAAAAGAAAAGGTTGAAAAAATAAACCAGGCCGACAGCTTGATTTTCCAATCAGAAAAACAACTGAAAGAGTACGGCGAAAAGATATCTTCGGATAAAAAATCGGCCATTGAAGCATCTTTAACAAAACTGAAAGAAGCCCACAAAGCGCAGGATCTTGGCCAGATTGATGCGGCCATGACGGAATTGAATGCGGCATGGACAGCTGCCAGTGAAGAAATGTATAAGGCAACACAGTCCGGCGCCCAGCAACCTGCCGATGAAACACATGCTGGTAACGGTCAGCATACTGAACCAGGTGGTACTGAAAATGTTACTGATGCTGAATTTGAAGAAGTTAAGTAAACTGGTAATAATAATAAGCAAAGGCCCGGGTATTCATTTATCCGGGCCTTTGTCTTTCTGAGCGACAGCGAAGAATCTCATCATGTTGACCTGTTATCATCAATTGCTTCAAACAGAAACCAGCTAATATGATACGCAGAAAATGCTGATATTTTTATACTTATTAATTATCTTAAATCTGCGCTTTCTTTCATCTGCATATGCTGCGGGAAATAAAAGTTCCAATACTTTTAGTAATTTATCAACAATCATAAAGACAGGTGCAATGATCAAAGTGCTATCATCAATGTTGTGTGAGATTTTTTAAAAAAATGTATAAATAATAAGTTTAAATAAACATTATAAATAATTGATAATAAATAAAATAAATCTAATTTAATTATTAAAATTTTCAAAACTCCGTATTGAATATCTGCATAAATAATATAGAAAAAAATCAATAATATATTGAGTACCTTTATAGAGCAGAACTAGCAACAGAATCTTTAATTACCCTAATAAACTTGTTTATGAAACGTATAATTATAAAACTCAGGTTGCTGTCAGCGCTGTTCATTTTACTCGGAATAACGAAGATAGCTTACTCACAAACACCCACTTACCAGTTATACTTTACAAATGTGCAGCACCCGGCCAATAATATAGTGGTTTGGGATGCGTATTTATTACGCACCGGAACAACTCCGCTTCAACTGGCATCCATCCAATTTGGGTTTGGGTATGATACTTCTATATTAAACGGAGGCACACTAACAGCATCAATAGACTCAGGATTTTCAGATTTGCCGGTAGCAATGCAGCCTGTTGCTATCCAGTCAGGAACGGTAAATTATACAGCAGCCCCGGTTCCAGTTGGTCAAACGCATCGTTATATTAACGTAGCTGCGCGTGGTTCAATTGGATTAGGAAATGGCCCATTGATTTCAAATGCAGACGGAGGATGTGGATCTAAAGGAACACGAATAGGAAGGTTCCGGATAACCAACACAGTGCCGTTTGCCCCTAATTCCAGGATGAACCAGGTCTTCAGCCAGGCAGTAGGCAGTGGACGAACCAGGACGGCTGTATATGCATATGTAGGAGCCTTGAATACAGACATCACCGTAGTGTCGAATCATTTCAGTTATAATGTGCCAGGTACCTGTGACCAGAATATTTTATTAAATTCGCAAGTAACAAACTGTACTTTTACTGCAAGCGGCACAACAAGCCCTGCCAGCTGTGCTGGTACTCCGGATGGTACGGCAGAAATCACTTTACAAGGACAATGGTCAGGTCTGCCGGGTACTTATACAGTTGATGGAGGTACAGCAACAGCATATTCTACCAACCCATTTACAATAACAGGCCTTTCTCAGGGTAACCATACAGTTATAGTAGCAGAAGGCAATTGTATTACGAACGCTGTTTTCCTCATTGTAGGATCAAGTGTAAATGCATCTCAATCAGGTGGCACAGCCGTTAGCTGTAATGTCAATAATGACGGAACTGCGTCGATCACTTTAAATGCTGCATGGTCGGGAATACCTGGTACTTATAAAGTTGATGGCGGAACTGCTAAACCATTTTCAACCAATCCATTTACGATCACTGGCCTTTCAGCAGGCAATCACAATGTTGTTATTAACGTAGGCGATTGTTTTACCAGCCCGGTACCGGTTTTTGTTGAATATGCACTTAACATTTTATCAACTGCTCTAACACCTGTAAGATGTAATACCAATGATGGAACTGCAGTGGTCACTTTATCCGGTTCATTATCTGGTCTGCCAGGCACATATACCGTTGATGGGGGTGTACCAAATAATTATTCTATCAATCCAATTACAATAACTGGCCTTACAGCAGGTAACCATTTAATTAATGTATCTGTGGGTTCATGTACAAAAGGTACTTCATTTACAACTGTACTTGACCCGATTCTCAACGTAACATATGTTACAACAAACAGCAGCTATTGTAATGGTAATTCAATTAATAATGGTACCATAACGGTATCCGTTACCGGCGGAGTAGCTCCATACACTTATAGTGTCAATGGCGGTACCACAACTCAGGCGAGTAACCATTTTTCAGGCCTGGGCGCAGGTAATTATGTTATTAAAGTGATTGATGCAACCGGGTGTTTTGCTACAAAAAACACCTCTATCATCGAACAGGGGCTATATTTTTCGCCTAGAGCGTATAATGTTTCCGCTTGTGACCTTAACCCTGGATATATTAATATGTCTTCTTATGGAAATGGGGTTCCACCGTATACTTTCAGTTTAGATGGAACGAATTACCAGTCCAGTTACATATTCGCCGGACTTGCAGCGGGAAGCTATACCTGTTATTTAAGAGATGCAACAGGATGTATAGCAACCCAAACTATAAGTATAAGAACTGATCGTTATAGTTTAGAAGCATATACAACTTCATCAAGTAGTTGTATTAATGATGGATCAGTTAAAATTTTCTTCCAAAGGGGCTCAGGTGGCAGGTATCCTTTCACATTTAGTCTCGATGGCATAAACTACCAGGCAAGCAATATTTTCAACAACCTGGCACCTGGCTCATATACAGTTTATGTTAAGGATGTATCAGGTTGTACCGGAACAAAGGATTTTGTTATAGGAAGCCTGCATGCATTATATTTAAATTTTTTAGTAACTCAAACAAGTTCTTGTGTAAATGACGGTACTATCAGGTTAACAGGTATAAGTGGTGGCATTGGCCCATACTCATATAGCCTGGATGGAATAAATTACCAGTCAAACTATCTGTTCACTGGTCTTGGGGAAGGATCATATACCTATTATGTAAAAGATTCAAAAGGCTGTACTGATCAGCGTGATGTATATATTTTTACTAATAAGATTTTTATAAATCCGCAGGTCACTGCAGCAGGTAGCTGTGCAGAAAACAATGGATCAATCAGGTTGTTCTTTACGGGTGGCGTGGGGCCTTTCACTTACAGCCTCGACGGAACTACTTACCAGGCAGGAAACTTTTTTAGCGGCCTGTCTGCCGGTACTTACACTGGTTTTGTGAAAGATTCCAAAGGTTGTACCGGTCAGAAGGATATAGTTGTTGGCCCGATAAACTGTGCACCTCCGGTAGCCAATAATGCTAAAGGTCTTGTTACATCTGCAGTAACGCCATCGGTTAGCAGCTTACAAGTGCAGGTTTACCCAAACCCGGGAATTGATGAATTTACATTGGTTCTGAGCGGATATACTATGAATGAAAAGGTATCCGTTATCGTTACAGATATCATGGGAAGAAAAGTATACTTTTCAGAAGGAACCGGTAAGCAACAGTACAAGTTTGGCAGATCTTTCATTGCCGGATTGTATAATCTTCAGGTTATCCAGGGCACAGTTAAAAAGAGTGTAAAACTTGTAAAGGAATAATTGTTCAACGGATTATAAACTACTATAATGAATTACTCACCAGACGTTTAGTTGGGTGAGTTTTTTTATGTACCTGTCATCCTGAGCGACAGCGAAGGATCTCATCAAGTTGACTTGTAATCACGAACAGCATCAAAAGGGAATGGCTTAAGTATTAATCCAAAATTTCTTTAAACTATCCTTCCCCCCCGGAAGAGAAAAAATATTTTCCCGCAGATTCACACTAATTTGATACGCAGAAACCGCTGATATTTTTCTTTGGTTTTTGATTATATTAAATCAGCGCTGCCTTTCATTTGCGGCTATCTGCGGGAAATAAATCGTATTTCTTATAGATTTCAATGGTTCTGTTTAAATATTTGGCATACTATTTTCTAATATTATTCGTTCTCTTTATTCTATGCTAACCAAAAACCCCCTCAAATGAAAAAAATCATCGTATTAACCGCCTTTGTAAGTTTACTGGTATCCTGTTCAAGGTCTGTTTCTGTACACCAGGCCGCCAATAACCACTATAAACGTTGCCGGCCGGTAAAATAAAACCAGTAACATATTTTAATTCGCTGAAAATTCCATGGTAGTCACAGCTTTATTATCATAATAATCTGTGGCTTCAAAATGCAGTATGCATGTCCCGCTTAATGTTGCGGGAATGAAAGCTTTTTGTTCAATATACATGCTCCTGCCCGTACCCGGAAAATTATAAGATAAGATGGGTTTGGCAGGGTCTTGGATATTGTATAATACCAGTTTTACCTGTTTGATAGTACTTCCGTCAAATACATCACCAATAAAGCATAACGGATCGCCTACCTCATAATAGCTGCTTTTTGCCGGTGCAATGATTGTAATTACCGGTTTGCTGGTATCTGTAAACGCCGGACCGGAAGAATCTTTTGAACAGCCTGATAGTAACATAACCACCAGTGATACGAGTAAAATCTGTTTCATAATGGTATATTTTATTAAATATACAACCCGGTTTCTGTGAATTAAAGATCTGTTTAAGTTCCAGGCCAAAAAATGGCAAAAACTAAAAAAGCCTGTTATATAAACAGGCTTTTTAATAATGTATATGTAGAATACTACATCAGGTCAAGCGCTAATGCAAAAAATGTTACATTGAAAGGTAAAACCATCGAACAGTAGCCGCCACCGATAGTATAAACCCAGAAAAAAGCAGCTATTGAAACAAAAAACAGAAGCCAGTATAACCCTTTGGATTTTTTTGTAGTTGTTGTCATTTGTCTTAAATATTTTGGCAAATATAAGATAATAGCAGGTAGAAATCCAATTGATTGCAGATTAAAATAATTGCATAAAACAAGGCTTCATTTCTTAAATTGCGATTCCAAAATTTGTTTATGGTTATCAAGCTGCATATAAAATACAAAACCAGGTACGGGCAATCCTTTTATATAAGCATAAGAAAATCATCCAAAAACCAGGCTGATACCTTTACAGAAGTTAACATGGAGTACCTGAATGAAGAATTCTGGCATGTGGTACTGGATACGGAAACATTAGGCTTGTCGGGCAACCTGTTTTATCGTTATATTATCAGGGAAGAGGGAATGGCGGACATTGCAGATCTTTGTAGAAACAGGGCTTTACATATAGGGAAATCAAAGTCGGGTTCTATAGAAGTGTTTGACGAATGGCAGGTTGTTTCAAATTATGAGGATGTTTTCAATAGCAAACCATTTGAACTTGTTTTAAACCGGGATAAATCAAAACAACCCAAAAAAGATAAACCAAAGAAATTTACACATCAGTTTACTGTTTTTACACCTCATTTACAGGATGGTAAGCAGGTATGCATTACCGGTTCTGCCAGTGAATTGAACAACTGGTCGGAAGATGAACCTGTATTGATGCACCGGTCAGGCCACAACTGGTCCGTTTCTCTGAACCTGCAGAAAGAAAATTACCCGGTTGCCTATAAATTCGGCATATACGACAGCGAAAGCAAAAAAATCATCTTTTACGAAGAAGGCAGTAACCGGTCGCTTGAATATAATCCGGGAAAGGAAAAACAGATGATTTATCATGCCTTTCCCTGGTTTGATCGGTATAAATGGCAGGGAGCTGGTGTTAATTTTCCTGTATCGGCCCTGAAATCTGAAAAAAGCTGGGGTGTGGGAGATTTTACCGACCTGCACCTGCTGATAGACTGGGCGAAAGATACCGGTATCAAACTCCTGCAACTGCTGCCGATAAATGACACCACAGCAACACATACCATCAAGGATTCATATCCTTATGCATCCATCTCTGCATTTGCCCTTCATCCGCTATACCTGAATGTTCATAAGCTTGCCGTTGCTGCAGGAGTGGAATTTCCTGAAGATTTTCCGGAACGTGTGGAAAACCTGAATAAACAGCCTAAGCTTGATTATGAGCAGGTGGTGATACTGAAAACGGAAGCAATCAGGCAGTTATATTATAAGGAAAAGCACAGCTTTAAGGATGATTTTGCATTTTTTGAATTTTTCGACATGAACCGCTACTGGCTGGTTCCTTATGCGGCTTTCTGTTACCTGCGCGACCTGAATAATACACCCGATCCGGCAAAATGGGAAGATTACAATTTGTATGATGAACATGCTGTTCAGGAACTGGTTAGTCCGGACAATGCCCACTACGATGAAATTGCCATCCATTATTATACACAATACCACCTGCACCTGCAATTACTGGATGCAGTAGAGTATGCACATAAGCAGGGAATCGTGTTAAAAGGAGATCTTCCTATCGGCGTAGGCAGGCACAGCATGGAAACCTGGATGAACCCTGCGCTGTTTCATATGGATAAACAGGCCGGCGCGCCGCCCGACGCTTTTGCCGTTAAAGGCCAGAACTGGGAATTCCCCACCTACAACTGGGATGAAATGGCCAGGGACAATTATGCCTGGTGGCGCCAGCGTATGGATCATATGAGCAATTATTTTGATGCCATCCGGATTGACCATATACTCGGGTTTTTCCGGATCTGGAGCATCCCCCATAAGGACATTGAAGGGATACTCGGCGTTTTCGAACCTGCCTTACCGCTAGGCATACACGATTTTGAGGCGGCAGGCGTTTATCCTGACAGCGGCAGGTTTTGCCACCCGTACATAACCGATGATGTTTTAAGGAGATTTTTCCCCGGCAACGACGGATGGGTGAAGGAAAAAATGCTGGATGGTTTGAGGTTTAAGCCGGAATTTGATTCGCAACAGAAGATAGCAGCATATTTCAGGAAGCATCCGGAAAAGGCATTCCTGCAACAGGCTTTATTTGACCTCGTAACAGATGTAATATTGATTGAAGATGAGAAAAGGCCCGGCCATTTTCATTTCAGGATCAGCATGCAGCAGACAGAATCATTCAAAAGCCTGGATCATGATACACAACAGAAACTGAACCGGTTATACACCCGTTATTTCTTTGAAATGCAGGACGAACTTTGGAATGAAGTGGGCAAGAAAAAACTGAATGCCCTGCAACTGAATACCAGCATGCTGTTATGCGCAGAAGACCTTGGCATGGTGCCAGCTTTTGTGGAAGATGTACTGAAAAGCCGTGAAATCCTTTCGTTGCAGGTAGAACGTATGCCAAAAAAGAGTGGCGACCTGTTTGCGCTTCCCGGCCAGGCTTATTACCTGAGTGTAGTAACACCATCAACCCATGATATGAGTACATTAAGGCAGTGGTGGGAAGAAGAACGCAATCATATCCCATATTTTTATAACAGCCTGCTGGGCCATGACGGGGAAGCGCCATTTTACTGCGAACCATGGTTATGCAAAGAGATCATCAGCCAGCATCTATATTCTCCGGCCATGTGGGCCGTTTTCCTTATACAGGACATCATGTCGATTGATGGAGATATCAGGCGCGAAAGCCCGGCAGATGAAAGGATAAACGTACCGGCAAACCCCAATCATCATTGGGATTACCGCATGCACATCACGCTGGAAACCTTGCTGCAGCATAAGCCGCTTGCAGATAACCTGCGATTGCTGATAAAACAGAGCGGGCGCTGATGATGAAAGTCAGTTACCGTACATATGAGCTTCCGTTTATTCATCCTTTTACCATCTCAAAAGGTACCAAAACCCATCAACCCACTTTTATAGTTAAACTCGATTTCTTAGGGATAACCGGTTATGGCGAAGCGCCTGCCATCAGTTATTACAATATCCCTGTTGAAAAGATGGTATCGGACCTGGAACAGAAAAAAGTGTTCATAGAAAAATTTTCTTTTTCTGACCCAGATCGTTTCTGGCATTACCTGCATCACTTATTTCCGCAAAACCCTTTCCTGGTTTGTGCTTTAGATATGGCTGGCTGGGATATTTATGGAAAATTGAAACAAAAACAGCTTTACCGGTTATGGGAACTGGATACAAATAAAGCGCCACTCACTGATTATACCATAGGAATTGACAGCATAGAGAACATGCTGATGAAAATGAAAGAAAAACCATGGCCAATTTATAAAGTAAAAGTGGGTATAGAAGGCGATGTAGAAATGGTGGCGGCCTTGCGTAAAGAGACTGATGCAATAATACGGGTAGATGCTAATGCGGGCTGGACACTGGAACAGGCACTGCAAAAAATACCTCAGCTGCAGGCATTGGGTGTTGAATGCATTGAACAACCATTGGCAAAAGATAACTGGGATGAAATGAAGGTTTTGTATGAAAAATCTTCCCTTCCATTAATTGCAGATGAAAGTTGTGTGAAGGAAGAGGATGTGATTAAATGTGTGGATCATTTTCATGGCATCAATATTAAATTAACCAAATGTAGTGGAATAACACCTGCAAAAAGAATGATCAGCAAAGCTAAAGAGCTTGGGTTAAAAGTGATGGTTGGATGCATGAATGAAAGTTCAGTAGGAACTGCTGCCATTGCACAACTGGCGCCCATGCTCGATTATGTAGATATGGATGGCCCTTTGCTGCTGGCAGAAGATATTGCAGAAGGGGTGAAATTTGATTTTGGAAGAATCATTTACACAGATAAATCAGGTTTGGGTATCCAGGTTATTACATTTTAACAGGTAAGGTTAACCGCAGAGACGCGGAGAGCGCAGCTTTTTTGTGTTGATATTCTGTGATAACGCATTAATTTTGTTCTACGGGTTTAATAAAAATATTAAATCATAGCTAAATCCCTGCGTCCCCTGTGTCTCCGCGGTGAAATAAATCTCAGCGAAAGCTATGCACTCTCTGCTTCTCCGCGGTGAAAAAAATCAACCTATCAGTTTCTTCTTCTGCAACTGAAATTCTTCCTCCGTGATCGCACCTTTCTCTTTCAGTTCAAAAAGCTTATGCAGTTCATCAGCAACCAGGTTTTGAGGAGTTGTTTGAGCGGATGATTGAGAAACAATAGCCCGGGCCAGCTCCTGTGCCTGGTTGTTCACATGACGCTGTTTATATTCTTCCTGGGCATGTGTGATGGTATCTTTCAGCAGCTTGGGGCGATGGATCATAGTATAGCTTGTTTCTCCCATTTCTGCTGCGGTCTGTATATCAACATTGCCATAACGGAAAACCCGGCCCCAGAAAGACTGGTCATATTCGATATTATTTATCTTGTCGAGCGGGCTTTCTTTTGCATACCGGGTAAAGAACCCTCCTTCATCAATCACCCTGAAATTGGTAACCGCCCATATATTGTGAACCCATTCAAAATACTTCCATAACGGGTATATGGCCGTGAGTAATATGATGATAAGAGCGGCTGATGCCGAGAAACTTTCTGTGATATTTGAAAGCCATAATACAAGGATACCCAATACCAGCCATCCGGCAAACGGCGGTGCCAGCTTAAGCCAGTGGTGCCTGATAATCAGCAATAACCGTTCATCTTTTTTCAGAGCTGTCCTCATAGGCACAAGTTAAAAAAATACCGGGAGGATTGATCATTTTATATGCAATTATCCGATTTTCGCAGCTATGACTCCAGAAAGAAGCGACCGTCTGCATACGGTGCTTGAAAAAAGGCAACCGGGAATCACCGTGGTTTTGGAAAATGTTTCAGACCCGCACAATATCTCAGCCGTGATGCGTACCTGTGATGCCATCGGAATACAGGATATTTATGTACTCAATACGGTAATCCAGCGGCATAAAAAATGGGGCGCAAAAAGCAGTTCCAGTGCTGCCAAGTGGCTTACCGTACACCAGTTTACAGATGTTAAATCCTGTTTTGATGAATTGAGGAAAAAGTACGGCAAAATATACATTACACATCTCAGCAGCGATGCGGTTGACCTGTATGATCTTGATCTGTCAGAATCAGTGGCACTGGTATTTGGCAATGAACATTCAGGTGTAAGCGAAGAACTGATCGGTTTATGTGACGGTAATTTCATCATTCCACAGGTTGGCATCATAAAGTCGCTGAATATTTCTGTGGCTTGTGCGGTTACATTATATGAAGCATACAGGCAAAAAAAGATGGCCGGGCATTATGATAAACAGCAGCTAAGCAGTGAAAGGTTACTTCAGCTTAAAACTGCATGGGGTTTTGCCGGAGAAGATATTTGATGGTCGTTATCCGGTTAAGTTATTACCTGCTCATTAACTACAGTGTATATATACAGGCTTCACTCAATTCATAAAAATCAATTTGTGAGCGGTAATGTGTGTATCGCTTAATACGATAACTTTAATACTTAATAAACTCACTATGCGGTACCGGATAATTTCATTATTTCTTATTATCAGTTTACATGGTTATGCACAAACCAAAAAGCCACTCGATCATAGCGTATATGATACCTGGAAATCATTGGGGGAAAGAATGATAAGCAATGATGGCAATTACATTGTTTATGCCATCAATGAACAGGAAGGCGACGGTGATTTGTTTATACGGAATATAAGGACAGGTTACCAGAAAATAATACAGCGTGGATATGCGGCTGTAATCACGGAAGACAGCCGTTATGTGATTTGTAAGATTAAACCGGTATACCAGGAGAACCGCCAGGCGAAGATCAAAAAAAAGAAGGCAGACGAAATGGTTAAGGATACACTGGCATTTTTACAACTTGGTGCAGACAGTATCATCAAAGTAAGCAGGGTTAAATCTTTCAAAACTCCGGAAAAAGGGGCCGGATGGATGGCGTATCATTTAGAGAAGCCATTGCCCGACACAACTGCCAAAAAGAAGCCGCAGCCTGATTCGCTGAAAATGCAGATTGATAACCTGGCGAAACTGGCCGATTCCATCATACGGAAATCACTCGATTCAGTAAAAGGTAAAATAGAAAAAGAAGAAGTGATTGGCGCGGCTAAAAAGGCGGTGAAAGAAATTTATAAAAAGGCGGATGACATGTATATATATGCCGATGCTGAAGGAGATGAAAGCGGTTCAAATACTGCGACAGACGGCACTGAACTGGTTGTGCGCAGGTTTGATTCAGCCAGCGAACGAAAATTCAGCCTGGTGAGCGACTACCTGTTTGATGAAAAAGGTACGAAGCTGCTCATTGAAACAACTAAAAATGCAAAGGATAGTAACAGTAAGGCTTACCTGCTTTTGTACAACCTTGCTTCAGGAAACATAGATACGGTGATGCGGTCGTTCAATGACGCTAAAAACTTTTCATTCAGCGCCGACGGGCATCAACTGGCATTTGTAGCTGAACGTGACAGCAGCAGCAAGGCTTTACAGAAGTTCTACAAACTTTGGTATTACAACGGCATACCTGATACAGCTACTGTATTGGCCGATAAACATACAACCGGTATGAAACTGGGTAATTCGGTGAGCGAAAATGGCAACCTGGTCTTTAGTAAAGATGGTAAAAAACTCTTTTTTGGGGTGGCCCCGATACAGCCGGCCAAAGATACCACGCTGGTGGAATTTGAACTGGCCAGGCTCGATATCTGGCATTACAATGATGATTACCTGCAGCCACAGCAATTAAAACAACTGCAGACGGAATTGAAAAGGAACTATACCGCTGTAATTACACCGGGTACATCTGAACTGGTTCAGTTAGGGGCCGATGATGCGGAAAACGTTTCATTGGTAGATGAAGGCAATGCAGACTGGGTGCTGGCCACTACCAATAAAAACAACAGGATACCGGTGCAATGGGAGGGCAGGACGAAATATACAGGGTACATGATAAGTACAGTTAATGGCAGCCGAAAACTGGTACAAGCCAACTGCCCCGGTTTTTTCACTGCTTCCCCTAAAGGAAATTTTATTTACTGGTATAACCCGGAATTGAAAAATTATTTTACCTACAATACTGGTACAGGCCAGGTAAAGAACATTACCGGAAAGATAAAACAGCCTTTGTATGATACGGAGTATGATTCACCGGGCATGCCGGGTAATATAGGTGTTGCAGGTTTTACAACCGGTGATAAGCAAATGCTGATATATGATGAATTTGATATCTGGCAGGTAGATCCCAATGGAATTATGGAACCGGTTAATATTACAAATGGTTATGGCAGGAAAAACAGGACTGAATTAAGATATGTTCGATTATTGAAAGACAAACGTTTTATAGATAATGATGAAACCATCCTGTTGCAGGCATTCAATAAAGACAATAAGTATAGTGGTTTTTTCAACAAAAAGGTTGATGAAATAAAAGACCCGCTGGTACTAACCATGGGGCCATATTCGTATACCGTACCATTGAAAGCGAAGGATTCCGGCGTTTATATTGTGAGAAGGGCCAATTCAAATGAAGCAGAACTCTTGGCCGGCAAGCAGTGGGGCAATATGCAGAAGCTTACTGATATTGCATCTCAGCAACAACTGTACAACTGGATGACCACGGAACTGGTAAGATGGAAAATGTTTGACGGAAAAATGAGTGAAGGGTTATTGTATAAACCGGAGGATTTTGACCCAAAGAAAAAGTATCCGGTCATTTTTTATTTTTATGAGCGTGATGCCGATAATTTATACGCATACTACACACCGGCACCCAGTGCATCCACCATCAATATTCCATATTTTGTGAGTAACGGGTACCTGGTATTTGACCCTAATATTTATTACAAAACAGGAGAGCCGGGAGAAAGTGCCTATAACAGTGTGGTGAGCGCAGCAAAGTATTTATCGGGAATGCCCTGGGTAGACAGTACCCGCATGGCCATACAGGGACAAAGCTGGGGTGGATACCAGGTAGCATATCTTGTTACCCGAACCAATTTGTTCAGGGCGGCCAGTGCAGGCGCTCCCGTTAGTAACATGACCAGCGCTTATGGAGGTATCCGTTGGGGAAGCGGCGTTAACAGGCAGTTTCAATATGAGAAGCAGCAAAGCCGTATCGGTGCAACTTTATGGCAGCGGCCCGATCTTTATCTAAAGAATTCTCCCTTGTTCAGGGCCGATAAAGTGAACACACCCATATTGCTGATGCACAATGATGCAGACGGCGCCGTACCCTGGTATCAAAGCATAGAATTTTTCACCGCTTTAAAAAGGCTTGGCAGGAAAGCCTGGTTGTTGCAATACAATAACGAAGACCATAACCTGATGGAACGTAAGAACAGGAAAGACCTGTCAGTAAGGCTGGGGCAGTTTTTTGATTATTACCTGAAAGATGCCAAACCTGCCAACTGGATCAAAAGTGGAGTACAGGCAGTTGATAAAGGAAGGGACTGGGGATTGCAGGTGGAGTAATCAGGATTTTATTTCTGTCATTCATCAGCTTTACATATTCAGCAAGCCGGCATTTTTAGATTTGTGTTCATATTCTTCTTACATTAGAAGAATCAATGAATTCTGCAAAGGTCATAGAACTTTTTTACCTTTTTTTCCAGGGAGTGATCATCTTCCAGGTGCTCATTTTTTTTGTACTATACTGGATCACCCGTAAAAAAGATATCCTGTTCTATACGCTGTTCCTTTTTTTTGCAGCTGCCTATTTTTTTCTAAATGCCCCCTATACTTTCT
>WBZP01001693.1_pt1 | contig 26585 bp, 29 predicted proteins | sample 5204301 | NCBI WGS metagenome assembly WBZP01 (sample SAMN12412401, study PRJNA552823) | activated sludge metagenome | isolation source: activated sludge from nitrification reactor of wastewater treatment plant... | place: USA: Pennsylvania | collected 2017 | reverse complement strand
GTACTTTCAGGATTTTTTTTCGGTAAACTATCAGGCCTGTAAGTATCGAAATGAGCATGGTTAGCCCAAAAATGGCAGTAAGTGCCGCTCCCGGCATACCCAGATGCAGCGAAAAATGCAGCTGAAATAGCCACTCGATCCAGCCGACTTCCAGATCATCGCCCCTGCCATGTCTGATGATTTCACCTGTGTATTGGTTAATGTCTAAGGCTCCCAGGTCATAAGAAACCAGGCGGGCGTCATTGAGGTATAACCTGAATCGATAGGGCTTTGTAGCGTTTCCAGAGGGGTTGACCCATGCCAGCCCATCAAGATTAGGGTATAACTGGGTTATTTTTTTATAAATAGTATCCAAACTTTGCTTTTGACCTTCAGGCTTAATTTCTTTTTGATAGAAAAAGTCTTCAAGTGAATCTTTATAAACCAGAATTGACCCACTGAGTCCATAAATCAGCAGAAAAAAACCTGAGAAAAGTCCAAGCCACTTATGGACTTTATAGGTCAAACGCAAAGCTGGGTTACTTGACAAGGTGTTATTTTTTCAAATATTTTTCAGGGCTTTTTACAAAGTTATCCTTACACATTGGGTTGCAAAAACCATATTGAACACCCTCATGTGTATGTGTAATGGTACTGCCTTTTTTAACTTTCATTTTACATACAGGGTCAATGCCATCTTCTTTTAATGCAGCTGTTTCTACTTTAGCTTTCTTTTTCGATTTTTTGGTGGGTTCCTGTTGAGCCCAACTTGCTAAGCTTGCCATGGAGGCAAAAATCAAAGCTGTTAAAATTATTTTTTTCATCTTATTAAATTTAAAAATATTATTTTCTGATTAATGATGGCACACCTCCATCACTTCATGGAAGCGGTCATGTAAAGCATAAATGGCTTTTTTCAATTCTTCTTCTGATTTGCCTTTAGTAACCATTTTGGCAAGACCTTTAGATTCTTTTTCCAACTTTTTCAATACTTCTTTCACACCTGGCTTTTGAAATCCCGCAGGAACTTCTGACATTTTCAATACAGTAGCAGCTTTGGCTAAAGAAGCGGCATTTTCCAAAACCGGTTTTAGGTTACCTTCTTCGGCTGGGTGGAAAGTTTTTGACATAATTGCATGATAATCATCTAATTGAGCCCACTTGGCGTCTTGTGCAAAAGAGTTAAGAGATAATAAACTGATAACGAGGACAAAAATTACTTTTTTCATTGAAGTATTTATTTGGTTTTAAAAATTAAAAATTGTTTGAAATTAAAAAAAATATACAAATTTTGGTATCATCTGTCCCATTTTACTTCCCTTTTTCAAATGAAAATAATTTCCCAGAGCTTATATTTTACTGCTTTTAGCCTGTTTTCCAATATTTTCATATCAATAAGAAAATCGTTTGTCTTTTAAAAAATCCTCATCTGTAAGTGTATTCAGAAACGCCACCAACTGTTTTTTTTCAGTAGCAGAGATAGGGATTCCAACTTTTATATTCTTTTTAAATGCCTGGTCAAGATTGGTCATATTGGTGATTCCACTATTGTAGTGTTCCAAAACTTCTTCCAAAGTCTGAAATCTCCCGTCATGCATGTAAGGAAATGTATAGGCAATGTTTCGAAGGGTCGGTACTTTAAATTTGAAGTCATCACCTTTTTGTTCCGTTATTCTGCCTCTTCCGATATCGAGTGTATCCCGAAAATATCCGGTATCCAGTCCGTTTGCTCTGAAACTATGATCGGTAAAAAGTGGAGCTGGATGGCAGCCAGCACATCCTTTCTCGGTAAAAAGTCTCAAACCTTCTTTTTCATCATTAGAGAAAGTAGCCTTTCCTGCAACGTATTGGTCATATTTTGAGTTTGCAGTAACCAATGTCAGCATATATTGAGACAGGGCCTTCAAAAATCTTTGCGTTGTAATCTCCTCTGTTCCAAATGCTTTTTTAAACAATGAAGGATAATCTTTATCTTTTTTGAGTTTTTCGATTACATTGGTTACTGTTTCGTCCATTTCGTTGGGATTTTGAATAGGTGCAATCGAAAAAAGATCCAGATCAAACACCCCTCCATCCCAAAAAAACTTATCCTGCCATGCAAGGTTCATCAGGCCTGGGGCATTTCTAATTCCAACACGGCCATCGATTCCATGGCTAATGGCGTGACCATGATGTGTAAATGCATAAGCCTGGTTATGACATTCGGCACAGCTTATGGTGCCATCACGGGAAAGGCGGCCATCAAAAAACAGTTTTTTCCCCAGCAAAAAACCATCTGCTGTCACCGGATTAGACTCCATTTTATATTTAGGAGCAGGAAAACCTTCCGGAATCGCAAACAATGGAGTGTTTGGGTCAATCTCTGTCGATCTATTTTTTTGGCAGGAAAAAATAGCCGGAATAAGCAGGAAGAAAATTACAATAATCGAATTTTTCATTTTTTAAAAAGGTTGCCGGCCCTTTAAGGCCGGCAACACAGAAAATTACATTGCGTCGTTATGTACGTGCTCCAAAGCAAAACTATTTTTGTAATTGGCAGAAACCTGAACCCCTAGGGTAGGATTCATGATGATTGGACTTGCAGCCAATTTGATATTTGCCCCAAAAACTTTCTGAACATCCACAGAAATATGTACTTCCGGTGCGATATTTTTTCTAACTTTGGCATTGCTGGCACTTAAATCAACGGTGATTTTCTTCAAATTATTGGCAGTTGGTGCCGACATTCCTCCAAATCCACCGATATGAAACTGGTATTTTTTGTTGGTAGCCGTAATGTTATCAGAGTTTCCTTCCATTTTGAAGAAAATATATCCCGAATTCCACGACCAGTACATATTATCGGCTCCGTAAGAAGCTGGATCTAGCACACCTGTTCTTTTCGATACATCAGTTACACTTTTGGCACTGTCAACACCTACGGTATAAGTAAGCGATACATAATCGGCGGCGGGAACATCGTTTAGCGTGACTGTCTGGCTTGCTTTGTCAGATTCTTTTACCAAAAAATACTGATCAGCATATTTCAGAACCGTACCATCAGCTTTTTTAAGTTCGATATTGCTGATAAAATAATTTAAGGTGGTGACAGTGAATTTTTCGCCCGAAGTATTGGTGTAAGTTTTTGAGCCCATCACCAGGTCTTCGGTACCAACCATATTGTCGAAATTCAAAGAAAGTGAGTTTTTGTCATTGGGTCCGATTTCATCGGCTTTTTCACAAGAAAATATAGATACAGAAAGAATTGCCAGAATTAAAATTCCAATTTTTTTCATTTTTTTAAAATGCTAATTTTTTGATTAAGAATATATAATAGAAATATTTCAACAGGAATGACCAAACAGAGCATCTGACCCAAACCATAAGCCGGATTGCCCAATAGGATGGTCATTCCCATGCCAAAGATCCGCGAAAGCGAAATCTTCAATTTGTTAAAAAGTTTTTGTTAAAAAGTCTTTAGGAATCAAATCTTTGGAGGATGAAAAATCGAAGTGTAGTCTGTGGAAATAGCATTATCTAAATAAAAATAATTCTTTTCAGAGATAGATAAATAGGCAATCTGACCAAAATAGTTTTTGAAGTTAACCGTTTTTGTGAATCCTTCGATACCGAAAAATTTGGTTAAAAAATCATTGGTCGCCTGTTTTTCTTCTTTTTCCCGTGCTTTTTTGAGTTGTTTGGCAAGATAACATTTACCGTCGCAATGCATCTCGGGGCGGTTTTTGTTTACGCAGTAATTCTTGATAATGAAGTCTTTACGAAGCTGGTAATCTAAAAATATAGCAGGTGCCATCATTAGCTTTATCGCCAAAGCTATCAATAAGGTAATGCTTAATATTTTTTTAGACTTCTCCATTATGTCGCAAATATAATCTGTAGTTGAAATTTTTTATGGTATTGATTATTATTATTTCGAAAAAGTTTAATTTTTTTAGTACTTAAAAGTTATTTAAATACTTTTTAATCAGTAGTTAAGGGGTTTTATTCTTGCAAAATTGTATAAACTATCTCCTGATTATTGTTTTTTACAGTTCTTTCATAAGCCACAATTACTTTGTTGTCTGAAGTTGTTATTATTGCGGGGTAATTGCAGATTTCAAAATCTTTACTTAGAGTTAATTCTGATTTATCTGAATTGAGTTTTTGTAATGCTATTGTACTAAAATACTCATCATCAATATTTTTAACGGAAGTATAAATCCAATAGGTTTCGCCTTTTTGGTTGGTGGTCAGCTGTGGTGCTTTAACGGTTGGTTTAATTACCGATTTCAATACTTTCCCTGATCTTACGTTCACTATTTTTATTCCAGTGGCGTCATCTTTTCCTGTAAACCAACTAATGCAAATTCCGAACGGAGTCTCTGTTGCGGACGGCCCGGCGTGAGGGCAGCCATCAATTTTCCATTTATCTGGGTATGCATTTCTTGATTTTGAAAATGTCTTTCCGCTGTCATCTGTAAAAATATATCCCATGTCTCTGGATCCATCGGGGTAAAGGTCTCTATAGAAAATATGAGAAGTTCCTTTCGTATCGGTTATGGCATCTATTCTGCAACATTCGCATGCCTGATCGTCAATGACCACTGGCTCACCCAGTATATTTCCGGGGGTTGTTTTGGCAAATTTCACACTTCTGCCTTTGCCAGTAAGTTTTTCATCCAGCCATATTACTCCTATTTCGCCATCTGCCAATCTAACTGGTCGGCTAAAAGAGCTGCTCTTGGCCGGATTTCTGTCTTTATTTACAAAAATCGGTTTAGACCATTGAACTCCATCCTGAGAGTAAACATAGCACAGATCGGATCCAAATCTTGAAGCGGGATTGAATTTTTTTATTTCAAAAGTTACAATCATACTCCCATCATTTTTTACTGCCATTCGCGGCATTCCTTCTGCATGTGTAGCCATAGAATCAGCGATTGGAACGTAATTTTTGGGGCCTAAAGCTTTTCCATCAAACTTGCAATAGTAAAATCTTACTTTTTTTGCAGTGTCCTTTTCTACAAAACTCAAAAGGATTTCTCCGTTTTTTGTTTTTGTAAAAGATGGATTTAAGCCTTGATTTTTGGAATCGGAAACAACAAATTCTTGAGCAAAACCTTTTGTAAAAAACAATGTAGCTAATGTAAAAAAAACGATGTTTTTCATATTATGAGTTTTTGGGCACCTTTAGAAATATTACTAAAGGTGCCGGTATTTTATTTTTTTCCTGAAATATTATATTGAATACCAACCACGAAGGTTCTCGGTGCAGCCGGAGTAAAAGTAGTTCTGTCGCTTGTTGCATTGCCTCTAGTGGCATTGGTAGCATAAAGGGCATCTGTAAGATTCATAATATTGGAATAAATTTCAATGCCATTCCATTGATAGCCAATTCTAAAATTCATGATGTCATAGCCTTTATACTCAATGGTATTAATTTGGTTTTGATACCAGCTTCCTACATGCTGCCATTCTGCTGATGCTCTCAGATTTTTTGCCCAATCGGGATAATAAGTTAATTCAGTATTCCAAAGCCATTTTGGTGCAGAGGGTATCATTTTTCCATTGACATTTTTCAATGCATCAGAAGCTTTTTGACTCAAAATAAACTCCTCAAACCTGTGGATGGCATAAGTGCCCCCATATCTAAAAAACACTTGTTTTGAGGGTTTAAAGGTAAGTCCCATTTCTATTCCTTTATGCATTGTTTTTCCTGCTGCCTGATAATCGGTTGAATTGTCAGGTTGACGAATGCTCAAAAGCTCGTTGGTGCCCAAGAGTTGATATAGAGATCCATCAAGATATATTTTATTATTTAGTAAAGATATCCAACCCCCGACTTCAGAATTTTTAAAAGTAGCCGGAACCAGATTGTAATAAAACAAATCTCCATTTTCGTTAGCTTTGGGTCTTTTTCTGAATATCGCAGTAAGGCCACTTGGAGCAAAGCCATTTGAATAATTGGCATAGATTCCTTTGTTTTTGCCAAAATCATAGGTCAGTCCTAGTTTAGGTGTAGTTTGGCTATAAGTTTTTGATCCTCCAATTGCCTTACCTGTGGTTTTGTCAATATCAAGGTTATTAATATAGTCAAAAGCCATGTTGTCAAACCTAAGCCCGGCTGATATTCTTAGATTTTTTATCGGTTCAAAATCATATTGAGCATAAATCGCCGAATTATGTATGTCGGCATGATAGTCAGCAAGTTTGATTTCTGGTCTTTCTTTAGTAATGGTATATTTTTCAACTGATTTTTTGTCGGCTCTAAGCTGTGCAGCCAGGTCAATCTGGTAAGCCCAATAGTCGTTGGGAGAGTAGTCCAAAGTAGTTCCTACCACAGCTTTTGAATTCATAAATTTTAATTTTTGGGTATGCTGTGCTATGATGCCAAGGCTTTGAAAGTCATTGGAGTTTATTTGGCCAGTCGCTACTGATGATCCTGTTGTCCACCTTATCTGGTAACTGGGATTTTGTCCGTGTTTGTTATCCCGGCCAAATGCAGTTATAAATGACTGGGAGCCATTGGTCCAATCTTTTTCAAATGTTAGCCTTGTCCTCAAAGAATATGCCTTGCGATAGGTAAACCCTGTTGTGCTCACATATTGCCTGTTGTAAAAAGCGATGCTATCCACACTACCGCTGGTTTGAGAGTCATATTTTCCATACGAAACTGTTGAGATTATTCTGGCTTTAGGAGAAAAATGATATTCCATTCGGGCATATTGGGCATTTTTAGAATAGTCTGAACTACTTATCCATGCATCTTTCTGGTCAGCAACAAGACCACCGAAATAAAAACCGAACTTACCAGCCATGCAGCCGGCACCGTACTGTACACGCTTGTAACCCCATTGATCAAACTGAGCCCCGATACGAGCCGTTGGTACAGAGGTAGGCCTTTGTGAAATAAAATTAATAGCTCCGCCAACTGCTTCAGGTCCGTAAATGGAAGACACAGGCCCTTTTACTACCTCCAAGGAACTTACCGTAAACTGGTTCATCTCTAGGAGGGCATTATGATTAAATACACCCATCGGACGAATCGGCACACCGTCTTCCATATACAAATAATAGGCATTGGTGGTCATAGGTTGTCTGATTGACATGGCATGTTGCTCGTTGTTGAGGTTTACCATCATTACACCCGGTGTTTTGTTAATAACCTCATATACTGAAGTTGCTTTGGCTTCATCTATTTGTTTTGGTGTAAGTTTTGAAATCGCAATGGGAGTTTGGGTTCTTAGTGCCGCTTCTCTGTTTCCTGTTACCACCACTTGCTGGAGGTTTTCCAATGAGGGTTCAAGGCCTATTACGATTTCATTTTCCTTCGATATGGTTATTTCCTGAGAAGAATAACCTATGGATTGAACACTGATTTTTGAGACATTTGTAGCTTTAAGCTCAAATACTCCATTTTGGTCAGTAAATGTTCCTTCGTTACCAGTAATGTTTTTTATAGTGGCACCTATCACGGCTTCTTTGCTCACAGCATCATAGATTTTGCCTTTTATCTGACCGTAAAGGACTTTTTGGCCAAAGGTAAGCATTGTGATAAAAAGAATATATTTCTTCATTTTTTTTGTAAAAATTTAATTTTTTGGGGATAGAAATCCGGGGTCAGTTTTTTTTGTAAAAACTTGACAAAGAGAATTTTATATTCAGATAAAATAACTTGAAATTGCAAGTATTTTATTTGAAACAGATAGAATTCAAGATTGAAAAAATTAAATCCTTGGAGGTTTTAAAAAAGAAATTACAAAATTTGAAGAAATGGATTCTAAGTAGCAGAAATGTAGTATTTGTTTTGAAATAAAAGATTTTAAAGAGAAAAAATCTGAAAAGGAATAGGTCTTTATTTCACTTTCAGTCATTAAAAGTTTTGTTATAAAGCTGTCAGTGGCTTGTTTTTCATCATTTTCCTGAGCTTTTTTAATTTGTTTTGCCAGATAACATTTGCCATCACAATTCATCTCAGGACGGTTTTTGTTAATGCAGTAATTTCTGACAATAAAGTCTTTACGGAGTTGGTAATCTAGAAAAATAGCAGGAGCCATCAATAGCTTTATTGCCAAAGCTATCAATAGGGTAATGCTTAATATTTTTTTAGATTTTTCCATTTGGTCGTCGGCAATGGTTTCTTTTATACTAGTTAAGGAACACACACTACCAATAGTAGCATGTGCTCCTTTTTTTCAATATTATTTTGGCAATAAAACAGTATCTATCACATGCACCCAGCCATTGGAGGCTTTTACTGAGCCCAGGATTTTGTTTCCATCCACATAAGTGGCTCCGTCTTTTACAGTGAAAGTCACATTGGTACCATCAACCATACCCATGGTTTGACCATCCTGGAAGAAATCAGCAGCCAGAGCCGAGGTCATTACGTGGTGCTGAAGGATTGCCACCAGTTTTTCTTTGTTTTCTGTTTTTAATAAATCATCCAAAGTGCCTGCAGGCAATTTATCAAAAGCAGCATTAACCGGTGCAAAAACCGTAAACGGTCCGGCATTGGAAAGTGAAGTAACCAGATCGCCAGCGGCGACGGCTTTGACCAGTGTAGTATGATCCGGAGAAGCCACGGCTACTTTTACTACGTCTTTTTCTGATTCATCGTCTTTTACCGCTTCCTGGCCACCCATGGTGGAAGTTTGTTCGGTTGCGGTACTTTCAGTACCAGAATTTTGACATGAAATACAAATTGATGCTAATAGCCCGATAGAAATAATAATTGTTTTCATAAGGTTTGAAAATTTGAAATTTGAATTATAAATCTTTTTTATTGAATATACGATAACTGAAAAATAGCGGAGTTAAAACCCATAGAATCAGCATTATAAAAGAGAGTGCGATACCCCATTTTGCAGAAAAGAAATCATGAAAAATGGCTCCGGTAATGCCCATCAATGCAGATACATCAAGCTGCATCAACACTAAAATACGTGCCAAATCTGCAGGGTTTAGTGCCGAAAGCACCAATGAGGCCGTTTCCATAGGATAGTCGCTCATGTTGACCAGAACCGAAAGCACCAGGCCATCGTACAAAATACACAGATAAAACCACAAGCCCAGGGCTATGCCTATGCCCTTCGCTTTGTCGCGGGTAATCACTGAAGCCAAAAAAGCTACAGAAACAAAGACCAGCGTTATTAAAAGGCCACTACCAATCAAAGTAAGTCCCTTGGCAGAGCCGTCAAATATCAATGTGGGTAAACCGATACCCACCAGAAAAGCCAGACTTAATGAGATACTTAGCCCCAAAAACTGACTGAAGAATATTGTCCTGCGACTGATGGGTTGAGCGGCCATCAACTCAATAAATTCATAGGAGTTATAAAAGTGAATGGTTGAAAAAATCACACTCACCAGCGGAATAACCATGATATTGATATTGAGAAGACTCAATATGCCTTTATTGGAGTCAGATTCAAACAAATAGAAACTGATACTCAACACCAATAGCAACAGGGTGTAGCCTATCACAAACCTGTTACGGATGATGTCATATACTACGTATTTTATAGTTTTTTTCATAAATCTGATGTTTAATAATTAGTATTGCCACATTGGCCAGATACCCGATAAATGAAAGACCATTGATGAGTCCACCTGTCATTTTTAAGGAATTGTAGGTAAGAAGATTGCCGGAAACTCTCATCAGGAGGCTCAGATTAAGGAGGGTAAGCCACAAATAGAATATAGGATGAAAAGGTTTGAAATTGATTTTTAACAATGCCGGGAATATAATAGGAGCGTGTGCCAGTATCATGTTCAGCACAAATCCAATAAAAAAGGCATGTAGTAAAGCATCATACTTTAACGGACTTTCAGAAAAACCCAGAAGGCCGGTAATAATCAACCAGCAAAAACCTGCTAATAGGCTGATTCCCAAAAATTTGTATGAGCCTTGTTTTTTAAGATTAATAATCGAAATATCATTTCTAAGCAACCAGGTGGCAAGGCCTATTATGCTGATATTAAGTATAAATGAGGTGCCATAATGATACAATGCCGCAGATACTGAAATCGTGATCAGCCAAAAATATAATTCTGTTTTCTGGAATTTTTTGCGGGGCAAAAAACGACTCAGCTCGAGCCTTTCACCTACAATAGTGAATAAAAAAAAGAGCATCCAGGCCGCAAAAGCCGTGGGGTAGGATTGGGTTTTGTATAACATAAAGTGACCTGTAAACTGGAATACAGCACCCAATGCCAGCAAAAAGTCGCCTTCATTTTTAAATTTTCGAAAAATTATTAAACATACCGTCAGATAAGCTAAACTGCCTGCCATTAACAAAATATGGCTGACAAGAGAATATCTGGTTAAAAAGAAAAGCACGCTTATACCAAATGAAATAGGAATGAGGAATAATGCGGGTTTATGGAAAGTAACCACCCGCTCCAGACTTACCAGTGTTCCCAGAAAGCCGCCTACCATAAAAACCCCATGCTGACTTACCGGAACCGGATTGAAAAGTGAAATACCCCAGCCCAAACGAACCCAGCCGCCCACCACACCCAAAATGAGCGAGATTAAAGCAAAAGGGATAATATAAAAAATTAAAGACTTCATCAAAAACACAACATTTTTTTACTCATCTGCATGATTTGGGCGATAATCCGGCTCAGTCTGTTTTCTCCAAACTCATCTTGCAGGGCTTCCAGCTCTTTAAATACCTTGAGTTGACCGTCTTGTAAATAAACCACATGAGTTGCCAGCTCCTCGAGGTCAGACATAATGTGAGAGGTGATCAGAATCAACTTGCCTTTTGATTTTTCCTTCTGGATTTTGGCTTTCAAAATTTCACTCGAAACCGGATCAAGGCCCGCGGTAGGTTCATCAAGAATCAGAACCTTAGGGTTAAATAAAAAAGCCAATGCAGCACTTACTTTCTGCTTGGTGCCACCTGAAAGCGTACCGAGAGGCTTTTGATAAATATCTCTGAGCTTAAATGCGTCAATAATTTCTTCGTCAAGCTCATAGTCTTTTGAATTTCTGATGTCCACCATCATGTCAATCAACTGGCTTATTCGGAGATTTGGGGGATAATGGCCGATTTGAGGCATATACCCAATCTGGTTTCGGTAGTCGAAAGCATTTTTTATCGAAATATCCTTAAACCTAATCTCTCCCTTGTCAGGAATCACCATACCCAGCAATGACTTGATGAGTGTGGTTTTTCCTGAGCCATTTGGTCCCAAAATGGCAATGCACTGACCCAATTCAAACTTTAGATTGATATCTCGCAATACCTCCAGTTTGCCAAATGACTTCCCTATGTTTTCAAATACTATCATCAACTTATGCCTTTAATTCTATTGCGTTTATTTCGTTGGGTTTCATTTGCGGGTTTTCATCTTTCAGGTTTTCCGGCGTAAAACTCGGGATTATCCTTTCGATTTTATCCAAAAGCGTAACGGTAAAGCTTCTCAGCAAAATCATGACCTGGGGCATACGCTCTACCAGTGTCGAAAACATGCTCACAGGCCTGTAGGCTATATCCCCATGCCCGTCTTTGTTGAGGTCATAGCCCTGGTATTTGTCCCAATAATTGTTTTCCAGATAGTTAAAGACCACCGAGCCGTTGGTGGCCAAATCAAACGTATTGGCTTTGAAATTGTTGATTGTGATGTGATTTTCGTCGCAGTTGGCTTGTATTCTCAGGCCTATTCCGTTTTGCTCGATGATACATTGTTTTATGTTCATACGGCTGCAGCCCTCCATATATATGCCCACTGTATTGTCGAGGAAATGATTGTGAATGATGTCACTGTCTGTAATGTCTTTCAATAAAATGCCATAGGCCGATCCTCCCCAATTCTTGTTAAAAATGTTTTCATGCATTTTTACTCTTTTAGAGTACATGACGGCTACTCCGGCACCGTTGTTTACAAAATTGTTTTTGTAATATTCGTCCTGATGCGAAAACATAAAGTGCAGGCCGTATCTGATGTTTTTGGTAGAATAGTTTCCAAATATTTTTGAATTGGTAACAAACTCAAAGTAGATACCATCCCGGTGACCCTCAACATAGTTTTCTGAAATCTCAATATTATCGCATTTCCAGGCGTGTATACCGTTGCCGGTGGTTTGTTCTTCTTTAGGGGTGCCTTTTATATTGTTTTTCGAGATGATGCAACTATTTGAAGAAGAAAGGTAAGCGGCAAAATAACAATTCCTGAATTCATTACCGGTGATTGTTACATTTTCTGATTCGAGTACTTTTACTGCAGCCCAGTCAATCATGCTGGTTTCTCCAATATTAACAAATCTGATTCCTGATATTTTTACATTATTGGCTTTTACAATAAAAATTTCGCCTTTCAACTCAGCATCTAAAACAGGGAAATCAACACCTTTGATACTCAGAGGCTTGTTAATCTCCAGATTGAGCACCTTATAATTGCCCTTTTGAATGATGATGTGGTCGTTGGGCAGCGATTGTTTCAAAGCCGCTTTGAGAGCCACCGTGTTATTTACCTGCCAGCTTTTGGCTGACAATAAACCCGGAATCAAGACGAGTAATATCAGAATTATCTTTTTCATTCGAGTTTTGATTTTACTTCTTCCCAGCTCATCATTTGGGCTGTAGTGTCGCTTTTGAGGTATTCTTTGGCTTTGTTGGGGTCTTTGAATGCACCGATATTGCCCAGCATGGGGCTTCTCATTTCTCCGGAGTTTACAAATGTGGCTTCTTCAACGCCCAGCAAATCCCCGGGTGCATCAACGCCATTAAATACTATGAATTTAAACTGAGCATCATCCTGATTGCTCACTTGCATGTATTTAACCATACAGGCAGCGTCGTCAAATTTAAAAACCTTGCCTTTTTGGCTTACGAGTTCGGTTCCAAACTTTTTGTCCATGATGGTCATTTTGCAAAACTCACAGTTCTCTTTTCCATAATTGATAGTCTCAGGACCGCTACTACATGAAGTGACCACGAATATTGCCAAAAGGAAAAGGATGATTTTCAGTATATTAAGCATTTTACTTATTTGTTTTTGTTTCAAATATCACCACGCCTATGGTTACTGCACCTAAAAGCACAAACAGCCAACCTCCAATATCAGGAATAGAATAAGCTCCGAAATTGAGGAGTTCTTTGTAGCCAATCAGTGGAGGTTGATAGGCCATACCGGGTACTTTTATGGCTGCGTCATCGCTAAGGTTATGACCATATTCGTAGCCCCATTTCCAGAAATCATACATGGCTATTGCACCCGATACAATCAGTAAAACCAGAAATCCAAGTACCATTTTTCGGTTTTTTGATAGTGCGGTTACAACACCTAAAGCGATGATTATGCCTACCGCATACGGCAGTATTTTAAACTCAGGGAACATTTCTTCTTTAATGTGTGCCATGCCTATGTAATGGTTCAGGCCATTGATGATATCCACCTGGCCACTAAGTTTATACAACCAAATACTCATTGAAAGACCTTCAGGGTATTGAGGTGCCCACAGGTCGATTTTCCAGATGGGGACAAAATAGGTTACTGTTAATAATAAGGAACTTACTAAAAGGCTTATCCAGGATATTTTCTTTAAAGGTTTCATTGTTTTTTTGATGAAAAAAGGCGAGCGAATTTTACACCCGCCTTTTTTTATTGAATTATTAATTTTTTGCTACTTTCTTTTCAGCTTCGGCTGTTGGGTTTTTTCCTAGTCCCCACGAGAGTGGTACATTGCTACCTGCTGGCGATACCCTCACATAGCCCTGCATTTCCTGATGCAGTGCAGAGCAGAAGTCTGTACAGTACATTGGGGTAACTCCCACTTTGGTAGGAATCCATTTAAGCGTTGAAGTTTCGCCTGGCATTACCAGCACTTCCGCATTCAGATTTCCTCTTACGGCAAAGCCATGAGGTACATCCCAGTCTTGTTCCAGATTAGTGACATGGAAATAAACCACATCACCCATTTTTACACCTTCAATATTGTCAGGAGCGAAGTGCGACCGTATGGCTGTCATATAAACATGAACCTCGTTGCCTTTGCGTACCACTTTGGTCTCCTTTTCACCTTTAGCTGCATAAGGGTGTTTGTTTTCCTCCAGTTTAAAGATTTTCTTCACGTTTTTCTCCACTAAAGCAGCCGGGATTGATTCAGCATAATGAGGTTCACCTATTGTCGGAAAGTCAAGAATAAGCTTCATTTTATCACCGGAAATATCATACAGCTGAGCCGATTGAGCCAGTTCAGGTCCTGTAGGAAGGTAGCGGTCTTTTGTGATTTTGTTGTAGGCAACTACGTATTTTCCATGCGGCTTGGCAGTTGGTCCACCGGGGATACTCAGGTGACCCACCGAATAGAAAGTAGGTACACGGTCAACCACTTCCAGTTTTTCGATATTCCATTTTACCAACTCTGAAGACACAAAGAATGAGGTGATGGCATTGCCTTTTCCGTCAAATTCGGTGTGCAATGGTCCTAAGCCCGGCTTTTTAACTTCGCCGTGTAATACCGCATCATATTTTAATACCGGGATACCGTCAAAATCTCCGTCAAAAGTTTTGCTTTCAATGGCTTTGATCATTTTATCAAATGAGAACACCGGAATCACAGCTGCTAATTTTCCGGAACCCACAATATATTGTCCGGTAGGATCTACATCACAACCATGAGGCGACTTAGGGCATGGCATAAAATAGAGCATACCCGGGCATTCTTTCGGATCGAGGGTCATTACCTCGTTCATAATAGTAGAAGTGGCACTGTGGGTTTCATCACTATATACATTATGAGCATATTTTGCAGCTTCTTTTTTGCCTTTGCCCTGAGCAAGATATTCTTCGGCTTTCTTCCAGTTTACAGCCAAAATAAAGTCTTTGTCTTTTTGCGAAGCATTTACTTCCAGCAAGCTGTTGGCCTGCTCTGTATTGTAGGTGGAGAAAAAGAACCAGCCTGCTGACTTGGCTTTACCGGCACGAGCCAGGTCAAAGCTCACTCCAGGGGTTTTTAGCTGGAATTTGATTCCCATTCTTCCTGTGTTTTTATCAATACTCACAAAGCTTATATATCCTTTAAAGTTTTGTTTAAAAGAGCTGATGGGTACATCGGCTTTAGCATCTGGTGGTACCGAAAAACGTGTTCCTGCTACTGCATATTCAGTATTGGCAGTAATAAAAGGGGAGGAGTGATTACCGCCGGAGTTGGGCAATTCGATGATTTCCTCTGTGCGGAAAGTCGAAAGACTCACTCTCGCGATACGAGGTGTGTTGTTACCATTGATAAAGGCCCACTTGCCATCGTGCTCAGAGTTGGTTGTCGAAAGGGCCACATGGTGAGAATCATCCCAGGGTACAAAACCATGAGAGGTGTTGAGCATGGGTTTGGTCTCTTCAGAATACCCCCAGCCATTTTCGGCAAACTGTGAAAACACAGGGATGATTTTCAGGGTACGGCCAGAAGGCAAACCTACTACTGAAAGCTGACCATTAAAACCACCTGAGACTATATTGTAAAACTCGTCGTGTTCTCCGGGTTTTACATAAGCCCTTTCTGCAGCGTCTCCGGCAAGAAACGAATCGCTCGATGCCTTCTCATTTGCAGGTTTACAGGCAGCCATGCCGGCGATTGCGGCTCCTATGGCCACAATACGTAAATAATTGATTTTCATTTTATTTTTATTTAGATATGATTTTTTCGGTTTATTTTTCACCGTCATTATGCCTCATAAACTCCAGCACACTTCTCGCCTCTTTGTCGTTAATGTTTTGATTGGGCATTCTTACCAGACATTCCTCCAGTAGTTTTTGAGCTTCTGCATCTTTCTCAAGCATCATGTCCACGTTGGTAATCATGTTGAGAATCCATTCAGGTTTCCGCTTTTTAGACACTCCTCCCCAGCCGGGACCCACCAATCTTTCTTCGGTAAGCTTGTGGCAGGAGGCACACTTCATGTCGTAGATTCCCTGGCCTTCTTTTACCATAGCCTGGTCAAGAGGTGTACTCAGAGCTACTTCTTTTACTTCGGTGCCATGCACTTCTTCCTGCTTTAGCAATACCGAATCGCTCGTCTCAGGACTTTCACCCCTTTGCTCTGCTCCGCCGCAACTCCAAATCATTAGGGTTAAGGTTATTAAACCCAGAATTTTGTTTTTCATAACATTTAAATAATTTAATTGAAAATAGAAGTAAGTAAAATAATTACGAATATAAGACCTTCTTATCTTTTTAACAAAAGTATTGTTTGATTGGCTTAATGAATTATGATTAAAACCAAGTTTATAATATGATATAAATCATTTAGCATAATAAAAGACCTTTATATCTTTATATCTCAATTAAATTAACAAGAAATGGAATTAATAAGTGAACTGAAAGTGGGGCAAATTGTAAGAAAAAACCCTAAAGCTGCGGATGTTTTTAATGAATACGGCATTGATTATTGCTGCGGAGGCAATGTGATGCTGAGTGAGGTATGTGAGAAGCAGGAAATTAATTTTGAGGAAATAAGTCAAAAGATAGAAAAAACATTTGAAGAAAAGCAACCTTCAAGCCTGGATTTTGATCAGTTTGAGCTTGACTTTTTAGCCGATTATGTAACCAATGTTCACCATAATTATTTGTACAAAAATCTGCCAGAAATCAGGTTTTACGTTGAAAAGGTATTTAATAAACATGGAGAAAGGTTTGATTATCTTCCGGAATTGCATGATTTATATCTTGCATTGGAGGGTGATTTATTGGGGCACTTGCCTAAAGAGGAGAATATCCTGTTTCCTTATATAAAGAAAATGATAAATGAATTGAAACTAAAGGAAAAATCAGAGAAACCATTTTTCGGAACCATACAAAACCCAATCTCAGTGATGCATGCTGAACATGATGAGGCGGGGGAGATTTTGCACCGTTTACGAAAAATCACAAACAATTATACTGCACCCGAAAATGCCTGTAACTCACATCTGGTGATGATCAGCAAACTAAAAGAGATGGATGCTGATTTGGTACAACATATTCACATCGAAAACAATATTTTATTTCCTAAAGTAGTAATTTTGGAGGAAGAATATTTTAAAAATGCTATAGCATGATTTCAAAAACTTGCGGATATGCCATCAGAGGCATGGTTTTACTCTCTTTGGAGCAAAATCAGGAGAAAAAAATCGGGATTCAGGAAATAGCAGAAGAACTTTCGGTTCCCCAGCATTTTATGGGGAAAATCCTTCAGGATCTTGCCAAACGTGGTTTGATAGGCTCAATAAAGGGACCGCATGGCGGATTCTATTGCAACAACCGTACTCCAGAATTACAATTGATTGAGGTGATAGAGGCAGTGGATGGTTTGGGGATATTAAAAAAATGCTTTTTAGGGCGTGACGAATGTTCTGCCATAAATCCCTGCCCCATGCATGACGATTTTGATGGTTGTCGTACAGCTATTTTTAAAGTTTTTGCAAGCAAAACCATTGCTGATCTGGTGTCAAGTGTTGATTTGGGAGAGAGTGTTTTAATAGGGTAATTAAATATGATTTTGAATTACAAAAAACCGGCTCAGTGAACCGGTTTTTTTGTTTACTAAACATTTGATATTATGTGGTTTTTACATTTAATATTATTCCCGAGTCACTAAAAAGATCATCAGTTGAAAATCCTTGAGATATTTTATTCGATATTTCCTCAGAGTTTTTTAAAAGTAATTTTTTGTTTGTGATTACTTCTGCTACAATAAAAAGAGCCACTTTTTTCTCTAAATCCGGGATATTGAAAAACAAGTTTGAATCGGATGAGTTGATTAGCTTGAGTACTGCTTCGTAAAGCAATTCCTTATTTTTGAAATAGTAGAATATCTCTGCTTTATTTACACTGGCTATTTCTGCAATTTTCTGAATACGGGTTCCATGAAAACCATATTGCAAAAATGTTTCTACCGCAGCTTTCAATATCTTATTTTCAGTTTTCATTCTTTTTGTATTTAATCGAATCTACCACATAATATATCATAGGTATGAGATATACAGTTAAAACCAATGACGATAACAGACCACCAATGATTACCCAGGCGAGACCATTTTTCCATTCGCTCGCTGTACCTTTTGCCAATGCGATAGGAAGCATGCCTACAACCATTGACAAAGTGGTCATCAAAATTGGTCGCATTCTTCCTTTGCCTGCCATAATCAATGCCTCTTTAAAATTTTTGCCTTGTGCCTTAAGTTGATTCGTAAAATCTACAATCAGAATAGCATTTTTTACAACTAAACCCATTAACATGATCAAACCCAGCAATGCAAATAGACTAAGATTACTCATGGCCAGATTAAGTGCGAAGAAAGCACCAATAGCTGCCAAAGGAATTGAAAACAGCACTATAAAAGGATATATGTAGCTATCATAAAGGGCCACCATGATGAGATAAATTAAGATAAAGGAAATCATCAAAACTGAACCCAAAGCCCCAAAGCTATCATTCTGGCGTTTAATATCACTACCCCAGGCCATTTGAATGTTTGCGGGCAGTGGGTTAGATTTAACATAAGACACCACTTCGTCGGCCACCGTGCCGGAAGGTCTGCCTAATGCATCAGCTGTAATTGTTACCGCGGGCTGTCTGTCTTTTCTTTCCAATAGTGAGGAGGTTTTGTCTTGGGTGACTTTTGCAAACTGATTAACCTCAATGGGTAAACCCATAGGATTGACTACCGCATACTTGTTTACGTCTTCGTAATTTTGGCGGTTAAAGTCTTCAACCCAAATTCTTACCGGATATTCAACACCGTTTTCGGTCAATGTAGCATCTTCATTTCCCGAAAACGCCGCCCGGAGATTCTGCCCAACATAAGCTGAATTAAGCCCGAGCCTTTGCATTTTATCTTTATCAGGCTCAATTTTATACTCTGGACTACCTTCTTCAACCGATAGCCTCACATTATCAGCACCGGGAATTTCTGCTATTATCTCTTTTAAATGTTTTCCAGCTGCCATCACCGAGTCAAGGTCAGAGCCACTTAAAGTAATTTCTATGGGTGCTGAACGTGGAATTAAGCCCAAAGCTGCCATAGAATAATTGATTCCGGGAAACTTTTGCTGTAGTGATGTTCTCAAGCCCTTCATGTATTCCTCAGTAGCCTGATTAGCCCTTTCTGTTTTGGGTTTAAGTTGAATTGTAAACTCCGTTTTATTGACACTTCCAACTCCAAGACTTCCGATTCCTGTGCTTGGACCACCGATATTGCTGAAAACCGTTGCTACTTCTTTTTGAGCAATAATGTATTTTTCTATTTCTGATGATACATCATTATTTTTTTGGATAGAAGTACTTTTATCGAACTCCAAAGCCATTCTGAATTTCCCCTGATCACCGGTAGAAATGAGTTCTTTGCCAATTATTCCTTGTTTCATTACGCCAAGCGTTAAGGCAAAGAGAAAAAGAATAAAAAATGTAAAGATTATTTTATGATTAAGGACCCATTCCAATTGCTTTCCATACCAGTTGGTAAATACATCAAGCTGGTGTTCAAACCAAAGCAGGAATTTGTTTATTGAATTGGTAGGTCTGAGATCTTCTTTTTTCCCAATTCTTGAGGCCAACCAGGGTGTTAACGTAAAGCCAACCAGCAAACTGGTAAGAGTAGATGTAATCACCACAACAGAAAATTGTTTCAGCATATCAGCTACAAACACCTGAATAAATAATATAGGAAGAAAAACTACCACATCAACTAAGGTGATAGACAAAGCTGAGAAACCAATTTCCATTCTACCGTCCATGGCAGCTTCGGCCTTATCTTTTCCGTGGTCAAGATGTTTTTGAATATTTTCCAATACTACTACAGCATCGTCAACCAAAATTCCAATAATTAGCGACATGGCCAGTAAAGTCATTAGATTGAGTGTATAACCTAGCAGCCACATAACAGCAAAAGCAGTGACAAGAGAAGTGGGTATAGCCACAATGACAATGAGGCTGTTCCGATAGCTTCTAAGAAATAAAAGCATTACCAAGGAAACAAGTATTACAGCAAGTATAAGGTCAACTACTACTGAGTTTACTGCTGCAATGGTATTGTCAGTGCTGTCGTCGGCGATTACAAATTTCACATTATGGAGTGCTTCTTTACTTTCAATGTTTTTAAAAACCGCTCTTACTGCTTTTGAAACCTCAACGGCATTGGCATCACCTTGTTTTTTCAAAAGTAACCCTATTCCATTTTTCCCATTGAATCGGCTCACTGAGTTTATTTCTCTTACGCCATCGCTTAATGTCGCCACATCTTTAACATAAACCGGACTTCCTGCCACTGGCATAGCTATCTGTACATTTTTGATATCTTCCAGTGTCTGGAATTTGCCTGAAAAGCGTACCGCATTACTTTCAGTTTTTGTCTGGATTTTTCCTGCAGGCAAATCAATACCAGACCTATTGATGGCTTCAATCACCTGACTTAAGGCTACTCTGTAATATTTTAGTTTATCTTTATCAGTTTTAACTTCAATCTCTCTCTCTTCACCACCAAGAAGCGTAAGTTCAGCCACACCCCTTACCTGCTGGATCTGGGGTAAATATTCATCTTTCATTTTTTGATAAAAAACTGTAGGTGGCATATCTCCCGTAGCACTAATTGACATAATCGGGAGGTCATTGGGTGATACCTTACTCATTACCGGGCTTTGAATATCAGCAGGTAAATCTTTTCTTATGTTGTCAATATAACGCTGGGCATCCTGCATGGTTTTATCAAGGTCAGTGCCATACTTTAGATTTGCAATGACCACTGAGGCGTTTGGAAGTGATTTTGTAACCAGATAGTCCACTCCTTCAAGGTTAGCGAGTGCGTCTTCAATTTTTCGTGAAACCGAAGTCTCTACCTCTGCTGGTTCAGCACCGGGATAAACAGTTTTGATTACAACAACCGGTTGATTAAAATCAGGCATCAATTCGTAGCTTAGGTTTTTGAAGCCTATCACTCCCAGCAAGGTAAAAACACTGAAAAGTACGATGATAAGAGAGGGTCTTTTTATTGCAATTTCGGTAATATTCATTTTACTGGGATTTTAATGGGTTACTTTAATATTGGCACCATCAAACAGATTGATAAAGCCGCTCACAACAATTTCATCTCCAGGGTTTAAGCCACTTTTTATTAACACCTTATCTCTGGTTCTATCTGCTATTTTTATCTCTTGCAATTGAGCTTTGCCATTTTTTACAAGATATACCATAGGCTTTTCGGCACTACCTTGTAATGCTGATGCCGGAATCGGGAGCCCTTTTTGTTGAGTTACTGAGTTTTGAAATACTTTGCCCATCATACCGGCTTTAATCTTTTGATCGGAAGTATTGCTGAGGCTCAGTTGTACCGGGAAACTGTTGCCAGCATTGCCTTTGCTACCCACCATACTGACCTTTCCGCTAAATGTTACATCACTGTAAGCATCAGGGATTACACGGAAGGATTGACCCAGTTTGAAATATTTTAGGTCTGATTCGGGAACATTGATAGTAAACTTCAATGTACTCAACTCAGTAATTTGTAAAAGAGGAACACCAGGAGCCGCAAATGATCCAATCTCCGAAAGTTTAGCCGTTACTATTCCTGAAAATGGAGCTAGTATTGATGTTTTTTTAATTTGCTCCACTATTCCGGCTTTTTGAGCTTCCGAATTTTTTATGGCCGATTGTTGCTGCAATGTCCGGCGTTGATTTTGAGCGTTTTTGAGTTGAATCTCAGCTTTTTCCAACTGCACACCTTGTATAGCATCAGAAGCAGCCAAAATATTGTATCTTCTTACATCTGCTTCCAGACCCGCCAGTTGTACTGCATTGTTTTGCAATTGGATTTCAGTTTCAGCACTAAGATTTTGAATCATCACATCTGCGGTTTTTAATTGTTGTTTAAGCAGGGCATCATCAAGCTTAATCAGCAATTGCCCTTGTCTAACCTGTGAACCCGCATCTACTAATATGGCATTTAATTTCCCTTGTACTTCGGCACTTATGCGGGTTTCGCGATTAGCTTCAAATACCCCGCTATAAGCCATTTCCTTTTGGTATTCTTCCTCAGAAATTTTCATTGTTTTTACCGGCAAGGCTGTATTTTTATCGTATGTATAAATTTTTTCGTTAGCTACCGATTTGTTTTTTTTCAATTTGACTACAACCAATGCTATCAATACAATGGGAATCAGAATTATGATCAGTTTTTTTAATGTTATATTTTTCATCTCAGTAAATTTTTAAATTTAATTATTGGGTTCGCATCCTGCCCTTAGAGTATTCTTTTGAAGATATTATGGCGGAATTTCAGGATATAGGAAAAAATACCTGCCAGGTGTGCAAAAAATAAGACCATAAATACATTTACCATTGCCCTATGAATATGAATTCCCTGACAGGCTTCTTCATCAAGTTTGAAGTTAAGGTCATTGGTGGTGATTGCTTCCAGATACCCGCTTTTCAGCATCATCAGGACCCCAGTCATTGATAATATAAATATGACAATATAAAACAGGTACTGCACCCAAACTATCACCTTGTCCCGTAGTAAAGAATTGGTTTTCAGCGGATCCGGTCTTTTTTGAGTGAAATGAATAAAAACTCTTATAATAGTAAGTAATGCCACTGTGAGGCCGACCACTGCATGTAATTTGAGAGCACCAAATGAGGTGCCTTTTATTTGCTGATAATATTTTCCACTTATGACCATCAGGAGTATCAAAATGAATGAAACCCAATGGATAAATATGCTTGTTTTGTTGTATTTTTTCATAATTATAATCAGTAAATTGTATTATATTTTTTTGATGTTATTATCACTTTTTTACATTTACATTTCCCGAAATTTTTCTGAGCTCGGCTATTGATTTCAGGTAATCAACCAGTGCATTGAGATGTGATTGCTGAGCATCTCTCAGGGCGTTGTCGGCGAGTAAAACTTCGGTAAGTGCTGCCAGTCCTTGTTTTTGTTGCAAAAGAGTCTGATCATATATGGTTTGAGCCAGTTTTTTCTGTTTTTGTGTCAATTCAATCTGTTGTAAGCTGGTACTAATCTGCGACCTAAGGTTTTTTATCTGGATAGTGGTTTGATCTCTGACTAAATCTGCCTGGAGATGGCTATTGGTAATCTCCAGTTTCTTTTGTTTTATTTTTTGAAAATTGCCTCCACCGGAAAAAATCGGTAATGATAACTGCAAACCTGCAAAACTCACCGGGTAAAACCTCAAAAAGTCGTTGGGAGCTGTATCATAACCAAACCCCGTAGTGCCGTAAGCTCCTACAAGATTCAATGATGGTAAAGTGAGTGTTTTTAAGGTTTTCAATTCTCTTTTCAATAGTTTGTTTTGCGTCATAACTATCTGATAATCTATATTTTGGTTTTCATCATCCAAGGCTTCCTCCTTTAGTGAAATAGTTGGGTCAATTTCAATATTTTGCTCCTGAGGCTTTCCCATCATTAGGATAAGATTATTGTGGAGCTGAATTTTTCTGGAAATCAATACCTCTTTTTGGGTTGTCAATTGCTGCATTTGCAGCCTTACTTTTTCCACATCTGTTCCTTTGGCCATTTGCTGTGTTTGAAGCAGCTGGAGGTTAGATAGCAGCTTGCCGGTATTTTCAATATTTTTATCAATAAGCGTGAGCTGGTGACCTATCAATTGGAGAGAAAAATATAAGCTGGAAATATCGTAAATGAGCTGTTGCTGACTTTTTTGGAACTGTAATCCACTTATTTCAGCTCCAATTGAGGTCATTTTAGATGCTCCTATCACCTGAGGTTGATAAAGCGGCATTGCAAACTGTATCTGAGCCGAAATATTATGCGGCACACCAAACTGTGCCTCTTTAAATTGTCCAGGCTGACCGCCAAACACTGCAGCCGGTAATAGCTGCGTGGGTAATTCACTAAAATACTTATAATCTGAACCAAATGTGAGCTTTGGCCACAGATTGGCATTGGCTTCATTATGCCTAAGTTCACTTATGTGTTGATTGTTGGCAGCAATCTGAAGTGTTTTATTATGTTCACTTGCTATATTTAAACATTGCTCCAGGCTGTAAGTTTGGCTGTATGCCGGGAAAACAATTATTACAAGAGCAAGTATGTAAATATTCACTAACTTTTTCATACAAATTTTTTTATTTTACAAGCAAAAGATTACTGGTCTCCAGTGCATCGACCCAATGTTTAACATTTGGTTCAATATTGACATAATTTCCAGGCAATAAATCGATCGACTGACCTTTTTCGTCGGAGTACCGGGCATGACCTGTAACACATACCAAAAATGCGGGAACCTTTGTGGTGTGTTCTTTGAGCTGTTTGTCTTTTAATATTTGCAAGGAAACGACCTTGTTTTCCTGGGTATTAAAGACCAGATGGGTTGACACATCTTTGATTTCGGTATGATTATTTTTTAAATGCATTGTATTGTTGTTTATTGGTTTTACTGATTTGCAGCTCATTACAAAAATTGCTGCTATTAATATTATACTCAGATTTTTCATTACTTATGTTTTACTTCTAATATGGTTATTAAACTTTCCAGTGTATTATTTCCCGATCTAACTAAATCAAATTCAAAATTTGCGATTCTCCATTTAAACATCTGTAGCCTTATAGCCCCCATAATAATATGTGCAACCTCCTCAGCACTGATGGCTTTGGTAAAAGTACCCTCAGCCTGACCTTGCATGATTATTGGCAATAGATGTTTCATTTTAATTTGCATAATCTTAAAGATAGTTTGGTTTACTCTCAGGCTTTCTTCCATAAGACCATCAGAGAATACCGCCACCACAAAATGAGGATGACTGCTAAAGAATTCAAATTGATTGTGAAAGATATTGATGAAGTTATCCTTTGCTGAACTGGAGCTTTTGATTACTTTCTGATATCTTTGATCCATACTGTCAGCCAGATATTCAAGTAATTCCACAATAATCTCCTCTTTGCTGGTAAAATGCCTGTAAATGGCACTTTCCGAAAACTTCATTTCTTTAGCCAGATTTTTTATGGTCAGGCCACTAACGCCAGAATTTGTCAAAATTTTCCCTGCTGCTTCTATTATTTCCAATTGCCTTTCAGAGATTTCACTTACCATTGTTTATATATTTTTTAAATTAAAAAAAGCAAATCCTAACCATAACACTGATGTGGTCATACTTATGGCTCCGATTAGAACAAACACCGGCGACATGCCCAAATATATTTCTGCCAGAATCCCTAAAGGCATTAAAATCCCAATAAGTGCCAGCCACGAAATAATTTTAACGTTTTTCAACCGACCATTGAAATGAAATAGTAAATATCCCATCAAAATATTTAAGAAAGCAAATAAATTGCCATGAACGTGTGCCAGACGTGCCTCAAAGTGCTTTCCAATGCTGTAAGAATTAACCCAGGCCTCCTTGTCAGGGGCAAAATCACGAAGATAGATCAATAAAAATCCATAGGCCATAAATAAGCCCATGATTAAAAACCCTACCGATAGATTAACTTTCCCATTCATAACCACAATGTTTTATGTTAGTGAACATTCACTTCGCAAATGTAATTCTAATTATCAATAAGTCAAGTTTTATTTGTTTTTTTTTATTATATATGCAAAAAGGAGAAAAATCTATTTCTGATAGGTCGCTTTTGGTTATAAAAACTCGAAATCTATTCAAACAAAAACATAAAAAAGGTTGAGACGCAGGAAAAAAAGACTGGGTAATTTAGTTTTAGAAGATTTATTAAGTTTCAAGGGAAAAAATAAAGGGGCCATATCATGGAATAGCCCCTTTTGATCTTACGCTTCTGTTTTGACCGGCACTGCTACCTTTCGACGCTTTTTACGCATCGATTTTTTAGTGCCGCCCGCCATCTGGTATTGATTGGAATCTTTACCAAATCTGGCACCCACACCAATGAGAATCCGTTCGTTAAGGTCTTTTAACGCTTTCTCTTTTTCCCTAATGCGGTTTCTGACCTCTCCCATGGAGCTCAATTGGGTATTGTAAGAATTAATCAGGTCGTCCACTTCTTTGATTGCAGCCTGATAACTTTCTAGATTGAGACCATTGCCCAGATCCAAATCAGTGGCAATTGCTTTAACGCCTGCAAGTCTCGAAGTGGCGTTTTGGATTGAAATACTAGAGATATACCTCATATTTTTTTAAATAATTATGCCCTTTTTTGAAAAAATCGTTTCCCAATGACATATATTTAAACGCTAATTAAAAACTATGTCGGGGGGCTGCTTCTTTTTAGGGAAGCGGCCTTCTGATTTTTTGTGGAATCGGGCGGTGAAAAACTAAATACAAAAATTATAAAACACATCTTATTTTACCGGCTTCTGATTAAGCAGAAACCTACGTTTGGCACCAGTCATGTGCTTTCGTCCATGATCCGAAAGTAGCTTGATACCCGGCTGTACACCAGGGGATTGACCCTGTTTTTTTTTCTTATCCGATGAAATTTCCTTATTTCAATCAAATAAATTTTTCTATACGGCAAACATATAAAAAAAAAATTGATGTAAAATTTTACAAATTATTTGCTTCTTTAAAATGAATTGATAATCAATCATTTAGGAAAATATAATAGAAAAAATTGATAAGGATTGTTTATAAATTTTGAAATTTGAGGAAAATTTAAAAATTCAATATAACAACTATTTGAAATTCAGC